>MDSW01186067.1_pt1 | contig 24260 bp, 22 predicted proteins | sample 811171 | NCBI WGS metagenome assembly MDSW01 (sample SAMN05326641, study PRJNA326480) | marine metagenome | isolation source: seawater | place: Atlantic Ocean: North West | collected 2012 | reverse complement strand
TTGCATAGCTGTATGCAATCTTTTTTGATCTCTAACATCTCCTAAAAAGAATCTAATAAATGGATATTTCTTTTTTGGATAGATCTCAGCCATTTCTGACTGTTTTAATTCATCACGACTAAAAATGACTAAACGTTTCACTTTTATTCTGGAATTAATTATTTTAGATACAAAAGCTTTACCAAAACTTCCAGTTCCTCCGGTTATTAATACTGATTGATTTTTTATCATTTAAAGCAATTAAATATTAAACTAGTTTTTGTCATAATTAAATTAATTTCTTCTACCTTGAAAGTTTAACAGTTTTTTAAGATGATACTTTTGATCAGCTTTTAAACAAGAGAAACAATTCATTGAAATTTTTTTAAATTTACTCTCATTTTTCATAAACAATACAATTGTATTAACGACCTTATCAATCGTTAAATTTTGATTTTTTAAATGAATAATAAGATTTCTATTTTTTGATTTTTTTATATTAATCAGCTGATTGTTATCTACATCTATTACTATTGAGGGAAGCCCTAAATAAATTCTTTCATATAAATTCACCCCTCCAGCCCCAATAGCTAAATCATTATTAGCTATAAGATTTGCCATTTGTTCATTTTTTATTCCATAAAACAGTTTAATATTTTTATATTGTTTAATTTTTTTTGTAACCTTTTTCTTTCTGCTATAAAGATCTCCTAAAATAAAGGAAAATTTTAATTCCTTAAAATAATTGGCAACCATTAACATCTTTTCAGTTAAGTTTTTCTTGTCTGCTCCACCAAAAAAAACAAGAATTTTTTTTAATTTTTTTCTTGGTTTGAGATTTTTTTTTAATTCAAAAAATTTATTATTCAAAGGTAAATACTTTGGACCTAGCGCAAACTTTATTTTTGGGTTATTTTTTTTTAAAATAACTTTTTCATTATTATCCAAAAAACTATAGTTTAACAAAATATCACTAAAATACTTTTTATTAAAATAATCATCAATAACAACTAGTTTAAAAACATAATTTTTAATTTTTTTTTGTAATTGATAATTAAATTTGTAGTTATCTATGATTAATGCAGTAATGTTAAATTTACGAATTTTATTTTTAATTTCTTCTATATTAAATTTTCCTTTTTTCATTTTTATTAAATTAATACCTTTATACTTTTTGTAACTATTAGGATAATTCCTAGAAATAAAATAGTTTTTTCTATTTTGTAAAATCTTTGATAAATTTAAGCATCGCGACCAATGACCGAATCCAATTTTATTTGATGCATCTACTATAAAGCCTATATTCATATCAGTTTATCTTTGTTTAATTTTTTTTACAATTTTTGCAGGATTGCCTGCAACAATACAGTTTGAAGGAACATTTTTTGTAACAACTGCACTGGCAGCAATAATGGATCCATTTCCAATAGTAACTCCTTTTAATATAGTTGAGTCAGTACATATCCAAACATCATCACCTATGATTACTTTTTTTTTATCAGATTCATAAACATTGGTTGGTTTTTTTTGTAAGTTAATTAGTTGTCTTCTCCTTTGCATTTTTTTTATAGGATGACTATTATGATCTTGAATCAAAACGTTGTTTGATATCATGCAATAATTTCCTATTTTTACTTCTACACAAGCATCAATCTGAGAATTTTTTCCTATATAGCTATATTTTCCAATTTTAATTTTACCCAAATTAAATGCAAAAAGCTTAGGACTTACAACGGTTACGTTCTTTCCTATTTTAATTTGTGATTTATTTTTGCTATTTATAGTTACTTTATCGATAATTTTTAATTTATTATCTATAAATGCTATTTTTTTTAACTCTGAAACTTTTTTAATATTTTTTTTTTTAAAAATTCCCATTTTAAATCTTATAATTTTTTATTTATACTCCATGTATAGGTTGTTTATAACTTGTCCAGGGGTTGGCATTTTTTCACCCAAATCTCTTTCTATTTTTTTGGTGCTCATTCCTAAGTATTTGCACCGTTCGACTGATAAAATATCACAACTTATAGAATTATAATCTAATTTTACTTTCATTTTTTTGAAAAATTCTAGAGCAAACTTTTCTTTTGAAATAGATTTTCTTGAACCTAAATTATAAATTCCTGAAAAATTCTTTTCTATTAGCTTTATTATAAATTTAGCACAATTTTTGGCGTCTATTGTTGATGTATACAGGTCATTAAAAAGATTAATATTATTTTTTTTGTTTTTTGTTTGATTATTTAACCAATCAATAAAAGATGTATTTTTTGTATTTGTTTTTTTTTTTCCTGTAAAATTTGTTCTAATAATTAAGTTTCTTTTATTTTTTTTTACTGCTTTTTCAGAGAGTACTTTTGATTTTGCATATTTATTAATTGCATAAATTTTATCACTCTCCTTACTTAATTGATTTTTTTTTTTGTAATAAACTTGATCAGTAGATATATGTATTAATTTAAAATTTTTTTTTATTGATAAATCTGATAGATGCTTAGGCAAGAAATAATTTATTTTTAAAATATTATTATATTTTTTTTCGCATTCATCAATATTTATTATTCCAGCGCAATTAATAATATAATTAAAATTATGCTTTAAGATAAATTTTTTTAATTTAGAAAAGTTTTTTAAATTTACATTTAAATCAGAATTTCTCCTAGCAGCAGTATAATAATTTTTTTTTTTAAATTTTAATACTTTAATTATTTCTGAACCTAGTAAACCTTTAGAGCCAATAACTAAATATTTAGATTTATTCATTTTTTTCTTATCAAAAAACTATTATCTACTGATTTATAAACACGAATATCAGAAGATATATTAAAAATTTTTTTTAATTTATTAATTTTATTTTGATAGTAATTTATACTTTTATTTTCAAATTTTTTTTCGCCAATAATTTTTTTTTTATCCTTACCAAAAGTCAGTATATTGAATATTATTTTTTTAACAAATTGATAGAAAAATAATAATATAAATAATAAATTCCAATTATTTTTCTTTTTATAATCTTTTAATAAGGTTAACCAATTATCAATAATTACTTCTGAACAAATTTCTTCCTGACTAAAGTTAAGTTTTTTTTCTGCCTCTTTTTTTTTTGAAGAATCTTTCATATTTATATTTTTTAAAACAATATCTTGAACTTGTGTTTTTAAATCTTCTAAGTTATCAACATACTTTCCTAATTCATTAGCTGGTTTTCCATGCAATATTTCATCAGTTAATGGATGATAAGTGATCACAGGTATATCATTTAAAGTTGCTTCGTAAGCAGTGGTGCAACCATTTTGTATTACTGCTTTAGCATTTTTTATCACTGAGCTCATAGGTCCTGTAGGTTCTATTATCAAATTTTCACTTTTTATTAGTAAGTGCTCCCATACCTCTGGATTTTCGACTGGATGAGGCCTAAGTACAAAATCTATATCCTTGCAATTTTGAGTTAAAAAATTAACAGCATCAACAAACTTATAAAAAAGTCTTAAGCTCTGCGAAGCTTGCTCTATAAATCGATGCTTAAGATGTTTATTTCTATCAAAATATCCCTCTTTTCTAAGCTTAAAATATATTTTCCAAAGAGCAATGGGTGAGTTTATAATTCCAAAAGTACATGAAATTAATACATATTTTTTATTTACTTTTTTTGAATCAACATCCCAATACGGGCTTAACTTTTTTTTCCACAAATCAATTCTTGGTGACCCAGAACGTATAAATTTTTTTGAATATTTTTTAAATTTTTCAATTAGTATATCGTAGTCAAAACTACCCCAACAAAAAATACGATCAATTAATTCTAAAGCTTGATTAGTAAATCTTGAATTTACAAAACCAATCAAATTGTCATTGTTATGAACAAGCCCACTCTCTTCGTCAATTGACGTTATTACGAAGTGATTTTTCTTTAAACTTTCAAAAAATGCTTGCTTGTTAGTACCATGTACGGCACTTTTTGAATGAAAAAGCCCTGGTTTTATTAACTTTTTATCATAAAGAAACTTAAAAGAGTGATAGTCTGAAAGAAAGACCTCTGCTCCTTTTTCTGCAGCTAGAGTTGCTAGAAGTAAATTGCTATCTAATTCTCTTTTAGTCCATTCTATGTGTATATAAATATTCATTTTATTTATACTCAAAGGTTATTAAAGATTTTTTTTCTAAAAACAGATAATTTTCTAAACATTTTTGATAACTTATTTTATTAATTATTGCTATTTTGGAAAGAGGGGTTAATCCATCCGCATAAGATATTAGATTCATATATCTAATAATTTTTACTGGTCTTGGTTTTCCTCCAATTGCTTTATATAAATCTCTTTTTGACATGAAAGGCTCACATAGTACTTTAGATTTTGGATAATGTTCTTGCTCAATTAAATTTATAGTTTTTTTTAATAAATTATATCCTTGTTGCAATCCTTTTTGTGTAACTACAGTTCCCAATTGATCTAATGAAGTATGGTACTCTTTATATTTATGATATTTAGTTTTCATTAATGACGCAACGTCTAAATCTATACCGGGCGAACAATATTGTCTTTCATCGCTTCCTCTACTTAGCCATGAATATTGTCTAAATTTTTTTTTAAAATATTGTAAACTTTTTTTTGCAAAAAAATTTGAAATTGAATTTTCGTTTTTTGACGGTAAAAAAGAATAATCTCTCTGATCTCCTAAGCAAACACAATTAAATCCAGCAAAAAAGTTTTTTTTCATTTTTTTTAAATTCTTACTTAAATATGCGATTGAGCCAATTGTTTCTGGTATAAAAATGATTCTATATGAAAATCTTCTTTTAGATAATTTGTTTATATATTTAGCTAAATGTATTAATACAGTTGGTCCAGATAACTCATTATTAGCAAGAGATGGGTGGCAAATATTAGTAGATAAAAAAATTTCTTTATTATTATTACCTTTAATTAATATTTCACCATAATGCATATAACCTCTCTTAAAATTAGTTTTTATTTCCACTTTGTATTTCTTTTTTTTTAATTTTTTAAACTGGTTATAGCTTAAACAAAATCCCCAGTTTTTTTTATAGTAAGATGTTCTATATGGAATAGCATTTGGAAGTTCCTTTCTGTAATACAGATGTTTTTTAAGCTCTTTAAATGAAACCACCTTATTGAATGGCATAGAACAATTTAGCAAGTGAAGGTTATTTTTTTTAAAATCTAAAATGACCTTTCCATCAATTTCCAAAAGTCTTGCACTTTTAACATTATACTCCATTGGAACTTTCCAATCAAAAACTTTTGTATTTGATCTTATTTTTTTAATTTTTAAATTTTTACAAATTTTTTTTAATTCAATTAAAGTTAAAACGTTACCATGACCAGTTAAACTTCTATTAAATGGAAATATTTTCTTTGCTAAAGTAAAAATTTTCTTTCCTTCGATCATTTTTTTATTTTATTAGTTTATTTATTAATATTAATTTATTTAAATCTTTAAACTTTCTTTTTTTTTTAAATACAATTTTGCTTTCATTGCAAAATTCTTTATAAGAAAGATTAGAGTTTAAATTATTATTACCCCAAGCTCCACATCCTAATGACAAAGTCGTATTTAAGGAGTTATTCTCACCACCTCCAGCAGATTTTGAATGTGGTTGATTAACAATTATTCTGGAAACAGGTATTTTTGATGCAAATTCCAAAATATTTTTCTTATTTTTACTATAAATTCCTGCAGAATGACCTTTTCCATTAATAACAAGAACCGAGTTGGCAAAATTTATTGATGTATTAAAATCTGGAGATTTGACTGCTGCAATTACAGGAAGAATTTTTTCGTCTAAAATATAATGTTTGTTCTCACTTGAGGTTATTTCATAAACTATAACTTTTGCTTCATTATTATTTATGCCTATTAACTGAAGTATTTTACTGGGCTTTTTTGCTATAATTTCAGTATTAATCACACCTTTTTTAAAATAAATATTATCAAAATCTTTCTTTTCTTTCTTGTTAAGAACATAAGCTCCAACTTTTGAAAACTGAAGTAGAAATTTTTTATAAATTTTTTTATTTATTATCAAAACGCTATCAGAAGAACAGCTTGTTGAATGATCAAAAGATTTAGACTCCATAATTGATGTTGTTGTTTTATTAATATCAATTTTATCATCAATAATAACTGGTACATTTCCAGTTCCAAATACTAAAAATGGCTTTATAGATTTTTTTACTTTTGAAATTGCAACTTGGCTACCTGTAACAACATTTTTATCACATAGATCAAACAAATTTATTAACAATTCAGATCTTAAAATATCTTTTGGTGAAATTTGAACAATTTTTTCTGAAAATTTTTTTTCTTTAAAAACTAATTTAACTAATTCTACTAATTCATTGACCGTATTGTAGCTTCTAGGATTTGGACACAAAATTATTGAGTTCCTACATTTAATTGAATTAATAATATAATTTAAAGATGTTGCTATTGGATTCGTTGATGGTGTAACACCACATATGACACCAATTGGTTTGATTATTGTTGATATATTAGTTTTTTTATCATGTATTGGTTTTAGTGTAGGTATGTTAACTAATTCATTTAATAAATTTGTAGTTTTATAAAGATTTTTTTTCATTTTATCTTGAATATTTCCAAATTTAGTTTCTTTTACAGCTAGTGAGGAGAGATGTTTGTTATTTTTTTCTGTCAAAATTTTTGAGGATATTCCTAAAATTAAATTATTTACTTCAGCATTTGTAATTTCAACTAATTGCTGTTGTGCTTTCCTAGAGTCTTCAACAATTTTTTTTAACACATTTAATTTATTTAAGTCTAATTCCATTTTTATTTTAACCAACAATTTATATCGTCTTCAAAAAGTTTTTTTGTTATAGAGTAAAATTCATTCATATCAAAATAATACATATTCCCTTTTCCTAAAGAAGCTTGGTATAAATTTCCTTTTTTTTCAAAATTTTCAAAAATTTTTTTATTTTTTGTTCTAAGATGATTTGGTAAATTTTTTTTCATAACATCTAAAATAAATATTTCATTCTCCAAATGCTCACCAACTTTACAATTAATAGTAAATTCTTTTTTAAATCTGTAAGGAACATTACAAATATTCTCAAAGTGGTGTATGATAGATAACATAAATCTAGGATGTTGACCAATAGCCAAAAAAGAACTTTTTTTTATTTTAAATAGGCGAGAAAAAGTAGAGTTTTGATCATATGCATGTTTAGAAATATCTTTTGTAATAAATTCTGCTAATGGACCATTTGCGCTCAAGGACCAAATTGCATGAAAGCTTCTTAATGAAGAATTAAGCTGTCTTACATATTCAGAAAATGGACCCATCTTGTCGCTTGGTGTATTTTTTAAATCAAAAGTATTTTTAGAATTTACTAAATTAAGGGTGGCAGTTGGGACTACTATTGTTAATTTTGGATTTATTTTTCTTAAAGAATTAAAAATAGTTTCTAAAAGATATTTTCTATCATGTCCCTGGATTAATCCAATTTTTCCTAGATTGGATGCAACAAATAAACATTCTAACTCCTCAATTTTAAAAGTTTTAAATTGTTCTAAAATATTATTTGAGTTAAATTTATTATTTATAGACATATTATTTTTTTAAATAAATATTTTTGTTTTTAATTTCATAAACACGATCACAATTTTCAAGAACGCTCATTCTATGAGAAATAATAATAAGAGTTTTGTTTATTTTTAATTTGTTAATATCATTTATTAACTCTTGCTCAGTTTTGCTATCAAGCGCACTGGTTGACTCGTCAAAAATTAGAAGTTTTGCATCGTTGTTTAAAGCTCTTGCTATTCCTATTCTTTGTATTTGGCCACCAGACAATCTTGCTCCTCTTTCCCCAACTGTTGTTTCCAAACCTTCCGGAAGTTTAGATATAAAATTATCTAATTGAGCTGATTTTATTGAACTATTTAAAGTTTCATCATTTTGATATTTATTTTTTTGTTCTTTACCAAAAATAATATTTTGTCTTATTGTATCATCAAGTAAATAAACATTTTGAGGAACGTACCCTATAATTTTTTGCCAAGATAAATAACTATTATTAATATTTTTATTATCCACTAAAATTTGTCCACTCTGAGGAGTTAATAAACCGCAAATAATATCGATTAAAGTTGATTTTCCTGATCCAGTTGTTCCTACTAAACCAATGCTTTCTCCTGACTTAATATTAATATTTATATTTTCTAAAATATTATCTTTATTTTCTGGATACTTAAAAGATAAGTTTTTAATACTAATTTCATCATCAAATTTAAAATTAAAATTATTTTTTTTTAAATTTTCAGAGCTTTCTTTAAGAGGAAACTCTTTATAAATTTTATTTACAACTGGAGATGCGTACTTAAGCACTTGAAGATTGTTCACTAAACGATTTATAGACGGTAACAACCTAAAAGCAGCGGCAGCAAATAAAGCTAACTTTGGAAAATAATCTGTTAAATTGGATGAATTTTCAATATTATATATCATAAAAGCAACTATCAAGAATACTGCTATAAATTCTATACTCAATCTTGGAACTTGAGAAAATATTGCTGCATACTGTCCAACTTTTGCACTTCTAAAAGAATTTAAATTAAAATGCTTTAAAAAAGTTTTTTCTCTATTAAATATTTTGACAATTTTTATTCCATTTAAACCTTGAGTTATATTTTTTAACTTCATATTTTCATGGTAAATTCTTTCAGAACCCCATTTAGTTAATTTTTTACTTATTAACAAAAAATATATTAGACCTAAAATAAAGAAAATGCTTATGACATATAGAGTGCTCTCAGTTTCTACCATTAATAGCAAAACAGTTATTCCTATAAAAACTAATATTTCCATTACAACTATTAAAAGTGGTAAAATTATACTTTTAATAAAAAAATTTATTTCAGCAATAACTATTCTAATTAAATCTGAAGAATTTTTTTTTAAATGAAAAAGATATTCTTGATGTAAATAATTTTTATAAATAGATTCAGATAATTTGATATTTAATAAATAACAGAACTTTGCATTATAGAAGCTTAAAAAAAATAAATAAATAGCTTTTACAGCGTAAGCTCCAAGTAAAAAAATTAATGGATAAATAAATATTTGTGACTCAGATAATCCTGTAAAAAAGTTACTTAGGTCATGATCTATTCCAAAACCAAAATTAAAATTAAAGTCTCCAGTTATAACAATTGTTATTATTGGTAAAACTAAACCAATTCCTAAAAGTTCTAAAAAAATGCCAAATATTGTCAAAATAAACAAAACAATAAATTTTAGATGTAAAGAGACTGGAATAATATTTTTTACTTTTTTAATAAAGTCCATTATTTTTAATTAAGCTCCTTTTTTAATTCCTCATATTCTCTCATTTTTTTTCTCATAAAATTTAAAGTTAATACTGCTTTTTTAGATATTCCTTTTGGAGTGAGAACATAGATGTAATTAATTTTATTAGAACTATTTTTAAAATTTTTAATTTTGATCAATCCTTTTTGTTTTAAAGCATTAAGGCAGTAATTTAGTTTCCCTAAGCTAAAACCTAGTTCTTCAGCAAGTTTTCTTTGTGAGGAACTTGGCTTTTTATTAATTTTTCTCAATAAATTTAAATAGTCTTGATTTTTTTCCATAAAGTTCAATCATTGAACACAAAAGTGTTCAATTTATGAACCAAAAAAAACACCCAAAAATCAACATTTTTTAGCAAAAAAAATATTTAAAATCATACTTTAAAGAAAACTTCTTTATTTCTTTTATAAAATTGAACTATATCATTAAAATATATAAATTTTTTTCCAATTTTCGAATAAATTTTCTTAATTAAATAAAAATCATTCATCGTATCAAGTGTAACTCTTATATTTGAAAAGTCTTCTTTATTAACATAGTTGTATCTTTTAAATTTTTTTTTTCTTAAATATGGAGTTACATGCTCCCTATCAAATTTTTTTTTTGCGTTAAAATAAGCAACCTTCAATGCATCAAATGAGAAAACTTCTACATCTAATCCTTTTGGAAAAGTCCTTTTCTCTATATTCGAAACATAATCAAAATTTTTTCTTTGATAAATCCCTATTATTTTATCAACAAGCTTAGGATCAACTAATGGATTATCACCTGTAATTCTTACTATATTTTTTAAATCAAATTTTTTTGCACAATTATAATATCTTTTTAGAACATTATTTTCATCTCCTCTAAATACTTTGTAATTATTTTTAATTAATATTCTATAAAGTCGGTCATCTTTTTTTTTTATAGGTATAGCAACAATTATATCATGAATTTTTTTTGATTTAGAAAGACGTTTAAGAAGTATTAATATTGCTTCTTTTTTATTTATTTTTTTTAATACTTTGCCTGGTAATCTTGAAGATCCAACTCTTGCTTGTACTATTGCTACTACCTTTTTTTTCATTTAATAAATAAATAGTTTTATTTTTTATTGGTTTAGTCAGTAAGTCTTTTAAAGGTAGAGTGTTTAACCTTACCCTCCAGGGGAAATCTACCTTTTTTTAAATAATTATTAATTCTACCAAAAACCTTGTCAACTTGTTTTAAATATTCATTTATAATTTCATTATTATAAGAAAATGTTGCAGCAACTTGTGAGCCAGCAAGAAAACCTTTTTTTAACATTTCTTGGGTAAAAAAAGTCATTATTTCTAAATCATTAGAATAATTAAATTTTAAAAAAGGAATTGAGTCTTGTCCAGAGATTGAAATTTTTATATTATTTTTTTTTGCAAGATCGGCCCAACCATTTTTAATTTTACTACCATAACTCGCAATTTTTTTATTAATATTAAATTTTTTTAATTTTTTTAGAGTTGTTTTGGCAGCTATAAAACCTAATCGATCTGTCCACATTGTTGAACTAATAAACGTGTCTTGTGCTACTTGCATTATTTTTTTTTTTCCAATAATTGCTGAGATTGGATATCCATTTCCAATAGCCTTACCAAAAATAGCAATATCTGGGCTTACTTTAAGTTTTAAATGTATTCCACCATAATGGTCTTTGAATCCAGATGTAATTTCATCAAAAATAAGTATAGCTTTATTTTTTTTTGCAATTTTTTTAACTTGATTTAAAAAATTTTTATTTGGTTTTACACCTCTCATTGGCTCCATAATAATTATTCCAATATTATTTTTTCTATTTTTAAAAAGTTTTTTTAATGAAAGAATATCATTGTACATGAATGGTTTTATTGTATTTCTAAAGCTATCTGAAACACCTTTAGTTTTAAGCCCAGGTAGAAGCTGTTTGTCTAGATTTTTTGAATTACTCATATTTGTGGCTAAGTACCAGTCATGCCATCCGTGATAACCACAAAAAGCTATATTTTTTTTATTTGTAAATGCTCTAGCAATTCTTATTGCTACCATGCAAGCTTCACCTCCTGATTTACAAAATTTTGCCATTCCTGACCATTTATGAATATTTAGTAATTCATTTGCTAAGTCTATCTCCTCAGTAGCATTAAGAGTGCACATTGAACCCTTTTTAAGCCCCTCAATTATTGATTTATTTATATCATTATCAGAATAACCTAATACGCATGCTGTAACTCCCATTCCAGCAAAATCATAATACATTTTATTATTCAAATCCCAAACTTTACACCCTTTAGCTTTTTTGTAGTATGTTGGCCACATGCCTGGAAGAAAAATCTCACTTCTTTTAGATAATAACTGATTTCCACCTGGTATTATTTTTTTTGCTTTTTTTAAAAGTTTTTGTCCTTTATTCATTTCTTAAAATTTTTCATATAAAATTCTGCTAACTTGAAATCATCAATATCATCAATTTCTAAAGATCTCCATTTTTCTACCATAAAAGCCTGTGTTTTTTCATGATAAAAAGTTTTTTTTCTTAACAAAGTAGAAATTTTTGAAATATAGATAGAACCCTCCAAATAGTACAGTGGAGTTATATCTTGTCGTCTTATGTAAAGTTTTTGAGGCTTTTTTATATAAGGCTTTAAAATATTTTTTTTATTTATTGAATATAAAAAACTTGGATGCTGATCAATTACTTTAGTTACGCTTACCATTGTATCAATATTATTTTTTATTACTTTATTAATACAAAAATCAATATCTTTATAGTTTCTTAACGGAGATGTGGGTTCTAAAAGTAATATATAATCAAAGTTTATTTTATTTTTAGAATAAAAATTAATTGCATGTTTTATAACGCTAAATGTACTAGCCTTATCTGTCGCAAATTTTTTTGGTCTTATAAATGGAATATTTGCACCATATTTTCTCGCAATTTTAGAAATTTTAATTGAGTCAGTACTTACTATTATTTCTTTAATTAATTTAGATTTTTTTGCAGCTAAAATAGACCATGCAACTAAAGGAATATTATTTAGTTTTTTAATATTTTTACTTTTTAAACCTTTGCTCCCTTTTCTAGCCGGAATAATACATAAAATTTTTTTATTCATATCTTTAACAAAATATACTTTCTTTAATTAAACATGGCATTTTCTAAAAATAATTTAGTTCTTGAACCTGAGTTTCCATCAGTATTTCCAAAGTAAAAACCAAGAACTTCTTTTTCACTATTATCTAGAATTTTTTTTAAAATATTTTTTGAAGTATATAAATCAAGTTTTTCATAAAATTCTTGATGATTTTTGATTAAATCTATAGAATTTGGAATAACTAATAGGTGTTCTTCAACTTCAGAGAAATTCAAGTTAAAAAATGGAATAATTAAATTTTTTTTTGCGGCTATTGCCTCATATAAAACAGTTGAATTGAAACATACCACAACATTGGAAAGCTTTAATAATTCGTGTCCTGGGGAATTACCTATGTAAAGGCAATTTTTAGGTAATTTTTTAGGAAGTTCACTTCTAGTATGGACGCCAACCTTACCTTTAAAAATTATTTTTTTTTGAGGATTTTTTTTTGCATAATCTATCAAGTATTTTTCTGTTTCTAATTTTAAATTAGACCAGCTAACAAAATGCTTTCTTCCAGGTATACTCCTTTCTTTTTCGATCATGTAATATAAGATTGTTGAATTTCCAATTTCTGTGTTTTTATAACCAAAGGCTAAATCTAATCTTGCACAGCCAGTTACAATCACCTGTTGAGCGCTTACTAAACCACTTTCAATTAACATTTTTTTTTCATTCTCGGAATAAACAGATATCTTATCTCCTCCAAATGGTGAATTATTTTTATAAAGAGTTCTATTATAAATCTCTTCAATTTTGGGATAAGCGCTTTCTTTTTGGAGAACAATTGATCTCTTTTTTATATCATGAATAGCTTGATGCAGATCATGTTCCGCGAAATAAAATAAGTTAAAGCCTATTATTCCATCAAATTTCCAATATTTATCAAGGTGCATAAATATTTTTTTAAGAGAGTTTTTATAATTATTTCTTTTTACTAGAGTTTTTGGATCTTCTTGTAAAGTTTGGTAATCTCCATAAGCAGAATCATTTAAATATTTAAAATATATTGCCTTAATTAAATTTCTTGGCAGGGTAAAAAATTCAATTTTATTTGTAGTGCCATTTTTTTTATACGAAGCTAACAAGTCGTCAATTCCTCCTGATTTTGATAAAACAATAATTCTTTTTTCTTTAGATTTACAAAATATTTTTTTAATTTTTCTTAAATTAAATCTTAAAATTAAACTGCAAAAGAAAAACGCATTTATTGAAAGAAAGAAAAAAATTAAATTATAAGATAACTTATATAAAAAAATATTAATATTATTTTTAAATTCAGAAAGTACTTTCATATGAAATTTGACTTATATGGCTGTCCAACCTCCATCCACTGGCAAAAGAGTTCCTGTTATATAAGATGATGCGTCACTTGATAAAAAAACAACCACTGAAGCTATCTCATCAGTTCTAGCAAATCTTTTAAGGGGAACCTTTCTGGTGTAGTTTTTTTCAAAAATTTTTTGTACTTTTAATATTTTTTTATCTTCATTATTAATTACACCTCCAGGACAAATTGCATTTACTCTTATATTAAATTTTCCATAATAACTGCTCATTTGTTTGGTAAAATTATTTATACCACCCTTGATAATAGAGTAAGTTACATTCTCCTTCATATTTGTTCCTTTATAAATTTCTAAATCTTGTCCAACTAATCCATAAATTGAACTTAGGTTAATTATACTTCCTTTAATATTTTTTTTAACCATATGTTCGGCAATGATTTTTGAGCACCATATATATGAATTTAAATGGATTTTAATATTTTTTTCAAAGCTTTTTAAATTTACTTTGGAAAAGGAATTTTTTTTCCAATCTTTTGTTTGCGGATAACTTGCGTTAATAAAAATATTTGGAACACCATGTTTTTCTATTATCTTTCTGATTGATTTCTCTAGACTAGAAGTTTTATTTAAATTTATATATTCATTTATTATTTCTTTATTGTAAATTTTCTTTATTGGAACAACATCCAAATTAATAACTTTACAATTCATTGAATTTAATGCGTCGGCTATCTCGCTTCCTATGTATCCTGATCCACCTACCACAAAAGCCAATTTGTTTTTTAAATCAAATTTTTTTTTTATAATTTTTTTCCATCTACAAATTTTTTTCTATAATATAATTGTTCATAACTAGAGCCATTAATCCGCTATTAAAAAATGTAGTTAAAGCGTCATCAGGATTTAAAACCATAGGTTCTCCAGCAACATTAAATGAAGTATTTAGCAATATAGGCACTCCCGCTAACTTATTAAATTCATTAAGTATCCTTCCTAATCTCAGATTATTTTTGATATTTATAGTTTGTATTCTTGCTGAATTATCTATGTGTGCAACAGCACCTAACTTTTCTATATATTTTTTTCTAATCTTAACTACTTTTTCCATATAATTGCTTGTAAAACCTTTGCTAACTTCAAAATAGTTTTCTGCATGTTGATCTAGAACCATTGGTGCAAAAGGTCTAAAGAATTCTCTATATTTTATAGCTGAATTAATTTTATCTTTTATTTTTTTATATCTTGGATCCCCTAATATAGATCTATTTCCTAGTGCTCTATCTCCAAACTCTGAATTTCCATAAAAGTGACCAACATAACCATGTTTAATGATTAATTTACTAATTTCCTTTTCAATTTGGTTAACTTTATAAAATTTTACTTTCCTTTTTTTTAATGATATCTCAATTTCTTTATCTGAAAATTTAGGACCAATTAAACTAGTATTCTCAATTTTATTATTACTTTTGTTCATAATACAGTGATTTAAATAAAGAGCCGCACCAATGCTATTTCCAGAGTCTGTGGGAGCATAGGGTATATAAATATTTTTAAATTTAGATCTTTCTAATATTTTTCCATTTAAAACAGAGTTCATAAAAAAACCACCACCAAGCGCAAGATTTTTATTTTTGGTTATTTGAAATGCGTTATTAATTAAGTGTAATGCTATTTCTTCTGATGCGCTTTGGAGTGCAGAAGCAACTGAAATATGCCAATCAGAGAATTTTTTATTTCTTTCAACTAAACTTTTATTTCCAAAAAGTTTTAATAATTTATTATTATATAAGTTTGGCCTAGAAAGATCTTCGCCCCTAAAATATTCTTTATTAAAGTTTACATTTCCGTTTGGAAGCAAATTGTATAATTGTTTAATTTTTTTCAAATATGACTTATCTTTATTTTTGAAAGCAGACATTGCCATAACTTTCCACTCATCTTCATCTGGTTTATATCCTAGAAATTGTGTTATAGTGGCATAAAACATCCCTAAAGAGTTTGGCATCTCCATGCTTCTTATTTGTTTTATCTTGTTTCCTCTTCCAACAGAAAGAGTTGTAGACTCAAATTCACCTCTAAAATCACAGGTAAGAATAGTGGAACTGTCAAAATTGGATAAAAAATATGCATTCGCTGCGTGGCATTTGTGATGCTGAATAAAATATACTCTTGGAATATTTTTTTTACCAAAGTTCATTTCAACAAATTCATTTATATCTCTTGACTTATTGGATTGATCTAAATTTAAAATATTATCTGGAATTGAATAAAAGTAGTCCTCTCTTTTTATTCTTTTTGAGGATAACAATGGATTAAATTTTACCATGTTAGCAGCTGGATTCCACGCTTGAGCAACAGAGTGGATTGAATCTAGTTTTAAATCATTTTTATTTAAAAAATATGTAATTGATTTTAGTGGAAACTCCTTAGTCAATTTTTCTCTATTAAATCTTTCTTCATTTGATCCAAATATAACTTTGCCATTTTTTAGGAAAGCACATGAAGAATTAATTTCGTGAGAATTTAGCCCAAGTATAATCATTATTTATAAATACCTCTCATTAATTTTTCTGTCAAAGCATTTAAGTTTGAACATATATTTTTGATTTCACGATCTCCTAAGTTTACTGATGAAGGAAGTGCGATTATAGATCTAGAAACTTTTATTGAATTACTTAAATCATTTTTTTTTATATAATATTTTTTGTATGGTTCCATCAAATGAATTGGATAAAAACAATTTTTAACCTCAATACCATTTTTTAAAAGTTGGTTTATTATTTCATCCCTTAAATGAATAAATTCTTTTTTAAGCTTAACATAATATAGCCAATAAGAACTTCTGGAGTTAGGATAATTTTTAGAGAAAAATAATTTGTCATTTTTTTTAAGATAAGAATAATATTTTTTTGCTATCAATCTTTTTTGATTTATGAAAAAAGTTATTCTTTCCATTTGAGCAAGGCCAACAGCTGCTTGAATATTTGTCATTCTATAATTAAATCCAACATGATCATGCCAATATACTTTCTTATCGTTCATACCGTGATCCCTTAATTTTTTTGCAAGTTCATAATTTTTTTTTGACTTAAAACAAATCATTCCTCCCTCACCTGTTGTAATAGTTTTATTTCCAAAAAAGCTAAAAGTTGAAATATCACCGAAATTACCTACATGTTTTTTTTTGTGATAAGTTCCTATTGCTTCTGCACAATCCTCAATTAAAAATATTTTATTTTTTTTTGCGATTTTTCTAATTTTATTTATATCACACGCATGACCATAAAGATAAACTAGAATTATAGCTTTAGTTTTTTTTGTAATTGCCTTTTCAATTTTTTCTGGATCTATGCATAAATTGTATTTATCAATATCAACTAGTACTGGTTTGGCATTTAAATATATAGCTGCGTTTACTGGAGATATAAAAGTTAAATTAGGAACAATTACCTCATCTTGTTTTTTGATGCCAAGGCTTGCTAGAGACAAATGTAAAGCTGTCGTACCACTTGTTACTGAAAGAGTGTATTTAGATTTAATAAATTTAGAAAAAGATTTTTCAAATAATTTTACATACTTGCCTTTAGAAGAAATCCATCCTGACTTAATACAATCATTTAAGTATAAAGACTCATTTCCCAAAAACTGGGGCTCAGATACTGGAACTTTAACTAATTTAAAATTGATTGCATAATCAACCAAATTTTTTTTATCATCAACAAGAGGTATGTGGGTGAGAAATTTGCCCATACTTTTTTGAATTTCTTCATATGAAGCTTTTACATTTAAATACTGAACCTTTTTATTTTTGATTATTTCTGAGATTTTTGTATTTAGTGTAAATTTCTTTAATAGAGCTCTTCTAATATCACCATCAGTTAGTACATTTATAAATTTTTCATTATCAACGACAAATGCAATTCTTTGGGCAGCATTTTCAATAACTTTGATCGTTTCTTTTATAGAGCTATTTTTGTTAACGATCATTTTTTTTAAAGAAGAATATTTATTAGATATCATTTTGTTTAAGATAATTTTTTTTTTAAAATATTAATTTGATTTTTTAATTTGTTTGGTGTTTGACGATAAACTTCGATACTATAATAGTCTAAGTTTTTCCTAATATAGGGTAAAAACCATGCATTTTTTTTAAAAGACTTATTGCTGTCGACATAACCATTATTATCGGAAAAATGATAACCTCCTACATATTTATTCATAATTTTAAGAGATTTTATTAAATTATTTTTTTCAGTTTTAGCGCTAACTTTTAGATGAGCAACATCTATTAATAACTTTACATTTTTAGGCATTCGTCTAAAAAAATTTTTTACATCGCTATAATTAGTTAACAAAAAAGGATTACTTCTAAATCTTTTAAGATTTTTCTTAGTAAGAACGTTATTTTCTATCATTATATTTACTTTATTTTTTTTAGCATACTTTGATATTTTTAATGTTTCTCTAACAAAATTTCTAAAAGCTTTTTGTTTGCTAATCATTCTTGTTTTTTCAAATTTTTTTCCTAACGATTTAACGCTTGGATCAAGTCTAAATCCAGCATGAAAACTATAAGTTCCACTACCAAGTTTTTTTACTAACCTTATTGATTTTTTGATATGTGCAATTGACCTATTTAAAATTTTCTTATTATCAGATGCAAGATTAATAACAAATGGAATTTTTTGAGGTGGAAAATAATTATGGACTCTAAGAGTTAATTTTTTTTTAAGAGATAAAATATTTTTTATTTGATTTTTTGAATATTTGCCACCAGATAGCTCAATAGAAGTAATTTTGTTTTTTTTAAGAAATTTTATAGCATTAAAACCAGTTAAATTATTATAACCACCTGTAGATATTGATATATTTTTTTTCATTTAATTTACTAAGCTATATTTCACCAATTGATTTTTCTTAACATTTTGTTTTAATTTTTTTCCAATAAATTTATAAATAAAAAAAGGATTTACTCCAAGTCCAGGTCTTAAGGGAATTAAATCACTAGATTTAATTTTTGATTTTATTTTTTTGTTTTTATTAAAGTATAGACTTTTTTTTGAAATTTTAGACATCTCTAATTCTTCAGGTTGAATTTTTTTTGTTTTTTTGCCCATTATAACTTCCGTCTTTCTAATTTCTTTTATCAAACTTTTTAACTCGTTTGGATCGCAAGAAGCTTTATGATCTGGTCCTTTTAAATTTTTGTTTAATGTAAAATGCTTTTCAATAATTTTTGAACCAATTCCCACAGCCAAACATGATGCTAAGTTATCTTTACTATGGTCAGAATATCCAACCACAAATTTAAACTTCTTTAATAATTGGATAGCTTTTAAATTGATTGATTTTAATGAACATGGGTAATTTGAAACACAATGAAGTAATGATATATTTAAGTTTTTATATTTTTTATAAATATTAATTGTTCTTCTAACATCATTAACTGTGGACATTCCAGTTGAAATTATTACTGGTTTTTTTAATTTTGCTAAATATTTGTGTAAGTTATAATCAATTAAATCAGCCGAGGCGGTTTTAAATAGTTTTACACCTAATTTTTTTAAGAATTTAGCACTTTCTACATCATATGGTGTAGACAAAAAATCAATTTTTTTTTTTTTACAATATTTAAAAAGAATTTTATGATCTTTATAACTAAGTTCTAATTTTTTTATCATTTGGTAATGATCTTCTTTGTCATCTAAATTCTTTAATTGATATTTTACTTTTCTTGTCCCTGGCAAAACTAAATTTTTTGCCTTAAAAGTTTGAAATTTTACAGCATTAGCTCCTATAGATTTTGCGTTATCAATTAGTTTTTTTGCTAAAGAAATGTCATTATTATGATTAACGCCAATTTCAGCAATAATATAAGTTTTATTAAGTTTTTCAAAAAAAGTTTTCATTAAATATTTATTTTTACCAAAAAATTATTTTTTATTTCTTTCTAGATATTCAAAAAGCTTAACTTGATCACATCTTTCAGCACATTTGTGACCTTTTGGAAATTTGCCAGTTATATGCATTTTTCTCAAATCTTCATAAGCCTTGCCATTCCAAATATTTTTTAAAGAGTTTTTATTTACATTTCCTAAAACTATCTCATTATTTGAAATTTGAGTACATGGCACTACGTTCCCTTCTGCCATAACAGTAGTTGAGGTCCAAGGATATTCACAATACTGTTTTGCATAATGTGAATTATTTTGTATTTTTTTATCTTTTTCAAAATACCATCTATTATCTTGGCTTTTTACATAAGCATATACATCCTTATCTTTCCAAAAATCCAAAAATTTCTGGTGCATGTCTTTATTTTTGTTGTTGTTTTCTAAAGCGATCATGCATGGTACTAAAAGTGTTTTAAAACCTCTCTTTTTTTTTATTTCTATTAATTTATTAATTTTATCAACTGACTCTTGATAATTTGCTTTTTTTCCTCTTATTGATTTGATTGCTTCTTCATCTAGAGCATCTAAAGAAAACTTTAAAACCGTAAGTCCATTTTCCATAGCCTTAACTGCTTTTTCAACTGTCATTGTAGCTGGTGTACATGAAAAATAGGTAGGTATATTTCTTTCTTTGCAGGCTTTTAATCTAGGTATAAGGAATTTATCTAAAAATGGTTCTCCATATCCATGAAGAATTAAACATCTTGATACTACAGAAAAATAAAAACCATTCTCTGATACTTCTCGAGGATTGAATTTTGCATCTTTTTCTAACCAATTCCAAAATTTATCTAATTTTTCTTTTTTATGTATTTTTATATTATCAAGCATACTTTCAAACAAGTTGTCGTCTATCCAAATATTTTTTCTTGTCATATAAATTGTTCTTGGGCACATCACGCATGTCATATTGCAATAATTAGTTGTTTCAATATTAAATATTGTTGGTTCTTTATCTCTTAGTTCCTCCAGTTCTTTTTCTATTATTTCAAATTCGTTTATAGATAATTTTCCAGAGGTAATATTTTTTTTTAGTGGAAAAGATTTTTCAAAAAAGTTTATATCGTACATAAAATTTCAATTTAAGTTTTTATTTGTTCCCAATAACGCATTTTTTTGCTCACAATTTTTTCTTCTTTTAAAAATTTTTTTTTTCCATCTCCAAACGTTGATGGTATTTTTTTTAGCAGCGAAGTTAAATTTTCAATTCCAGCTTCAGATAAAGAAGCAGCTTGATCTGTTCCCCATTTTGCTCTATCTAAAGTAATGTGTCTCTCAATATAGTCTGCTCCCAGAAAATATGCTGTTATAGTTGGGCTCACTGAACTTTCGTGTCCACTATATCCAACTTCACACTTAAATTTCTTTTTTAGGGTTTTTATTAGATTCAAATTAAGGATATTTTCTTCGCATGGATATACTGACACACTATGCATTAAAATAAATTCACACTTATGAGATTTAAAAATATTTACAGCATTTTCTATATCTTTCATATTACACATTCCTGTTGAAATAAAAGTTTTTTTCTTTTCTTTAGCAACTTCATTTAAGAAGTTAAGATTTGTAATCATTGCTGAAGCAACTTTATTATATTTAAAATTTAGTTTTCTGATTTGATCTAAACTATTAACATCCCAACAAGAGGCAAACATTTCTATACCAACTTTGTCTGCATAATCTTTAATTGTTTTATATTGAGCCAAGTTAAATTCAATTTTTTTTTTATAATCAAGATAGCTAATGAGTCCCCAGGGAGTTTCTCTCAAAATTTTTTTTTGTTTTTCAGGAATGCAAATATTTAAATCTCTTTTTTGAAATTTGACTGCGTTAAAATCATATTTTTTTGCAAGTTTAATTAGTTTTTTTGCCTCTGAAATAGAACCGTTATGATTTATTCCAATTTCTGCAATTAAAAAGGGTATTTTTCTGTCAAAATTGTCTAAGTCAACATCTATTTCTAAATCTTGGTCGGACAAATCATGTAATGATTTTCCTTTATTTGTTACTAAGTATTTAAAATTTTTAGTTTTAATTAAACCTTTTTTCTCAAGGTTTTTTAGACCATAGTTAAGTTTTCCTAAACTATAACCTAATTCCTTTGACAACTTTCGTTGTGAAAAGCTTGGGAAATTATTAATTTTTTTTAATATCTTTAAAGTTTCTTCTTCTTTCATAATGTTCAATAATGAACAGTATACCGTTCAAAATTGAACAGTAAAGAGATAATTTTACTAAAAACCAATAAAATCAACATATTTTTCATAAAATGACTTTAAGAAATAAAATTTCAAAAAGAAAAATTTCAATCTTTTAGAAAGTAATCAATTAATTATATGTACATATATATAATTAATGCTTATAGCTAATTAATGAATAAAAATGCACTAAAACTAGGTAGTAGTGATCTTGAGCAAGTTTCTCTAAATGTGAAAATTGATTTAGATAAAATTTTAGATTTGTTTCTCGACAATATTGAGTTTATTAAAAAAGAATTAATTGGGGAAGATGAATATGCTAAAGAATTTTTTGAAAGACTTGAAAAAAAGAGAGAATTTATTTTTCCAATAAACAAACATGTTGAGTTATTTATTTTAAAAAATAAAAACAATATTAGGAAAATATGCAAATATATCACTTTTAGATACAAATTTTTTTTAGCTGGAAACAAAAAAATAAACTTAGGCTATCCCCCTTATTTACTAATAGAACCAGTTTCTAAATGCAATTTAAGATGTCCATTTTGTTTTCAGATAGACAAATCGTTCACAAAAAAACCTTTTATGGGCTCTATGGACTTTGATCTCTTTAAAAATATAGTTGATGAAGCTGACAATATTGGAGTAGGAGCAATTACAATAGGTAGTAGAGGTGAACCAACATTGTTTAAAAAATTCAAAGAAATGGTGGAATATATTTCAGCAAAAGAAAATATTTTTGAACTAAAGATAAATACAAACGGAAGTCTTTTAACGGAAGAAATTTGTCATACTATATTTAAAAATAATATAAACCAAATTATAATTTCATCTGACCATTATATAAAAGAAAAGTATGAAAAACTAAGAGTAGGTGCAAATTTTGATAAAATTGTAAAAAATATAGACATGCTCTATGAGATAAGAAAAAAATTTTATCCAAATACTTTGACTGAAATAAGAATTTCAGGAATAGACAATGAAAGAAATCTTGATAGAGATAAATTTTATGAATTTTGGATAAAAAGATCAGATCATGTCACTGCTGGATTTCCATTAGAAAGATGGGATACTTACAATAATGAGATTCATTCAGAGATCAATGATACATGTGAATATTTATGGGACAGAATGTATGTGTGGTTTGATGGCAAAGTAAATCCATGTGATGAAGACTATAAAAGTTATTTATCCTATGGAAATGTTAAAGATCAAAGTATAAAAGAGATCTGGAATAATATAATTATACAAAAAACTAGAAGTAATCACTTGAATGGAAATAGGAAAACAATCAATCCGTGTAATAAGTGTGGAGTAACATTTTGCTAAAAGTTGGAATAATTGGTAATGGAACTCATTCAAAGAGAATTCAAAAAATTTTAAAAAAAAAAAAAATAAATTTTTTTATTTATAAGCCAAATAATAAAAATTACTTTAACGAAAAAGAATTTGAATTATTGAAAAAAAATAAAGTTATTTTTATCTTATCTCCAAATAGTACACATTATGAATATATAAAAAAACTATCAAAAAATAGGTATATATTTTGTGAAAAACCACCTGTAAATTCAAAAAAAGAGTTAGATAAATTAAAAAAAATTAATAAAAAAAAAATATATTTTAACTACAATACTAGATTTTCAAAACTGTCCAATTTAATCAAGATTAAAAATAAATTTAAGTTAGGAAATTTGGTCTATGCTAATTTTATAGGTGGTCATGGTTTAGCCCTTAAGAAAGAATATATTAATAGCTGGAGATCAAATAAAAAACTATGCCCAAAAGGTGTTTTTGAAATTGTGTCTATTCACATAATAGATTTGATAAACTATCATTTCAAAATCAAAAAAATTGAAAAGCCATCTTTAGCTACATTGTCAAAAAAAGGTAATAGTTATGACACATCCCACATTAAGATAATTTTACATGATAAAAGAATTGTAGATATTTTTTCATCATACAACACACCATTTATTAAAAAAAATATGTTAATTTTTGAAAATGGTACAATAGAACAAGATGAAAAAAATCTTACTATAAATGGACCAGCAATAAATTTGGACAAAAATCAGTTTTTTATCAAACCAAAATTAATTAAAAAATTTGTTATGAATGATGATAAAGATTATTTAAGTTCCATAGAGCAAAGCGTTAATTTCTTTTTAAAGGCAGTGAAGAATAAAGCAAATTTCAAAAAAAAAATAACTGATTGTTCTTTGAAGAGTAATTATTTGTTATTCTAATATCAATAATTTAAAAATTTTTTTCAGTGCATAAATCAAGCCAATTGAGCTATTAGTACTGGTCAGCTACACGCATTACTGCGCTTCCACATCCAGCCTATCAACGTG
>MDSW01039992.1_pt1 | contig 24270 bp, 37 predicted proteins | sample 811171 | NCBI WGS metagenome assembly MDSW01 (sample SAMN05326641, study PRJNA326480) | marine metagenome | isolation source: seawater | place: Atlantic Ocean: North West | collected 2012 | reverse complement strand
TACATTTAAGATTGTAAAAAATAAAAATAAAAATAAAAATAAATATAAAGTATTTAATGAAAGCTATGCTGCAATAGCTGTTTCAGGTACTATTACTTTAGAATTAGCATTGATGAAGGTGCCTCTATTTGCAGTATATAAACTAAATAGAATTAGCTATATAATTCTTAAATTAATGGTTTATTCAAAATTTATTACTTTAGTTAATATAATATATGATAAACTAATAGTAGAAGAGCTTATACAAAATGACTTTAATATAACTAATATTAAAAAAAATATAAATGATTTATTAGAAAACAAGAAAAGATATAATTTACAAAAGAAATACTTCTCTAAATTACCATTAAAGTTAAAACATAAAAGAATGTTACCATCTAAAATATCCTCAAAATTAATAGCTAATATATTGAATAAATAAATTTAATTTATTTTTCAATTTAAAGCTATTGGCATATTGTAGGTTAAGTTAATATTGTCATATATTTGAGCATTTATTATTTTATCAATATTTAGATTTACATATTTTTTAATATTTTCTAATTTAATATTTTTTACAATGCATACATTAGAGGATTCCCACTCTACTTTATGATAAAAAGTCATATTATTTTTTTGTAAATTACTAGCTATTAATAATTCTCCAAAATCTTTTTTACAATTATCAGTAATTTCAGCATTTGCACTTAATGTCATTTTCTTATTTATATTTACTCTAGCAGAAACTTTATTATTAATATTTGTAATTCTATTTTTTCCTAATTTTGTTTTAGTGAAGTAAGTATTTTGCATAATAAAATTTAAATCTTCATCAGGTCCAAAAACACCAAAAATAATATATCTAGATTTCTTATTGTCTCTTGTTTTAATGTCTACCCATGCATAGGAAAAAGTTACAGGATTAAATGCTTGCTTTAATTTGCTACTAAAAATAGCTATTCCACCTTTTACTATATCATCATCAATATATTCTTGTGGAATTAAACTTAAAACATCTTTCTTTTCCCATTCTATTTGTATACTTAATAATTTGCCATTTTTAAAATTAAATGGTGGTGATGGCATATTGGTTTTTGGGGCGGGCGCGCCTGCATATAAAGAGCTTTGCAATAGTATGCCAAATAATAAAGAGTAAAAAAAGTTCATAGTTATTTATATCAAAAAATTATTTTTAATATAAGCAATAATTTATATATTTTTTAGTCTTAATTTCATATATTCATTATCAGAGTATTGGTGGTATTCATTGAAAAGCTCTATAGTCTCTTTCCAATCTTTATATATTTTTTGATAAACTACATTATCTTTCCCATTTTCTTCAATAATATCTCTAGCAAATGTAAAAAAACTTTTAACAATATCACTAGAAAACTGATTTACAGAGATATTATGCTTATTTTTAATAATCCTTAATGCTTTTGCATTTTTGTAAAAATACTCAGAAATAACCTCTATATAACTAGCATAACAAGCATTTTTAATTATTGTTTGATATTCTAGAGGCAAGTTTTCCCAAATTTCTTTATTAATCATAAATTCACAATTAGTATTCGGCTCATGTATTCCTGGTCCATAATAGTATTTTGCTACTTTATGAAATCCCATTATAGTATCAGGCCAAGGTCCTGCCCATTCTGCTGCATCTAAAACACCTAGTTTTAGAGAACTTATTACTTCTCCTCCAGATAAGTTTACAGATATGCCACCAAGTCTATTTATAATCTCTCCTCCCAAGCCAGGTATCCTCATCTTTAATCCTTTAAAATCCTCAATGGAATCAATTTTCTTATTAAACCATCCGCCCATAGTTGTTCCAGTATTACCTGCAGGAAAACCTTTAAGGTTGTATTTACCGTACATTTCATCCCATAATTTTTGACCATTTCCTTGGGAAAGCCATATAAATAGCTCTTTTGCAGTCATTCCTCCTGGAATACATCCAAAAAAAGAAAAAGTTTTATCTTTTGATACCCAATATATTGGCGCTGTATAAGCACAGTCAGCTACCTTCTCTCTTACAGCATCAAAAACCTCGAATGCAGGCACCAATTCTCCAGCCGCATGATGAGCAATTTTTATTTTTCCTAAAGACATTTGTTCTATTTTTTTTGCTAGTCTTTGAGCAGGTATATCAGTATCTGGAAGATTTTTTGGGAACGAAGTGACCATTTTAAGTCTAATTTTTGGTAAATTACTATTTACAGAATTAGAGTTTTTTTTATTTGAATTATTACATGCTAACAGTAGAGAGGTAGGAGCTAATATTAAAAGTTTTTTTAATATGTTTCTTCTTATTTTATTATTCATAATCTTTTCTCATTTAAGTTATATTATACTCACTAATCTAGAATAGGTAAAATATGAATTCCTTTTTTATTTAATATTAGATAGTAAACTTTAACAATGTTTTTTTTATCAAAAGAACCGTACAAATGAGGAAATAATAAATTATCTCTTGATTTTTCCCATTTTATATTTAAATTTTTTACTCTGATCTTGATTAAACATAAGTTTTTTTTAGCAAAAAAATGTACTTTAAGAGTTTCTTTAACCTGATCTGCTTTAGAGAGGTGAATAAATTTATCTTCAAGGTCTTTTTTGTTTCCTTTAAAAATTCCTTGTAACATAAACATTCTATAATCTTTAATAGAATAAATTTTATATAGATATAAAATTTTATTTAACATTAAGTAACTCTATAATATAATTTAATTATTATAACTAAATAAAATAAATATTTAGGTAGCAAAAAATTTGATTATTCCAAACATTAAAATAGTAGAACATACTGTGTTAAGAACTATTAATGATCTGTCATGCCATAAATAACCTACAAAAGTCCATAGGGAGGTACCTATAAAAGATAAAACTAAATCAAAAGGAATTAAAAACATATTACTTCTAAACATTAAACCAACTACTATAAAAAAAGTGGCAGTCCATTTAATGTACCAGGACAAATCTCCTTTAGGTGTAACTTTTTTTAATTCTTTCACTAAATTATCTCATCAATATTTATTTTAAATATTTATGTATCACTTATTCTCTCTCTTATATAGCCATAATCAGAAAATTTTTGATAATTATTAAATTGTGTTAATGAATTTTGCCAACTACTATATATTTTTTTATGGATTTCTCCAAGTTCCGAAAAATTTGTAATTATATCTCTAGAAATTTTAAACATTTCTTTTGTTACTTCACTAGGAAAGTTTTGTACTTTAACATTAAATTTTTTTTCTAATTCTTTAATAGATAAAGAATTTTGATATAAATATTCTCCCAGGCTTTCAATATAAACAGAGTCACAAGCGTTTTTTATTATACTTTTCAGATTATTTGGTAATTGAAGCCAAGCATTATTATTAATAAGAAGCTCGTTAGCAGTGCCAGGTTCATGAATGCCAGGACCATAATAAAAATTTGCTATTTTGTGAAATCCTGAAATCTTATCTACCCATGGGCCAACCCATTCCGCAGCATCAATAACTCCTTGCTGTAGTGCAGGCATAATTTCTCCAGCAGGCATGTTAACTGCAACACCGCCCAATCGATTAATAATTTCAGCTCCAATTCCAGGTATTCTCATCTTTAAACCTTTAAAATCATTAATACTTTTTATTTCTGATTTAAACCATCCTCCCATTTGAACACCTGTATTCCCACACAATAATGCTTTTAATCCAAAGTTAGAATATAAGTTATCCCATAATTCTTGTCCTCCACCAAACCTTATCCAAGTAAACTTTTCTATACCTGTCATGCCTCCAGGCACTGTACAGAAAAAAGGAATAGCTTTGTGCTTTGAAATCCAATAATATGGAGCAGATACACCACAATCTATAGTCCCATTTCTAACTGCATCAAATACTTCAAATGCAGGAACAATTTCTCCCGCACCAAAGTGTTGTATAATGATCTGGCCATCAGAAGCATTCTCAATAAATTTTTTTAATTTTTGTGCGTTTAAGTCTGAACCAGGAAAGTTTTTTGGAAAAGAAGTGCTCATCTTCCATTTAATCCTGTTTTTTTTTATATTAGAAGATTTAGAAGGCTTTTGAGGTGTACCACCTTTACAACTTTTTAATAATAAAGCAGATGATGCTACAGAAATTGCACTAATAATAACTTTTCTTCTATTTCTTTTCATAAAATTACAATAACATAATAAAATTTTTTATTAAAGGTGCCTTCATTATAATATCATTTATACTATAATTTAGTGTGACTAATATAAAAAAATATAATTAAGATAAAGGTCTAGTATTTAGTTAGACATAAAAAAATATAAATCTAAAGTAAAATTTGTTAGAAACTATAAATTAACTAAAATCTAATTTTTATCTCCTTTTAAAGCAAAATATAAACCACCTACCCATAAAAAAACATGAAGGTTATCATATAATAATACTTCTAGTAAAGACTCTGGTTTGCTAATCCAGATTACACCTGTAGTAATACAACCTATAGTAAAGCCACTAAATCTTGTAATTAAATCTCCCATAAATTGTAGATAGTTTTTGAAATATAATAATATACCCCCTACAATTAATCCCAGTCCTGCGCCTAATTCTCCATAAGCAACTACCCACCAAACTAAATAAGGTAAATCATATGCCTCTGCATCACTTAATAATACAGGAAACTTTGATAAGCCTTGTTGAATAAAAACTGTTGCTAGCGGTATCCTTAGGAGCCAATGAACAAAAGTGAAGGTCTTTATTTTTTTAATAATTAAATTCATACTGGTATTTACGGTTTTTTAATAAAAAAGTATTAAATTTCTAAATACTATTATACTATAATTAAATAATATTATTTGTTATTTAATATGTTAAAAGTTGCATTAATAATAGTTTTTGTTTCTTCTGCAAGTACTTCAATCAATCCAGATGTAAGTATTGCCTCTTTTTATGATGATATGAAGAATTGTCAAATAGAATTGGATAACATTAAAAAAAATTTGAATGTAACTGAATTTTTAAATAAAAATAACATAAGAACTCTAAAGATGCAAAGCAGGGAAGCTCACCAAGAAGGGTTTATATACTTTTCTTGTCATAGTAAGACTAACAATTAACTTTATTTTTAAATTTTATATGACATACAATTATAATATTTATTTATTGCTTCACATTATTTTACCTGTTGTTTTTGCAATTTTATTGGGTTTTATTATTGGTTTTTTTAGTACATTTATACGTAATAAACTATTACAATATAAAAATAAAATGTTAAAAATATTAAATATTTTTAAAAGATATAAATAGGAATTATGAAATATTTAATAATTTTTTTATTTTTTTTCTGTATTTCATGTAGTGAAAATAATAAAAAAAATAATAAATATAAAAAACAGTCCGATCTTCCAGTTACTGGAAACTCATTAAAGAAAAAAAGTAGCCCAAGTGAAAAAATTTCAGACTATTATTGATGTAAATAATTGTTTTTAAAATCTACAAAATTTTTTTTTAAAAACAGGTAAAATTTTTTTTTAAATTTATATGATTCTCAACTTTTTTTATAAATATTTTTTATAATTTTCTTTTTTTTATCCGTGCATTTAAGTTTTTTTAAAAATTATTTTTAAAAAATTTGCAGTATTTTTGTTTTTAACTTACTCTACCTACAAACTAGGGAGTGTATTATGAGTGAACTTTATTATTTACTATTAAGTGTAGGATTGTGTATAGTTTTATGGCTACCTTACACTACAGAGAGAATATTAAACTGGGGATTATTGGATACTGTTGGCTTTCCAGAAAACCCTCCTTCGCAAGCTAAGTGGGCACTTAGATTAAAAGCTGCTCATTACAATATGATTGAGAATATAGTTCCATTTGCGATATTAGTTTTTTTACTTCATGCTATGGAAATTTCTAATTCTCAAACTATGTTAGGGGCAACGATGTTTTTTTATGGAAGAATAATTCATGCTATTTGTCATACTTTGGCAATACCATGGTTAAGAACAGGGGGTTATTTAGCATCCTGGGCAGGCATGCTAATGATTTTCATTAATCTAATTTAAATTACTTTTTCTCAGTTAGTTTTTACTAACTGAGAGCCTTTTCGTGATTTGTTGTCTTTTATTTTTATAATTAATCTAATCTTAGTTATATTTTTGGCACTAATTCTTAATTATATTAGTTTTCAATTGTATGTTATTTTTTTAAAGAAAAAGAACTTTAGCAACGAAAAAAATCTTATGTTTAAAAATGCCCATAAAGGTAATTTTTTTTCATTTTTAGTAATTGGTATGTCTATAATTACTATACTTTATACTCAACCTTCTTCCTATACTATATACATAAGCAAAAGTTTAGCAATCTTCGGGCCGTTTACTATTTGTATAATAGGAGTGATAATGCTTATTTCCAATATTTTATTCAATATTAAACTAATAAAAAAAATACTTCATTTAAAACTTGATTAAGTTTTGTAATTTTGTAAAATGTAGTTAACAAGTTTTTAATAACATGTAAAACATTTACAAAGGGGAGAGAATATGGCCATATCTGAAACATCAACAGCAGTCAAAAGTTCTTCTAGAGGTTCTTTTATAAAGGCTCTACTTTATGGAAAAAACAGAATAAATGAAGAAAAAGCTAATGAAGAAACTGTAATGTATAAATACGGTAACTTTGGAATATTTATGATAGGAATTATAATAGTAGGTGCTTTAGTGCTTGCTGCTAGAATATATCAAGAAGTTTATGGTTTTTCGGCTGGTTTAGACTCAATGTCTGAAGATTTTCAAAAGTATTGGATGACATTGGTTAAAGCTGAACTAATCGTTATATTTTCTGTAAATCTAGTGATTTGGGCATATTTGTGGATGACTAGAGAAAGAGATATGGACAATGTTCCGCCCTCATTACAATTAAAGAGATACATTAATTTAGTATTATGGATACTTTCTTATACTTTTATTGTTTACTGGACTACTAGCTTTTTTGCTTATGCTGATGGAGCCTGGCACCAAACAGTTTTGAGAGATACTAGTTTTACTCCTAGTCATAATATACTGTTTTACGGATGTATACCATTGTATCTTACAACAGGTGTAGGTGGGTTTTTATATGCTATGACAAGATTGCCAGCATTTGGAAGAGGCATCAGCATTGCTTATACATTTGCAGTTTTAGGGCCAGCATTGATACTACCAAATTTAGGATTTAATGAGTGGGGACACGCTTATTGGATGACTGAAGAAATATTTTCTCATCCTCTGCATTGGGGTTTTGTTGTCTTAGGTTGGAATGCTTTAGCAATAGGAGGAGTTCTTATGCAGATTGTTATAGGTATGTCTTTATGCTATAAAAAAATGAACCAAAAATTTGAAGATAATTCTAATTCTGAATTTACAGCTAAGCTTTAATTTTTTTGTTAATAGTAAGGTGTTGATAATCAATTTTGACACCTTACAAGATAAAATAAGGGAGAATTTTATCTATGATTAAAAACCTAACTAGATCGCTACTTTACGGCATAAAATCTATGTCTGAGAGTAAATCATATCAAAACTGGGATTATAAAAGCTTTTTTAGCATGAGGTCTCCTGATAAAGAGATTTTAAAAGTAGTAGGAATGGATAAAGAACAAGCTAGTTTATCAAGATATTTTGATTTTCTTGTTGTTACAGCAGCATTTTTATTATTTTGTGGAGCATTTCATCTACATGTTATGTTATCAGCGGGTGATTGGGATATGTTTATAGATTGGAAAGATAGACAATTTTGGCCTTTGATAATACCCATTGATACTATAATGTTTCCTGCTGCAGTACAAGCAGCGTTTTGGTACTATTTTAGACTACCTATAGGTGCTACTTTATGTGGAGTTTGTTTGCTTACTGCAGTTTGGGTTGGTACATATTCATACTGGTATTGGTGGACTATGTTTCCAATAACTATGAATGTGCCGTCAATTATCATTGCAGGATGTATTTTAATGGATATTACATTAATTGTTTTTAGAAGGTGGATATTTGTAGCTTGTATTGGTGCCCCTTTATTTGCTCTTACATTTTATCCAAGTAATATGGCTGCTTTAGCTGGATATTATGTTCCAATTGAACACCTAAACTCTATGGCTACTGCAGCTGATGTAATAGGGTATACTTTTCCTAGATCAGCAACTCCTGAATATATAAGAATTATTGAAAAAGGTACCTTAAGAACTTTTGAAGGTACTTCTGTTTGGGTATCAGGCGTTTTTGCAGCATTTGTTTGCATATTTTTATACATGTTATGGTGGCAAATAGGCATGGCTTTTTCTACTGTAAAGACATGGTCTCAATCTCCAAAATTAAAAAAAATGCTTGGCTTTAGAGAATAAAAAAATGAAGAAAATGTTGTCAAAATATGCAAGAAACCTATTCTTATTTATTATTCTTTTTGTAGCAGATGCTACTTTGGCTTTTGCCCATGGTGAGAAGGCTATGGAGCCTTACTTTAGAACTAGAACGGTTATGTTTTATGATGTTACATGGACTACTGGTGAAATAGCTGTTGGTGAAGATGTGGTAGTAGAAGGAAAGTTTAGGTTTCACAGCGATTGGCCTCAAGCAGTTGATGATCCTGATGTAATTTTTGTAACACAAAGTATACCTGGACCAGTATTAGCAAGGGTTGATTCTTATCTTAATGGTGTACCTGCTAGGCAGTCATTTAGAGATATGGAAATAGGAAAAGACTATAATTATAAAATGACATTAAGAGGAAGAGTTCCTGGTAGATACCATGTTCACCCAGCAATAGCAATTAAAGGATCAGGTACAATAATAGGTCCAGGTCAATGGGTAGATGTTGTAGGTTCTCGTCAAGATTTTAAATTTCCTGCTGAAACTATGGATGGAGTTAAGATAGACGATTTACAAACTTATGCATTAATGGACGTTTTTAAATGGCATTTTACTCTAGGAGGTATAGGCTTGTTCTGGTTGTTGTGGTGGGTATGGAGACCATTGCTTATACCAAGATATCAAGCACTCAAGCAGGGAAGAGAAGATTTATTAATTACCCCTTTAGATCTTACAGTAGGTGTATTACTAGGGGTTTTTGTATTTATATTAATTATTTATAATTATAATAATGCTACAAATAAATATCCTAAAAGAGTTCCACTTCAAACTAGTAGAATGTATACTGATCCTATAGAGATAAAAGATCCAAGGATAAAGATAAATGTTTCTCGTGCTGAATATGATATTCCTGGAAGGTCTATGAGAATGTGGATGGAAATTAAAAATAACGGAAATGAAAGTATAAGACTAGGTGAACTTACTACTGCAAACTTAAGGTTTATTAACAGAGATTTTAATGAAGCTTTAAATAATGTACAGGAGGGATATCCTCCAGAACATTTAGCAGATACAGGCTTAAAAATTGATAATGATACTTATATTTCTCCTGGAGAATCAAAAAAATTGTTTGTAAGTGCTACTGATGCTAGGTGGGAAACAGAAAGGCTTACTGCTTTTCTGACAGATGTCGATGCAAGAATAGGGGCCTTATTATTCTTTTATAATAGAAGTGGTGACAGAAAGATAGTAGATGTTGCATCATCAATACTTCCTGTTTTTACTTCACTTGATGAAGGTGGTGCTTCACCAGATTATCAAAGAATAGGAAGATAGCATTTTTCTAATAAAATTAAATAATTTATTTAAAAAAATTATTCTAACTGCTGTTTTATATTATGCATTTTTTGGGATTCATGTAAGTGCTCATGGGGGACTATCATTAGAAGATGATTATTGTATATTAACTTTAGGTAATTATAAAATTCATTTTAGTGGCTATCAACCAGAAAACAATGGTCCAAAAGAGTTTTGCGAAGATATTCCTGAAGTAGGTAAAACTATTGTAGTTTTAGACTTTATAGATAGAGAATTAAGGGATTGGCCTCTTGAAGTTAGAATAATAAAAGATGTGGAAGATCAAAGTAATTTAGAAGATATTACAATTTATCATAAACCATATAATACTTATCCTAATGGCACATTAAACTTTAGACACACATTTAATACAAAAGGAAAATATATAGGGCTAGTTACTACAAAAAAAGGAGAGTTTATTACATCCAGATTTCCATTTTCTGTTGGTATAATTAAAAAAAGCAATAAATATTTATATTATATTATATTTTCTATCCTTTTAGGAGCTGGTGCTTTTTATGTTGCAAAAAAAATACATATTAAAACCAATAAAAAAGTTTAATAGCTTTTTTATAATATTAATTACTACACTTTTATGTAAAATAAATTTTACTTATTCGCATGCTATATTAGAATATTCTGAGCCTGGAAGAAGGGCTATACTTTACAGACCACCAACAAAAGTAATTTTAACTTTTAATGAAAAAATAGAAGAAAGTTTTGCTAAAATAAAAGTTCTAGATAATAAAGATCAATTAATAATAGATGATAAAAATGCTATGAATTTAAGAGATGACAAGAAATCTATTTTTATTAATATTCCTAACTTACCGAATGGTATTTATTTTATTCAATACGAAGTTATATCAGTAGACGGACATAAAGTAAAAGGAAGATACAAGTTCACTATTAGAGAAAACTAATAATAATGTATGAGTTGCTAATTACTTTAGGTAAAGGTATTCAACAACTGTCATTTTCACTGATCATTGGGGCTATATTAGTAAATGTTATTAATTTTGGTTTTAATAAAAATGCGTTAAATATAATTAATTTCAAGCTTATAAAAGTTTTTTTTTTAATAATTTTGGTAATAATGCCTGCTTTATTTTTTGTTCAAACTGCTTACTATTACGATAGTTTTGAATTTATATTTGATTTTTTAGCATTAAAAAAAACTTTAATAAATACTAGGTTTGGAAACTTTTGGTTATTAAAATTATTTTTAGTAATAGTTTTATTATTAGGTGCATATAAGACTAAGCTTTTTTCATTAAAAGTTTATTTAATATTATTACTTCTAACTTCTAGCATGGTAGCATTTACTGGTCATGCAGCGGCGCTTGAATACAAGTATATCAGTATTCCTATTAGCATGGTGCACATCATAGCTATTAATATTTGGTTTGGTACACTTCCTTTTATTATAAAAGTATTTATACACAATAAAAATATTTTACAATCATTTCTTGTAAAATTTTCAAAGATTGCTTCTATCTGTATGTTATTAATCACTGCTACAGGATTTTCATTAACTCTATTTAATTTAGAATTTAATTTTGCTGCACTTTTAGGTACCAAGTATGGAAATTTAATTTTATTGAAGTTGTTTTTTTTAAGTTTTGTATTAGTTTGTGCTTTTTTAATTAAGTTTTTTTACTTAAAAAATAATGCATACATAGATGTATTTAATATTTTAAAAATAGAATTATTTTTTGCAGTTTTGGTTTTTTTAGTTGGAATTGTTTTATCTCAAACTATTCCAGGAGCACATGATGAAATAAATTGGCCATTAAGCTTCAGAATTTCTACAGAAGTTGCGCTTGAAAATAATTTGAATTTAAAGATATTAAAATATATTTGTATAGGTACTTTTACTATTTTTGGAATTATAATAACAGATTATATATTAAATAAAAACCTTAGAAGATTTATCCTAATTCTTTGTATAATTTCTATTACCATGCTGCCAATAACAGTTAGTATTTTATCTGTAGAAGCATACCCTGTAACTTATAAAACACCAAGTGTTCCTTATACGGCAATTTCCGTATTAAACGGGAAAAAACTTTATTTAAATAATTGTACTTCTTGTCATGGCAAATCTGGTCAAGGAAATGGAGAACTAGCTAAGGAACTTGTAGATTTGCCTCCTGCTAATTTAACAGAGCCACATACTGCCTATCATACGGCAGGCGATATTTATTGGTGGTTGACTTATGGTAAACCTCCTAGTTCCATGCCAGGATTTAAAGATATATTATCAGAAGATGAAAGGTGGGATATTATTAATTATCTTAGAACTCTATCTGCAGGATATGAAGGTAGAATAATTTCTAATGTAGTAATTAAAAATAAGCCGTGGCTTGCTTCTATTGATTTTGATTATGTAACATTAAATAAAATTCCAGGAAGATTGTCAAAAAATAGGTTTAATAATTCAGTGCTTTTGATTTTTTTTGATTTTGAATATGAAAATATTAAGCGTCTTATAGATCTAAATAGCTTTTACAAAAACTATCTAGACGTTAAAACAAAAATAATTTTAATACCAAATTTTAATGATAATGAACCTAATTTTCTTAGTGAACTTAAAAGCTTTGTCTCAGCTAATAATATAGTTTTACCTATAATATATGAAGGAGCTAATGAGATAACAGAAACTTATAAACTATATAGAAGAACTATAGAAAAACCTGATAAATATGATGAGGATGAAAATTTAAACTATATGGAAATATTAATTGATAAGTATGGCTATGTGAGAGCAAGGTGGTTGTTATATGATGATGACTATATACTTAGAGATAAGAAGTATTTCAGAATGTTAAATGATTTGAGCGAAGAAAAGAAAATATTAGCACCTCCTGATGAACATGTTCACTAAAATATATAGTAATAAGGTTTTATTTTATGGTTTTCTTTTTTTATTATTATGGATAATAGGAAATATAGTTTTTTTTACTTGCTCAATTACTGATAGATGTATTTTTAAAAAACCAAATACAAAAACAACAGAAAAGAAATATTTGCCTACTAAAAGTTGTAAAAAAATATTTACAACAGGTAATTCATTTATAAAAGATAAAAATAATATAGATATTATGGTATTAACACCTAATAATCATTATGGAGATAGAATGTATCCATTACTAATAACCTATGCACCCTCAGGAAAAACGGTAAAAAAGTCAGAGAGATTTTATAATAATTTAACCAGTCATTTTACTAAGTTTGGCTACTTAGTTGCTTATGTAAAGTACATGCCGCTTGGAAAAAGTTATAAGAGTGACTATAAAAGAGTAATTGAATTAATAAAAAATAAATACTGTTTAAATAAAAATAATATTAATATTTTAGGACATTCTGATGGAGGTACTATATCAGGAATAGTAGCTTATAGTGATGCCAACAATTCTTATAATACAGTAATAATGTCTGCTTCTGGATTAAATAATATTGCTTTAGATAGTTTAAAATGTCCTTCTAATAATTCTTCCTATTTGATTTTGCATAATAAAAATGATTTTTTATTTCCAAACTTTGGTACAGAAAATTATATTTGGCTTAAAAAATGTTTTTCATGTAGCAGTGAAAACATTAAAGTTTTTAATGATTGCTATGTTCCAAAAAGATGTAATGAAAGCAGAATTAAAATATGTTATAATACAAAAGAGCATAATCAATGGCCAAACTTAAATACATTGATTATGAAATTTATTGAGGGAGAGCAATAATGAAAAATCTTTTTATTTTTTACTTAATTATTTTTTTTATATTTTTTGTAAAATTAGTTAATTCTCATATGTATGAGGTAGACGGCATTGAAATACTACACCCATGGGCTACAGAAACAGATTCAGAAGGTAATGCTTCTGCTTATATAACCATTACCAATAATACAAAAGATATTATTTATTTAAAAAAGATTGAAACTAATATTTCTAAAATGCATATGTTCATAAGCAATGATAAGAGTGTTAAATCTATATCCATCCCTGCTAATTCTATAAGAAGCATTGATGATTTCAGTATTATGTTTCATGGCATTGATACCCATCTAAAAGAAGGTAGTGCCTTTCCAGCAAAATTAATTTTTTCATCTGGAGTTGATATTAATATTAAATTTGTAGTAGGTGAGACTACCTCACTAGACGATGCTGAAAAAAAGATGGAACATAAACACCATCATTAAGAAAAACTATTGTTATTTGTTAGTATTATAACTAGTTAAATTAAAAAAAATATTGGATAATAAAGGCAAAGAATAACCCAAGAAGGTAAATAGATATCGAAAAGTAAAAAATTATTAAGCTTATAGTTCTTAATCTTTTACAAGCTCTAGCTTTTTCAGGGTCAGCTGGGCAAGGTGCATTCCTACTGTACCAAATAAGGTAACCAGCTACCAATAGTAGTAATCCAGAAAATATAAATAATGTAACTTTATACTTTGATAGAACTACCAGAAAAGGAGCATAAGAAATAATTCCCGTTAATATTGCTCCTGCACCAAAAAATACAAATAATGCTGGAAGTGCACAACATAATAAAGTACTGATACTAGTAAATAAAGATAATGAAGGTAGCACCAGATTTTTAGCTGAAATTGGCTTCATTATTAAATTGTTCTGTTTATTTTGTCGACTGTGTAACCGGCGTCTTCAAATATAGCTAATAAAGTTTCATCTTCAATATTACTTTCTTTTTGTAGATAAATTATCACTTTTTGATTTTCTAAATTTACATTAATGCCTAAGACTTCATCTCTTTTCATAAATACTTTTTCTATAGCTTGCGCACAAAAATCACATACCATACCATTTACATTAACATCAATAATATTGTTTGATATCTTACCTGCAGATAATTCTGTTTTCGTTATCTCATCATTATTATATTTTTCTTGCTTGATATTGTCGTTAGCATGGATCTTAGTATTCAAAAATATAACCGCTAAAATTGTTAAAAAAAAATTCATTATAATCTCCCATATTAAAAACGTTTTATATAGTTAAAAGTAGCATTTCTATTTTCATCTAACCCTACTTCAAACATGTTAGTTGACTTAAATAGCCTTACTATAAAGTTAGATATATTATTTTTTTTGTTTTCAGGCATATGCTGTGTTTCATACATTAGCCAAGTATGTAAACCTCCATATCCAGTAATATATGGTGCATAGCCTATTCTAGCTTTCTGCATAAATAAACCATCTACAGTAACTGCTCTAATTATATTATTGTTATACGATACAAAATACTTTCTGGTTTCCCAATCTGTAGCAAATTCAGCATAGGTTATTAACTCTTTTTTATTATTATACTCTTTATAATCAGATTTAAGTAAACCTAATCCAGTTTTTAGATAAAAATTTGCTTGAGAACTTTTTTTATTAATTCTTTTTACTAAATAATTTAAATTAAATGAATTTAGCCAATGTTTTTCTTCTTGCCAATATTCTGACTTATAACCAATAGAATATTTGCTAGTAGGAGTATAGTGTATTAGTATAGAATTTTTCTTGTAGTCATTATAAGACATTAGAGTCCAACTATCTGCATAAGATATAGGTCTAGCATTTAAAAAACTAATAAATAATATATTGAATAAAAAAATTGCTATTTTCATAAAACTTTGACAAAAACATTAATATAGGGTATACCCTAACGTAAAGGTCAATATGTATATTTCAGAAATATCAAAAAAACTTAAAATAACTTCAAGAACAGTTAGGTATTACGAAGATATAGGAATTATCACCTCTAAAAGATTAGAGAATAATTATAGATTTTATGATGATAAGAATATTGATAAATTGAAATTTTTGGTTAGGGCGCGAAAATTAGGTTTTGCCTTAGCTGAATGCAAAGAGCTTATTAAACTTTTTGAAAATAAAAATAGAAAAAGCCAAAATGTAAGACTTATTGCAAAGATAAAGATTGAAAGTTTAACAAAGCAACTTAAAGAAATTGAAGATTTAAAAAGTTCATTAGAATGGCTAGTGAATAAATGTCCAGGTGATAATAAACCAGACTGTCCAATTATTGATGAGTTAGCAAAAGATTAGTAGTATTATATTAATGAATATATCACTAATATATTTTAATTTTCCTTTCTGGAGAGCAGAAGTAGCAAGAGTTTCTCTTTTTATAGGAAATATAGATTTTAAAGATATAAGAATTAGCAGTGAAGAATTTCAAAGAGTTAAAGAAAAAGGTCAGTTAGATAATGGAACATTAATTCCTTTTCATCAATTACCATGTTTAATAGTTGATGGCGAAGTCTTAGCTCAAACAGCTGGTATAGCTAGGTTTTGTGGTAAGCTAACTAATTTGTATCCTAGTTTAGATATAGAAGCTGCTAGAGTTGATCAATACATAGATATGGCTAGTGATATTACAAATATAATTAGTATGACTAAATTAGAAGATAGAGATAGCCAATTTCTAAAAGAGTTAAAGAAAAAGCTGTTTATTCTTAATAAAAGTATTGTAGCAGAATCTATCTTTTTAGTTAATAATAGGCTTAGTATAGCAGATATAGCAATATGGAGTTTAATATGTTGGTTTAAGAGTGGAAAAATTAATAATATACCTGCTAATTTTGTCGATGAGTTTAATAATATTATAAAAATATGTGCTATAGTTGATAAAAATAAAAAATTAAATGACTGGGTAAAAAAAACCTATCCAAGTGGCTATAATAGAGACTTTAATTGATTTACACAGTTAATTTTTTTAGATTTATTTTGCTATTAATATTTTCAACAAATTTAGTAAAAGCAAAGGACTTAACGAGGCAAAGCCCTATAGAAAAAACAGTTTTGCTTAAAGGAATAAAAGGCAGTCATCATTATTTTGAACCCAATGAATTGATATTTAATACTGGAAAGTTGTATAAATTAATAATTAAAAATATTAGCGACTCTAAACATTATTTTAAATCTAATCAATTTGCTGATTCAATATTTACTAGAAAAATACAGTTAACTATTAATAATGAAAAAATTAGCGAAGTAAAAGGTATAATAAAGCAGATTGAGATATGGCCTGGTTATCAAGTTGAATGGTGGTTTGTTCCTATAAAAACTGGTACTTTTACAGACTTACATTGCAATGTTAAAGATAGTAATACTAAAAAAAAACATAAAGAAATGGGTATGAATGGTACTATTATTATAAAATAGATATAGAAATATTTAGAAAATTATTTCTAAATTAATTAACTCGTAACTACAATTTCAATTTCTATAAACTTAATTTCATGATTGCTTTTATTTAAAATATTATGTTTAACTCCAGCTTTTCTAAAGTAAGGCTCTCCTTTCTTTATGCTAAATTCAGTTTTAATATTAGTATTATCAAATGAAATTAATTTTCCATCAGTAATTGGTACTATAACATAATCGTATTCATGAAAGTGAACACCTGTTTCCTCTAAAGGGCCTAAAGTTATTTCGTTTATCTTGACTGTATTATTTTTGATTATAGTTTTCATAATAAGTAACTTAACTAATAAAAATGATATTACTAAACTTTTAGTAATTAAACATCTATATATATTCCCTATTTTAATAAATTAGGGTTTTTTATAATATAATTAAATTGTTAGTAATTTTCTATAATGTTTTAATATTATTACTTTTACTTTTTTTTTGAAATCTGGTTAAATAATTTTATATTTTTATCATAGTGATGCAAGGCTTTATTAGCATCAGCTAAACCGGAAATTTTGCTTTTCTCATATTTGCTTTTACAATAAAGAAGCCAAAACTTAATTCTAAGATTTGTAGGTGATATTAGTATTTGTCTTTTATTTTTTTTATTTACATTTGTTTCTAACCATCCTTCTTCAACGGAGTCAGTAATAATTTTTTTCAAACCTTGCCTAGATATATTTACAGTTTTTTCTAATACAGATATTGAGCAGTCTATATTTTCAAAATAATATATTATAATATTTCTGTGAATTATATACTTCTCGAATGTAGAATAGATATAGTTTAAAAATCTATTGTGCTTTTTCATGCAATCTTTATCGTTATTATACCAGCTTAAATCCTTAATTTTATTTTTATAATAACCTTTTGTAAAATCCATGCTTTCAGACTTTGCTACTTTTTTAGCGTATTCTAGTTCTAAAAACTCTCTGTATCTATCTGTCATATTTATATTATAAGATAATAAATAATAATTAAAAAGGGGTTGTTCATAATTTATATAAACAACCCTTTATTTTACGGGAGTGTAAAATAAACTCTAAAAGCCTATAGACATCATAGTCATAACACCATCAACATCTGTCATAATAGTATTATTAGCAGACTGTTCTACAGTAAAATAAACTGCTCCAACTGTAACTCCGCCACCTAATGAATAATCAGCTGCATATGTTCTAGTTTTAGAATTATTATCTAAATTATTTGCATCAGTCATACTTGTTTCTACATTACAAGCTCCTATGCCAAATTTATCAAATCTATAAACACCACAATATGAAGAACCTTGATTATTTCCAGCATTACCGTTCTTAGCCGTTCCTGAATTACCAGCCTCATTCTTTCTATAGTCCACTGTTAATCCCGCATAACTTATAGCAACAGAATAAACAGTCTCATCTAAATCATTATAATTAACAGCTGCAACTTGTCCTGAATTACCAGTTAACATACCATAAGCTAAATCAATTCCTACACCATCTATCTCTGCTGTATATTTACCAACAACTGAAAGCATATCACTAAATGATTCTGCAACTCCATTAGTTATAGTTGTTGCTTGTGCATCATCTTGTTCAGCTACAGTATTAGGCGTGTAGCCTACGCCTACTGAAAAACCGCTGTAAGAATTTGAAAAGTATGTTAATTTCATAACATTAGATGCATATGCTGTTTCATTTCCAGCTCCATAATTTGCTGATGTATCAGCAGTATAAAAGTTACCTATAATAGCGCCATCTGGTTCAGCTGTAGGACCACCTGCTGTTAATCTTGAAAACATAGTTGCTCCAACTCCAAAATGTTCACCGATACCAATTGATCCAAATCCACCTGATACAACGACATTGTTATAATTTACTACACCACAATTGTCTGTTCTATCACCCATACAATCTCTTGAATGTATTGTCATCACCCCCGCTAGTTCTAAGCCACTATCAAGCGTAGTACTATAATCAGCTCCTATTCTAGTATATTGACCATTACTAAGACCACCAAAATCATATCCAAAATCAGTATGGCCGTTCGCAATAGACTGATCCGCTGAACCTGCAAAAAACTCCTGATAACCACTTAGTGATATTTCTGCATAAGCTTGTTTAAAAAATAAAACCATAAAAAATGTTAAAAAAACTTTTTTTAAGTACATCATAAATCTCTCCTGTATTATTATTATTAAAATATAGAGATTTATTTTTTTGAATATGCCAACCTTCTTGTCATTTTTTTTTTTTAAATTAAAACTAAAAGATATCAAATAAAACTTCTATTATTTTCCAGATAATAATTTTTCATTTCGTGCAAAATAATTACTAACTAAAATAAATTAATAATTATTTAATAGAATTATTATAGTTTTTTATGTTTTCTGGCCATATTCTTTTCCAATCTTCTTTAAATGAAAAATTATAAGATCCATGAGTTATTGAGAAAGTTTTTAAATCAGTTGCTATAGTAATTGCAGACGGTTCCCAATTTATTTCACCAGTATAAAAATATACTGCATTTTCTCCTTGGTATTGATTAGCAGAAATTTTAGTATGCTTTCCAGTAACTTTTCCCATTACAAAGCAGTTATCAATGTGTACTTGATAAAATGTATCATTCTCTTTGTAAAACATGGTTACGCATCCTGGTGGACCCTGGTTAGCAAAAGTTTTAACCCAAATTCCTTCGATGCTATCAAGCGCTCTATTACTATATATTTTTTTTATAATGTCATCATATTCAGCTGAAAACAAATTACTATAAAGTAGACTAAATACAAAAGATAAGCGTAATATTTTACTTAAAAAAGTAGACATCATATTTATATAATAACAGATATTTTTAATTCAAGTTTATATTTTTATATTAATTTTGAATAAAAATATTAATTAATTTTTTAAGTAATTAATTAAATTAAATATATTCAATTAAGAAATTTTTCTACTTTTTGTAAGCCTTTAAACAATGGTAGTATGTAGTTACTTTAGGCTTCGTATAATCAGGTTTATATGTATAAATAATATATTTTTGTTTATTATCATTAGTTTTATATTCTACTTCTACAGGATAGTTTGCTTTAAGTAATATATATTCATCATAAATGTCTTGCATGCTAACTTCACATTCATTGAGTGTACTATATACCAAAAGTTTATCATAAGATGGCATAACATAACCTAGTTCTGCTGTTTTTAAAACTAATGCAACAAGTATCCACATTTTTAATATATATTAATTTTTAATTTAAAATTACTATCATATGAATACAAAAAAAAATATCAAATTAATATATATAAAATTTACTGTGAGGTAGCATACAGCTACCTCACGTGACTTGTATTACTTATTAGATTTTGAATTCAAAACAGATAAAAGCTTTTTAAACTTCTTTCTATTTTCAATAGCAAGTCTTTCTTTTGTAAAGTAATATAAAGACATTCTATCCATAATTCACTTCCTTTCTTAATAATTTAAAAAAGTTAGTGCGTTCCTTCGGCATCATTACCTACTTCCGTCTCATAAGAGATGAACGAACGTAATGCGTTCCTTCAGATATTAGGTATCCTACTTCCGTCTTAGATAGATGAACGAACTACATTATAACAATTTTGCTAATATAAATCAAAATTTATTGTCAAATAAAAATAATTTATTAAGTTTGAATAGATTTGATATAAGCATATGCTATTATTGAATAAATTTAAATTAACTAAAAATTAATTAGTAGAAAGGTATACCTTGGATAAAAAGGAAACTAAATGGAAATTTAACGGTGTTAAGATAATATCTGAAAATGACCTAGACGATAACACTCCACAAACAAAAGGAATGAAAAGATTTGCTGCTGTAGCTAAAAATAATGTAGGTGCAAGAAAAATTTGGGCAGGTAAAGTAGATATAGAACCAGATGCAAAAACTGGTGCGCACCATCATGGTGAGTTAGAAAGTGTAATATATGTTCTGTCAGGAAAAGCTAAGATGAGATGGGGAGACAAGCTAGAATTTGAAAAAAATGCCTATCCTGGGGATTTTATATTTGTACCTCCATTTGTACCTCATCAAGAAATTAATGCTTCTAAAGATACTGTGTTAAGATGTATTTTATTTAGGAGTGGTCAAGATCCGATAGTAATTAACTTAGACATACCTGAAGCAGAAGGCCATAATAATAAATTATGGGTAGATGATATACATTCTAAAAATTTAAAATAATTTTAAATAAGATATATTATTAATTTAGTTAAATTTTAAACTGCTTTTTAATAACTTGAAAAAACAAAAATATTTATGTATGATAATAATAATCATTATCATTATATTTCAAAGGAAGTCTTATGTTACTTAGAATTACTTTAATATTTTTTTTAATATCTTTTTCTATAAATGCACACGATAGTAAGAAAAAAAAATCTTTAAAAGCTCATGAACATGGAGTAGGGACACTTAATATTTCACAAGATAATAGTGTTTTATTATTTGAATTTGAAGCACCTGGCTATGATATAGTAGGCTTTGAATATAAGGCAAATAAAGATGATGATATTAAAAAAGTTGAAAATGCATTAAATGTTTTATCTGATTATAAAAATATTATTTTACCATCAGCATCCGGAGACTGTATTAAAGATAAGAGTGAATCTAAAATTGTTTATGAGGGTAATCACTCAGAGTTTATTGCTGAATATAAACTGGTCTGCAAGAACATAGCTAATCTTAAAAGAATATATATAAAATATTTTAATAATTTTGCATATAGTAAAAAACTCAATATTAAAATATTAGGTAAAAATAAAAAGACTGCCTATGTAGCAAGTAAGAATAAAAAAATTATAAAATTAAAAAATTTCTTTTAATTGATAAATAGTTACAATTCAATATTAAACATTTATCATATTTTTTAATTAAATAAATATATATGAGGTAATTATATTGATAACTATTAAAATAGTTTTAATTAATTTTTTTAATATTATAATTTATTTATGAAAATTCACTGGTTAATTAAATATTATTTCGTAGGCTTTATTATTATATTCTCTTTAGTTTTTTTTATTGAAAAGTCAAAGCCATATGTTGATTGGTCTTTATATCCTAATATTTCTCAAGAAAGGATGATAAAAATAATTAATGATAAAGATTGCATACTTTTAAAAGAAATGTATCAATTAGAATTTGAATTAAACTATGAAAAGAACTTTTTAGGTTTTCATATTAGAAAAGACAAAAAATCTATAAGAGGTTTAAATTTATTAAAATATTTGGGCTTTTACATAGAAAAGTATAAATGTAATTAAATATTTATTTGTTAATTTTAATTAGGTAAAAGAAAGTTTATATTTAATGAAAAAATTTTTTTATTTTATTGCTGTTTTTTTTATATATTCTTCTGTGTCAGCAGAAAGTTATATTATTGAATTTCAAGCTAAGGTTAAGAACTTAAGGGAGTTTAATATATCTAAAATTCAACAATTCAGAAGTTATGAATTAGAAGGAACATTTACAGATAACTTTGGTAACTATGGAAAATCAAGTGTAATTGTTATATCAGATGTTAAAAATGGAAAATTGCTTAGATTAGACGCTACAAGTCAGAATATTTATTCTAATAATGAAATGTTATATATGAGAGGTACTAGAGAAAAGAGTGATATTGACGCTGGTATTGCTTACAATATAATTATAGGTGCCTCTAAAAAATTTGAAGCATTAATAGGAATTAAATGTACTACAAGTGTTAGATATTTTGATGATGCTATATTTGGAATTCAAAAATGTAATGTTACGGAAGAAGCTAGTAAAATATTAAAAAATAATTCTGATTAATTATTTTAACTTTTTTTTATTTTACTAACAATTCTAAATTAATTCTAAATTTAGGTTATAGATTTTAGTTATTGATTTTTCATGGTTTTATGAATTTTTTCTGTTATAATTTAAATTTTATTGGGAGAAAATTATGAGTAAAACAAAAATTAATGCAAGTGCAATTAAAGCTAATAAAAGAAGAATTTTTAAAATAGACGCTGAAGTTATGACTAATAAGGCTAATGCATATATTTCTAGGTCAATGATAGAAGAAAATAGATTAATGATTTTAAGTAATTATTCTGCAGCATTTATGGGAAACAGACAATTAGCAAATAGCAATACTGAAGAAATATTTGAAAACAGAAAAACTATTTTAGATAATTATAAATCTAAAAATGATGTAGAAGAAAATTTTATTAATGCACAAAAAAATAAAGCATCACTAGACTTTTTAAAGCACAGATCAGAATTAAATACGTCATTACTAAAAGTTAGTGAGGAAATGGCAGCTATTAATGCTAAATTAATAAGTATTAATAAAAAAATAATGGATGCAAATCAGGCTATAGTTGATTTTAATGCAAAACAAATAGCTGAAAATAAAAGTTTAATTAATGGAAGCTTGAAGCCTGCAAAGGCCAAACCTGTCTCTAATGCAAAAATTATTAAATCTAATACTAATGCCATGAAATCTCTTGAAAAAAATGTAAAAAATAACAGAAAAAGAATGAATGATTTATTTTTAAAGTCTCAAAAGAATTCTGATTCTCTTATGCAAAATAAAAATTTAATAAAACAGAGAAGAAATAGTGCATTGTCTAATAGAGATAAAATTTTAGCTAATAAATCTTTGATTAAGTTTTAATCTAGGTTGGTAATTTACTTATATAAGACTAATTGTTAAATTACAATATAACTTGTAGGTATATTTTTTTAGCTATTAGTCTTATGTAATTCAAGATTTATACCTAGCAAATACTATTACATATAATGATAATATTAAAATAATATTAATTCTTAATAATAGTATAGAAGTTAAATTAAAATTTATGAAAATATACTATAAATCTTTTATTATCTATTATTTGTTTTTCTACTTTTTTTACACCTAGCTTATTTGCTAATGATATAGACTTTTTGTTATTTTCTAATATATGACTTGCTAGTCGTAAGATATTTATATTATTAAGAATATAATTAAGTATTGTCTTGGTAGCTTCAAGTGCATAGCCTTTGCCTTCATATTTTTCAAATAACTGCCAGGCTAAATCAGGCTCATTAAACATTAATGGTTTTATAATTCCTACTCTACCGATAAATTCATTATTCTTTTTAATTCTCACAGACCATAAACCATAACCATAAAGTGTCCAGTGTCCAATATTTGCCATAAAATCAGTCCAGGATGTAAAACTACTATATGGCCCTCCAATATATTTACTCCTTTCACTTTTAAGAAACACTTCTAGTTTTTTAAAGTCACTTTGTATAGGATGATCTAAAATTAATCTTTTCGAAGTAATTTTAGGAATTTTTATAAAATTATTATCAAGCTTACTCATATTAACAACCAAAATTAAATTATTATTTTATT
>MDSW01143808.1_pt1 | contig 24278 bp, 18 predicted proteins | sample 811171 | NCBI WGS metagenome assembly MDSW01 (sample SAMN05326641, study PRJNA326480) | marine metagenome | isolation source: seawater | place: Atlantic Ocean: North West | collected 2012 | reverse complement strand
TTGGGTTCAATATAGAAAAACTGGCAGTATAAACTCAATTTCATCTAGTAGTAGTTATATTTACTTAGGGAGTGAAAATGCTGGAATACTTCGTTTTAATATATTTTCAGAACGACTTGATGAGCCAATTACAAAAGCACAGGGATTGAGAAGTAATTCAATCAAAGCACTACATTATGATTATAATGGATATCTATGGGTTGCCACACCATTTGGCGTTGAATATAGCATTACAGCAGAAGGTAGTTGGAGATTTTTAAGTAATAATGAATTGGGAATTCCTTTTAATTCATTCGTCCATCAAATAGGTGAATCTGAAGATGGAATTTGGATTAATGCTGGCAACTTATATTATCGACTTGATAGAATCACGGGGGTCATTTTGGAGTCTATGGCTGTTCCAAACAAAAATATCGTTTGGAGTTCAAGTACCAATAGTTATGGTAATGAATTTTCATCATTAATTATAGATTATTCATTATTAGACGGTTGGATTTCAGACCTTGAAAGTTTAATAAACCCGAATGGTAAAAAAATAAGTATAACCACCTATTATTTTAATAAAATGAATGAGTTATGGATAGGAACTGAAGAAGGTTATTTTTTTAAAGGTGATAATACAATGAAGACTTTGAAGCCTTTTTATTCAGGTTTAGCAGGTGATCATATTTATGATATTGAAGGGAAAAAGTATTTTTGGTTAGGTGGGAAATTAGAGGGTAGATCTGATGGGATATCTTATTTTGACCCACTAACAAAATCTTTTGATTTATACTTATTTGATGAAACAATTAATATGGATAGAACATCAATCTTTTCAATTATTGAAATGAAAAATAAAGTTTGGTTCAGTGGTGATGGTGTAATTTTATCTTATAACAAAAAAAATGACTTTTGGAAAACTATTAGACTTAGTATGGGGAATCCTCGTGACCAAATTTCTTCATTTATATATATTGATAATCACGTATGGTTTGGTAGTTATAATGGATTGCAAACATTAGATATAAATGGCAGTATTATTAAAAATGATATTTTACAATTTTTTAAGAATATTAATATTTATGATTTGGCTGTAAAAAATAATTTTTTGTTTATAGCATCAGGTATAGGGCTTTATATCTATGATATAAAAAATAATAAGATTTTTGATTATAAAAATTTTGGGTACAGACCGAATGACTTTTTACCTTTAACTAGAAATACTGCATATACTGATTTAGCATATAATAGCAGAAATATTTATGCAGCAAATCAATCAGGTATAATATCGTTTAACTTTAGAAATAGAAAATGGTCTAATGCTGTAGATCCAAGTATTTTTGGCGGATTAAAGGTTAAATCTATGGCGATAGAAAAGGATATAATTTTTTTATCAACAATCAATGGCGTTATAAAATTTGATATGAGAAAAAATTTTATGAATATTTATAATTATTCCTTCATTGGTGAAGTTAACGACATGTATATTAAAGGTAGGAAACTTTGGTTGGGAACATCTGAAGGGTTGATTTCGTTTCAGTATAAATAATGAAAATAAAAAATACTTTAATTTTATTTATATTTTTCTTTGCCTTTTTGAGTGCTCAGAGGCAAGCGAATTCTCGTAAGCAAGATATTTTAAATCAGTACCAATTTTCTATTTTTACAATTGCTGACCAAAGTTCTGATTCCATTAAAGTTCTATCTTATTTATCGGTACCCAATAATGTTTTAAAATTCGTTAAAGAAGACGTTAATTTTATTTCATCATACGAAGCTACAGTTTCATTAAAAGAAAAAAAGGGGTCTCTAGTAGGGAGAAAAAATTGGTCAAATACATTAAAAACAGATAGTTATTTAGAATCTACATCCCGTGAAATTTTCACAATACATTTCCATGAATTTAAAATTGTTCCTGGAGATTATATAATCTCAGCTGAAGTATTAGATAGAGATTCAAATAATGGTGGTATAGTTAGTAAAAATTTAAAATTAAAAAATTATTCTGGTCCTCTAGCTCTTTACAAACCATTTTTTTTGGATTTCATTGAAGGTAATTGGGGTTTAGATAAAAATGAGATTCCACTTTTTCGTAGTTATCCAGGAGAAAAAATCAACCAAGCTTCTATATTTATTTCTGGCAAAGTTTTACCAGGCCCTTTTACATTAGAATTAATTATAAATAATTCTAAAAGAAAAAAAATATGGAATAAAAGTTTTCAATTAGTATCCGAAAAAGAATCTTTTCACCAAAGAATTATTATTCCAGATGAAGTTTCAAAGGAAGGATTAAGAAAAAAAGTTGATATTATTTTGACTCAGAATGGAAAGAGTAAAAAAGAATCTGCGATTTTATCAATTTTACGACCTGGTATAAGTAATTCAATAGGTGATATTTCTCAAGCAATTCAAAATATGAGATATATTCTTCGTGATGATGAGTGGAAAAAATTAAAAAAGGCGAAATCTGATGAAAGGGAATCATTATTTTTAGAATACTGGTCTGGAAAAGACCCAACTCCAGAAACAGAAGAAAATGAAATTATGGATGAGTATTTTTCTAGAATAAATTATTCAAATGCAAATTTTAAAAGTTATACAGATGGATGGAAGACGGATATGGGAATGATATATATATTATTTGGTCCTCCCGATGATCTAGAAACTTATAATGACCCTCTTAGTCGATTATATTCTCAACGTTGGCATTATTATGGTATTAATAAATATTTTGATTTTGTCGATGAAAATGGATTTGGTGACTATAGATTGACTACGCCATTTTTTCGAACTCGAAGTTGGTAAAATATAAATAGTAAATATTATTCCTTTTCTTTTTCAACTATAGATTCGGATGATAAGTAATCTTTAACTTTTATAATTATAATTAATATGATTGAAAGATTTTCATATAGTAGTCTAGAAACTTATAAAAAATGCCCTGCCCAATTTCAATTTAGATATATCGATAAGGTGATTAAAAAAGAAGAAGGCGTAGAGGCATTTATGGGTAAAAGAGTTCATGAGGCACTTGAGTACCTCTATAATGAAAAATTATCTTTTAAATTACCTTTTTTCGATCAAGTAATTGAAAAATATTATGATTTATGGGAAGAAAATTGGCATGATAAAATAGCAATAGTTCGTAGAGAAAATTCTAAAAAATTTTATTTTGATTTGGGAGAAAAATGCATTGCCGCGTTTTATAGGAATTATACACCCTTTGATCAACCTGTAATCGGCACTGAAGTTGAATTTGTTTTTTCACTCGATAGTTCAGATAATTATATCCTAAAAGGAATTGCTGATCGTATAGATTGTGATGAAAATGGAAATTATGAGATTCATGATTATAAGAGTGGTAAAAGAATTATGTCTCAAAAGGATGCTGATAATAATGATCAGTTAGCAATGTATCAAATTGCTCTTGAAAAAGAGTATAAAAATATTAAATCAATAAAATTGATATGGCATTTTCTTCAGTTTAATCAAGAAGTTTCTTCAATCAGAACTCCTAGTCAGATTGAAGAATTGGTTCAAACGATAAAAACTAAAATCAATGAAATTAGAAATCATATTTTTGATAAAAAGCCTTTTAGGGCAAATGAAAGTATTTTATGCAATTGGTGCTATTATTGGGAAGAATGTCCAGCAAAATCAACACCAAATCCATATATATAATATCTATGAAGTTAAATAAACAAGAAAAAGCAGCTCTAAAAAAACTTTTAAAAGATAATCAGTATTCTGACAATTCATCTTTAGGTCAATTATATAAAAAACTATCAAAAAGTTCAGATATAACTCTTTATATAGATGGAGCTTCTGATCTTCATTCAAAAACCGCAGGAATTGGTGGTGTAATTTATAATTCAGATGAGGAAGTTTATTCTTTTTCTGAGTATCTTGACGATGCTACAAATAATGAAGCTGAGTACAGAGCATTAATTAAAGGATTGCAATATCTACTTGAGTTTAATTTTTTAAATCCAGAAATATTTTCAGACAGCGAATTAGTTGTTAAGCAAGTTAATGGTGAATATCAGGTAAAAAATAGTAGAATGAAAATTTTATACTTAGAAGTAATTGATTTACTTAAAAAATTTGAAAGCTGGCAGTTAACTCATATCTTAAGAGATAAAAATAAGGTAGCTGATAAATTAGCAAATAGTGGCAGAAAAAAATCAACTTTTAATTAAGTATATAAATTAATGAATCCCTATTATTTTTTATTCTAAACTCTCTACTGATAATCTGGTTATAATTTTTAAATAAATACAAAATTTTATGTCAATTAAAAACTATTTTACAAATCCATTAAATTGGGTTTCAGGCGATATCGCTATAGATCTTGGTACTGCAAATACACTGGTATATATAAAGGGTAAGGGGGTTTTGATTAATGAACCCTCTATAGTAGCTAAATCCGTTCATGATGATAAGATAATTGCTGTCGGATACGAGGCTAAATCAATGGTTGGCAGGACTCATCGTGAAATAGAAACTGTTCGCCCTCTTAGGGATGGAGTTATTGCAGATTTCAATATGACTGATGGTTTGTTACAAGGTTTTATCCAAAAAATAAATATGAATCGCTTGGCAAGACCTAGAATGGTTATATGTGTTCCTTCAGGCGTAACTGAAGTTGAACGGCGCGCTGTAAGAGATTCAGGAGAACGCGCTAATGCTAGAGAGGTTTATTTAATTGAAGAGCCGGTTGCTGCGGCTATTGGTATTGGCCTTGACATATCAAGAGCTGTTGGAAATATTATAATTGATATTGGTGGCGGTACTACAGAAATTGCGGTAATTGCTTTAAATGGTGTAGTAACTAAAGAGGCAATACGTGTTGCTGGAGATGAAATGGATCAAGCCGTTATACAATGGTTTAGGAATGAACATAAATTAGAAGTTGGCCAAACTACTGCTGAATCAATAAAGAAATCTGTTGGGTCAGCTATGAGAATTAAAAGTGAAATGATTGCAGTCAAAGGTAGAGACTTGGTTTCTGGTATTCCAAAAACAATTGAAGTTTCTTCAGATGAAATTAGGCAAGCACTCAAAGATCCAATTAATGCTATTGTAGAAGCTGTAAAAAGAGCGCTGGAAAGAACACCACCTGAATTATCAGCGGATATTCTTGATCAAGGTATAATAATGACAGGTGGAGGAAGTATGCTAAGAGGAATAGATCAATTAATTAGAGAACGTACTAATGTTCCTGTTAATATAGCAGAGGATCCTCTTTTATCTGTAGTAAAAGGCACTGGAAAAGTACTTGAAAATGTTAAAAAATATGAATCTGTTTTAATATAATTCTTTGAATGCGTTCACTTTATTTAGCACTTCTAAAATATAAAGATCATGTAATATTTATATTAGCAATTGCTTTATCACTTGGGATTTTACTTAAAAATGATTCCCCAAATATTTTTCTTGTTAGAGGAAAGTTTAGTGACACATTTTCATTTATATTTACTCCTTCTGCGTGGATAAAAAACATGGCTCGACTCCAAGAGGAGACTCAGCTGTTAAGACAAAAAAATGTACAGTTAAGTCTTCAATTGGAATCCATACTTGTCGATCACGAAGAAAATAAATCCCTAAAAAAACTTTTAAATTTTAAAAATGAAAGTAACATAGGGTTATTGGCAGCAAAAGTTTTGAATATGGGTATTTCTTCGAATATTTCCTCAATAACCTTGAATGTTGGTTCAGATGATGGTGTTAAAGATAATCAGCCTGTGTTAGTTCCAGATGGAGTTATTGGAAAAACATTAATCGTAGGTAAATCAACGACGATTGTACAAAGTATTTATGATCCTAATTACCGTCTTTCAGTTAGAATTTATCCTTCTGGTTCAACGGGAATTTTACGTTATTTAAATTCAAATATATGTGAAATAAGAGAAATTCAAAAGAATGCTGAAATATCGATTGGCGATAATGTTGTCACATCAGGTTTTAGTCAAATTTATCCTGATGATTTACCTGTTGGTAAAGTAATTCAGTTAATTGAAGAAAGAGGGAGTTTTCAAAAAGTTGCAAAAATAAAAATATCTCCAAATCTAGGCTCAGTATTAAATGCTTTCATTATAATTGATGAAGGAATTAATGAACAAAATTAATATTATTTTAGTTTCTCTAGTTGTATTCCTATTTCAGCTTGTTTTTATTGACTTCCTTACAATAAATAATATTCGTCCTGATTTCTTAATTATTTACATCCTTTACATTGCTCTTATTTACGGTCGATTAGTTAGTATTATTTTAGCATTTATTATTGGTTTAATTTCTGATTTATTAGGTGTTAGTTCTTATTTAGGATTAACACCACTAACTCTATCTATAACGGCATATTTATCTGGCTTTCTTTATGGTAAATATGAGCGATTATTACCATATGTTTTCCATTCTTATTGGTTAGCAATATTATTTCTACATTTTTTTATATTAAATTATTTTCTTTTCCAGTCTTTATTTATTTCCGACAAAATTGATTTTTTTATTATTTGGTTTTTATCATCTTCATATACATTAATATTTATTTTTATTTTACAGTTCTTTTATCCTCTAAAGGAAGCTTCTCGTGCTAAAATCATCTAACTCTATTTCAAAATATCAATATTGGTTTACTATTTTTATAATATTGATTTTTCATATGCTTCTGATTTACAGATTTTTTCAACTGCAAATTTTAAATCATGATTTATATACTAAGCAGGCAGACAGCAATCGTATTCGCGCTATATCTCTTCCATCTCCAAGGGGTCTTATTTTAGATAGAAATGGCGCGATAATTGTTGATAATTTTCCAACATATATAATCTATGGTATTGATGCTGAAATTATTAATAAAGAAAAAAACTATGACATAATAAATAAAACTACTGGTATAGATATTTCTATATTAGAAAAAAATTATAAGAATAATTTTAGAAATAGATTCCTTCCTATACGTCTTGCAAAAGATTTAACAATTTTACAATTGAGTAGATTAGAAGAGAAAAAACATGATTTAAGTGGTATTATTTATAAGCAATTCCCTGAAAGAATATTTAATGATAAAATTCGTGCTTCTCATGTTTTAGGTTATTTAAAAGAATTTGACTCTGAAATGTCAATTAATACTAATAATAATGATTATCAATTAGGTGATTTGGTGGGTTGGACAGGAATTGAAAAACAATATGAGTCTACGCTTAAAGGGAATAAAGGTGTTTCTTATTATCAGGTTGACGCTTTTGGTAGAGAGACTGAAAAAATTGAATTGAACAATAGCATTTTACCAGTTCCTGGAAAAAATATTTTGACTACTTTAGATATATCTTTACAATCATTTGTTGAACGTGAATTCAAAGGTAAAAAAGGTGTAGTTATTGTTTCAAATCCTAAAACTGGTGAGATTTTATCTTTACTCAGTTCCCCAGACTACAAACCAGACCTTTTCACAGGTTTAGTTTCAAATGATGATTGGAAAGAGATTATTAATGATCCTGATAAGCCCTTATTAAATAGAGCATCAAACGGTCTCTATCCTCCTGGATCAATATTTAAGATGATAGTTACATTAGAGTTATTACAAAAGAAGATCGTATCTCCAGATTGGAGTGTTATCTGCACTGGTGAATATGAATATTTTGATAGAGTGCATCGTTGTTGGGATGAAAATGGTCACGGAAAAATAAATATGGAGCAGGCTATTGTTCAATCATGTGATATTTATTTTTATGAAGCTATTCAAAAAATTAAGTTAGACGACCTATATTTACGTGCTCAGCAATTTGGGTATGGTAAAAGATCTAATCTTGACTTACCAAGTGAAATGATAGGCAGGATGCCAAACAGAGACTTTATGAATAAACTTTACGGAAAATGGGGTTGGTCAAAAGGAGCATTATTAAATATTGCTATTGGCCAAGGCGAGATATTATCTACTCCGATCCAAATGTCAAATTATGTTAATCTGATTGCAACTAATGGTGATACTTATCCTGTTCATTTGGTAAAAAGTAATATAAATAAACTCTATCAACCAGAAGCTGATTTAGAAAATTGGAAAATTATTCAAAATGCTATGAGGGAGGTAGTAGTAGGCTCAAAAGGAACTGGAAAGTTATCTGATCCAAAAATACCCGGTTTAATAATTTATGGCAAAACTGGTACAGCTGAAAATCCCCATGGGGATCCTCACGCTTGGTATATTACTTATGGTGAAAAAAATGGTGAAATGATTTCAATTGTAGTTCTAATTGAGAATGGTGGAAGTGGGGGGCTATATGCAACACCAATTAGCAAAAATATATACAATTTTTATTTCAATTCTAATAAATCAAATTTTGCAAAGAACTGATGTTTTTAAATTATTGGAATAAAATTAAAGCTTCACCTTATATAATACTTATTAATGTATTCATCTTATTAATTATAGGACTTTTTAGTCTTTTTAGTATTAGTGTTGTACAGGAGGAAAATTCTTCAAAAGCATTTTATAAGCAATTATTTTTTCTTGGTCCAGCTATTCTATTAATGCTAATTACTGCACTTTTGTCTAAAAGGTTCATACATAAATACATCTATTTATTTTATTTATTTACATTATTTTTTGTGTTTTTACCATTTCTTGGTTCAAAAATGGCAGGAACATATAGATGGATTGATTTAGGATTACCATTTGTTTTGCAACCTTCAGAAATTTCTAAGTGGGTAATAGTTATTACACTTGCACGATATCTATCTGATAATAATCTTCAGGTAAGGAATTTTATGTCTAATATTATTCCTTTTATAATTGCTTTAATGCCTACCCTTATTGTACTTAATCAACCAGACTTAGGCACAGCATTTATAATGATGATTCCTGTTATCCCAATGCTATTCTGGGTGGGTGCCAACCCTTTTCATTTGTTTCTAATTATTGCTCCTTTATTGAGTATTTTAACAGCATTTAATTTTCTAGTATTCTCAATATGGATAATTATTTTTGGCATAAGTATTTATTTTTTCAATAAAAAGCTCTGGAATGGAATACTTATATTTTTTTCAAATGTATTTTTAGGTTTAATCTTTCCATTACTTTGGAATTTACTTAGACCATATCAAAAAAATAGAATTCTAAGCTCAATTAATCCTGAGCTAGATCCACTGGGCGCAGGATATCAAATTATTCAAAGTAAAACAGCGTTAGGTTCTGGAGGTTTTTTAGGGAAAGGGTTTGGCCAAGGAACCCAAACTCAATTAAAGTTTTTACCAGTACAAGAGTCTGATTTTATTGTTAGCGTTATTGGTGAAGAGTTAGGTTTCATTGTAATACTTACTATGTTAATTGTATTTGCTTGGTTATTAATAAAAATGGTTTCTATTGCTTTTCATGCATCTGATAAGTTTTCTTCGCTAATAATCATTGGCATTGCTAGTATTTTCCTAGGTCATATCTTTGTTAATTGTTCTATGACAGCCGGTTTAATTCCAGTTAAAGGGTTGCCATTACCTTTTATTTCATATGGGGGTTCTTTCCTTTTATCATCTTTTATGATGATAGGTTTTGTCCTAAATTTTGGCCGAACTGAGCTAGAATAATAAAAAAAAAAGATAATTACGATTTTCATTTAATAACATTAAATTCTACACTGGGTTTATATTATTTAATCCGAGGATAATTATAAATGAATAGATTGCTAAAATTTGCAGCAATATTAGTTTTTCTTTTTTCCTGTTCCTTATTAATTGCTCAGGACTCGAATGTAAAGCGTGAAATAAGAAGTCTTAATAGCAAAATTAATAAGCAAAATTCTTATATTGATTCGTTAGACATTCAGATACGAATGTTACTTCCAGAACTCCAAAATGCCCTAAAAGCAAATTTAAAAGCTAAAGAGCAGACCGACTCAGTCGCAATTCTATTAATTAATAGAATCAATACTATTCAAAATAAGATGCGTTTGATTGAAGATAAGACAGCATATATTGATAGCGTAAATTTTGAAATTCTTGCACAGCTAGTAATGGTTGAAAATAAAATTGTTACTTTAGCCAATAGCTTTTCTGAGATGTATGATCTTAAAAGTAATAAAGTAAATGCAAATATTAGTTCAAAGATTAGTCCTTCAGAATATAAAAAAAGATATATTGCTGCCTTATCATCTTATCAAAATGGTCAATATGAAAATGCTATTTCTGGTTTTGCTGGATTAGTAATGGGAGACCCAACTAATGATTTGGCTGATAATAGTCAATATTGGTTGGCTGAATGTTATTATACAATGAAAAATTTCAAAAGGGCAGCAATTGAATTTGAAAAAGTTTTTACTTTTCCAAGTACAGATAAAGATGATGACGCTCAATTAAAACTAGGTCATTGTCATCGTAGTATGGGTAATTATGATAAGGCGCGAGAAGAGTATCAAAGACTAATTGATTATTTCCCAGGTTCCGAATTTTATGATAAAGCTCGAGAATCAATTAAACAATTAAATATTTAATTACAAACAAACATAAACTATGTCATTAAAGCTTTTTTTTCTAACAACAGAAATTGAACCTTTTGCCAGTACTTCCCATCTAGGAAAGTTTTCGGTAGATATTCCATTAGCCTTGCAAACGGTTGAACACGATATTAGAACAATAATTCCTAAGTATGGGTTCGTAAGTGAACGTAAATATATCTTAAGGGAAGTAATAAGATTAAGAGAAATCCCTTTTGATTTTGATGGGGAAGAGGTTCTTTCGTCTGCAAAAAGTGCATTTATACCTAAAACTAGGGTTCAGGTTTATTTTCTTGAAAATCCAGATTATTTTAAAAACTTAACTAATCTATTATATAAGTCAAAGAATGGTAGGGTTTTAGGTGATAACGATGAAAGATATGGATATTTTTCCAAAGCTGCTATTGCAACATTACCACATTTATTTTGGAAGCCTGATGTTCTAATTTGCAATGGATGGCAAACAGCACTTACCCCTATGATATATCAACAAATTTATGACTCGCAAGACTTTTATGGAGGAATAAAAACAGTTATCTTAGTTCATTCAATCGATGAATATTGTACAGTCTCTCGTTCGTCTTTTGCTAAGCTTGGCTTAACTTTATCTGACAGCGTTAAAGGCGACGAAGAATTAAATTGTTATGAGATAGTGGCTCCCTATGCTGACCTAATAATAGCTGTAGATTCTCCATCAAATAACATCACAAAAAAACTTATGTCGCTTCCTGGTTTAAAGGCACATAAGAAAAAAGTGATTTCAATGAAAATACCAGAGGGTGAATCACCTAATTATCTTGAAACAGCTCGAGTTCTTAATGATGAATTAACGAAACATTTCGGTTAATACATCGTATTAGAATTTTAGAACACTTTTTAAATGAATATTTTGGATCAATTTTTCTCAGTTAGAATTTTCTATCTATTATTAATTATCTTTATTTCATGTGAAGAAGCTGCTTTACCTATTGATGAAGAAGGTACACCACTGTCTGTAGATACAGTTTCTTTTCCAGTTACAAATTCTATTACATATCAAACTCCACCTATTTTAGGCTCTTCAGACTACCTCTATTTTGGAGAAAAAAATGATTATAAGTATTTATTTAATCTAATTCGATTTGATAGTACTGCTGTTGGTGGCGGATATCCTTTTGATTATTACAATGATACCCTTGTTGTAGCTGATAGCATGAAAATAACCCTGAGATTTATTTCGGATTCCATTGATCAAAATACGTCTTTTCAAGTTAAATACTTTCCGCAAAGTGATGATTCAGTTTTTAATGAATTGACAACAAATTATCTGAATTTTGAAGAATCATTATCTTCAAATATTATTTCAAAGGCTACTATGGTTGCAGATTCAATTGATAGTGTAAATACAAAAGTAACATTGAATTTTTTGATTGATACCACAGTGTTAAATGTATTTAAAGATACTTCAAACTTAAATTTTAATAATTCATTTTTAATTGAGTTAACAAATGATGAAAATTATGAATATAAATTTCATAGTTCTGATTTAAGTGGGGGAGAGGCTCCAGAACTAAAAGTTTATTATCGTACTTTTCTAAACGATACTATTGTTATAGATACTACATATCGTACTTATAAATCTATCGAAGATATATCTATTATTAAGCCTCCAAAGATAACTTCTGAAGATACTACCTATCTATCGATAGGTACTGCTAAGGGTTTAAAATCATTATTATTTGTGGATATGGATGGTTGGAGATTACCTGCTAGAGGTATAATTAGATCTGCTGAATTAATATTAAATAGTATAGACTCAGATACTACTTCAGGATTGAGTATAAATGCTTATCCACTAACAAGTGATGCAGTTTTTTCAAACTTTTTATTTCATGATGAAGATCCATTCCTTGTTGATGTTACATTAATGGCATCTTCAGTAATGGAAAATAATATCCTGAAAATTAATCTTAGGAATGCCTCCACTGATATTGCTAATGGAAAAAAGAAAAATCAGGGATTTAAAATTCTGTCTAATTCATCCAACGATCCTTTCAAAGTCATTAGTTTCTATGGATTGGATAATTCAATTTATTATCCAGCTATGAGAGTTATTTATGTTTATCCGTAAGATAGTATATATTTCTATAATACTTTTTGAATTGGCTTTTAATCAATCTATTTATAATGCTTATGGATTGGGCTTGTCCCGCACTTCATTTAATACTGCTGTCAACGGTGCTGGGAGTATTGGTTTAGTTCCTACTTTTCATCCAGGCGTTTCAATGGAAAATTCTGCTACTTGGCCTGGATTAAATTTCTCTTATGTAAATAGTTCTTTTGGTAATGAACTATTTGGAAATGAAATAAATAACTCTGAAAATCAATCTGCAGGTTTTACTAATATTCAATTTGTTGTTCCAATTGGTGATAGATATGGATTTGGATTTTCATTAAAACCTGTTAATGATCATAATTCATTCTTTAAAACTGATACAACTAAATTTTCTTACGAATCAAATGAATTTGTAACAAATAAGGAATTTCGGTCTGGGGGTGGTATTATGTCTGGTTCATTTGGTGTTTCACTTCCGTTAAATAAAAATATGGGTTTAGGTTTATCACTTAATCATTTGTTTGGTTCATCTAGAGATGAGCAATCAATGGTAATTAATTCAACTTATTATAGGTTATTTAATATTCGAACATATAATGGGTCTACAATTAACGTTGATTTTGCAGGGCAAATGTTTACATCAGCAAAATATTCAATTTTGTTTTTCGCAAAAATTGAGATGACTAATAAACCAGTTTCGGGCACTCTTTATAAGTTTGATCTTTTTGAAGATGTTAACAATAATTATACTTTCGATAGTCAGGATTATCCAAGTGAAGTGCAGGTTGACACATTAGACATAAATGATATCCATGCCCCAAATAGTATGGCTATTGGGGTCAATTTAAGTACTATTAATAGTATTAATATATTTAGTGAATTTCAGATTTGGAGGGATAAGGCAACAAATATTAACTATAGTAGTATTTTTAAAGAGCAGGTTGCTTCTAAGTCACATGCTGGATTTGGGATAGTACGTTTTGGTAATCAAATAGCTAGGGAGTGGCAAGATAGAATTACGTTTAGAAGCGGTATATATAAAGATAGCTATGATTTATATGAAGATTCATTTAGCGGGATGAAATTTTCCGGAAAAAGAATAATTGAGAATGGTTTATCATTTGGGTTTGGATTTAAATTCGCAGGCACCGGTAATCAAATTGATTTTTCTTTTAGAAATGGTAACCGGTTTATAGATAAAAACAATAAAGAAAATTTTAAAGAATTTAATGTAGGTATAAGTATTGGAGATGTATGGTTCTTGAGGAGGAGAACAAAACAATGATAACTAAATCTTTTTACAGCAAAATTTTATTTTTAGGTGTAGCATCTATTTTTATGACGATGTGTACACCACCTGAGCAATCTGATGCCGAATCTGATGCTGCCGAACAAGCTAGGCTTGATTCTATTCGTGAAGTGAGATGTCCTAGAATATTTAGTAGTGCAGCAGAATTTTATAAAAATAGAGATTGGTCAGCGACAGTGCGTGCTTATGATGAATTGACAGATCTTGGTTGTGACCGTGACGATCCTCAAGAAGTTTACCTATTTTATGCGATTGCTTATGAATACATGGGTCAATATGATAGCTCTGAATACGTTTTATTAAAAGGTCTCACTTTTTTGCCAAACAATGTTGATTTAAGGAAACGTTTGGCTTTTTCTTACGAAAAACAAGGTAAGATTTCATTGCAAATGGATGAATTAGACAGATTGTCTTACTTGGCTCCTGAAGACACAAAAATTAAAAGTGATTTGGCAAAGCTTTATGAATCACAAGAGCGTTTTGATGACCAGATAGCAGTTTTAAAAGATTTATTAGAAATTCAGCCAAACAATGAAGCTGCTCAAAGTGACTTAGCTCAAGCTTACGAGAAGAGTGGTAGAGATCCATTAGATGTATATCAAAATAGATTTGAAAATAATCCTGATAATGTTAGTTACGGCTTAGATTATGCTGACAAATTAGTTGCAGCAGATCGCCCCAATGATGCTATTAGAGTCTTAAGACAAGTTGTAGATATAGATCCATCAAGTAAAATATCTCTCAGAAAATTGGCACAAGCTTATGATTCATCTGATAAATTAAATGATGCTGCCAAAACTTATGAAAAATTATTTAGACTTGATCCTAGAGACTTCAGAGTCGCTGTAAAAATTTCTGAAGTTTACATAGAAGATGAGGATTACAGCTCAGCTTTTAATTGGGCTGATAAAGCACTTACGCTTTCTGGTGAAGGAGAAGCTCATGGTGCAAAGGGAAATGTATATTATAAAGCTTTTCAATCATGTAGATCAAATGATATATCTACTGATGATAGGGTTGTAGCAACTTTTGCATATCAAGAATTTGACAAAGCAGAGAAAAAAGGCTTTTCTAAGTATAGACGTTCGAAAGATTGGTTAACTGATAATGAAGTTTTATTTGGAAAGCCTCAGTGGTTTATGATGAATGCAGAGGTTAAAAATCGTGGATTTGTCAACGTAACTAATCGTTGCTATAGTTGGGTCTCTGAAAAGTTAAATAAACAAAGAGGCTGGTAAATAATCGGCTTATTGAGTCAGCCCTATTCTTTTATTGAAGAAAATGATTCTGAATTATATAAAGTTTTATTAAGCGAGGTTTCTAGAGAAGAAGAAACTCTCGAACTAATTGCCTCGGAAAATTTTGTTAGTTACCCTGTGCTGCAGATGGCTGGATCAGTAATGACAAATAAATATGCTGAAGGATATCCAGGTGCAAGATATTACGGTGGTTGTGAGTTTGTTGATCAGGCGGAAAACTTAGCTAGGGATAGAGCAAAGACATTATTCAGCTGTGAATATGCTAATGTACAGCCACATTCAGGCTCCCAAGCAAATATGGCTGTATTAATGACATTTATTTCTGTTGGTGACACTATAATGGGGCTCGATTTAGCTCATGGAGGTCACCTTACGCATGGAAGTTCGGTTAATTTTTCAGGAAAACTTTACAATACCGTTTCATATCAAGTAGATAGAAAGACAGGTCGAGTTAATTTTGATGAAGTTAGGAAAATTGCAAAAGAAAATAAGCCAAAATTAATTATTTGTGGAGGAAGTGCGTATCCAAGATTTGTAGAATTTAGCAATTTTCGTGAAATTGCTGATGAGGTGGGAGCTTATTTAATTGCGGACATTGCACATCCATCTGGTCTTGTTGCTACTGGCTTACATCCCTCACCAATGCCATATTGTGATGCAGTAACTACAACAACTCATAAAACTCTTCGTGGACCAAGAGGCGGTATGATAATGATGGGTAAGGACTTTGAAAATAAATGGGGAATTAAAGCGCCAAAGTCAGGTAGGGTTAAATTAGTTTCAGAATTATTGGATTCAGCTGTAATGCCTGGTATCCAGGGTGGTCCTTTAATGCATATTATAGCCGCAAAGGCACTTGCTTTTAGAGAAGCATTGGATCCAAGTTTTAAAGTTTATGCTCAAAATATTATTGATAACTCTAAAACAATGGCAAATGAATTGCTTAGTAAAGATTATAAATTAATCTCTGGTGGAACTGATACGCATGTTATTCTTATTGATCTTACAAATAAGAATGTAACAGGGAAATCTGCTGAAAAAGCTCTTGAAAAAGCTGGTATTACTGTTAACAAAAATATGGTTCCATTTGATGAGAGGAGTCCCTTTATTACTAGTGGAATACGTATTGGTAGTCCTGCAATCACTACCCGAGGAATGGGTGCGGATGAAATGATCAAAATTGTGGACTTTATTGATGAAGTTATTAAAGATATAGAAAATGATGATGTAATTAACAATGTAAAGTCCAAAGTAAAATCCTTGTGTAAATCTTTCCCAATATATCGTGAGCTTCACTCCTAACATTCTTTTATTAACAAGTTTTTCTTCGCGTTTATACTTTTTATCATTTTTATTAATTTTTTGTTCATGTAGTCCAACAATTGTTTTATTAGATAATAAGCCAGAGTGGGCTGATGGAGGCTATGAGCTTTATGTAAATAGGGTTGTAAAGAAAGCCAAATTAAATCCCAATAATCCAAATTTTCTTATTGACGCATCTAAAAGTTTAACAATTCATTCTTTTGGTTTTACGATGGAAAATGCAGATAGACTAGTTATGAATGACTATAATAAAGCTAAAGAACTTTATAAACGGGCGAATCTTTCATTCTCAGAAGCTGTTAGATTTGGTGATCAATCATTATCAGTGAAGTTTTCTAATTATAATAATTGGATTACTGGAAAATCAAATATAAAACCTGATTTTAAGAATGAAGATATTTTTTTTCTTTTTTGGACTGCAGGTTCGTACGGCGGTGCAATTAAGTCTAGTAAGGGTGACCCGAATTGGATAATTCAATTGCCAAAGCTAGGAAAGTTACTTGAGGCTGCAATTGAAATTGATTCTACTTGGAATAAGGGAGCGCTTCTAAGTGCAATGATATCATATACTATGATTCGCCATGACTCACCTAAAGATAAGGAATTAATTGCAAAGGATTTTTTTAATAAAGCTATTAAAGCATCAAATAATTTAGATATTAGCCCCTACATAGCGATTGCAGAAAGTGTTTGTATTCCAGCTCAAGATAGAAACGAGTTCACAAACTTATTATATAAAGCAATAAATATTGATATAAATACTGATCCAGATTTACGTTTAACAAACTATATTAACAAAAAAAGAGCAGAATGGTTACTGGATAACATAGATGAATTTTTTTATTAGATTAAATATTATAAAAAAAAGTATTCTTTTTTGTCTTTTTCTTGTCCTTTTACAGCCATTAGCAGCAAAAAAGGTTATTATAAAAATGGCTACCTTAGCTCCCGAAGGAACTGAATGGCATGGTTTATTAGTTGAATTAGGTCAAAAGTGGGAAAAAGTTACTGATGGCGATGTCAGACTTAGAATTTATCCAGGTGGTGTAGTTGGAGATGAAAGAGATATGATAAGGAAAATGAGAATTGGACAGATTCAAGGAGCTGCGATCTCAAATGAAGGTATGACTGAGATCAATCCTTATTTTTCTTCATTTTACATGCCACTTCTTTACCAGTCTTATGATGAAGTAGATTTTGTTAGAGATCAGTTAAGCAATGATTTGTACGCGCAAACTGAGAAAAATGGTTTTAAACTTTTAGCAATGGTTGATGTAGGTTGGGCTTACTGGTTTTCTAGTGAACCGATTTATACTCCAAAAGATTTAAAAAAGAATAAAATTTTTATTTGGGCAGGTGATTATAAATCTGCACAACTATATGAAAAGCATGGATATCAACCAATTCCACTAGCAATGACAGATGTTTTATCTGGTCTCCAAACTGGGCTCATAACATCAATTGGCTTTAATCCAATGTATGCATTATCTCAACAACTATTTGGTATCGCAGATAATATGTTAGATATGAAATGGGGAAACTTGACTGCCGCTATTATTGTAGATTTAAGAGCCTGGAATCGAATTGACAAAAAAAATCAAATTTTAATGATGGAAGTGGCAAATGAGATTGGGAAAGGTTTTCAAGAAAAAAATCGCTATGAATCTGATAAAGCTGTAGGAGTAATGCAAGAATATGGACTTAAAGTGAATCAACTATCTCCTGATCAATTTAACGAGTGGAAGTCATTAATTGATATAATGACACCTGATTTTAGAGGAACAGTGATTGATGAAAAAGCCTTTGATCGTTTAATGGAGATAAGAAAAGAAATGGAATCCAATTAATTATAAAAGTATAGAAAATAATTTTTCAATTATTATTTTTCTTTTGTTAGTCCTCTTACCTTCAGTTGAGGTAATCACCCGATTATTTGGTACTACAGGAATTGTTGCTTCCCCTGTACTTGTCCAGCATTTCACTCTATGGATTGGTTTTGTTGGAGCAGTTCTGGCTTCTCGAAGAAATAAGCTTCTTTCTTTATCGAATTCTTCCTTATATGATAATGAGAGCCAAATAGATTGGTTAAATATTTTACAAAAAATTACGCCCATCTTTATCGTATTATCTTTGTTAATTGGCTCTTGGGACTTAATAACAATTGAAATGGATTATCCTGTAAATATTGCTCCTTTTATTCCTAGATGGACTGCTCTAATAATTATGCCAATTGGGTTTTTGTCTATTGCTTTCCATATGATTAATAATAGTTATTCACATTTTAATGATAAAGCTATTTTGTTTATTTTGGTCTACCTTTTGATTATTTTAATTACGAATGACTTTTTTCAGGAGTCATCTTTATTTATGTATTTTTCAATTGGTCTTATCTTTTTTTCACTTTATAAAGGTGCACCAATATTTACTGCTCTTGGTGGCTTAGCAATTCTTTTTTTTTGGAGAGATTGGACCCCTTTATCTGCTATATCAGCTGAAACATATCGGATCGTTGCTTCTCCTACTTTGCCAACAATCCCATTATTTACATTGTCAGGCTATTTATTAGCTGAAAGCAATGCATCTGAAAGATTAGTTCGACTATTTAGAGCATCTTTTGGATGGATACCGGGAGGTACACCTATAGTCCTGGTGCTTGTTTGTGGCTTTTTTACAGCATTAACAGGTGGATCAGGCGTAACTATACTAGCACTAGGTGGATTATTAATGCCAATTTTAATTAAAGAAGGTTATTCAAAAGATTTCTCATTAGGCTTTATAACGGTTGCAGGCTCTTTAGGATTGTTATTCCCGCCTAGTTTACCGCTAATAATATATGGCGTAACTGCGGGTGTATCTATTAAGCTAGTTTTTTTGGCAGGAATAATTCCTGGTTTAATTCGCGTCGGTATGATAGGAGGTTGGGCTATTTGGCAAGGAAAAGTTCAATCGATATCAAAAGAAAAATTTAATTTAAGCAAAATAATTTCTGCATTAAATAATTCTAAGTGGGAAGCCATAATTCCGATAATGATTTTGTTTGGTATTTTTGGTGGTTTTACAACTTTAGTAGAAACAGCATCGTTAATTACTATCTATATTTTTATTGTTGAGTTTTTTATTTATAAAGAACTTAATTGGGGCGATGTTAAAAAAATAATTATAGATTGTTCTACTCTTATTGGTGGAGTCCTAATTATCCTAGGAGTAGCAATGGGATTAACAAGTTATCTTGTTGATGCGCAAATTCCACTCCGTCTACTTGAATGGGCAAAGGTAGCAATTTCTTCTAAATTTGTTTTTCTTCTATTGTTAAATATATTTTTGCTTGCTGTTGGATGTATGATGGATATTTTTTCAGCAATAGTTATAGTTGTTCCTCTAATTACTCCTTTAGGTTTGTATTTTGGTATAGACCCGATACATCTAGCAATTATATTTATTGCTAATTTAGAATTGGGTTTTTTAACACCACCTGTTGGAATGAATTTATTCTTATCTTCTTATCGTTTTGATAAACCAATGTCAACTATCTATAAATCAACATTGCCATTTTTCTTTGTTATGCTATTAAGTGTAATTGCGATAACTTATATTCCAATTTTATCAACTTGGGCTACTAAATAATTTTTTTTCTATTTTCTTGCCTTGATTTGATATAAAAGGGTAATTTTAGGAAATTATTAGGAGTGCTATCAAATAAACGCTAACGGTTGAATCGTTTCTTTCATTAATTATATTAAATCCCAGTTTTATGGGAAAGGACTAACTATGAAGCGTATATATTCGATTGTGTCTGCACTCCTTCTCACTTGCAGTTCACCACTTATAGCTCAAGGTGAAGCTGGCTCAATCTTTTTACTTATTTCACCTGGTGCTCGTGCTGGCGGAATGGGCGAGGCTCAGGTTGCTGTTGCTAATGATGCATATGCCAGTTATTGGAATCCTGCAGGATTAGCATTCCAAGATGGCTCAGAATTAGCGATAATGCATGTTAATTGGTTGCCAAATTTAGCTGATGATATGTATTATGAATTTTTAGGTTATCGAAAAAAGTTTGAAAACTTGGGTACTCTTGGTGGACATCTGATCTATTTAAATTTAGGTGAACAAGTCAGAATGGATGAATATGCAAATTACCAGGGCAAGTTCACTTCTTATATGATGGCCGCAGCTATTTCGTATAGTTCGAAATTATCTTCTTCATCATCATTTGGATTAAATGCAAAGATTTCCTATCAACATTTAGTTGAATTAGGTACCGGAGCTGAAAAGGGTAAAGGTACATCAACAGATTTCGGTTTTGATCTTGGATATATGAAGAAAGGTTGGCTAAGACCAGAGCTAGACTTGGGGATTACTATGACGAATATTGGACCAAAAGTATCATTTATTGACCCTGATCAAGCAGACCCTCAACCCACTAACTTAACTTTTGGTTTTGCATATGAGGCTTTTAAAAACGAAAATAACAGCTTTAAAATTGTTTATGATGTTGATAAGCTACTTGTAGCATCATATCCTGATATGGATTGGGACGGAGATGGTTTAATTGGCGGTTATGACCAAAATGGTAAAGAAAGCATAAAAAATAATAATTATAATAAAAATGGAAAATTAGAAATTGCACATAAAGATCCTCTTTATAAGGCTATTTTTACTTCATGGGTTGATGATTGGATATTAGGAGGAGATATTGATCGAGCTCCCGCAGGGGAAGATACAGATAGAAAAATTGGCGGTTGGGAATGGGCTGGCGATGCAAACGGAAATGGTAAGCGAGATAGCGAAGAAATGATAAATACCGCTACAAAATATGGTGCCAAATTTGGTGATAAAAATTGGGGTAGTTATAATGAGTGGGGTCAAAAAGAAGTTGGTTCCGCTGACGATCGTTCAATTCAAGACGAATTAGATAAGCTAGTTCATAATTTTGGAATGGAATATTGGTATTCTACTTACTTTGCTTTGAGAGGTGGCTATTATTTTGATAAAACTGGAAAAATATCAAATCCAACTTTTGGGGTAGGCTTGAGATTCTCAAATTATGGATTTGATTTTGGATATACATCTGGAGAGCCTGGACACCCACTGACAAATACAATGCGCTTCTCCATGAATGTCCTTTTTTAATCTCAAAATAAAATGTATTTATTTCTGAATTTCAGAAGGGTATTAGCCCTTTTGATATTTTTTTATCTTCCAATCTATTCTCAAATCACAGGTGATTTAAAAATAGCATTTATTCGAGTCTCATTCATAAGTGGCGATTATCCTGGTTTTACTGGGAATGGAGATTTTAATTATATAGAAAATAATTTTTGTGAGGAATATACTATTGACCCGCCACCTCATGATTTTAATTATTTTAATTCACATGTTCATGCTGTAAATAATTATTTCAAAAATGTTTCTTTCGGAAAATTTGGTATTGATACAAATAATTCACAAATTTTCCCCTCTGGTAGTAAATCTAGCTATAGAATCAATCGTCCAATGAATTACTATAATGAATTAGGGAAAGAAGAAGAACATGAGTATCGGATATCACAATTATTAAACGATGGTATTTCAGCAGCTTTTTCTGTTGATAGCCTTGATTTTAGTGGATTTGATTTAATTGCAATTATACATGCAGGGCTTGGACAAGATTTTAGTTTACCTTTTCTTGATCCCACACCTGAAGATATCCCATCAACATTTGTTGATAAAAATATGGTAAATAAGCATCTTGGGGGTCCAATTCAAGTTGGTACTTCAACAATAGATAGTGGAATTATTATTCCCGAATCGCAAAATTTTCCTCTTATGGACCCATCTTTAAAAGAAGTATTTGATCAGCCATGTGATCTTCAATATAGCATAACAGGTACTTGGGCTATGATGATTGGTTTTGCTGCAGGTTTACCTCCATTATGGGATATAGAAACTGGCCAATCTGGAGTAGGTGTTTTTTCTTTAATGGATCAAGGGTCAAATAATGGTCGAGGAATTATACCAGCGCCACCTGATGCTTGGACGAGGATCTATGCAGGTTGGGAGTCACCTAAAGAAGCTATTAACTATAAAACAATATCATTAGAAAGCAATGAAGAAGGAAATATTTTTAAAAAACAATTTTCTCCTAATGAATACTTTCTTATAGAAAATAGAAATAATTGGTATAGAGATAACGTCAATATTGATTCAACGAGATATTATGTATGGCAAAATACTGGAACGTATCCGCCATATATAAATATTCTTCTTGACTCAACTAGTGTAGTTAAAAATCAATATGGAGTTATAACATCAGTGCCAAATTACAATCTTGGTTTACCAGCTTCAGGATTATTGATATGGCATATTGATGAAAATAAAATTAGACAAGGTATCGCATCTTTCTCTATCAATAATGAAAAAGACAATCGAGGTATTGATCTTGAGGAAGCTGATGGAGCTCAGGATATTGGTTATGTATCAAATTTATTGACAGACCCATCAGCAGGATATTGGGGTGATATGTGGTTTTCTGAAAATCAGGAATACTTCAGGGCGAATGCAAAAGGTAGTATGGTTTTTTCATCTCATACATTTCCAAACTCCAAATCTAAAACAGGCGCTAGTTCAGGTATAGTGATAAGTGATATATCAAAAGCTAACAAATCAATGACATTTAATGTTTTATCAAATTATGAGGTTATTACTCTTGGTGATGTGAATAAATCAATTCATTTTCAATGGGATATAGATAAAGATGGAAAATTAGATTTTGTTGGTGGTGGAGATATTTTATGGTGGAGTAATAATGCTATTGATTTTAATAAAATATCTAATATCGATAATAATTTAATTGATATCTTGGTAGCAAAAGATGATTCAAAAACTCATCTAGTTTCTTTAGAAAAATTAGATGAAGGATATCTTATAGAGTGGTTTGAGTTTGATTCAAATGTTAAAAGATTTTTTAGTAATTGGAAAAAAGAAATCAGTACTATTGAAGAAGTATATTTGATTAGTGCGGTTGGAGACAAATACAAATTAATTATCAAAATAGGGAAAAACTATTTTTCAATTGATAAAGAAGGCTCTAATAAAACAAATAAAACTATTTTTCCCTTTAGGGTCAGCAATAATGATTCAATAGTTCATCTTGATGATAGAATAATCATTAATGAATCAATAACTCAATTTGGTCAGTATAGGAATATATCATTAATTGATTTTGAGAATGATGGAAATGTTGATGTGCTAGCAGTCGGAGTAGACGGGAAAATACATGCTTTCAATAATAATTTATATTTAAAAAATGGATTTCCTTTTGATGCAAATACTAACAATGAAGTTTTAGCATTGGATTTGTTAGGAGATGAGTCACCTGAATTGATTTTTCAAGATAATTCTGAAAATATTCAAATACTAGATAATAAAGGATTTATCATAGATCAAATTGCTGTAAATAATAAATTAAGAGGATTAGGTGTATATAAAGGCAAAGCCGCAATAATAACGGACAAAAACTTAATTTTATTTAAAGATTACAAAAAAACTGAGAATGAATTACAGCGAAATGAGTGGAGATATCCACTTGGTTCCCCAGATAATTCTCGACTATTATTTATTGAAAAACAAACAGTAGAAAAACCATTTATAATGGATTTTGAAAATACTTATGCATACCCTAATCCTAGTTTTAATGAAAATATAATTTTTCGAATTGGATTTGGTAATGTTGAATCAATTGATATAAATATTTTTGATATTGCAGGTTATTCAATAACCTCATTTCCTATTGACATATCAAATCTATCAAAATCTTTTGTGAATACAAATTCATTGAATATGAAAGA
>MDSW01135896.1_pt1 | contig 24282 bp, 23 predicted proteins | sample 811171 | NCBI WGS metagenome assembly MDSW01 (sample SAMN05326641, study PRJNA326480) | marine metagenome | isolation source: seawater | place: Atlantic Ocean: North West | collected 2012 | reverse complement strand
GTTTAATGTCAACGAAGCCATACACATGCGGATCTAACTATATTCTTAAGATGAGCAATTATAAAAAAGGTGATTGGTGTGACATCATGGACGGCCTCTATTGGAGATTTACTGAAAAAAATAGAAAATTTTACGAATCAAACCCAAGACTTTCAATGTTAATTAGGAACTTAGACAGGATGGACACACAAAGAAAAGAAAGAATATTTACTAGAGCAGAAGAATTTATAAAAAGTAATACTTTATGAAAAAGGAAAAAATATGCAAAATTTGCAAAAAATCTTTTAAATGGAGAAAAAAATGGCGAAGAGATTGGGAAAATGTATTGTATTGTAGTGAAAGATGTAAAAAAAATAAAACAAAATATAACGGAATCAAATCTCTTTCTTAAGATTTAATATTCCTACATCTGATTATTTCATCTGCAAACTCTACATAAAAAAATTTCAAATAAGTTCTCTCTTTAAAAACAATTAAAATGTAAACGACCTAAAAGATAATCCATTGATTCACAGATTTATTTTAAAAGTTAATTAAATTATATTTTCTTATTAATGAAAGATGATCAATCGATTACAATAAATACAGAATCTTATATGTTGACATTTATATATTGTTTAGATGAAAATTACAATAACCAAGTTGCTTCATCGATAAATAGTTTATTAGATCAAGTAACAAAAAAAATAAATATTTACATTGTTCATAACAATAGGGAGTCACTGGATATTTTATTATCTAGATTCAGAGAACATGAATTTTTAAATGAATTAAAAATATTTTCTATAAATACAGAAGGCATGCATTTTCCAAATGTTGAAAATAAACATGTCTCCGAAGCAACATATTATAGAATTCATTTAGATAAAGTTTTTGAAAATATAGATTTAAAGAATTGTATTTATTTAGATTCTGACATTATATGTGTTAATGATCCAATTCCATACTCAGAAAAAGTATTTGAAGACATGGAAAAATATTCCTTTAAATTAGGAGCAAGAACTGAGCTTGTAAAGTTTCCTGACGACGAAAGAAATGATTATTTTCAGAGAAATAATATGAAGTCAAGTGTTTACTTTAATGCAGGTGTTCTTTTTTTCAACTACAATGATTGGCTTAAATTAAATTACTTTGAAGAATTAAGGACTCTTCAAGACAACTATTCAGATAATCTAGTTAATTGGGATCAAGATTTATTAAATATTCTTTTTGATGGAGAATATTATGAACTAAATAATTTTGCAAATTTTAATATTGGCGCAAATTGGAATTACCCTTCACAAACTATTTCTGAATTGGTAATCTTTTTACACTACCAAGGAAAATTAAAACCTTGGGAGTTAAGCTGTATACACACTTCTGCTTCTGAGTTTTTTCAAAAAAATTACAGAAAATTGAGCCAAAAGAAATATTTATTAATAAAGAATGAATTTAGAAGAGACATTAGGGGTCTTATAAACTTATTTTTTAAATTAAAAATAACGAGAACTAAATATCCAATTTCAATATTGTTTTCATTAACTTCAATCTTTTATAAGCATATTATGAATACAAAAAATAAACCTACTAATCAGAACACTAATAATAAAAAGACATTAGGAAAAGTTATTATGATTCACAAGGGGTATTCTAAATACTTAGAACATAATATCGCAATCACATCAAAAAATAATAAAATTTTTTTAGTAGGAGATAAATCTTTAGAGCATTTAGAAAAGAAGTACAATAATTTAGAATTTTTAAATATAGATTATTATTTAAATTCTGAAGAAATAAAATACTATGAAGAAAACTTTGTTAACTACAGTACTAATGACAAAGATTTTGAATGGTTTTGTTTTGCAAGGCTTTTCATTATAAAAAAATTTCTTGATGAAACAAAACTGAATAATATTTTTCATTTAGATAGTGATAATGTTATTTTAAGAAATTTAAATGATTTTAATTTTGAGTCTGACATTGCATACTCCATACCTCTCTTTCAAGATGAATTTCAAATGGCTGGAAATATTTGTCATGGATTAATAAATAAAGAGTATTGCTTAACTTTTGAAGAATTTTATAAAAATATATATATAAATAAATCAAATTTTGATTTAATAGAAAATAAGATTCATCACCATAAACAAAACAATATTTCTGGTGGAATATGCGACATGACTTTACATTATTTAATTTATAAATCTAATAAGTTAAAAATACAAAATCTCAACCTACCTATTTTTGATTTAAATAATGATTTAAATTATTTTATAGAAAATTTAAACTCACCTGAAGGGCCTGAGTCAAAGAATAATTTCTATCAAGCAAGAGGAAGAAATAAAATATATAACGGGATGTTTCTTTTTGATATTATAAATAAAAAATATTGTAGAATAATCAATATTCACTATCAAGGAAAATCAAAAAGATTTTTAAATAGTTTTACAAAATATAAATTAAAATTTTAACTCCTCTTTAATATTTATTGAGATTTCAAAAATAAATAAAGTAAGTTATTATTAAACTTAAACGAGCAGGTAAGACCTTTTAAATAGTTATAAAATGAAATTATTAAAACGTATAAAAAATTTTTTATTAAATTTATTTTCTCAAAAAAATAAAAAATTTAAAGTATTTGATACTTACCAAAACGCCATTTCTGGAGGTAAAGATTACAACAATGATAAGTTAATAAAAGTTATTATTGCAAAATCTATTAAATATAGTGAAAGTCTTAAAAATAATAAAACCTTAGATCTAATGAGTCTTAGAAGTTTTTTTGCTCTTTCACTATTGCCTGATTCATCTCAAATAAATGTTTTAGATTTTGGAGGAGGCGCTGGTAATCACTATTATTTAGCTCGTAAGGTTATTGATGATAAAGTTAAAATTAATTGGCATGTTGTTGAGACTGATTTATTTGTAAGAGAGGTTAATAAACAAGGATTAGAATCAAGCGAATTAAAATTTTTTACTTCAGTAAATTCAGCACTAAAAAGCATAGAAAAATTTGATTTAATTTATGCAAATAGCTCATTACAATACACAAATAACCCTTTGAATTTTTTGGAAAAGCTATTAAAAGTTAATTCAGATTTTATATTTTTTACGAGAACACCTTTAATTGAAGACAACAGAAAAGAAGTTATAGGACTTCAAATTTCTAAACTTAGTTCAAACGGACAAGGAGAGATTCCACCAGAACTCAACATTAAAGATGAAATTGTTGAGTATCCATTTATTGTTGTAAACAAAGAAGAGCTTGAAAACTTAATCAATCAATATGCTGAAATAGAATATATTATTGAGGAAGAATCATCTGCATATTTAACTGAAAAAGGTTTGTTTAGAAATTTTGGTTATATTATTAAAAAATAATATAATTTTTTATTTTCATCTAAACATTATGAGTATATTTAAAATAAGTATTAATGAAAAATAATGATTATTCTCCAATAGCAATATTTACATTTAATCGACCTAGCCATTTAAAAAAGTTATTAAATTCTTTATCAATAAACGAAGAAATAAAATATTCAGATGTTTATTTTTTTATTGATGTGGATAAAAATTGTAAAGCAAATGAAGAAATAATAAAATTAGTTAATCAGAACTGGAATTTTAAAAGTTCTAACGTAACTATTAATCAAGAGAATTATGGTGTAAGAAAAAATATTACTAGTGGAATAGATGAAGTATTTTCTTCTCACTCTTCAGTTATTGTTTTAGAGGAAGATCTAGAAGTATCTAAGTATTTTCTTAATTATATGAACAAAGGTCTAAATTTATACAAAGACAATACAAAAGTCTGGCAAATAAGCGGATACAGTTTAGATATTGTTTTAAATAAAATAAACAAAGCTTATGTAAGTTCTCAGTTAGATTGCTGGGGGTGGGCAACATGGCTTGATAGGTGGAATAGGCTTGACAAGAATTTTGAAAATAAGATTAAACATCTAGGAGACAAGTCGATAAACGAATTTAATTTAGATAAATTTAATAAATCAAATTATAGACAGCTTGAACTAAATGAAACAGAAGTTATTAAAACCTGGGCAATTTTTTGGTATCAAGATATGTATTTAAACAAAGCAAAAACTATAGCCCCAATCAATTCTTTAGTTAAAAATAATGGATTCGATGGATTAGGAGTTCATAAGTCTTCAAGTAATTTTTACAATATAAAAGAGATAAATAATAACATTATTATAAAATTCCCAAAAAAAATAAAAAACAATAACTTGCTTAATTTTTTAATTAAATCAAAATTTTTTAAAAAAAACTTATTTGATTATATTTCTTATCATTTTAAAAAATTAAAACTATTAAATTGATTAATTTATAAATCTCTTTATTTATATAGCTTCTACTAATTTAATATAGATATTTAGCATAAAATTAAGATAAGATTAATTATACGATGGAATCGCTACATGAAAATATCAATAACTCCCTTAAATGTTTGGATGGACCAAAGTATAAATTAAGTGATTTAAAAAAATATTATTCAGAGCTACAAGAAAATGATGCTTTCGATGTAAATTTAATAGGAATTAGTTCAATTAAAAATTGGGGCTATGACAAAGATCAGAACTATGTACATGATTCAAACAAATTTTTTAGTATCAAAAGTGTTAAATACAATGAAACAGAAAACGGAATTATTCATCAAAGTGACATCGGTGTTTTAGGAATATTGGCCACAACGATAAATGATATATTACATATTTTAGTTCAATTTAAAGAAGAACCAGGGAATATTAATAAAGCCCAGCTTTCTCCAACAATTCAAGCAACAAAAAGCAATTATTCAAAAGCTCATGGAGGAAGCTTCCCTCCATATTGGGAAATATTTATATCCATCCCTAAAGATAATTACATATTTGATAGCCTTCAACCTGAACAAGGTTTAAGATATTGGCAAAAATTTAATCAAAATGTAATTGCAGAAACAGAATATATAGAAGAACAACCTGGATTTAAATGGATGACTTTAGGCCAGGTATTAGCATTTACCAGAAATGACAATTCGATAAACTCTTGTCTTAGGAGTGTTTTATCGTTAGTTTCATTTAATTATGAAAATAACGATAAAAACTTGAATGAAAGAGTAGAAAATTTTCTGTTGAAATCAAAAAAGGAATATCTTAATTACGGAAGCCTTCAAAACAACATTGAAAAGTTTTATTCAAAAGATAAAGATTCTTTTGAATTTTTTTCACAACAAGATAATTTTTCTGTGGAAGGTGTAAAGGTGGATATTCAAAATAGAGAAGTTCCAAGCTGGTCTCAACCTATAATTCTTGAATCCAAAAATTTATACTATGTTCTTTTAAGATTTTTAAATAATAATTCAATTAGTTATATGTGGTCGTTATGTGTAGAACCAGGATATGTAAATGGATTCGTAATTGGACCAACTGAGATAATTAAATCTGATGAGAACGATATTTCAACAATCAAGTCTGAATTAAATAAAAAGTATGAAAAGTATGGAAATATAAGAAAAATTCATACAATAAATATGTCAGAAGAAGGCGGGAGATTTTGGAGGGTTTCCGTTCCGCACATAATAATTGATATAGACACTGAAGATATAAATCTAAACAATGAGGATATGATTATTCTTAATGAGGAAGACTCTAGGAAATTAATATTCTCCCAATTAATGGGAATGGAAGCCAGAAGTATATTTCTTTTATCAAAAAGTTTAGAGATTATAAATGAGTAAAATTTTATTTTTAGGATACTCGGACATTGCGATAAGAAGAGTTATACCAGCAATAAATAAAATTGGTGATATTTCATCAATTGATATATCAAGCAGGTCCAAGAAAGTTGAAGCTAGCAAAAAAATAAAAAATGTTTATAAATCATATGAAGACGGTATTGATGAAAGTGATTGTGATGTGATATATATTTCTTTACCAAATTCACTCCATTTTGAATATGCTATGAAAAGTTTAATGAAACAAAAAAATGTAATTATTGATAAGCCTGCAGTCTTAAATTTATCTCAACTGCAAGAATTACAAGCTATTGCAGAAAAAAATAATTTATTTATTTCCCAAAGCTGTGTTTTTGAATATCACAAAGCATGGAAAAAATTTAAAGATTTGACAAAAAATTATAAAAAAGGTACTTTGACAGCAACTTTTTTAATACCCGAACTAAATGCTGATAATTTTAGAATGTCAAAAGAACTTGGTGGTGGATCAATGAATGACATGGGAATTTACGCTTCACAATCAGGAAGAAGCTTTTGGGGTATAAACTCAGAAAGTATTTATATTAAAGATATAAGTAATCAATCTGATTCTTTAAATATAGGTTTTTCTGGCCATGCAAACTATGGAGACGAGAGAGAAGCTATTTTTGAATTTGGTTTTAATAAACAATATAAAAATAAAGTCATTTTTAGTAATGATAACTTTTCTATAAGTTATGAAAGAGCTTTTAGTCCACCAGAAGATTTGAATACAAGATTGCTAATTCAAGAGAAAGAAGATATAAAAGAAATTGAAACGGGTTTTGATGATACATTTACCAATTACTTAAAAGATGTATATGAGAGGTACAAAAATAATGATATTGATACTATTAATAAAGAATTTAAAGATTCTACTCAAGAATTTTTAAATTTTAAAAAGGAGTTAAAGTGACAAAAGACCCCATAAATGTTTGGTCTTATCTAGAGCAATATTCTGAAGAAGAAGACGAAATTATTCAAATAGTTAAAGATGTATTTAGATCAGGAAAGTTAATTTTAGGTGAAAATGTTTCTATGTTCGAAAAAGAATTTTCATCATATGTTGAAAGCAAATATGGAGTCGGAGTTGGTAACGGAACTGATGCAATCGAATTAGCTCTCAAAGCTACAGGGATAGAAGACGGTGATGAGGTGATAACTGTTTCTAACACAGCAGTCCCCACAGTATCTGCAATTGTTGCAACTGGAGGAAAACCAGTTTTTTGTGATATAGACGAAGAAACATATAATATTTCAATCAAAAATGTTCAAGAAATGATTACTAAAAAGACTAAGGCTATAGTTTGTGTTCACCTTTATGGCCATCCAGCAGAAATAACAGAGTTAAAAAAAATCTGTAATAAAGAAAATATAATTTTAATTGAAGACTGTGCCCAATCCCATGGAGCAAAAATAGACAACAAAACCTGTGGAAGTTTTGGGGATATTTCTGCTTTTTCCTTTTATCCAACAAAAATACTTGGAACCTTAGGAGATGGTGGAATGTGCGTTACTTCTGATGATGCATATTATAAAAAATTAAAAATGTTGAGATTTTATGGAATGGAAGATCAATATTTTTCACTAATAGATGGTGTGAACTCAAGACTTGATGAAGTACATGCTGCAATATTGCGTTATAAGTTAAGAAATATTAATAATGAAATAAACAGAAGAAGAGAAATTGCAAAAATTTATAATGAAGGCTTAGTTGATACGGATCTAGTATTACCGATTGAAAAAGAGAATTCTTTTCATGCTTATTACTTATATGTGGTTAGACATCCAAAAAGAGATAAGATTCTAGAAGATTTAAAGGAAATGAATATTAACTTAAACATATCGTATCCTTGGCCTATACATACGATGCCTCCATTTGAAAACTACAAAAAAGGAAGTATGACAAAAACTGAATCAGTAGCCAAAGAGATTTTTAGTCTGCCAATGTATCCAGCCTTAACAGATAATAAAGTAGAACAGGTTATTGAGTCGTTAAAAAAAACTTTAAGTCTTAATTAAATATTTAATTTTAATTAAGACTTTTTTAATAAAATTTCTAAACAAGAGAGAAAGTTTAACCTTGCTTTTATAATTAACTTCTGGAATTAAGACTTTTAAGTCTTTACTAAAGAAAGATTTAAACTTAATTATTGCAATTTTATTTTCTATTAGTTCCAAATTTTTTTGATCGATATCAATATTAAATAAATCAATTAATTTCAAGAATGCAAAGAAATTACAATAAGAGACTCTTGAAAGTTTTGCATTAACAGTCAAAGAATCGTCGCCAGCCCAAGAATTGACTAATGATTGATTTAAAAAATATGTTTTTGATTCATCAAATACAGAATAATAATTTATAAAGAAATCAAACCCATATTGAATTTTACTGCACTCAATATTTTTCAAGGAACTAGTAAATGCTTCCTTTAGTTTAGAAGACATCATTAAGCTTGCAGAATCACTTATAGGTATAGATTTATCATTTAATATAAATTTATATACATCATTTAGGCTAACTTCACCATCAAATATTTTGTAATAGTTATTTATCTTAATCTCATTTGCACTTGAGCTTTTAATTAGATTAATGTTTGAAACAGAGCAGGATGCGTTGTTAATTTCCATTAATTTTATAGACTCTTCAATGAAGCTTGGTTCCAACCAATCATCATCACAGAGAAATTTTGAATAGTCACCAATTATATACTTAGCACCGACAACATAATTATCTATGGGATATTTACTGTCATTATTTCTAATATAATTTAATTTTCTATTTTCCTTATAAGGGTAATTTTCGCATAGACTTTTTGTTTCTTCGTTTGAAGAACTGTCAATGATATAAATTTCAATTTTATCATTAAAAGCTTGATTATAAATTGAAGTTATAGCTCTTTTTAGAAGCTCTGGTCTATTTAATGTAGGAATAATTACTGAGACAAGTGTCATCTCATCAAGTATTGTAAATTTTCGGAATATTCAGAATCTTTAATACTATCTAAATAGTTAGACAAATGATTTTTATCAACCCAGCCGTTTCGAAGAGCAATTTCATGAGGTGAACAAACTAATAGCCCCTGTTCGTCTTGTATTGTCTTTACAAATGAAGAACACTTATAAAAAGAGTTTGTAGTCCCCATATCAAACCATGCAGTTCCCCTACCAATATAATTATGATTAACATTTTCCAGACCGTAACTTTTAATTATGTCAATGATTTCAAATTCACCCCGTTCTGATTTTTTTATATTTTTGAAATGGTTTTTATATGAATTATCAAAGACATAAAGCCCAATCACAGCCAGGTTTGAAATAAATTTTTTTGGTTTTTCAACTATATTTACAATTTTGTTTGAAGAGTCTGTTTGGACCACACCAAATTCCTCAGGGCTTTTTACAACTTGAGAAAAAATTGATGACATTTCTGTATTGTTAATTATTTCTTCAAGTTTTGTATAGAATTTTTCACCAAATATAAAATTATCACCTAACACTGTTACTGTCTTGCTTTCACTCCCTTCTTCAGTAGCTAGGTTAATAGCTTCGGGTATGCCCCCAGCTCCAGGTTGTTCTACATATTTTATTTTTATACCGAACTGAGTTCCATCTTCAAGAAGATCTTCAAATTGATTTCTGTCATTTGAATTATGAATGATTGATATATCTTTTATTCCACTCATCAGAAGAATTGATAACGAGTAATATACCATTGGTTTGTCATAAATAGGTATTAGATGCTTATTAAGGTAGGAAGTAGTTGGTAAAAGTCTTGTACCCCTACCACCACATAATAAAATACCATCAACTTTCATTATTTAATCATTATAATTAGGTTTTAATTATGGAGGACACTTATTTAAATGACTAGAAATTATCAATATAATTTTTCAAAAATAGATGATTCCATGTTTGATGACTCACAAAGGGTCCTAAAGGCTAAAAAAACAATCTCTGTATTGGAGGACTTTTTGGCTGATACTAAAAATTTAACACTTTTAGATATAGGTTGTTCTTCTGGAATTATGACTTATGAATACGCAAAAAAGTTTAAAAAAATAATTGCGGTAGATATAGACGAACAAGCTGTTAATTATGCAAAAACCAATAAAAGTAAAAGGAATATTGATTATAAAGTGATCCCTATTGAAGAGCTAGATTTAGAAGAAAACAGTATTGATGTAATAACTTGCTCACATATATATGAACATGTACCTTCAGCAGAAAATCTAATGGTTAATATATATAAATTTCTGAAGCCAGGAGGAGTGTGTTATTTTGCAGCGGGCAATAGATATAAAATAATAGAAGGACACTATAAGTTGCCTTTCTTATCTTTTTTCCCAAAAAAAATTGCAAATATTTATATAAGAATATTTACAAAATACGATGAATATTATGAGAATCATCTTTCATTAAGAAACTTAAAAAAATTAGTTCGTCAATTTTATGTGCATGACTACACTCTTAAAATTATTAAGGATCCTGAAAAATTTTATGCCAACGATCAAATAAATGGTGGAACAATTTCTTATTACTATTTAAATATTTTAGGTAAACTTCTTTATTTTATGATTCCAACTTATATTTGGATACTAGAAAAGCCAAAAAGAAAAATTAGTGAAAAATGAAAGCTTTGATATTTACTTTTAATTTAATCAGAAACTTTAAAAAATAATCCAAGTGTTAAATTAATAAATCCTAAAGATAATAAACTTAATAATCTTTGAGTAATGCTGATTAAAATAATCTGTATTGTTGTAAGGTTTAATAAATCTTTAAAGAAAATTAAAGCTATTTCAATTATTCCAATATTTCCTGGAGTTATTCTATAAAAGCTTGAAATTTCTCCAATCACTGCAAAGTTAATAGCATCAAAAAAAGTATTATTTATGTTTAAAAAATTAAACGTCAAGTAAATTGTCAAAAATGTGAAAATATAATGAAAATTTGCTGAAATAAATAATTTAAGCCTGTTTCTTTTTATCGAGTTAAAATTTATTATTGAAAATATTTGTTTAATTTTAGGATTTAATCCTGAATCATTTATAAAATTTACAATTTTATTACTTGAAAGAATTACTAAAAATAAACCAAAAAACAAAAAAGTAAAAATATTCACATATTCAGAATATTGATTTCTATCTAAGTAAATTAAAACTAATAGAAAAATTCCAATTGTATAGAACAAATGAAAAACAGCATAATCAATACTCACTTTTATAAAATCAGAATTTTTAAATTTAAATTTGTTTTTAAAATAAGCAAATTTCAACCCTAGGCCTAAGTTTAAAGGGCCAAAAATATTTCCAAGAGAATTGATTATTGTTGCAAATAAAGCATCTACTAATTTAATTTTAATATCTATGTTTGAATAAAGAATTTGATTTATTAAGCCTTGTAATGAATGCTTAATTACGAAGACTAGAAATATAATAAATAAATAATTTGTTTTATAGGAAGAAAAATTTATATATGATTTATTTTCATATAAGAAATAAAACAAATATCCGATTATTGATAAGGTCACAAATAATCTTAAGTTTTTTTTTATCATCCTAAATTACCTTATCTATTCTCTCACAGCATCTTTCAGTATTATTTTTTTCATATTTATTTTCAAAAATATCATCTTTTAATTTGTTTTGTTCATTTGATAATCTGAATTCTTCTTTTTGAGAATATAATATTTGAGTTTTTAAGTTTTCATAATTTTTAACTCTTGTTATTGATTTATTATCAAATACTTTAGAAACTCCTGATTTTGTATAAGTACGTGGTGTATCTAAAAAAACTGTGGGTTTTGATAAAGATAGAAAGTCAACGAAAACGCTGGACCAGTCTGTAATAAGAATATCGGATATTGCTAAAGGCATAATGTCGGGATATTTTGATTTATCGTTTACTAATATCAAGCTATCAGAAAGTGAGATAAACTCTTTAGTACTAGGATCTAATTTTGATTCAATATGGTATTTTAAAAGTATTTTAAATTTGTACTCTTGTCCAAATTGTTCAAGGAATTTATAAAAATTTAAATTATTATAAGAAAACCTATTTTCTTTATAGTCTTTATTGTTTCTGTCAAAAGTTGGAGCATACAATATTAAATTATTATTCAGATTCATATCTGACTTTATTGAATCTTTTTTTGAAAATAAATGATGTAAATCATCTAAACGAGGATATCCAATAGGTAATAAATTTGACCCTCTATAATTACATTCATCCAAATATATATCTTGTTCAAAATTAGAATATAGCCAAACTTCATCAAATAGAAGCTGTTCTTTCAGTATGGAAGCATGGTCATTGCTTTTGATAGCATGTCCGGTATAAAAGGTTTTAATATTAAATATTGATTTAATAAATCTGTGAAATAAAAGACCGTGACTAGAGATTATTACTTTCGATGAAAGATATTTGTTTAGATGTAAAGGGTTTAATCCATACAAAATATTTTTTTTATTAGATATTAGAAATTTATAATACCTATAGTCAAAAGTTATATAGAAAAAACTATTGCGCTCATAGTGACCTAAATTATATAAAGTCTCTAGATTCCCAATTAGTTTGTGACCAGATAATGAAACAATATTTAATTTAGTTTTTCTCAATCGAGATAATATTGATAATATAAAAAACAATAAACCTAGATAAATAAATATCAAATAATGCAGTAAATTTTTCTTGTTAAACTTCAATTTAATAAGATTATAAAAATTATTTCTAATAATATGGTAAAAATGAAAAAAATTGGCTTAATTCCATGCAGAATGGAAAGTTCTAGACTACCAAATAAACCACTAAAAGAAATTTCTGGTCTCCCAATGTTTTCTCACGTATATTTTAGATCTAAATTATCAAACTTAGACGAAGTGTACGTTTGTACTGACAGTGATGAAATTGCTGAAGTTGCTAAAAAATTTAAAATTCCAATCATTATAACTAGTAAAGATCATAAAAACGGAACGGAAAGATGCGCTGAAGCATCAAGAAAGCTTAATTTATCATCTGACGATCTGATTATTGATGTCCAAGGCGATGAGCCTTTAATTAATCCAAAAGATATTAATAATCTTATAAAAAATTTTAATTATAACTTTCATGAAATACTTTTAGGCTATACAAGTGAGCCTAAGGCAAATAATGTCAATACAGTAAAAGTTACATTAAATGAAAATTCAAGGGTCTTATATTTGTCAAGAAACGATATTCCTTATAACTTTAGAGATAATGTAAAACTTCTTAAACAAACTGGATTAGTTGGCTTTAGCTTTAGTGCGTTAAATGATTTTGTGAAGTTTAAAACAACTGAAATTGAAAATATAGAGGGCGTGGAGTTATTAAGAGCTATTTTTTATGAGATGAAAATATTTGGATTTGAAGCTCATAGTGATACTAATTCTGTTGATACTAACCAAGATTTAGATCTTGCAAGAGATCTTATGAAAAGTGATAAATTTGTAAACCAATACATTGGTGATTATGTTCAAAAAAAGTAAATTTTTTTTAAATAAAAAAATTAAATTTGTTTTTATATTACTACTACTACTTGTCTCATTTAGAACAGATTACAGATATATAAATGAGATTAATTGCTGTGGAGATGATCATTCATATTATGTACATACTGAGACAATTGCAGAAGACTTTGATTTTGATTACTCAAATCAAATTGAGATTGTTGACGGGAAGGTATATGTATATAAAGAAAAAATAGCACCCCTTGGTTTCGTAGGAGCGGGTATATTAGCTGCACCATTTATGTTCATTGGCAATATTCTTGATAATATTTTTTCAAACCTAGGTTTTATTAAGCAAAATAATATGAATTATAAAATTTTGTTATATTCATTTTCGCCAATTTTTTATTTTGCTTTTTCTTATTATTTATTTGTCAAAATTATTAAAGAATTAGATATAAAAATAAATTTAAATTGGGTACTTCTTATTTTCTTTGGAACGGGTGTTCATTATTACGCTTTTGAAAGATATAGTATGACCCATATTTATGAATTTTTCACAGTAACTCTAATAATTTACTTTATGAGTAATTTTTATAGAAAATCATCAAGTAAAGAAAATATCATAGCTGGAATAATTCCGTATTTATTTTTAATAAGCTATTTAGTTAGATATGTAAATTATTTTCTTTTTTTAATTCCTTTTTGGATTAATAAAGTTAATAAAAAGAAGATGGGAAATCGAAGATTAATTAAAAACAAGTATTTTATTATAAATTCATTTTTTGCTTCGCTGATTTTTATGTATTTATCCAATTTAATTTATGGCCAGGTTAGTTTCCGACCTTTATTAGCTTACAACAAACAAACTTTCCCCTTAATTTCAGAAACATTTACTAGTCCTGATATCTTTGGAGGTGAAAATGTATTTATTTATTATTTTAAAAATTTGGTTCAGATATTCATTACGCAAGAATTTGGAATTATTTGGTTCATCCCAATTATTTTTTTAATATTAATTTTCTTAACAAAAGGGTTACTTCTAGATTTTAAAAATAATTATTTCAAGAATCTTGTTGTGCTCACTTCTATGGGATCATTAATTTTCTTAGTATTAATATGGAGAACTATTGCATCAGCATTTGGAATGAGGTACTTATATTCATTGATTCCACTTTGTTTATATTTGTTCATTAATTATTTTCATAAGATAACAAAAATAGAAAAAATATACTTAATTATTTTTTCTATTTTTTCATTATTATCTGTATTGTTTTTTGAAACTAATGTTTCAACATCATTATCAGAAATTGATCAAGTTAACTCATTTGGCAAATTAACAAGATATGCTCAGCCCCTCTATTTTAGTGGTGTATTAGGGTCTCTTTTTTCTTTTGATAGTTATCAAATAATATTTGCAACAAGTCTTTTTGGTGGCGCTCTATTGAAGATTCTTTTCGTGATTTTTTCAAAAGATCAGATTCTATACGCACTAGAAGGAATAGGGTTAAATATATCAAATGGAGATGTCATAAACTTATTTAACAACATTAATAATATTGAATTTCATAAATATATGATTGCAGTAGTTCTTATTTCTATTGTTGCAAGAATCTTTAGTTATGAATTTAAAACAAATAAGTTATGAAAGTTTTACTCTTAACCTCAACATTTCCAAAAAACAAGAAAGATACGGTTCCGTCTTTTGTTATGGATCAAATTATTAAGCTGAAACAAAACTATGCTCACATGAGTTTTATAGTTTTAGTTCCCCATATTAATGATGGGTTAGATATTGAAAATTCAGAACACTTTACACAAGTAAGATATCATTATTTTTTTCCAAATAGATATGAGAAATTAGCAGGAAGAGGAATTGTGCCTTCAATTAAAGAAAATAAATTGCGTATATTTTTGGTGCCTTTTTATTTTATATTTCAAGTATTGAATACATTTAGCCTTGTAATAAAAGAAAAGCCAGATATTATTTATGCCCACTGGTTTACCCCTCAAGCTATTTCAGCTTATTTAGCAAAACTGTTTTTTAAAATACCATATGTTTTCACTACTCATGCACAGGATGTAATAGTATTAAAAAAAATTCCAATATTAGGTAAATTAATTGCAAAATTAGTAATTAAAAATTCTAAAGCTTGGACAAATGATTCATTTTCGACAGAAAAGAGACTTATTGAGACAATTGGGCAGAAAAATTTTAATAAAAATAAAAGTTTAGTAATTCCTATGCCGGTAGATACTGATTCTTACGAAGACTCTTTAAGTAAAAGAATGCATTCTTTAGAAAAATTTAAAGATGGATACAACATAGTATTTATCGGAAGATTTGCAGAAATTAAAGGTGTAGAGAATTTAATAAACATTTATCAAAGATTGAGTAAAAAACACAAAAATTTAAATTTAATTTTATGTGGAGAAGGCCCTTTAAGGAAAAAATATGAACAGACGTTGAAAAATGCTCAGATACCTAATACTAAATATCTATTTACAGGTTTTATAAGTAAAGAACAAAAAAAATCTATATATGAATTTGCTGATTTAGTTGTCATTCCGTCAATTATTTCAGATTCAGGACATAAAGAAGGACTACCAGTCGTGCTTCTAGAGTCATTATATTTTGGAAAGTTAATATTAGTCAGCAAATATTGCAACGCAGAAGAAGTAGTTGAAGATAGCATCAATGGTTTTTTCTTTGATCCCTTAGACTATGCAGAATCAGAAGCAAAAATTGAAGAAATTCTTTTGTTGGCAAATGATAGTAAGAAAAAAATTGAAAATAGAGCTAAAAAAGTTGGTGAAAACTTTACTAATGAAAATTTGTCACACAAATATTATGAACATTTGTTTAAACATATTGAAAAAAATAAGATTAAGAGATAAAAATTGACTTAATCAACCTAAAAGCATACTTGTATCTTTTTTCAATTAAGACTCTGAGAATCAATAAAAATTTAACCAACTTTTTATTATAAGTTACTATTGGTTCGTTTCTTCGAAAATAAATAAAATAGTCAATATTTTTTCTTAGTGGAGTTTTGTATTTTTTTCCATATAGCTTTTCCATTAATTTACTACTTTCCGAAGGTATTTTAAGATTATATTGATTTAATTCTGTTTCATAAAACAAAGCACTATCGAAATATAGATCGTGTCTTTTTCTATATTTACAATTTCCATAAAAAGAAAATGGAAAAATAATTTTTTCATTCTCTTTTTTGAAAATATAGAAATCTATTGAATTAGGTTCATTAAAGTTTTTGTTTGAACACGAAACATAAAATTCTTTATTAGTTAGTATCTCAAAATTATTAGAATTTTCAAGAATATTTATCAGACTATTTCTATCTGAATAATTTAAAGCAAAGTCAATATCGTCGTCGTCTTGAATTATTGAATCATTTCTTACAAAACCCAACAATGTCCCAAAAAACATAACATAATCTAAATTATTTATAAGTGGCCTAATTTCATCAAGATTTGTTGAGTTTATATCATCTAAGTGAGGCATCTAATGATTATAGTTTATAAATATTTTATAAACTTACTTAAGATAAGATTGTTGGTATGGTGTTAAAGTTAAAATCTGTAATAAATGACATTCTAGTTGTATCAAAAGTCACTAATACAAGCAAAAAAAAATTAAAGATCTCACTCTCTATTTTATTAGCAAATATTTCTGCCTTAATCGACATAGTAATAATTTTATTTTTTGCTGATTATTTTCAAGACAGTAGCAACTTATTTTTAATAGACTACCTTAAAGAAAATTTATATCTATTACCTTTTTTAATACTCTTAAGATTTACAACACTTTATTTTGAAAAATTTATAATTTTGGCACTACAACTTGAAATTGAAAAAAATTTAAAAATATATTTGATGAGTGAAGTATTTTACAAAGGTAATTACTCAACTGCGGATGCTTTCTTTTATGTTGGTCAATTAAGTAATCATGTTGCATACTTCTATAAATCATTAGCAACTTTAATAAATATTTTTCTGCAGTCACTTGTTTATCTAGGTTATATAATTATCTTCCAGTCTCAAAGTTTGGCTCCTATTCTTGTAATATCTTTTGTCCTATTCTTTCCTTCAAAAAAGCTATCTGTAACATTAAGACAATATGTTGATAAAGCATATTATCAAGCAAAAGAAGTATTTAACAAAATTGAAAGATTAATTGAAAATTTATATTTAATAAAAATATTAAACAAACAAGAAGAAGAGCTTGAAGAATTTAAAGAAACAGCAGAATATTATAAAAAGTATAAAACTAAAGATTTTCAATTAGGCACAATCAATGCATTAATACCACCTTTTTTAACTCTGTTTATTATTTCTTTAATCTTTTCTTTCTACAGAGGGATTAATTTTTTTACTCTAGAGTTAATAGGGATTCTCTTAAGGCTTTTTCAATCGTTTGGTGAAATTAATAGAACAATAGGCATGGTAATTAATTCACAAGTTCACTTAGAAAAACTGTATGTCGTTGAAAAAAATAAGAAATCAGTTAATAAAAATAATTATGAAATAAAAGAAATAGACAGCAAATCCGCAGTAATTTTCAAGAATGTATCTTTTAAATATATTGGAAGCGAAGAATTAATTTTTGATAATTTATCTTTTAAAATCAATAAAAATCAGCACACTATTATCACAGGAGAAAATGGTAGTGGTAAAAGTACAATACTTGGGTTAATTGCTGGAGTCTACTTTCCAATTGATGGTAAAGTCTCATCTTATTCAGATAAATATGGATATGTTGGTCCTAATCCTCTGATCATCAAAGGAACACTTAAAGACAATTTAATATACGGTTCAAAAAAAGAATTTGATGATACGATATTAGAAAATTTTGTTTTTGAGTTTCAATTATTTAAGGAATCTAAAGAAAATATTCTAGACACAAAGGTATCAAATAAAGATCTTTCATCTGGTCAGATGCAAAAAATTTCTTTAATCAGGGCATTAGTATTAGAACCAGAAATTTTAATCCTGGATGAAGCATTTTCGAACTTAGATAAAAACAGTAGGGAGCTTATCTCTAAAAAATTAAATCAGAAAAAAATAACAATTATAAATTCAACTCACTCAGTAATCGAATTAAATTATGATAATCATTTATCTATAGAGATATCTAAAGGACAAAGAAAACTAGTTGAGAGATAGAGATAGTGGCTAAAACTAAGATATTAATTATCCATAATAAATATAGAAATTTAGGAGGAGAAGACTTAGCAGTTGAAAACGAAACTTCATTTTTAAAAGAATATTTTAATGTCGAAGTTTTATATTTTTCAAACAATATATTTATAGCTACCCAAATTTTAAATTTCTTTTTTAACAAGAATTTTTTTGCAGAAAGAAAAATTTTTAACAAAATTGAAGAATTTAATCCTGAAATTGTATATTTCCATAACACATGGTTTAATATCTGGAATAATGTGTTTCTTAAGTTAGCAGAAATAGCTGATATTCAAATATTCTTAAAGCTTCATAACTATAGATTTCATTGCACTAAAACATATTCTACAAAAACTCACTTAGAAGGGTCTAAAATATGCAAGGGTTGTGGGGGAGATAAAAGAAGTTTAAAATATTTTAATAAGTATTTTGAAGGTTCTTATTTAAAATCTTTCCTTGTAAATTACTATGGAAAAAGATACTACAAGATATTAAAAAATGAAAACATAAAAATATTAAATCTAACAACTTTTCAGAGAGAATTTATGATTAATGAAGGGTTTAATGAAAAAAAATTATTTGTTTTTCCTAACCTAATAAAACTTGAAAAATTTAACAAAATAGAATCTTCAAGCTACATCTTATATGCTGGAAGGATTTCAAATGAAAAAGGAATTAATGAATTAATAGATACATTTAGCTCATTAAAAACAAATTATAAGTTATTAATTATTGGTGACGGCCCCGAAGCCAAAAAATTAAAAAATAAAAAAATTAAAAATGTTAAATTTCTTGGTGAACTAACTCATGAAGAAACTTTAAGTTATATAAATAATGCAAAAGCAGTTATTACTAATACAAAATTATATGAGGGGCAACCGACTTTATTATGCGAAGCCTCTTTACTAAAAATACCTTCAATATTTCCTGATAATGGAGGAATAAAAGAATTTTTTCCTAAAGATTATGAATTGAAATTTAACCACAACGATAAAAATTCACTTAGAAATATTCTTGAAAATTTAGAAAGCTATGATTTAGTAGGCCTTGGTGAACAAAATTCGTTATTTACAAAAAAAATATTAGATAACGATAAATTAAGTAAAAAATTTATGGATATTTATGACAATGTCTAAAAAAGAAATAGTTTCAGTAATAATGAGTGCTTTCAATGCAGAAAAAACTATAAAAAAATCAGTCGATAGTATATCTGCACAAAGTTATAAAGATCTCGAGATTTTAGTAGCTGATGACAACAGTACAGATAATACATATGAAATTTTAACGAAATTGAAATCTAAGGATGAAAGAATAGTAATCATAAAAAATGAAAAAAATTTAGGCCTAACAAAAAGCCTCAATAATTTATTAAATATTGCAAGTGGTAAGTATATTGCCAGACATGATGCTGACGACTTTAGCAAAGAAATACGAATTGAAAGACAGCTTAGTTTTTTGGTAGAAAAAAAATATGACGCAGTTTGTTGTTTAGCAAATATTATTGGTGATGAAAGAGTAATTCCAAACTTATCTAGATTCGTTAACCCAAAACTTATAATAAAGCTAAAAAATCCATTTATTCATGGAACATTATTAATAAAAAAAGAAGTCGTAGAATCTGTAGGTAATTACGATGAGAGGTTCTTGTATTCGCAAGATTATAAACTGTTTAAAGATCTGTTTGAGGCAGGATATAAAATTAAAAATCTTAACGAAGCTTTATATTTTTTAAACACAATAAATAATATTTCATCGAAATTTGAAAGTGAACAGAAGTATTTTGCTAATTGTGTAAGAAAAAATTTAATCCCTTAAGCTAACTTTATATTTGATCATTCGTTCAACAATCTCTTCAATAGGCATTAATGCTTCTGATTTGAAGAACTGATTTAACTTTTCTACATTTGCAATTCTGATAGTTGGGTCATTCTTTCTAAGTAATTCATTATTAATTTCTACATATTTTTTAAAATTTAAATTAAAGAAACTAAAAGAAATGTCCAATAAACTTTTAATACTGGTTGGAATTCCAGACCCAATAACAAAATTTTCATTTAATTTTTGCGAGTTAATTTTTCCCACATATTTCATTAAGTCACCAGCATAACTCCAATCTCTTTCATAGTCCAAGGAGCCAATTGTTAAAGGTTCTTTTTTATCTTTATTTATTAAATAATTTATAATTTTTGAAATTAGATAATTTGATTCTCTAAATTCTGACTCGTGATTAAATAGTATTCCAGAAACCAAGTTCCAATTGTATTGTTTTCTCAATAATTCAACTTGTCTATGATTTTCTAGTTTACCTTCTGCATAAGGGGAGTTTGGAATAAATTTTGAATTTTCATCTAACCTTCTGTCTTGATTTAGCCCATACATTTCACTACTACTTGCTTGAAAAAAATCTGGAAATAAAGAGTTTTCTATACAACTATTTACTAAATTATTAAAAATACTTACAATATCATTTTTAATATTCTTATTATTGAATGATTCATATACAGAACTTGGTCCCGATAGATTAATTATTGAATCTGGGGCAATATTATTTATTAATTCTCTTGCTATGTTTTTATCATTTAAGTCAGCTTTAATTAACTTTATCTTTTTCGAGTCGATATTTTTATTAATATAACTTAACTTATTAAAAAAAGAATCAGAATTTGAATTTCTTGATATGCCATAAACCTTAACACCATCTTTAATTAAGTGATTAGTAAGAAAAACACCATCTTGACCCTTGATGCCTGTAATTAAAACTTTCTTTATTATTAATCCTTTATGTATATAAGATTATATTTTAATTGAAATAATGAAAATATATTTAAATAAAGCTAGAGAAAATTGGATTCTTGATAGGTTAAGAAAAGAGTGGTATCAGTATAACTCTGATATTTCATCAAAGCTTTTAATAAATTCTGACTTAATATGGATAGCATCTCCATGGACATGGAAAAAAATAAACAAATCTTACCTTAAGAAAAAAAAAGTAGTTTGTTCAATATATCATATAGATTTTGATAAATTTACTGACCTGGATATAAGTGAATTTAAAGAAAGAGATGCTTTTGTAGACTATTATCATGTCATTTCAGAAAATACAAAATTACAATTATCATCTCTAACAACAAAAAAAATTATAAGTATCCCTTTTTGGATCAATCAAAACAATTGGCACTATATAGAAGATAAAAGAAAATTAAAAAATAAATATAAAATTAATGAAAAATATTATTTAATTGGAAGTTTTCAAAGAGACTCAGAAGGCCATGATGTTAACCTACCAAAACTATCCAAAGGCCCCGATAGGTTTATAGAGGTAGTTAAAGACATCAATAAAGAGAAAAAAGTATTGGTAGTTTTAACAGGAAAAAGAAGAAATTATGTAATAAATGCTCTTAAAGAAAATGGTATCGAATATAAATATTTTGAAATGGTTAATGTCGAAAAACTCAATGAACTATACAATGTTCTGGATATTTATATAGTTACTTCAAGAGTAGAGGGAGGCCCTCAGGCTATATTAGAGTGCGCTATTACTAAGACTCCAATTATTTCAACAGATGTTGGTGTGGCAAAAGAAATTCTTCCAGAGGAATCAATATTTCAAATGGAAAATTTCCAAGATGCTAAGCCAAACGTTAAAGAGGCGTATAAAAATTCAAAAGATTTTAAGATTCCTACAGGGTTTGAAAAATTTAGAAAAATGTTTTATGAAAATTAATAAAATTAGTTTAGGTGCAAATATTATTGAAGGCCCGTGGGGCGGAGGAAATAAATTTTTTAAAAATTTCCATAAGTATTTTGAACATAAAGGAATAGAGGTAATCAATCACTTAGCAGATAATGATATAGATTTAATAGTTTTAACAGACCCAAGAAAGTCATCTCTCTCTGGTTCCTTTACTCATAAAGAAATTAACCTTTATAAGAAAAACATAAATCCAAATGTTTACGTTATCCAAAGGATTAATGAATGTGATCAAAGAAAAAAAACTCAAGGGGTAAATGAATTTTATATTAAGTCAAACAAGATAGCAGATCATACAGTTTTTGTAAGTAAGTGGTTATATGATGTTTATAAAAAAGATGGATTCGAAGCAGACTATTCAGTTATTTTGGGCGGAGGAGACTCTGATTTATTTAAAAATATAAGTAATAAAGAATGGGATAAGAAAAAAAAATTTAAAATAGTGTCACATCATTGGAGTGATAATTATATGAAAGGACTTAATTTATATAAACAATTAGATCAAATTATATCTTCAACTGAACTGGGAAATAAAATAGAAGTAACTTTTATAGGTAACTTTACAAACAAAGAAAATTTTAAAAATATTAATTTTCTCGAGCCTCTCTCAGGGACAGAATTAGTTGAAAAATTAAATAATAATAATGCTTACATAACAGGATCTTTAAATGAGCCATCAGGAAATCATCATATTGAAGCTGCCCAATGTGGTTTACCAATTCTTTATCAGAATAGTGGAGGAATTCCTGAATATTGTAATGGTTTTGGAATAGATTATAATCTCGATAATCTAGAGAATAAAATTTATGAATTAATGGAAAATCATGATACTTATCTAGTAAAAATGAAAGATTATCAATTAAATAATAATGATATGTTTTTAAAATATGAAAATTTAATTACTAATATCAAGAAAACAAAAACTAAGAGAAAAAAAAGCAATATTGTATTTTTGTTTTTTATTTATAAAAAGCTTATTAACAAAATAAAACTAAAAATATTTATTTAATAATTCAAAATTTCTTTTCATATTAAAATATTTATCTAAGCTTAAGTTTGCATTTTTTATCAACAAATCTCTGTATTTAGAATTTTTTTCCAATTTTTCAATATTGTTTTTCCAAATATCTACATTGTTTTCTTCCAATAAAATAATATTTTCATCATTTATTAAATTATCATCATCCCAAAAACCATCTGTCCTGGTTATCATTACAGGGATTTCCATTGCCATAGATTGTAAAGCAACACTTTGCCCAGATGGTTGAAGTGAATTAGTAATTGGGATAATCGAAACAAATGCTGAATTCATTAATTTTTTTAATTCTATATCTGACAATATTTGATTTTCATAATTTGAATTAATATGTTCAACATTTAAAAAATCTTTAAAGTTCAGATTTTTATTTGATGAAATCACTAGGAACTTTTTTTCAGGCATCTCTCTAACTAGTTTTTCTAGAAAAATGTAGTCTCGCTTACTATCATTTCCTAGAAATAAAATCTTATTTCTTTCAATCTCATTATTTTCATAATGCCAAAAATTTAAGTCAATGCTAAAAGGTACATACTTAAACTTTTGACTGAATTCTGGGTAATGTGTATCATAAAAAAGTTTTTCATTTTTAGAAATAAAAAATAAACAATCAATTCTTTTAAAGAAAATATTTGCTAATTGTTTATTTTTAAATTTATAATTTTCATTTAATCCCATTACAAATGTGTACATTTTCATTTTTTTATTAAAAAATTTAAGAATAAACAGCAGAGGGTAGATAGTATAAAAAATATTTTGATTTGTGGTTACTACAAATCTTGAATCCATTAATATTTTAAGACTTTTTTTATTTAGATAATTTTCAAGATGTATTGGACGATTAAATATTTTACGGAATAATTTTAAACTGAATCTTAATAAAAAATTGGGTTTTTCTTCTTCAATAAAATTTCTTGTAAATTTTTTTTTAAATTCAAAGAAATAGTAATAATGTTCTTTTGGAAAGTTGTCAATATTGCTCTCATCATTCATTTTTCTATTTTTAAAAATAAATGTTACATTTACCATATCATTCATATAAACATTAACATTATTATAATCTTATAATTAAGATGGTTTATTGTGATTAAAGATG
>MDSW01223307.1_pt1 | contig 24288 bp, 17 predicted proteins | sample 811171 | NCBI WGS metagenome assembly MDSW01 (sample SAMN05326641, study PRJNA326480) | marine metagenome | isolation source: seawater | place: Atlantic Ocean: North West | collected 2012 | reverse complement strand
GGGGGGGGGGGGCGCGGACGCGACGGGAAACAAAGGATCGGAAACGCTCGGGTGGGAGGCGGCGGCGGCGGAGGCGGCGCACAACGCGGCCGCGGCGGAGCGCCTCGCCGCGCTGGCCGCGCAGGTGGAGGCGCTTCGCGAGGCGATGATGCAGGAGAAGGCGAAGCTCGCGGAGGCGCGGCGCGACGAGGAGGCGGACGGGGAGTCGGGTTCGGGTTCGGGTTCGGGTTCGGGTTCGTCGGCGCGGGAGAAGACGCCGCGCGCGGAGAAGATTCGCGAGAGAAGGAAGGAAGACGTCGCGGCGAGGGCGGGGAAGGGGCCGCCGGGGAAAAAGGCGAGGAGCGCCGGGCAGGCGCCGAGACCTTCGAAGGGCGGCCGCTCGCCCGCGCCCGCGGCGAAGGCGGGGGTGAGAGAGTCCGCGAAGACGAAACTGAGCGAGTGCCACGTGTTGGACCGGAGGGAGGACCACGCGTGCTCGCGCGACCGGGACTGCGGCGTGGACGCGGCGACGTGCGCGAAGCGAAGGTGCTCCATCCACGGTTTCTGTGGGTGAGCGCTCCGGAAGTCGATCGTCTACACGTACTATAGACTAGTCTACGGAGAGATCGAGACGGTCACTTTTCCTCGAGCTCGCGAAACTTCTTCTCGAGCGGATCCTCCAACTCTTGGAAACTCGTCTCCGCGTACGCATCGCCCGCGCCTTCGAACTTCGCCGCGCTCTCCCTCGCGTTTCGTTCGGCGGCGACCGCCATGTTATCCTTCAGGATCTGCTCGAGTTTCATCGCCTGCGACGCGAGCGTCGCGACGGACGCCTCCACTCGCTCGACGCGCCCCTGCGCCTCCTTGGCTCGCCGCGTCGCGTCCTCGAGCGCCGCCTGCGCCTTCTTCCTCGCGGCGAGGTGCTCGCGCGCCTTGTCGTCGTTCCCGGACTGCACCGCCGCGGTGGCGAGGTTGTAGAGCTCGGAGGCCTCCGCCTCGAGGTCCGAGGCCTCGTCCAGGGTGCCCCTGAACGAGTCCTTCGCCGTCCGCAGCGCCTCCTCGGCGCTCTCCAGCCCCTCGGCGCACTCCTGGACCATCTTCACCATCTCGGGCGTGATGCCCTGCTTACGAAGCGCCGCGTCCTCCTGCCTCGCGCGCTTGCGATCGCTCCCGAGGTTCGCCCCGAACTGTCCGCCGAGGACGGCCCCGAACGGACCGAGGAGCAAGCCCCCCAAGACCGCGCCGCCGACCGCGCCCTTCACCGTCTCGTCCGGGCCCTTGCCTTTCCCGAACGCCGAGCGCGTCGGCGCGCGTCGAGACGGCGCTCGGCGGTTCGCGCGAGCGCGCGCGCGAAGCGGAGCGATCGAAACGCGCCCGAGCTCCGTCAGGGAGCGCGCTGAGGCGGCCATGACGCGCGACGACCGAAATGCACGAGCGCCGGCGCGTGTGCGGGAGTGCGCACGACGACGCGGGGTCACGGCGACTTCACAAGATGTTGTTGTACGGCGCTGACGACGCTGACGCTGGCACTGCGCGCCTCTTTGTCTCGTCCCGCCGCGAGCACGGCGGATGGTCGGCGTTCGGTCCGTCCGACCCCGACGGATCCCGCGCTCGTCCGACTTCGGCGTTTTCCGCGGTTCGCAGACCCTCGATTCCCCCCGATACGTGAAATCCGCTCGCCCAATCGCGAGCCGCGTTCAAAAAACGCGCGCGCTCACAAAACGTTGTCGTTGTTGAAATCACCCCTCACATCGGACCCCGCACCCCTCCCCTCTCCCGCGGACCCGTTCTCTCGCCTCTCGTCATCATCCTCACGATGCAGACCGCGACGTCGTCCGCGCGCCTCGCGGCGTTCCGCCCCGCGACCGCGCCTCTTCGCCGCGCGAGCTCGGTCCGCCGCTCGCCCGTTCGCGCGTCCCGCCGCGCCATCGTCGCCCCTCGCGCGGTGTTCGCGGCGGTGGTGGAGCCGGCGACGAAGGTCTCCTTCCCGGACACGTACGACACGCACTGCAAGACGAAGGAGATGAAGTGCCTCGGCGCGGGCGTTCGCGAGAAGAAGATCGCGATCATCAAGGTGAAGGTGTACGCGGTGGCGATGTACGCGGAGGCGGGGACGTGCAAGGCGGCGCTGGCGAGCGGGAAGACCCTCCTGGACGGCGAGTTCCACAAGGCGCTCCTCGTGCAGCTCGTGCGCAACGTGGACGGGAAGACGTTCTGGGAGGCCCTGGACGACGCCTTGGTCGGGCGGATCAAGGAGATCGCGACGAACATGGCGACCGCCGAGGACGAGGACGGGAACTTCATGGCCACCGTCGCGGAGGCGGCGGAGGTGGCGGAGGAGGCGGCGTTTGACGCCATGGCGGAGCTCAAGGATCTCTTCTCGGGGGCGAACCTCAAGAAAGACTCGAGGGTGCTCATCGACTGGAGGCCGACCGGGCCGAGCAAGACCAGCGTCACGGGGTTCGACGGCGTCCTGACCGTCGGCGTCGTCGGCACGGACGTCGTCGTGGAGACCAAGTCGATGGAGCTCGCCAGGGCGCTCTTCGACGTGTACCTCGGCGACGCCCCGGTGGCGCCCGACGCGAAGAAAGCCTTCGAGGAAGGCGCGGGGAAACTCTGATCGAACGGATGACGTTTCGCCGCTCGAAGACCCTTCGGCGACACGCGCGCGGGCTTTCGGCGCGACGCGCGACGGTGTATAACAACGGGAGGTATCGCGACTGAAGCCCGGCCGCCCTTGAGGCCTGGCCTCCCTCTCGGAAGCACGGTAACAACAGACTATCACTATTACTCGCATCCGCTCTTCGACCCGAGACGCTCGACTCGTCCCTACGCGCTCGGCCCCGGCGACCCCAGCCCTTCGCCTCGCTCGCCTTCGCTCCTTCTCTCCTCGCCCTCGGCTCCGACTGACGTAGGCTCCGGGGGGGTTGGGTTCGCGCCCGGAGGGTCCTCGCCCTTGAACATCGAGTGCGGCGCCTCCTCGGCGCGTTCGTTTTTCGCCGCGCACGCGAGGAGCCAATCCGCGTCCACCGCGTGCGCGTCGTTTCGCCGCGCCCACTTCATCTTTTCCGTCGCCCCGAGCGACGCGGTCGGATCGGTCCTCGCGCCTCGCTCCTTCTTCCCCGAGACGACGTGCGTGGTCGAGCCCGCGACCGTCTCCGTGCCCACCTCCGCGCCCATTCCCCTCGCGAGGAGCCACAGCGGGTGGCGCTCCGGCCTCGGCTCGCGGCGCGAGACGACCCGGCTCATCGCCAGGCGCGTCCCCTCCAGCGGCCCGCCCGGCGGCGGGTTCGCGAGAAGCTCCCTCACGTCCCTCGACTCCAACGCGCCATCGTTTCCGGAAACACCCCCCACCCCCGCCTCCGCCTTTGTCTCCGTCTCCGTCTTCGAGGAGAAGAACAGGCCGTGCGCGATTCGGATCACCTCCAGGACGTCTAAGAGCTGCGCCCTGTTCCCGTTTTCGCCCTCGTCCGCCCACCGCGCGTCGTCCATCACCGCCTCGCCTTTCTGCCGAAACCCCTCCGCGCTCTGCGAGAAGAAGTGGTACCGGTCCACGCGGATCAGGTTTCGGAGGTTCTTCGGCCACACGCGGTCGGTGTCGTCGACGATCAACACCGCGCTCTCCGCGCCGAGCACGATGTCCAGATCCTTCACCCTCGAGTCGGTGCTGTCGCCGGCGCTGATGACGCGCCCGTTGAAAATCGCCCCGCCCGGGTCGAGGATCCGAGCCATCTCCGCCGCGTAGTGCTTATCGCCCATCGTGTACACGTACAGCTGCGCGAGCCTCGACGCCTCGGCGAGGAACGTCCGCACCGCGGGGCGGAGCTTCGTGAACAGCGCGAGGTGCCGCAGGCAGTGAAGCTCGGTGAGCGGGGGGGAGCACCCGGGGCGATCGATCGCGAGCGATTCGGCGTCTTCTCGCGCCTTTTCCTCGTCCCCTTCTCCGCCGCCGTCCGTCTCTTCCCGCTCGCGGGAGAAGGGGGGGACGTCGTCGACCGGCGCGATGGCCTGCTCCGCGGCGGCGCGGATCTCGGCCGGCGAACCCCCCGCGTCCGCGCACTGGCGCGCGGCGATGACCCTCCCGAGCGCGTCGTGCTGTTCCTGGGAGAGCTCGGAGAAGCGCGCGCTGTTCAGGAGCGTGTGGTCGAGGTCGAGGACGACGAGGAGCTTCCCCGAGTTGAGCACCCGGGTCTTCTCCTCCGCCTTGGCGCGGTCCAGCTCCGCGCTGGACATCTCCAGGCCCTCGTGGATGTACCGCATGGCCGTCGACGCACCCTGAGCGCCGTCGCCCCGCTCGCCCCGCTCCCGGCGCTTGCCGCACGCCACGCACACGTCCATCATGAACCCCGGGTGGGGCGGGCACGTGGACGCGCGACCCGACGTGGACGCGGGCGCGGACGATCGCGCGGCGCTCGGCGCGGCGCCGTCGCCGCGCGAGGGGGGAGGGACCCTCCTGCGCTTCACCTCGCGCCGCCCGGGCATCGCCCGCGCGCCCCCATCGCCCGCGTTCTCCGACGTGAACTCGCGCAGCTCCGCGCGCTGCAGCGCGGTCTTGAGCAGCGACGAGACGGCGGAGTCGGCGGGCGCCGGCGCGGGCGCGACGACCACGCGCGCGGGCGCGGCGACCGCGGGCGCGGGAACCGGCGAGACCTCCGTCGCCATCCCCGCCTCCAGCTCGGCGGCGAAGTCATCGTCGGAAGACGACGAGGCGCTCATGAGGGCTCGCGCGGGGAAGTGTGTGGGAGGGAGAGCGATGGACGGTGGAACGCGAGGAGCGACGAGCGCGAACGCGCGCGCCTGATGACGCGCACTGCGACCGGGCCAAGTGCGAGATTTCAGCGTGCACCATCCAGTCAGCACCCGCGCGTCTCCTCGACCGCCCTCTCCAAATTGGGGCGGGGCGCCCTCGCCGTGCACATCCTCCAGCGCGCGCCGCTGCTCTTCGCACCATGCGCGCCCACACCCGCGCCCTCTTCCTCGCCGCGTGCGTCGCTCTCTTCGCGAGCGGCGCGCACGCGCGCGCGCTCCTCGACGCGGACGCCGTCCCCGGCCCCGCCGCCGTGGTGTGCACGTCGTGCAAAGATCTCGTCGCCCAGGGCGAGGCGTTCGTGAACGATCCCGCGAACCTCGAGAAGGTGGAGGTGGAGGTCAAGAAGATCTGCGCGGACAAGGGCGACGAGGCTCCCATGGTACGAGCGCGTCGCGGTTCCGAACCGACGCGAGGAGCGAGAACCCGTCCGTCCTTGCGCGCGCTCCGCGTCCTCGCGGCGTTGCCTCCCCCTCCGTCGCGTCGAAAAACACGCGCCGGACCCACCCCCCACGTGTCCGATTCCTTTCCCGCGGTGAATCTACCGCGCGCCGGCACGATCTGACGCACGCTCCACACTATTCCTCCCCCCGCAGTGCGAGAAGCTCTTCGAGGATGCGCTCGACTACGCCCTCGACGTGATGAACACGCGTTTGACCCCCGACTCGGCGTGCGCCTCCGCGGGCCTCTGCCCTGAGCTCCCCCCCGCGCCCGGGCCCGACGCGCTCCCGCCCCTGGAGCTCACGCCCGAGTTCGCGCGGCTCATCGCGGCGGAGGCGTCCGAGGCCCCCGCGCCGGACCCGAGCGCCGATTGCCTCAAGTGCAAGTTCGGCGTCGCGGCGCTGTACCAGGCGGTGACGTCCAACGCGACGGTGACGGCGGCGGAGGTGAAGGCGGACGAAGCGTGCGCGAAGTACGGCGCGGCGCTGGACCTGGTCAAGACGTGCCAGGCTGCGGTGGCGACGTACGCCCCGAAGCTCATTGCGCAGGCGACGGATTTCCTCGCCGACGCCGACAAAGTCTGCGCGGAGCTGCACATGTGCCCCCCCGTCGACGCCGCCGAGGCCGAGGAGGCGCCCGCGCCGAAGAGAGAAGCGTTCGCGTCGCCGTTCAAGCGCGTGGGCGCGCAAGTGCTCAAGCGCATCGGGTTCATCGGCGCCGTCAGGGGCGGCGTGTACCAGTGAGGAGAGACGAGAGCGGACGAACCGGCGAAGCGTTGTGGAAACAACAGCAGCAGTTTGAAAGATGCATCATGGTCTCGCGCGACGACGTCTCAGCTGCGCGCTACTCGACGAGATCGTCTGCCGACGACGCTCGAGGAACTTTCGATCGGATAGCGTCGTCGGCACCCCCACCTCCTCGTCACTTGTTCGCGCGCGCATCGTTCCGCGCTCGATGTCTTTCGCCTCGAAGGCACTCCTCGCGCCGCGCGTCGTCTCGTCGCCTCGGGTCCCGAGCCCCGCTCGCGCCTCCCGCGCCTCGCGAGGTCCCACGGTCGCCATGGCGGACGCGTCGTTCGGTCCCGCGATCATCGTGGGCGGCGGACGCGTGGGCGCCGCGCTCGCCGACATGGGCGTCCCCGGCGACGTCATCGTCCGCCGCGGCGACGCGTTCCCCTCCGAGCCCGCGTCCGGTCCGATCTTCGTGTGCACGCGCAATGACGCCCTCCAGGGCGTCATCGACCAGACCCCCGAGGCGCGCAGGAAGGATCTCGTGTTCCTCCAGAACGGCCTGCTCTTCCCGTTCCTCGAGAAGAACGGCCTGGGGAAGAACACGCAGGCGCTCGTGTACTTCGCGGTGGCGAAGCTGGGCGAGGCCCCCACGGACGGAATCACGGACGCGAACCCCGAGGGTCTGACCGCAGCGAACGGCGAGCACGCGGAGGCGCTCGCGGCTCGCCTCGCGAACGCGAACCTCTCGTGCCACGTCCTGGACGACGCCGCCTTCCTCGCGAGCGCGTTCGAGAAGCTCGTCTGGATCTGCGCGTTCATGCTCGTCGGCGCCGCGCACCCGGGCGCGACCGTGGGCGACGTCGAGGCGACGCACGCGAAGGAAGTCACCGCCCTCATCGAGGAGCTCATCGCGGGCGTCGCGAAGGAGAAGGGCGTTCAGTTCGCCGAAGGGTCGACGGAGAGGCTCATGGCGTACGCGCGCGCCGTCGCGCACTTTCCCACCGCCGTGAAAGAGTTCGAGTGGAGGAACGGCGTCTTCCACGACATGAGCGTCGCTGCGATGAAGGAGGGCAGGGAGGATCCGTTCCCCACGCACACGAGGATGCTGAAAGAGGTGGGCGCCATCGAGTGAAGGACGATGACAGGCAGAGACCCGACGAGCGCGCGGGGCGACGTTTTCATCAGACAACAACCATCTTCTCAACAAGTGTGCCGTCTCGGCACCTCGAATCTGCGACAAAATCCACCCCGGCCGACCGGGCCACTCGAGTTGTCGGCAATCGCGCCCCCGGCCCCCGACACAACAACGCGCGCGCGACACGCACGACGATGTCTTCCAGCCTCGCCTCGCCTTCGGGCGCGTTCGCGACGCGCGCCTCGCGCGTCTCTCGCGCCCGCTCGCGCCCCGTTCGCGTCTCCGCCTCCTCCGCCTCGCGCGGGGACGCGGTCGCCCCCCCCCCGCGGATCGGGCGTCGCTCCGCCCTCGCGTCCACCTGCTTCTCCCTCGCCCTCGCCGCCGGTCGCGCGAACGCGGACGCGACGCTGAGCACGTTCGACGAGGACACCGCGGACATGATCGCCCGCCAGCGCGCCCTACTGAGCAAGGGCGAGGGCGACGTCGAGGCGTACTGCGCCAAGGCGGACGCGTACTTCGCCGGGTACAAGTGGGACCACAAGGGGCACACCAACTCGTTCAGCGCGCTCATGAGTAACGACATCGTCATCCGCGAGCAGAAGGACTACCTCGACGCGCAAGGCCTCGCGTGGACGCCCGAGAGCGTCCCCGCGAGGGACACGCCCAAGGGAAAGGTCCTGGAGGGCTACCTCGGGAACGTCGAGTCGTGCATCCGAAAGGAAGCCTTCGGCCCGTTCAACGCCATGACCCCCGAGCAGAGGAAGGAGTGGAAAGCCATCACGTGCACGCAGGGCCTCGTCGCGCCCGCCGAGTAGAGTACGACAGTGCCGGTGTAATTAAAAATGGACTACTCACGGAACCGCGGAGAGGTCGGTCACTCCCTCATCGCTCGCTCTTCTTCGCGCCCTCCCCCCCCCGGGGACTCACACCCACCCCCAGGGCGTTCGCGATCGCGTCCACGACCTCCGCGATCGGCGGTCTGATTCCGCCCCCCTCGTCGCCCTTCGCCCGCGCCGCGCGCGCCCCCCCCGGCACCCGGGGGAGCCTCCGGGCGTTCCCGTCGCCGCTCCCTCCCTCCTCCTCCTCCGCGCCCTCCTCCGGCCCCGCGTACGTGGGGAGCCTCAGGTCGTGCGTCCACGCGAATTTTCGCATGGCGACGGCCGTCACGACGCCCGCGAGGATCCGCCCCGAGGTCGGTGCGCCCGCGTGTCTCGCGAGGACGTACGCCGTCGCCCCGCTCAGTGCCGTCGTCGCGTACACGTCGGTGTACGAGTGGAGGATGCGAACCGGCCGGTCAATCAACACGTCGCGGACGACGCCCCCGAACGTGGCGGTGAACATGCCGCACGCGACGATGGCGGCGCAGGGCACGTTCGCGCGGATGCCGTTCATGGCGCCGATGACGCAGAACGCGCCGACGCCGATCGCGTCCGCCCAGTCCACGAGCTCGTGGTCGACCCTAAACCCGACGGCGCGCTCGAGGTGCGGGGCGAGCGCAAAGGCGCCCGCCGCGCTCGCGACGCAGATCCACAGGTACTCGATCTCCTCCATCCAGAACGCCCTGCGGCCCGCGCCGAGTAGGACGTCGCGGATCGTCCCGCCCCCGACCGCGGTGATGGTGCCCACGATCGTGCACCCCAGGACGTCCATGCCCGTCTTCGCCGCGGCGAGCGAACCGGTGACGGCGAAGACGGCGGTGCCGAAGTAATCGGCGCCGCGGAGGAGGCCGGGGACGCTCGTCAGGCTCGGGAAGCGGGGCATGGCGTCGGGCGCGAGCGGCGCGGGGGGCGGCGTGGACGTCGCGGGGGCGGACCCGGGGGCGCCCGGGGGCGAGGCGGGTCGCGCGTTGGAGGCGGAGACGAGGCGCTTCGGGGTGCTGGAGAGGCCCCGGGGGGAGTGAGGGCGCGCGTTCGGGGCGCGCGCGAGCGACGCTCGGGCGGAACGGGGGAGGAGGGACGGCGCCGAGGGGCCGCGCGCGGTGGAGAGCGCGAACGCGCGCGGGGAGGACGACGCGGACGTCCCGAACGGGAGGCGCGCGAGGGCGGTGAGCGCGGAGGCGCGCGAGGCGTCGGCGCCGGCGCCGGCGCCGGCGGACGCCAGGCGCGCCGCGGCGACGCGGAGGAGCGCGCGACCGCGCATCGTCCAAGTGGCGCTCCGCGCGACCGCTTTGCGCGCGAGATCGCGGGTGCGGGGATCGAGAGCCACGAAAGAGACGCGCCCGACGTCTCGCGTGTGACCCAGAAAACGACGGTTCAAACGCGCAGTCTGCGGTGAACCATCAGGAGCCTCGGCGGTTCCGAGACCCGAGCCGAGAACAAATCGCGTTTCGAACGGAAAGAGGTCGTTCCCCCGTTCGCGCGCGGACTTCGTGCGCGCGCCAGGGGACGTCCGCGCCCTCCTCGCGCGAGCCGACGCGCGTCACCCCCGTCGTCGCGCGTACTTAGCGCACGCTCGCTCTCCACCGCGCCGTTTTCGCGCCGGGCTCGCCTTCCGCGTCGTTCGCGGTCGCGCCGCGGGGGGTCAACGTGCGGTAAAACGCATTTGGCGATTGCGCTCCGAGACACGCGGCCACGCCATGGCGCTCGGGGATGCTTCGGGCGGGAAACCCAAGGCGAGCTCCACGCTCCGCGCGAAATCCGTCTACGGCGCCTCGGGCACGCACGCCGGCGCGAAGCCCAAGCCCTCGCGCCCGCCGGTGGCGTGGGACGACTCCACGGCCGCCGCTCCGATGTCCCCCGCGGCGTCGCGCGTCGCGAAGCCGAAGCCGACGTTTTCTTCCTCGGGCGCCTCGATCCCGAGGGGTCCCGGCGCGTCGTCCAAGCAGCCCGGCGCGTCTTCTTCCTCCCCCGGGCCGCGCAAAAAGATGACGAAAGGCGAGTACGCGAAGATGATCGGCGTCGGGCCGAAGCAGCCGCGCCGCGTCGAGGACCCCGCGGCTTCGGCGGTCGATAACTACGACATGTTCGCCGACGTCGAGGCGGGATTCCGGCTGAGCCAAGCCAAGCCGGGGAAGACCCCCGCGGACCTCGCGCGCGAGTCCGGCCAAAACCGCGTCATGTACACCTCCGACGCGAAGTACCGGATGAAATCCGGGGACGGGCGGTACTTGGGCGTGGTGGACCTGAGCGCGGGCGAGCCGCCCAAGCCCGGGTCGGCGGCGTGGAAAGCCGCGCAGCCCCCGAAGCCGGCCAAGTCCACCGGCGACCCGCGCCTGGACGCGAAGCGCGCCAAGGCGAAGGCGGAGGCGGAGAAGCGCGAGATCGAGCGCGCCAACAGGATCAAGGCGAAGGAGAAGGCGCGGCGGGAGGCGAGCTCGGCGAAGGCGTCAATCGCGGACGCCGAGCTCAAGTTTTACCGCGACACGGTTTCGGACATGGCGAAAAAATTCAACGAGCTCAAACTCGACGCGGACGCCAAGGAGGCGGCGTTGAAAAAACTGGAGACGGAGTTGAAGGCGAAACGAGAGGAGCAGCGCCTGCTCGCGGAAGACGCCGCGGGGTACAGGGGCGGCGGCGGCGCGATTCCGGGCGTGGATCTCCCCGCGGAGGGCGGCCCGCCGGGCCCCGCGGCGGCCCTCGAGGCGGCGCAGCTCGCGACGCGGGTCGAGGAGGCGGAGATGAACGCCGAGCTCGAGGCGAACCAGACGGCGACGTTCGGGCACATGATCATCCGCATGCGCGAGGGCGACCCGACGAGCGAGGAGCGGCGGGCGAACCCGCACGTCTCGTTCAAGACGAAGCGTCCGACCGCGGTGTCGGCGGGGAACGCGGCGCGGTCGAACGTGCCTTGGATGACGCGCAAGCTCGAGATTGTGAAGCAGTTTCAGGAGGACGTCGCGTCCGAGATTGAACAGCGCAAGAGCCAGCTGTACAGGGCGGAGAACGAGAAGGCGCAGGCGGAGGCGATGCTCGCGCGGACGATTCAGAGTCACTCGGACAAGCGCGACGCGTTCGCGGACCAGCTCGGGCAGCGGAGGAGTTACCTGCTCGCGTCCCGGGCGGAGGACAAGGCGATGGCGGCGCGTAAGCGCGCGTTCACCAAACAGCTCGAGACGCTCTCCAAGACCATCGCGGAGGAGGAGGCGAACAAGAAACGCGGCGGGAAGGTCGTCCTGGGCGGGGTCAAGGGGAACAACGCCAAGGCGTTCATGTCGATGATGTCCAGCTCGGCGCTGAGGACCGAGGAGGCGAAGGTGGACGCGGCTTTGCGGCGGCTGCAGGAGATCATCCCGGACATCACCCCGGACGGCCTCGTCGAGGGGTTCCACGCGAGGACCGAGCGCGTCGCGGCGGTTCGGGAGGAGAGCGCCCTGGCGCAGGCGCGGCACGACGCCCTGGTCGCGAAGCGCGACTCGACCCTCGCCCTTCTCACCGCGGTGAAGGAGGAGCTGTACGGCGAGAGCGGGAAACCACCGGGGGGCTCTCTCTCGGCGCTGAACGACGCGTCCGGCGCGCGCGTCGCCGATAAGGTGGACTCGAAGGTGTACCGCGCGGAGACCCGGTCGAGGATGGCGAAGATTTTGCTCGAGGCGAAGGAGAAACGGGTGAACGAGTGCGCGAGCGCGATGCACCACCTGCGCGAGGTGTGCGAGCACTTCGAGCGAAGCCTCGTGACCGCGACGCCCTCGGGCGAGGAGATGATCCGCCGGGCGGAGAGGCGGGGGAAGGGGGCGGCTTCCGCTTCGGGGGGACCCAAGGACATGAGGCGCGCCGCCTCGGGCGCGTCGGTCAAATCTGGGATGGTCAAATCCGCGAGCAGGACCAGCGTCGGCGGGGGCTCGCGGTCCGGCCGCACGTCGCCCGCCTTGCGCCCGAGCAACAGAGAAAAGCTCCCCCCCAGCGGGCGCGCGACGCCGACGCTCGACGAGCCCGCGGCGAACGCGAACGCTCCGCTGCGTCGGTCGGTTTCGCTGAACAACGTGTCGGCGCTGGAGCTCATGAGCCGCGAGGCGCGCGAGGGGGTGCAGGCGCTGGCGGCGTTCTTCGACAAGATGGAACGCGCGAACGTCATCGCCGCCGCGGACGTGCACAAGGATGCGGTGGCTTCGAAAATGCGCGACCACAAGGGCAAGGGCGCGATCGGAGGCGGCGGCGGTGAGGATGGAAAGCCCTCGCCGTCGAGAGGCGCGCACAACCTTCGCGTCGTCGACTTTGACTCGGAGGCGGAGAGCTCGGACGACTCCGAGGATGAGGAGGAGAGGGAGCGCGCGGAGAAGGAGGAGGCGGAGGCGCGCGTCCGGCAAAAGGCCGAGAGCGTGGCGATCTTCAAGAAGAAACAACCCAAGGCATTGGGGCACGAGTGGGCGAAGGAGGAGGAGAGTCGCATGGAGGGGCGGCGCGGGAAGGAGGGGTACCACGAGTCCCTCGCCAAGTCGAAAGCCTCCGCGGGGAAGAAGTGACGACCGAATCCGGGGGCGGAGAGGGAGTCGCCGTCGCGCGTCGGTAGCGTCGCGGTCCGCGCGTCGTTCGCCTCCTCGCGCGCGCGTCGCTCGTGTGTCGATCGATGTATTCTCCCGTTTCTAACGCGTGCACGCGCGCGACGCTCCTATTTCCCCGGCGATACTTCACCGCGTGACGTTTGTGAACGAGACCCCCCCGACGTGCCCTCCCTGCATGCTCCGCCGGACGTTCATCTCGAACTGCCTGGGCGTGTCCGTGAGGTCTCGCGCCGCCTCTTTGTTCAGCGGGTCGTCCGGGTTGGGGTCCATGAACAGGAACTGCAGGCCGTACACGCACGAGCTGATGCTGAGCACGGGCTTCCAGTCCTCGCGAAGGATGTTCAGGCACACGTTCCCGTCGTGGTCGAGGTTGGGGTGGTAGACTTTCTGCGCGCACCGCACCTTCGGGGGCTCGTGCGGGTACACCGCGGGGACGGTGAAGTCGAAGACGAACTTCCCGCCGGCGTAGTACCCCTCGTCGGGCTTGATCGTCACGCGGAAGCGCATCAGGTTATCCTTGCCGTCGGGGAAGTCGATGGACATCGTCGGCGCGAGCGTGAGCTCGCTGATGTCCTTCGCCAGGCGGATCTCGCCGGGGCTCTGCTTCGGACCGGCGGTCCCGGCCTGCGCCGCAGCAGCCTTCGCCTTCGCCTCCTTCTCTTGCTTGTCCTGTTCGGGACGACGGGGGGGGGCGAGGGAGGCGGGCGCGGCGATCGCGAGGGAGGGTCGGTCAGGGACCGCGCGAGGGGCGCGGAGTGGGGTCGGGTCCATCGGCGAGGAAGTCTCGCGGCGAGGGTGCCCGCCCGACGTTCGAACGCGTTCCTCTCTCCCGAGGGAGGGGAAGGCGCGAGGCGCGAGGGGGGTGCGCGCACCTTGACCGAAAAGAGCTTAATCATCGCGACGCGCGGGGCGTGCGGGTGGCGCGCGTCGCGCGTTCTGACCGAGCGGGGACAGGGTCCGGGCGCCGCGACGCGACGCGGCTGACAACAGTTCGCCTCGCTGCGAACCCGCGAAACTCGCACCCGGATCCGAACCCAGATTTCACGGTCTGTCGGGTCTCGGTTCCGACGTCCACGAGATCGACAGGATCTCACGTCGCGGATTGGTGGCAGGTGGCGCGTCTCGTCCAGGCGACGAGATGTCCCGCTCCGCCACTCCCCCACGCGCGGCTCGTCATGTCGGCCATCTCCTGCTCCTTGAACATCTCCTCGGCCCGGGTCCTCAGGACCAAGGCGGCGAGGCGCGCCGGCGTCGCTAAGGCGGCCGCTCGCGCCGACGCCAACAACGAGGTGCGCACCCGTCTCTCGCCGCGCGGCGCGGCTCCCGGTGGCGTCGTTTATCCGGATCGCGAGCCGACTATGATTCCACCCGCCCTCGTCGCTTCCTGACCGATCGTCCCCCCCTCCTCGATCGACCTTCCCCGGTCCTCACCCCGCGCAGTCTCGCTACGGCGCGTGCTGGCCCGGTCGCGCGGAGGTCCCCGCGGACGTCCCCCTCCTCGGCAACGGCAACGTCAAGAAGATCTCCCTCCTCGGCTCGACCGGGAGCATCGGCACGCAGACGCTCGACATCGCGGAGGAGCACCCCGACAAGTTCGAGATCGTCGCCCTGAGCGCGGGCAAGAACCTGGACGTGCTCTCCGAGCAGATCAAGAAGTTCAAGCCGAAGATGGTGAGCATCAGCGACGGCGCGGACGTGGCGAAGCTCAAGGAGATGATCGCGGGAATGGACGGCGACGCGCCCGAGATCCTCGACGGCCCCGACGGCATGGTCGAGGTCGCCCGCCACCCGGACGTGGACTCCACCGTCACCGGCATCGTCGGCTGCGCGGGCCTTCCCCCCACCGTCGCCGCGATCGAGGCGGGTAAGAACATCTGCCTCGCGAACAAGGAGACGCTCATCGCGGGCGGCCCCGCGATCGTCCCCTTGGCGGTCAAGCACGGCGTGAAGATCCTTCCCGCGGACTCGGAGCACTCCGCGCTGTTCCAGTGCATCCAGGGCATGCCCGAGGGCGCGCTTCGCAGGATCATCCTCACCGCCTCCGGCGGCGCGTTCCGGGACGTGTCGTACGAGGAGATGCGCGAGAAGGCGGTGTCGGACCCGGCGTTTCTGCAGAAGAAGGCGACGACGCACCCGAACTGGGACATGGGCGCGAAGATCACGTGCGACTCGGCGACGCTCATGAACAAGGCGCTGGAGGTGATCGAGGCGCACTACCTGTACGGCACCTCGTACGACAACATCGACGTCGTGATCCACCCGCAGTCCATCATCCACTCGATGGTGGAGACCGCGGACTCGAGCGTTCTGGCGCAGATGGGGTGGCCGGACATGCGGCTGCCGATTCTGTACACGATGTCGTGGCCGCAGCGCGTGGAGTGCTCGGAGGTCACCTGGCCGAGGCTCGACTTCGTCAAGATGGGCGACCTGACGTTCAAGGCGCCGGACGTGGAGAAGTACCCGAGCCTGACGATGGGGTACGCCGCGGGCAGGGCGGGCGGCACGATGACGGGCGTGTTCTCCGCCGCCAACGAGCAGGCGGTGGCGATGTTCCTCGACAAGAAAATCGGGTACTTCGACATTTACACCACGATCGAGAAGGCCATGGAGGCGCACAAGAACGATCTCATCCTGGACCCCACCCTGGACGACATCGTCGCGTGCGACCTCTGGGCCAGGGACCACGTCAAGGACCTCGTCGAGAGCGGCATGTGCAAAGAGCTCGTCGCCGCGTGAAGGAGAGCGTTTTCACGAGAATGAGAGGCGTCGAGGCGTGACGCGTCGCGAGCGGTTCGTATGATATCACATAAAAAAGGACCCGTCGTATCAACTCCCCGGGCGATGGCTTCTTCGGAGGTGCTTCGACCCGCTCGAAACCCCTCGTGTCGTTCGTCGCCCTCGGGTTCGCCTTCGTGGTCTACGACTCACTCGAGTCCCTCCGGGAGCGCGAACGGGAGCTTGAAGAACTCGACGAGCCTGCTCTTGATCTGCGGCAGGGCGTTCTCGATGCCGTGCCCCATCCCCCCCACCTCCAGCAGCCTCCGCTCCGCCACCTCCCCCTTCTCCTCGCTCCCCGCCCTCAGATTCGCCGACGCGTCCCGGACCCACGTCAGCGAGTTCGCGAGCGGGCTCGCCTCGTCGTCGTACCCGTGCACGACGTACGCCGGCGCGGGCGTGAATGGGAACCGCGGGTGGTTCTTCAGGTCCTCGCGGAACGCCGCGGACATCTCCACGCCCATCTCCCGCTCGACGCCCGTCAAGCACTCCGCCGGGTCGAACGTCGGCGCCAGGAGCATGACGCGATCGACGCGCGCCGGCTCGAGCTCCGCGTACACCGCCGCGACGTACGCCCCGAGCGAACTCCCCAGGAGTCTGACCTTCTTCTCCTCCGGCCCGGACGCCTCCGCGACCGCCTCGCGGAGGCGGTCGATCGCGCTGGTGACGGTGAAGTCGAAGTCGTCGGCGTCGGACTCGGCGTCGCCCGCGCGCAAGTCGGGCGCCACAAGGGGGACGCTAACGGCGCCGAGGACGTCGCTAAGGTACATGCACGCGAAGGAGTCCCCCGGGGGGGACATGAGGTTGTGGCAGAAGACGTACACGTAGTCGTTGGGGTCGCCGCCGTAGCGCGAGGAGAGGTCGGGCTCCACCTCCTCGTACGCCGCCTCGCCCGCGCCGTCGCCCCCGCCCCCGCCGACGGTCTCCTCGAACGTCCCCGGGCCCGCGCTGCTCGGATCGCCGAACTTCCACCCCTTGGCGCGAGGGAAGTTGCCCGCCTTCCAGTTCGCGATCCAGTCGTCCGCGCTCTCGAACGCGTTGCCGTCGCCCGCGCCCTTCTCGCCGTCGCCCGCGCGGGGGGGCGCGGGGTGGGGACGACGAACCCGGGGGGCGATCGGAAGGCGAGGGCGAGAGGAAGGCGCGACGCGCGATCGCGGACCGGGCGCGAGGGAGGCGACCGAGGAACCGCGCGCGCGCGCGCAAGCGGACGACGACGTCGGCGGGGTGAGTCGCGAGCGAGGCGGAAGAAACGTCGACGCGGCCATATCGCGAGGGAGATCGAGCGAGGCGGCGCCGCGAAGGCGTGCGCGTCGCGAAGTGCGCCGCGCGAAGTCCACGTCGACCGGTGAACCGTCGACTGAGGGGCTGCGCGGCGCCGACTCGCCAAGTTCGTCGCGACTGATGAGCCCGCGGCGCGCCGCGCGCTGACGCGGGCCGGCACTCGGAGCCTCGAACCTCGGGTCGCCTCGATTTGGTTGGACCCGCGCTCGCCCTACCCGCCCCGCACATTCGGCGCCGCGGTTCCCCGTGTCGGACCGCGCGCCTCTCGTCGCGCGCTCGCCGGCGGTTGTCTCTCCCCTCCGCCGTCGCGCTTCGCGTCCCTTGGGCGCGCCGGTCGCTACTTCTTTGGGCTCGCGTCCGCATTTGGCCCCTCTGGTAGCGCCCGAATCGGGCGCGACCTTCCCCCCGCGCCCTCCGCTCTCGCCGTTCGTCGCGCGCCATGTCCGACGCCCGCCCCCCGCCGCCTCTGGTCCTCGAGCACGTCCACCCCGAGACGCGCTTGCTCGAGAAGCGCCGCCAGATGTTCGAGGTCCAGGATCGCCTGGAGGAGCAGAAGGCGGCGTTCGCGAAGGCGTCCGAGGCGTTCGATCGACGCGAGGAGACGCTCCGGCGGAAGGACCTCGACCTCCAGGAGTCCCTGGTCCGGTTCAGCAAGTTCCTCCAGGAGAACGACGGCAAGAAAGCGAGGGCCGAGCGTAAGGCCGGAGACGAGCGCAAGCTCCGGCTGCAGAAGGAGGCGGAGCTCGATCGCCTCTCAGATGACCTCGCGGCGCTCCGCGTCGCCGAGCGCCGGGCGAGCGATTTGTCCGAGCGAAAGAATCGCTACGCCGAGTATCTGGACGCCGTCGTCGACGCGTTCGGCGCCACGAACGGATACGGCGAGATCGACGATCTCATCGCTCGGCACCAGACTCTGGTGGACTCCAACGCGGATCTGATGCGCCAGGACCAACAGTTAGCCGCGGCGATCGACGCGGCGCGGAAGTCTTCGCTCGAGACGGCGAAGGAGAAGCAGGACCAGATCTTAAACCTCAACAACGACGTCGCGCGGTTGAAGACGGAGCTGGAGGCGGCGAAGAAGGAGGCGGACGAGTTGGAGAAGGTCAGGGAGGCGGTGCAGAGCGAGATGGGGGAGCGGACGATGGAGCACGGGCGCGTGTGCATGGCGGCGGATAACCTCTTCCACAGGTGTCGGGGGCGGAGCGCCGTCAAGTACAAGCGAACCGCGGACCCGGTGGAGCAGCTCGGCGTCATCGGGGACTACGTGCACGACCTCGACAAGATCGTCAAGCAGCACGGAAGAGAGAATCCGGGTCTGTTGGACTGACGCCGCCTCGAGGGCACGAGTGTTAATGGTATTCATATGATGAGACGCGTAGGAAAAAACGAAGCTCCCACGTGCCGTTTGCTCGTCGCGACCCGACGGATTCGCCGACTCGATCGCCTCGTCCTTCTCCTCCTCGCGCCCCGTCCTAAAACCGCCCCCTCCCCCTTCTCTCCGCGCGCTTCTCCTGCTTCTCTCTCTTCTTCCTCTGCTCCTTCGTCTCGTGCATGCGCGCGTTCGCCTCCTCCTCCTCCGCCGTGGGGGTGAATATCCACGGGAGGATGATGTCCGCCCAGAGCTTGTACGTGGCGAACCCGGGGATCACGAGGCCGACGAGCCAGAACCAATCGCTGACGAACGCGGTCGCGAACAGCGCGAAGCTCGAGACGTAGACGACGTCGTGGTAGTACGAGCTCATCCCGCCCAAGCTCAAGTCCGCGCCGCCGTCCACGAGCGCGCCGGAGGCGTCGTACGTGGGCGCGCCTATGTGCGCGAGGGAGGCGTAGCAGAACCACGCGGAGGACGCGGCGGTGGCGAAGAGAGGGTAATGCACCCACCAGATCGCGCTCGCGCGGAACCACGCCAGGCGGATCGCCGCGTGCGACACCACCGCGCCGAGGACGACCTTGCGCAGGAGGGAGAGACGGGCGATGTTCTCCTCCGCGCGCTTCTTCGCGTTGCCCTTCGCCATGGTGACAGTGCGCGCGCCGGACGTACTGGAGAGAATTCGCCGCGCGATTCTCTCTGGTTCAGCCCGGCGCGCGCCCGAAAACGCGCGCGAACCGGATTTTTCGACAGAAATCTCGAGCCTCGGACGACGCGACGTCATCGCCTCGTCGTCCCCGCGCCACACCCTCCCGCGCGCTTCCTCGGTCCGGTCGTTTCCCTAGGCGATGCTCGCGACGTCGCTCGCGCCCGCGGCGACGCGCCCGACCGCGCCTGGACGCCCCGCGCGCTCGCGCGCTCGCGTCGCGTCGCGCGCTCACGTCGTCGTTCGTTCAGATAACACGAGACCGACCGCGAGCGGTGTCCTCCATCGCGCGGCGCCCGCGTCGCGCGGCGCGACGCTCCGCGGTCGATTCCGCCCCGACGTCGCCTCGCGCGTCCGCGTTCGCACCCCCGGCGCGATCGCGGCGCCCGGTCCGGAATCCCCCAAATCGGACGCGGAGACGCCCGCCGCTCCCCCGTCCTCCGTTCCCGCGGCGTCGTCACCCACCGCGGTCGACGAGGTCGACGAGCGTCGCTCGGTTCCGTCGCGCACCGTGATCGTCGGCGGCGGTCCGTCCGGCCTCGCGACCGCCATCGCCCTGGCGCGCCGCGGGTGGCCGAACATAGAGGTCTGGGAGCGGCTCAAGCGTCCCCCGAACCCCTCCAACGCCGCGGTGTGGGGCGACCCGGCGCGATCGTACAACGTCGGCGTCAGCGGCCGCGGCCAGATGGCGCTCGAGACGCTCGGGTGCCTCGACCGCGTCCTGGGGTACTGCAAGCGCGTCAACGGGCGCATGGACTGGACCCCCGGCGACGCCGAGGGGAAGGTCCGCCTGAGCGATAAGAAGTACGCGACGCAGGTGATTCAGCGCGACCGCCTCGTCGCGGCGCTGTTGGAGGAGATCGAGGAGAAGTACTCCGACTCCGTCTCGGTGGCGCACGAGACGGCGTGCGCGTCCGTGGAGTGGCTTCCGCGCGGCGGCGCGACGCTCGTCCGGGAACCCAGCGCGATCGGGCCCGGGGCGGCGTGCGAGGACGACGGGTCGTGCGAGGACGAAGAACCGGAGGTCGAATCGGCGGAGGGGACGGAGGGGAGGGAGAATTCCCTCTCCTCCTCCTCCTCCTCCTCGTCCTCGGGGAAAATTCGCACGACGGAACTCTCGGTGCCCTTCGTCGTCGGCGCGGAGGGCGCGTCGCGGCGCAACGCGGTGATGCGCGCGATGGCGGACGATCCTTCGTGCGGGACGACGCTCGTCCGGCTCCCGGACACGAACCCGCGCGTGTATAAGACGATTCCGATCGAGCTCCCCGCGCCCGAGTTCAGGGACGACCTCAACTACAGCGCGCGCACGCGGGACGGCGTCGCGCTCGAGTGCCTCCCGACGAAGGAGGGCATGCTGGTGGGCATCTTGCTCGTCAAACCGGGGGACCTGGAGACGACCTCGAAGCTCGAGTCGCTCGACACTTTGCGCGCGTACTTCGACCAGAACTTCCCCATGTTCGCGGCGTACGTCTCCGACGAGGAGTTGGCGAAGACGGCGAGCCGGCCGCTCTCGACGCTGCCGACGTTTTCGTACGCGGGGGGGCGGTGTCTGCACAGAGACGCGGGACCGGACTCGTTCGCCTCGGAGACCGATCGCGCGAACGCCTCGATCGACGAGGAGGAGCCCGGCGGGGCGGTCCTTCTCGGCGACGCCATACACACCGTCAAGCCGTACTTCGGCCTGGGCGTGAACTCGGCCTTCGAGGATGTCTGCGTCTTGAACGAGGAGCTCGACCGGTGCGAGAAGGCTCCGAACGGCGTCTGGACCGCGGCGCTCGCGGCGTTCTCAAAGCGGCGCGCGGAGGACGCGGAGGCGCTCGTGCGGATCTCGCGGCAGTTCGACGGCGGGTTCCTGACGTTCGTCTTGCCTCTCATCCTGGACGGGATCTTCCACAAGCTCGCGCCGAAGCTCTTCGAGCCCAACACGATTCAGATGATGCAGAGGGAGGACTGGACGTTCGCGCGCGTCGGGAGGAGGAAGAGGGCGGACAGGATCGCGCAGGCGGCGATCGTGACCGTCATCCTCGGGGCGCTCGCGAGCCTCGTCGCCTTCGCCGCGAGGTTCGCGTGGGGGATGGTCGTGAAGACGATCGCGCGAGGCGGCGTCGCGTGACGTGTGTGAACGAGAAGGAGAAGAAAACACTCGCGACGCAGCGTCCGACGGACCGTTTTCCCCGCGCGGCAAATTTGGAGCCGCGCGCAGGCATGATCCACCCGTCCCCGGCGCGATTGCATGCCAGGGGCAATCCCCTTGACACATGGCACACCGTTTGTGGGGCGAGTCGCAATCGTTCTACCTTTTCCTTAGACTAATTGCTCCGCTAGAAACCCGAGATTCTCTCTCGACCAATCGTTGTGAGTAGGTTAGTCCGGGGTTGGCTCGAGACGAGGTTCGGGTCGGCTGTCGAACAGGCGACCACTCAAGCGCGCGCACGAGACGCGTCATGTTCTCGCTCACCTCTCACGTCGCCACGCCGGTGCGTCGCGCTCGAATCGACGCCGCGCGCGACGCGCCGCATCGTCCGGCGGCGGCGCGTCCCCCGCGCCGCGCGCCGCTCGCGCGGAGTAAATCTTCCCGTTCTTTTTCGGTGCCCGCCGCGTCGGATGCGAGGCGCCGGGCGTCCTCGCGCGTTCCACTTCCCTCACCCCCGCTGACCTACCCCGCCTCTTTCCGCCCCGTCCGACTCGCGCGAACAGACGAACGCGCTTCGCGTTCGCGGCGCTAAGCCCCTCGCGTCCTCCCGCCGCGCCTCGGTCGCGGTCCGCGCCGCTGACGGCGAGGCGGAGGAAGTCTACATCGGCAAGGGCCGCTGGGTGAAGGACGACCCTAAGAAGTACGCCTCTCGCGACGACTGGTTCACCGGCGGCTGGCCCGGCGGCGAGGTCGGCCTGAAGGAGGGCTTCATCAACGAGCCGTTCGAGAAGCCCCCGCCGAGCTCTCCGCTCAACCGAATGCCCGAGGACGTCGAGGGCGACGACGTGGTGTACGTGGGCAAGGGCAAGTTCGCGCGGGGCGTCGACGCGACCAAGTTCGCCGGGAGGGATAACCTTCTCACCGGCGGGTGGGCCGGCGGCGAGGTCGGCCTGAAGGTGGGCGAGAAGCTTAAGCTCAAGCCCGGCGACTACGTGGAGATCAACGGCGCGGGCGGCATCCTCGCGTTCCTCAAGGGAGGGAAGAAGACGGGCACCGTCAAGAAGGTGGAGGTCGGCAACATGGGCAACGTCAAGGTGACCGTCGCCGTGCTCCCGTTCGACAACGTCGAGGTCTTCAACGGCGACCAGATTGTCAAGATCGACGAGAGGTAAACGCGCGCGCGCCATCGCGCGACCTGAGCGAAGAGGACGCGCGCATCGATGGAGGAGGCTTTGCGATGAGCGCGAGACCGCTTTGAGGGAGACGGCGGCGACAAACAGTCTCGAGAGCGCGTCACGTTTTTACAGCTGTGCGACTCCGAGTCGTTCGTCCCGAGTCTCGCGCGATCCCAGGGATCCCTCACGAACGTCTTCTCTCGCTCGTCAGCGCCCCACGAGGCCGGCCTTTTTGAGCTTTCCGACCTGGTGCACGAAGGTGGCGAACCACGCGAGGGTGCTCATGGAGCACATCTCCCTCTTCCCCTGCCGCACCTCCCGCCCCGCCCAGATCGTCACCTCGGCGTTCCCGAGCACGAGCGCGAGTTCCGCGGCCGAGCGCACGCGCGCGAACTTCTTCAGCTTCGCGCCGCCCCGCGCCGCGGCCAGGGCGGCCCCCGCGCGCGCCTTCAGACGCTTCTCGGCGATGCACATCCGCGCCAAGGTTTGCGCCCACGCGACGGAGTACGCGTCGAGGCGGTCGCGGGCTTTGAACGAGAACCACAGCTTCAGGCGCGCGAGGAGGGGGCGGCGCGGGAGGCGGAACCGCGCGTGGCACACGCGGCAGTCCAGCTCGGGGTTGCCCTTCGTGCGCATCGCCACCTTCTGCCACTGGCGAAGGCAAGCCAGGTGCACGAATTCCTACGGGAGGAGAAAAACGCGACGAGGCGGGGAGGTGGGTCGATCGGTGGGTCAGTTTCCCCGTTCACCTTTCGCCGAGTCCGAGACCCAGGAAACCGCCCGTCGACGGAGGGGGGCGCGCGGGGCGAATCCTGAAAAAAATCAACCGACGGGAAAAAAAAATACACGCGAGCGTGTCGAGGGGGCGGGCGGGCGCTCGGGGTGGGCTCCGGAGCCTCGGCGCTCACCTGCGAGCCGACGCAGTCGCACGGGGTGATGAGCTCGCCGCGCTCGGGTCCGGCGAAGCAGAACCGGCACGCGGAGGTCTCGTCGCAGAACTTGCACGCCGGTTCTTCCTGCTTCGCCTCCGCGTCATCTTCCAGGCACAAAGAGCCCGAGGAGCAGCACCGCTTCGGGGTGACGACGCCGGGGGGATCGAGCTCGAGGTCGTAGCACTCGTTCGCGCTGCGCGCGCGGCCGCGGAGCCGCAGGAGCACCGCGCCGGCGACGACGAACCCGACGTGCACCATGCTCGGCGCGGTCGAGCACGCCGACGCGGGAGGGAGAAAAGGCGAGCCGGGCGCGGAAAGAAGCGCGGTCTTTTTCGCGATTTTCAAGCGGACCGCGCGCGCCCCGGGAACGGTCGCGACGGGAACGAAGCCGCCGCGGAGCGCTCGGCAGGCGCGGGACGAGCCGCGGAGGTGCGCTCGCGGACGACACGCCGCGCGCGCGTTTCTTTTGGCACCCCGACGCCCGACGCGAGGCGAAGACATCTTGCGTACACCGTTCGAGTCCTCGAAGCGTCGCTTCGGATGAATATGGGACGCTTATTTCCGCGCTTGGCGCGCCATTTTCGAGGAACCGAGGAAACGAGAAAAAAACAACAGCGCATCCAGTCTACGATTTATGACGTAACGGGCAATCTCCACCGTCTTGCCACGTTGGCGGATGTATCTGCCACCCGAACGCGGGAAACGCGGACGTTGGTTCGTCCCGCACCACCTTTTCGTTTCGCGTTCGTTCGATTCATACGCGTGTTCCTCCTCCTCCCCTTCACCGCGGAGGAAAGCCCCTTCCTTCACCACCCCTTCGAATACCCCGCGTCGTCCGTCCACCCTCGCGCCCACCCCGCGGGGTCTCCCCGCCCCCCCGCGCCCCAAACCAAACCCCCCAAGGCCGCCCCCACCGTCCTCCTCTGGGCGCACCGCCTCGCCTCCTCCGCGGCGGCGGCGTACGCGTCGTACCACCGCGCCCCCGACGCGCGCCGCACCTCCGCCTCCGCCGCCGCGTTCGACGTCTCGCGGCGCGCGGCGTCGAGCGAGTCGCGAAGGCGAGCGTTCTCGGACTCGAGCGCGGACACCGTGGGATGTTTTTGCGGTGGCGCCGCTCCCGAACACGCGTCGCGGCCTTCCCGTCGGTCGAGCGTCGGCGTTCCCGCCGGCGTTCCCGTCGGTCGAGCGCTCGCGGCGGCGAGGAGGAGGAGGAGGAGGGGGGCGAGGGCGAGGGCGGCGAGCGACGCGGGTCGAAACGCCTTTCGGCGGTTCGCGCTCGAGGCGTGCGTTTGCGTGCTGCTCTCGCGGGTCGCTCGCGGGGGGGGCGCGGGGTCGGGGGGGGACGCCGCGGTCGCGGCGGGCGTCTTCGCCGCCTTCGCGCGCGGG
>MDSW01135189.1_pt1 | contig 24289 bp, 21 predicted proteins | sample 811171 | NCBI WGS metagenome assembly MDSW01 (sample SAMN05326641, study PRJNA326480) | marine metagenome | isolation source: seawater | place: Atlantic Ocean: North West | collected 2012 | reverse complement strand
TGCTGGACAACGATATTCATCTGGTGAACCTTACCGGCCCGGCAGGCTCAGGCAAGACCATACTGGCACTGGCTGCAGCCATTGAGATGACGGTGGCGAACAAGCAATACAACAAGATCATTGTGACCCGGTCCACGCCGCCTTTGGCTGAGGATCATGGCTTTCTCCCCGGTACCGAGGAGGAAAAAATGGACCCCTGGCTGGGTGCCATTACGGACAACATTGAGGCATTACACATCCAGGATGAGAGCCCGCAAGGCAGCATTGAATACGTTAAGTCCAAGGCCAATATTCAATTCAAGGCACTCAATTATATCCGGGGCCGTAGCTTCCAGCGCAGCCTGATCCTGATCGACGAGTCGCAGAATCTGACCCCCCATCAGATGAAGGCAATCATTACTCGTGCCGGGGAGGGCAGTAAGGTAATCTGTCTGGGGAATCTGGCTCAGATAGATACACCCTACCTGAGCCCCATCAGCTCTGGCCTGACCTACATGACAGAGCGCTTCAAGGGCTTCAGGCACAGCAGTAGTCTGCGCTTGAATGGGATTCCCCGTTCCTTGCTGGCTGAGTACGCAGAAGCTAATCTGTAAACGGAGTTCGTTTGGGCGGCCCGTATCGCGGGCCGTTTTACGTTCTCGACAGCTTGCTGAATTCAAACACGTTAGACACCGGGGGCATTGTGCATCACTTTTTCGCTTACGTTTCCAAACTGAAATACATCCTGCGCTGGGGCTTAAAGCGCAATGTGGAAAATGAGAATGTGAAGGAGCACAGTTTTGACGTGGCCACCATCGCCCATGCCCTGGCGTTGATTCGCAACCGGGTTTACGGCGGTGACCTGGATGCCAACGAAATTGCCGTGATTGCCCTGTACCACGATGCATCCGAGGTATTGACCGGCGACCTGCCGGGGCCCATCAAGTATTTCAATCCCACTATTGCAGAAGCCTACAAAGATGTGGAGAAAGCTGCCAAGACCAAGCTGCTCACCATGTTGCCCAATGAGTTGCAGGATGAGTATTCACCTTTGATACAGGATCATCTGTTGCCGGAGGATACGCGCAGGCTGCTGAAGGCCGCGGATGTGTTATCGGCTTACATTAAATGTATCCACGAAGTGGACTCGAACAATCATGAATTTCAGGTGGCCAAGGAACGGGTTGAGGGTATGCTGCAGAGCTATGATTTGCCTGAAGTGGCGTATTTCATGGAGAAGTTCCTGCCTAGTTTCCGCCTGACCCTGGATGAACTGGGTTAACTAATCCAGCAACATCCGGTCCACGATGAGGGCGTAGAATCCGCTGCTGCCTTCACAACTGAAGTACCAACCAATGTGCTGATGACAACGGTTACAAAATCCGTGTTGCCAGGCGAAGCCTTCAAACCAGCTGAAATAATCGGTTGCTTTGCCACCCACCGTGACCCCCTCTGCGTGCAAATAGGTTTGCAGGTCAAAGCCGACACCGGCAGGATTGGTGAAAAAATGACAGGTTTCTCCGGCGATTGGGGTCAGGTGTTCGTTGCTGGTGAGTACGTTCAGGCAGGCTTTGCAGCGCACCCGGCTGGGCGCCCGTTTGACGGCGTCCTCGGTTTTTTCTTCGGGGTCCACGGCAGTGAGCAGTGGATCAAATGGCCGGGGTGTGTCGTGATCGAGACCTTGCATATCCGCTGGTTTGCTTAGTCAGTGAAGATGGAGGGGTACGTTGATCATCCAGTGTAGCAGCCCCCGGGGATTGTCACCATTTTGGTAGGCCGGGGTGGGGTGGAAGAGTGGGGGACCAACAAAGAGCCCCCGGTGTTCGGGGGCTAAACATACGTAAAATATACGCAGGAGAAGAAAGTGTGTTGATCAGGCGGTGATCTTTGCCCGCAGTTCCTGAGTCTTGCTCTGTACTTCGCGTAACTGCGCGCTGACCGTGTCGCGTACTTCCGCCAGGCGCGGTTTCAGGTCTTTGGCATAGGCTTTTTCAGCCTGCTGCTTGGCGTAGGCTGAGATCATGGTGGCGTTCCAATTAAAGCGGAACCGGTTATCGTAGGTGGCAACATTGAGGTTACGCAAAAAATCCCGCACCGTGGGATTGGCTTTGCGCAATTCAGCCAGCAGTTCGTTTAATTCGATTTTATCATCGGCTTCCACACCCAGTTCCTTCAGAATGCGCTGGCCTTCCAATTTTGCGACTTCCAAGCCCTTGCCTAATTCAGCCTGTAGCTTTTCACTTTGCTTTTTCAGCTGGTCCAACTGAACTTTGACTTTATCTTGAATCATGGTGTTTCCTCGTACCAAACGCTATTGGGATTGATAATGAATGGCGCCATGATAGTGTCAAAAATTAGAATGTTCTTACTAAATTGCGCAATGTCGGTGCAGGATTGGAGGAGTATGAGTAAGTTATTGATAATTCTGGGTATAGCTATCGCCGTGGTGGGTGTGGTACTGGTTTATGCACCGGGTTTACTGGGCTGGTTTGGTAAGCTGCCGGGGGATTTGCGTTGGCAAACTGAACGCGGCAGTGCTTACTTCCCCATCACATCTATGATCATCATCAGTGTGGTGCTGACCATTCTCATCAATGTGTTGGGGAAGCATTAACCTGATTAACCCTGTTCTAATCCTCCGGGTGGGCCAGTTCCGCCCATAAATCGTGCTCGTCCGCCTGGAAGATCCTGGCGGTCACCCTGTCCCCCGGCACCAGTTCCGTTTCGCCGTTCAGAAACACCAACCCGTCTATCTCCGGCGCGTCCGCTGCGGTGCGGCCTATGGCGCCTTCCTCATCCACCTCGTCAATAATGACATCCAGGATGGATCCGATTTTGGCTTGCAGTCGAGCAGCGGAAATCCGGGCCTGGACGGCCATAAAACGTTCGTAACGCTGCTGTTTGATCTCTTCAGGTACCGCGCCTTCCAGCTGGTTGGCGGTGGCGCCCTCCACGGCGGAATATTTGAAACAGCCCACCCGATCCAGCTGCGCCTGCTCCAGCCAGTCCAGCAGGATCTGGAAATCGGCCTCGGTTTCACCGGGGAAACCCACAATGAAGGTACTGCGCAAGGTGATATCGGGGCATATTTCCCGCCATTTTCGAATCCGTTCCAGGGTGTTTTCCGCATGAGCGGGGCGTTTCATGGCTTTCAGAACCGATGGGCTGGCGTGCTGGAAGGGGATGTCCAGATACGGGAGAATCTTGCCTTGCGCCATCATTGGAATAATCTCATCCACGTGAGGGTAGGGGTAAACGTAGTGCAGGCGTACCCAGATACCGAAGCTGGAGAGGGCTTCGCACAGCTCTTTCATGCGGGTTTTGAGGGGGCGCCCCTGCCAGAATCCGGTTTGGTAGCGGGTATCCACCCCATAGGCACTGGTGTCTTGTGAGATGATCAGCAGCTCCTGGACCCCGGCCTTAACCAGGCGCTCGGCCTCGTCCATGACATCGCCCACCGGACGGCTCACCAGATCCCCGCGCAGGGAGGGAATGATGCAGAATGTGCAGCGGTGGTTGCAGCCTTCGGAGATTTTCAGATAGGCATAGTGGCGGGGTGTGAGCTTGATCCCCTGGGCTGGCACCAGATCGGTGAAGGGATCATGGGTTTTGCTCTGGGGGACGTACTTATGGACCGCACCCACCACCTCTTCGTACGCCTGGGGGCCGGTAACGCTCAATACCTGAGGGTGGATGGCAGTGATCTGTTCAGCATCGCCGCCCATACAGCCGGTGACGATGACTTTGCCGTTCTCCTGCAGCGCCTCGCCGATGGCTTCCAGTGACTCCCGTTTGGCATCGTCGATGAAGCCACAGGTATTGACCACTACCACATCGGCATCGTCGTAGCTGGGCACAATGTCATAACCATCGATTTTCAATTGGGTCAGGATGCGCTCTGAATCCACCAGTGCTTTGGGGCACCCCAGGGAGATGAATCCTACTGTCTTGCGGCTTTCACTCATAAGTATCTGTTGCTCTTCAAGCTTTGATTGAATCGGCGGGCCCTGCGGCGGTGGGCAGCGGGGCTGCTGACGACCGGGGCGATGACCAAAATGGCGCCGTAGTTTGGTTATTGGCGGCGGTATTGTCAAATAGATGATGTATATCTTCGCTTAACCGGTGCTGTTGCCGCCGGGGTATGGGCAGCCCCTGAAAAAAAAGTTGACTCCCCGGCGGAGCCTCCTTAAAATTCGCGCCCACATAAAGCGGGAATAGCTCAGTTGGTAGAGCACAACCTTGCCAAGGTTGGGGTCGCGAGTTCGAGTCTCGTTTCCCGCTCCAAACATTCAAAAACCCGCAGTCGGCACCGGCTGCGGGTTTTTTATTGCTTATTGCGTGGGTGGCGGTGTCTGCCCCGCTCATCACTGTGGATAGTAGACTTTTCTTGCCTTATCCAGAATACCGCACAGATGTTCTGCCGCGTCCACGGTTCTGGGGGTGGATCGGGTATACATATCCTGATCCACAAAAAACATCAGATTGTGTTTTACCGCGTCCATGCTGCCCCAGGTTTCCCACTTTTGCTTCCAGTTGTCGATGGAGCGCTTGCCGTGATGGCCACCGGTTAACATAACCTGGGGGTTGCGGGTGACAATGGCTTCCACACTGACGATGGGGGAAGCTTCGCTGAGATCCCCAAATACGTTGACGCCGCCACACAGATGGTAAAGATCGGTAATAAAATGACCACCGGCCAGGGTGTACAGCGGGTCTTCCCATACCTGGTAGAACACTTTCACGGGGGGCTTGTTGGCGTTGGCCTGTTGCAGTTCTGCCCTGCGGGCATCGTATTGCGCGGCTGCCCGGTCGGCGATGGCCTCGGTTCCGGTGAGCACGCCAAACTGGCGGATGTTGCGACTGATGCTGTCCATGGTTTTGGGGTCACTCATGTACACAGGTACCTTCAACAGAGAGAGCTTTTCCACCGTTTCGGCGCTGTTCCCCTCATACCAGCCTATGATCAGGTCCGGGTTCATGGCCAGGATGCGCTCGAAGTTAACCTGATTGTAACTGCCCACCAGTGGTATGGCTTTGGCAGCCTCCGGAAAGTCGCTGTAACTGACGGTGCCGACGATGCGATCGCCGGCACCGGCGGCAAACAGCACTTCGGTAATATGAGGCGCCAGGGAGACAATTCGCTGTGCCGGCCCGGGCAGTGTTACCTCACGCTGGCCATCGTCCACCAAAACAATGGGGGACGCCGGCAGCACCGAGCTGAGCAAAAGAAAACTAAGCGCACTAAGCCACTTCACTGGGTATTCCTTGTGTTTGATCCCGGGCTTTGCCGTCAGCCCCGGATTCTGTTTCGGTGTGGGGGGCTGCAACCTGCCCGGGTGTGGGTTTGGGGTGAATAAATCCGGCGAGCAGGATCATCATGCTGGGCAGGAAGAGAAAATCGAACACCAGTGCGATGATAATGGTCATGGAGACCATAATGCCCAGAATTGCGTTCACGTTGAAATCGGACAGCGCCAGCATACCAAAGCCCAGGCTCAGTACAATAGTGGTGGTGACCAGCGCAGCCCCAACATGCTCAAAGGCGTAATGGATGGCCTGCCTGACATCGCCGTGTTCCTGGTAGCCGCGCAGGTATTTCGCCATAAAGTGAACGGTGTCGTCCACCACGATACCCAGGGTAATGCCAAACACCACGGCCACAGCCAGATTCACCTCGCCAACGGCCATGCCCCAGATTCCCAGCATAATGGCAGCGGGGAATGCATTGGGAATGATACTGAGCACACCCAGTTTCCAGGAACCCAATGCCATCACCAGGATCACTGAAATGATGATGGTGGCGATGATGGTGCCATTGATCATGCTTTCAATATTTTTCTGCCCGATGGTGGCAAACATGATGGATGGGCTGGCGCCCACCGCGGCCAGTTCCGGGGCATTTTGCTTAAACCATTCCTGGGCCCGGTCCTCCATTGCCAGAATGTCCTTGGCTTTGGCGTCCTTGATGCTGACGGTGATGCGCAAAGCGGATTTGTTCATATCAACCTGATTGTTGACGTCCATGCCGAAGGGCAGGGACATCTCGTACAGCAGTTGGTATTGTGAGGCGTGCTCCCGGTTCTCAGGCAACCGGTAATACTCAGGATCGTCGCCATGCATGTTCTTATTCAGGCGCTTGAGGGTATCGGTAAACGTAAATACGTGGGTTACCATGGGTTGGGCCCGGTACCACTGAACAAACTCATCCACTTTAGTGAGGAACTGCGGGTCGTTAATGCCCTGGGATTCACCGGAATCCAGAGCATATTCAATAATGTTCACGCCGTTTAAATTGTCTTCGGTAAAATCCGCGGCACGGCGTACTTCCAATGTTTCCTTAAAGTAACCGAAATTATCATCATTGAGCTCGTTCTCCCCCACAAAGGCAATGCAGAACAGCGCAATCAGCAGGCTGCCGAAAAACAATTTTCTGGGATGGCGAATGGTAAATTCAGCCAGGTATGAAAACTGGGCACTGCGCTCGGTGTCTACCCTGGGGGCCTTGCGCGTGAACCACAGAATCAGTTGCGGCATGACGGTCAGTGTGAACACAAACGCAAAAAAGACACCAATGGCCGAGACCACACCCAGCTCCCGAAACGGCGGCGATTCACTGGACTGCATGCTGAGAAAACCGATTGCTGTGGTGAGGCTGGTGAGGAAGATGGGTTTGACGTTGACGTCCAGGCTGGTGAGCAGGGCGGTTTCCCGGGGCAGGCCCCGGCGTAAACCTTTCAGATAGGTGGAAAGCAGATGGATACAGTCCGCCACCGCCAGGGTCAGGATGATGATCGGTGAAGCAAAATTGATGTTGTTGATGGGTATGTTCAGCCAGCCCATGGAGCTTACCGCGATGACCACGCTGAACACGATCACCAGAACGGTAATGATGGTTCCGGAGACTGAGCGCAACAACAGCCCCACCAGTACAATGATGACCAGTAACATCAGCGGCACCAGTGTTTCGGTGTCTTTCTGGTTCATTTCGTTGAAGGCGTTATTGAGGGGGGCCACACCGGTAATCATGATCTCCAGATCCGGATATTGCCGGGAAAACTCAGCGCGAATCTCCCGCACTTTAGTCATTACTTCAGGGATGGCCTGGGTTTGATCTTCCGGCATGTTCAGTTGCACGTTGATGGCGCTGACATGGCCCGAGGGTGATATAAGCCGGTGTACCAGCAGCGGCTCATGGGTGGCGATGTCGCGGCGCCAGGCGATGTCGTCGGCGCTTAGCCGGTCTGCGTCCGGCACCAGATCCTCCACCATCAGATCATCGCCATCCACCACTGTGTTCTGGAAGTTGGTAATGGAATCCACCCGCTGGGAGTAGGGGATCTGCCAGCAGGCTTCGGTTAACGCTGCGATGGCCTTCAGGTTGTCGCGGGTAAAAATGTCACCGTTGGCCGGGTTCAATACCAGCAACACGTTATCACTGGCACTGAAACGATCCTGGATCATCTCGTTGGCCACCAACTGGGGATTGTCGGCTTCAAAAAAGATTTTATAGTCGGATTTAACCGAGAGTCTGGTGGCGCCCATGCCTACCACCACAATGGCCAGCAGGCTCAGTACCAACAGTGGCAGCCGGTATCGAAGCAACCAGACAGAGATGGCGTGATGCGTAAAATCGTTGTTCATGTTGGTCCCCATATCATTCCTTTGCGTTCAGCCCTATGCGTTCAGCCCTATGCGTTAAGCCCTGTGAATTCAACTTTTTACCTGAGTGGTTCCAAGATACTCAAGTGCCCTTTGGTAAGCCCCGTGATAATCCTGCTCTGAACTGAGCGGATGCCACTGATATCCATCCAGCAGGTTGGTCATTTGGGTGAGCATGAGCTCATCGCTGGGGGAGAGCTGCAGCCCGCTGATCATGTCGCGGGCGTGATCCAGCACCAGCAAACCAAAGCTCATCGACCAGAGGCCAAAGCACAGGTCGTCGATCAGCACGTTGTTTTTCAATGTGAGGTCGCCTTTGTCGATGGCCAGTTGAATTACGGCACGGATCGCGTTCATCACCAGCGAATCCACCTGATCCATGCGCTCCAGTCGTTCCGGGGAGGCTTTCTCGCGGATGTTGTTGGTGCGGGCGGCAATGAGCAGGTCAAATTCTTCGGGAAAGCGCCGGGTGTATAACTGGTAGCCTACGCCGATGCAGATGATTTTCTCGCGGCTGCAGCCTTCCCAGGTGAGGGCACGCTGGAACAGGTCGTACATATGACCAAGGCTGTCCAGGCAGAGCGCGCACAGTATATCTTCTTTGCAGGTAAAGTGTTTGTAGACAGTGCCTTTCGCGTATTCGGTTAGTTCGGCTATTTTGTCCATGGTGAGGGCGGATACGCCCTCGCTGCGGATGATGTCCCGGGCGGCATTCACAAACAGCAATTCACGCTGTTCAAATTCCCGCTGGCGTCTGGATTGGGTGTTCAAATGATTGCTCCGTCAAAGCGTGACGATTCGTCATATTTTCATCTCGACGTCAGGTATTGTCAACGGGATATTCTGGTATAGTGGTTACCGGGCCTGAGATTGAGCGATTAGTAAGGCAGTAAAGCATTGAAAAACTCAGCAATATTGATGCAATTGCATCCCGCATTAATTCCATCGTTGGAGCAGTTACCCAGTCACGTACCGGTGGCTCTGGTGACCCGGCACTCAATTCGGGAGCAGCCCGCTAACCGCTTTGCCGGCTACGATGTACCCCTCACACCGGAAGGCATTGAGCTGGCCCGGGAATGGGGGCGGTGCCTGAATCGCCCCATTGTAGCCCTGCACTCCAGCCCGGTTGGGCGCTGTGTAAAAACCGCCGAGGCAATGGCAGAGGGCGCCGGTATCGAGTTGCCGGTGGCAACCCACCCGGCCTTGGTTGAGCCCGGCAGCTATGTGGTGGATCTCCCGGTGGCGGGGCCTTACTTCGTGAAACTGGGGCCCCTGGCTTTTGCCCGTAAGCACTTGAAAAATGAGGTGCGCGGTGTGCTTTCACCACAGCAGGGCGCGAAACAACTGTTACAGCACATTGAAACCTCATTACGGCAGCCGGGTACGTTCACGGTTCATGTTACCCACGACACCATTCTGGCGTCTTTTATTTATTTCCTGCGCCGTGAATCCGATATTGACGAGGCGCACTGGCCCTGGATGCTGGAGGGGGCGTTCCTGTGGTTTGACGAAGGCCAGGTCCATTGGTTGTGGCGCGGCGAAGCCGGCAGCCTGCACCTGGACCAGATGGTGGAATGAACGTCGCCGCCGGGCTCCGGCGGTGGCAGCAGCGCCTGGTTTCCGTATAATGCCCCTCTCAATTTCAAGCTCCCGTTATGCAAACCAGGGGTTTCATGAGCACCGCGTTAATCGTTCAAGATTTGAAAAAGACCTACTCCGGCGGTTTCCAGGCATTGAAAGGCATCAGCTTTGAAGTGCAGTCCGGAGACTTTATGGCACTGCTGGGCCCCAATGGAGCCGGCAAATCCACTACGATAGGCATTATCAGTTCACTGGTAAATAAAACCTCCGGCTCCGTCAGTATCTATGGTAAAGACATTGATCGTGACTTTGCCGCTGCCAAGATGAACATTGGCATCGTGCCCCAGGAATTCAACTTCAATCAGTTTGAGAAGGTAGGTGATATTGTTCGCACCCAGGCCGGATACTACGGTCTGGACCGGCATACCGCCAGCGAGCGTGCCGAGAAATACCTGAAGTTGCTGGACCTGTGGGAGAAGCGCGATGAACAGTCGCGTATGTTGTCCGGTGGAATGAAGCGACGTTTGATGATTGCACGGGCCTTGGTGCACGAACCCAGGTTGCTGGTGCTGGATGAGCCCACCGCCGGTGTGGATATCGAGTTACGGCGTTCGATGTGGAGCTTTCTTAAAGAACTCAACCAGCGGGGCACTACCATTATTCTGACCACCCACTATCTGGAGGAAGCGGAACAGCTTTGCCGCAGTATTGCCATCATAGATCATGGCCGTATTATCGAGAAAAGCTCTATGAAAGCGTTTCTGGCCCGGCTTGATCGGGAAACTTTCCTGCTGGATCTGAGCCGGGATATCGAAGCCGTGCCCAACCTGAAGGGGGTTGCGGTTGAGCTGCTGGACCCTCATACCCTGGCGGTGGAAGTGTCCAAAGACGCGCCACTGAATGCCATCTTTGAACAACTGAGCGCGCAGGGTATTTCAGTAACCAGTATGCGTAATAAAGCCAATCGATTGGAAGAGTTGTTCGTGTCGTTGGTGGAGAGGAAGCAGTGAGATGAATTCACAGCAACAGTTCAATGCCTTCAGCACCATAGTGCGCAAGGAAATACGGCGCTTTATGCGAATCTGGGTGCAGACTCTGATACCGCCCGCTATTACCATAGCGTTGTATTTTGTCATATTCGGCGAATTGATCGGCCGTCGTATCGGGCAGATTGGTGAGTACTCTTATATGGAATACATTGTTCCCGGTTTAATCATGATGTCGGTGATCACCAATTCCTATTCCAATGTGGTGTCGTCTTTTTTCAGCACCAAATTTCAACGCAGTATTGAAGAAATGCTGGTTTCACCCATGCCCAATTATGTGGTGATCGGCGGTTTTGTGTTGGGTGGTGTTGCCCGTGGCATTGCCGTGGGCGCGATTGTTACCGGGTTGTCACTGTTCTTTGCCCATTTAAGTGTAACCAATATCTGGATTACCATAAGCATGGTGGTATTGACGGCCATCCTGTTCTCTCTTGGTGGCTTCATCAACGCGGTGTACGCCCGATCATTTGATGACATTTCCATCGTGCCGACCTTTGTGCTGACCCCGCTGACCTATCTCGGGGGTGTTTTTTACTCCATCAGCATGTTGCCGGATTTTTGGGAAGGGGTGTCACGCATCAACCCCATCGTGTATATGGTGAATGGTTTTCGCTATGGGATTCTCGGCATTTCCGATATTGGCATCGGTGTTGCCTTTGGCATGGTGTTGACCTTTATCGTGGTCTTGTACGTGTGGGCACATTGGTTGTTAAAGAACGGAGTGGGGATTCGAAGCTGATATGACTGAGCAACAGCACGGGCCACTGGGTGTAGCCAGCACCTATCCTGACCAATACGATCCGGCGCAGCTGCATGCAATTGCCAGGGCAGCGGGGCGTGAGGCCATTGGTGTGGATGATGGGCCTCTGCCATTTTATGGAGAGGATATCTGGAATGCCTATGAGCTGTCCTGGTTGAACGAAAAGGGCAAACCCATGGTGGCCATGATGGAACTCCGGGTTCCATTCGATTCACCCAATATCGTGGAGTCCAAATCATTCAAGCTTTACCTGGGTTCCTTCAATCAATGGCCGGTGCAATCACCGCAAGCGTTGGCACACATTATCGAGCGGGATGTCTCGGACGTAGTAGGTGCCCCGGTAAGCGTGGAGTTGACGCCGTTGTTTCAGTCAGGAGGTTTCGCCCTGGCTACCTTGCCGGGCAAATGCATCGATGATCTGGATGTGGACGTGGCGGTGTATGAGGTGGATGCCGATCTGTTGCTAACCTTGGAAGGCGACACCTCAGAAGCCTATCACAGCCATCTCTTGCGATCCTGCTGTCCGGTAACCGGCCAGCCTGACTGGGCCAGCGTGGTGATCGAATATCAGGGCACCAAGATCTGCGAAGAGGGATTGCTGAAATATCTGATTTCGTTTCGCAATAACCAGGAATTTCACGAGCAATGTGTGGAACGCATTTTTATGGACATCAGCCGTCAGTGCGCCCCTGAGCGGTTGACCGTGTACGCCCGTTATACCCGCCGTGGTGGTATTGATATCAATCCGGTTCGCTCCAGCGAACCGGTGCAGCAGGCCAATCTGCGCCTGATTCGCCAGTAGTGTCAGGTTGGCCCCAAGGGTAATCCGGCTGACATCCACAGGGCGAACATCAGGCTCCAGCCCAGCAGAAACACCAGCGAATAAGGCAACATCAGCGACATAATGGTGCCCACACCCGGATCGGATTTGTAGCGTTGCATAAAAGCGACCACCACACCAAAATACGGCATCAGCGGAGTGATGATGTTGGTGCTGCTATCACCCACGCGATAGGCTGCCTGCACGTTTTCCGGGGGGATACCCAGCAGCATGAACATGGGGATGAAGACCGGTGCCAGCAGTGACCATTTTGCTGATGCACTGCCCACCAGCAGGTTGATGAAAGCCGACATCAGAATAAATATGGAAAGCAACAGCACCGGTGAAATCGCCAATGCCTGCAGCCAGTTGGCGCCGTTGATGGCCAGCACCATACCCATATTGGACCAGCCGAAATAATTAACAAACTGCGCGGCAAAAAACATCAGCACCAGATAGCTTGCCATGGTGGCGAAGGTATCCTCCATGTCTTTGATGATGCTGCCCTTGCTGGTGTAGCGCCGCACGGTCATGCCATAGGCCATGCCACACAGGGCGGCGATCAGCGAAATCACCGTGACAATACCCTGCATCAGTGGTGATTGGGTAATGGAACCGCTGGCGGGCTCTCTTAGCAGGCCCTGCTGCGGTACCAACCCCAGGGCGATGAGCAGCAGGCATGCCACCAGCACCAGGCCGGAATTTCGTAATGCTGCCGTGCCGGCCGCACTCCCGCTAGTGGCATCGGGCGGTGGCGCCGGCTCCTGCCAGCGAGGCAGGGCGGGCAGTGTTATTTTTTCGGTCACCAGCGTGCCGACGAGGGTGATAAACAGTGTTGAAGCCACGATAAAGTAGTAGTTGGCGACAACGCTTACCTCAATGTTCCGGTCAATAAGGTGGGCAGCCTCCGTGGATATACCGGCGAGTACAGCATCAATGGGGCCGATCATCAGGTTGGCACTGTAGCCACCGGAAACGCCTGCAAAAGCCGCCGCCATGCCCGCCAATGGGTGTTTACCGGCGCTGGCAAACACCATCCCTGCCAGTGGAATCAGCACCACATAACCGGCATCGGCAGCCAGGCTGCTCATGACGCCGGCAAATACCACAATGGCAGACAATGCTTTGCCGCCGGCTTTTGCCACCATCTTATTCAGCACTGCACCCAGCAGCCCGGACTTCTCGGCAATGCCCAAACCAAGCATGGCAACCAACACCGTACCCACCGGAGCGAACTGGGTGAAGTTGCTGACGCTTTGGGTGAGGATTTTGTGCAGGCCGGCTTGGTTGAGCAGGTTGGTAACACTTACCTCGGTGTGATTCAGTGGGTGGGTGGCCCCGACTCCGGCCATGGATAAGATCCAGGAGAGCACCAGTACCAACAGGCTGAACCAGATAAACAGGGCAGTGGGGTGAGGTAGTCGGTTACCCAGGTCTTCAACTTGCTTTAAGAACGAGAGAACCAGGTTGTTTTTCATGTCACACGATCAGTTTTTCGCGGATACGTTTGGCGGCTTCTTCCAAGGCTTCCACTACCGTGTCCTTGTCGTAATTTCGAATTTTGTCGATATCCACAAACAGGGTAAAGCCGTCTTTTTCGCACTCAAGAAAGCTTTGGGTAGCCCCCAACTCTTTCCGGTGATCGACAATTTCAAAGATCGGGACGGTTTTGCTGAAGCCCTTCACATTGATCTGCCCGCGATCCCGGCACATGATGACATCGCGAACCAGATTGTAGGTGGATTCGGCAATCAGAATCTCACCGGGCTGGGCCACTGATTCCAGGCGGCTGGCCAGGTTCACCTCGCGCCCGATGATGGTGTAGTCCATGCGCGTCTCGGCACCGAAGTTGCCTACGGTGCAGTAACCGGTGTTGATACCCATCCGCACTTGCAGCGGTTTGCTGATGCCTTCTTTACGCCATTGCTGGCGCAGCAATTTCATTTTTTTACGCATCTCCAGGGCCATGGAAACGCAGGCGATGGCGTCCTGCTTTTGGCCGCGGGAGGTAGGGTCGCCAAAAAAGATCAGAATGGCGTCACCCACAAATTTGTCGATGGTGCCCCCATATTTCAGTGCAATGCGGGACATCTCGGTGAAATAGCTGTTGAGCAAATCCGTCAGTGCTTCGGGTTGCAGCTCTTCTGATATCTCAGCAAATCCCTTTATGTCCGAGAAAAACACGGTGAGTTTTTTACGCTGGGTTTCCAGTTTGACATCGGTTTGCCCGGAGAAAATGGAACCCCATACCTGGGGCGGCAGGTACTTGGACAGTTTGCGGGAGAGGTTGGCGGATTCTTTCTGGCGCCGTTTCAGTTCGTCCTGTATGGCCATCAGGGTTCGCGCCTGCTTGAAAGAAAAGTAACCCAATGCCGTGGCGTAGAATGTCAGGCTCAGTAATCCCACCGACAGCGTGGCCACATGGGGAGGGGCCAATGAAAACTGCTGCAACTTGAAAACCGCAACGCCAATGATTGCACCCAGCAAAATAGCGAGGCAGCTCATGATCCAGCCAAAGACACCGCCAATGGTGATGGTGCCGGCGCTCACCACGAAGAACAGAAACAGGGACAGCGCGGGATCAAACTGGAACAGGGCGATGCCACCGCCGGCGATAGCGGCATCCAGCATGATCAATGAGGCATTGGCCCGGGCAGGGGCAGTGCGTTGCCAGCCTGAGGTGGCAAAGTGACTGATCCAGGGATAGATGAAAGCAACCACCGGTGCCCACCACAGGCTGGTGTCGAGATCCGAACTGAGTATGGCGGCCAGAATCGTGGCGGCTACCAAAAAATAGGCGAAAATGCGGATGTAAGACGGCGACAGGTCTTTATTGATCAGACTTTCCGGTGTTATATCAAGAGCAAACTTGGTAGGCATCCATCTCTGTCCACGCCAAACAAAGCACCGGTTGATTTCCAATTATATCAAGGGCTTTGGCAACGAAATTCAAGTTGTTTTGTCAGTTTAGTGGGAAGTGTAAGCGCTTGGCAACCGGCGGACAACTTCCTTTTGTAGGTTTTGACTGTTTAACGACCAGTTCACTGACCAGTGGCGGATTTAACCAATCTAAGTTGAACCGGCGTCTTATTATTATGGCCTGCTTCCGGATAAAGCGCCTGTAAATATTCACGATAGGAGGTGCCGGCGGGGATGTGCTCCAGGACCCGCTGGATAGCATCCTGCATCCCAATGCGGTGCGCCGGAGACACCAGCAGGGGATCGGCGTTGTCCAGAACCCGCACCACCGCGGCGATCTGCTGATCTTCATGCACCTGCAGGAAGCTGCCCCGTTCTGCCCCCAGTGTGCTGGTATCGTGTTTCAGGCGAACCGGGCGGATGCCGACGGTAGGGACGCTGGTGACCAGCCCCACATGGGACGCCACGCCAAAACTGTCAACGCCGGTGACTCCACGGCCGTCACAGATAAACACATCAGGTATACGGTTGAGCTTGTTGAGTGCGGCGATGATGGCGGGCATTTTGCGGAACGAGTACAGGCCGGGTTGCCGTGGGAACTGGGTGGTTTTGATGGCGACTTTACGTTCCAGCAAAGTACGGGTTCTGAAAGCGGTGATGGTAATGCGCGCTTGAACAGTTGCCGAGTGCGCGGACTCGTCGTTGGAGATAAGTGAAATTCGGCCCACCATATCGGGCTGGTTGCATTGCCCTTCGGTTACAATCCAGGCGCGCAGGTTCTTCTGAATGGCGACTGCGTTTTCCAGCGTTATGTTCCATGAATGCAGGTTATGGGTTTTCATACCTGTAGGCCTTAACGACGGTGTGGTTGCTGTAAAGTATTGACAAAAAATCGGAAGAGCAGTGAGAACTGGTGCAAAGTTTGAGTGTTTTTTGTTCAAATAAAGCTCGGACGGCAGATTTTAGTGCTTCAACGGCCCACTTTTTGACCTAATCAGAATGTAAATAGGAAAAGCTCTCATTTGTCCGGTGAAGCGGCGCAGGGATTACGCTATGATGCTGCCACTGATGAGAACACAAGGTTGCATATGAGCGATATCCTGAACAGCATGAGAGCACGGGTTTCCAATCCCCGGCTGATACAACCATCGCCTGACCGCAACGAGCTGGAGCAGATGTTCCAGTGTGCCGTGCGGGCTCCGGATCACGGCCGCCTTCGACCCTGGCGCTTTATTGTGTTGCAGGGCCAAGCCCTGGCTGAACTGGGGCAAGCGTTTGAAGCGTCGCAGCCCACAGCGGACGAGACGCGACGGTTGCGGTTGCGTTCCATGCCATTGCGGGCGCCCATGATCATCGTCAGTGTTGCTGCATTGGATTGGGAACATAAAAAGGTACCGGTTTGGGAGCAGCAGGTGGCGGTGGGAATCGCCACCCAGCATTTGCAACTGGCGGCGCAGGCGCTGGGTTATGGCACCATGTGGCGAACCGGGGATATGACCGAGCAGCCCGCCGTGCGGGAACATCTGGGGCTGGCGGATCACGAGCAGATTATCGGATTCCTCTACACCGGTACGGTAGAGGGGGAGCCCCGGGTGGCGGATCAGCAGCCCCTTGACGATATCGTTCAATATCGGGGCTAGGCTGACAATACCCGTTGATCTTTTCAGCCAAACCCAGTATCTTACGCGCCTCTCGTCATGACCGCCGTTATGACGGGTCTGGTCAGGTGTCCGAGTGGTTGAAGGAGCACGCCTGGAAAGCGTGTATACGTTCATAGCGTATCGAGGGTTCGAATCCCTCCCTGACCGCCACTATTCCTATCTCTCCCAAACACCCTCTTGATCAGGCCAGCTCGTTGGTGGCGTCAGGCTCCAACAACATATCCTTTACGATCTGCAGACGCTGAGCTCTGGAAAGATGAATTTCATCGAACAGAAACAGATGCAGCATGCGCTGCACCTTGCGGCAGTTCTCACCAGTTTGTCGCTCTCGGTAGACCCGCTTTTGCCAGGCGGCTTTGTCGATGTAGACGATCTGAAAGGCCATGGCCTGATTGCGATACTGAAAACCAAAATGACGCTTCTTCTGGTTTTTTTCCACCTCCAGTAACACATGCAGCTTGCTGACAATGTCGTAGGCACTGCACTGACTGGATTTGAGCCATTTCTGAGTATCCGGGGAGATCAGCACCTGGTCGCTTTCGTACTTTTTTGCCAGGCTTTTCAGGAACTCAATATCATGCTGACGGGTGAGTCGATACGCCAACCGGTAGTCAATGATGGATTGGGTGTCGTCTTTCACGTTCTGCTTGGGCATGGCAAATCCCCCTACCGGCCAGCATTCATCGATTTCCTTAACAGTAGCGCGAGGATTTCGGTTCTGTCTGTTAAGTTTTGTTAATCCTGATTATTATTTGCTCAGGTTATAAGGGTGTGCCTGGGATCTTGCCAGTGGTCTTGGGGCAGACCATAATGCTCCCTGTTTTATGGCAACGGTTTTACCAATTTATAAGGGGGTGTTCAGGTGTTTGATATGCAAAAGACCCGGGAGTTGGGCAGTTCCATTCTGGCGTCATCACTGCGCGGGTGGCGGGGCTCCAGTGCCAGCCGGTCTGTCCAATTGCCTCACCAATTGCTGGAGTTGTATGACCGGGAGGGTTGCGCCCATTGCCGCTTCGCTAGAGAAGCGCTCACGGAGTTGAACCTGGACGCACGCATAATACCCGTGCCCCTGGGGGGGACCCGGTTTCGTCAGGAGTTGATGCAATTGAGTGGTTCGGACCAGGTGCCGTTTCTGGTGGACCCCAATACCGGGGAAAAGCTCGCCGGCAGCGACGCCATTGTAGACTATCTGTTTCGGCACTATGGCCACCGTGAACCACCGGTTTCCCTGCAGCCCACCCGTCGGCATCTGATCGCCTCGAAACTGGCGACGGTGGTACGCGGTTCCAGGGGGCTGGAAGCCAGACCGTCGAAACCGGTGGCCCGTGACATGACCCTTTACAGTTTTGAGTCCAGTCCCTATTCGCGCCTGGTGCGGGAGCGGCTGTGTGAACTGGAGATTCCCTACCGGCTGGTGAACATTGGCAAACAGCAGCGCGCGGATATAGGCCCCGCCAATTTTCGTCTGCATCTTGGCAAGTACAAGCCATTGCCTAATACCAAGCGTGCCAGCTTTATGGAGCAGCATGGCAATGTCCAGGTGCCTTATCTGGTGGACCCGAACACCGGCGTGGATCTGTTTGAGTCCCAGGATATTCTGCAATATCTGAGTCGACACTACGGCTGTTGAACTGGCGGCTTTGGCCGGCACTTTGTCATTGAATTGCAATGATGCCAGTTAGTGGTCACCGTGCGGCACGATGTGCTCTAAACCGGGTCAAAACAAGTCGTTTGCAAAGGGTCGGGAATCCTCGAATCGGGGGATAGATGCCCTGTTGCGGGGCGATGGCAGCCGAGGAAAACCCCGGATCGTGCACGGGCCTGGCAACGCGGTAAATATCGTTGACGGGCATAGGGCTGGGGTTATAATCGGAATCAAGTGCCCGCTGCGCCTGGGGAGTTGTACTTTTTCCTGCTACTCCGGAGAGGTTTTTCCAGTCCAGATGGTGCTTGTACATCGTACTTCGGTACAGCGTTTGGAAAGTCTGAAAAAACTAGGTAATTCTTATGTCACAGTCCTCTCTCGGCAAAGTAAAGTGGTTCAATGAAGCCAAAGGTTTTGGTTTTATCGAACAGGATGATGGTCCCGATGTTTTTGTTCACTTCAGCGCGATCAGCGGCTCTGGATTCAGAACATTAGCGGAAGGCCAGCGGGTTCAGTTCAGCGTCACTCAGGGTCAAAAAGGACCACAGGCGGAAAATGTGCAGGTGGTTGAATAGTAAAAAGGGGTGAGACTTCTGTCTCACCCCTTGTTTCATCTCAGGCCTCGGTGGATTCGTTTTTATTGACATGCAGTTCCATCTGCGGGAACGGAATACCGATACCGGCCTCATCAAATGCGTATTTGACCTTTTCGTTAGTATCCCAGAGCACTCCCCAGAAGTCCGCAGATTTCACCCAGGGTCGAACCACGAAATTCACTGAAGAGTCCGCCAGTTCCGACACGGCAATTACCGGCGCCGGGTCTTTCAACACCCGATCATCGTTATCGACAATTTCCTGGAGAATCTGTTTCGCCGCACGGATATCGGCGTCGTAGGCAATGCCGAACACCATATCCACGCGCCGGGTGTCCCGGGCGGAGAAATTGGTGATGGTGGAGCTGTACACCTGGCCATTGGGTACGATCACTTCTTTGTTATCCGGTGTTTTCATGATGGTGGTGAAGATACCGATGTGTTCCACCGACCCCATCACCCCGCCAGCGTCCACAAAATCCCCGGTTTTGAAGGGACGAAAGATGATTAGCATCACCCCGGAGGCAAAGTTTTGCAGGGAGTCCTTTAAAGCCAGACCCACAGCGATACCCGCGGCACCCAGCAAAGCCACCAGCGAAGTGGTGTCAACCCCCAGCTCTTCCAGCGAGGCGATGATAACAAATAGCATCAACACCCAGCCCAGAATGGCGGAAATGAAATTCACCAGCAGGTCGTCCATCTTGCCACGTTTCATGGCGTGACTGGCCAACCGGACGATGATCTTGGCAACGATACGACCGATGATGAATATCAGTATCGCCATGCCAATGTTTATGGCCCACGCCAGTAGCACTTCCTGGGTGAGATCTTTCGGCAGCATACCCTCAAACATGTTGTGCGTTCCTCCTATTGGTGTAGTCGGGGAATATAAACAAATGCGGCGGGTTAAATCCACAGCAACGATGGGAAAATAACGTGGACCATAATGGGCAGGTGTTTTGTAGGCATTTTGTAAGGAAGCGGCGGGCGCGGCGGCCTGGCAGGCCACTGTAATTCAATGACTTATTGGTGTCGGGCGCTGGGTGCGCGTTCGTGGAGGTTCAGGCACTGATATATAGGTCATTGATAAGAAAGCAAAATACCCAGTTCAGGTAGCGCGCGTTCGCTTCCGCCTCAGCGATCGTTCATTCGCGCCAGGATCCATTATCCCAGGGGCGATATTGTGAAACTTGTCTATATTTCATTCAAAGTTCTTTTATTTTAAGCGTTTAGGCTCTCTTAATTCCTCTGCGCCTCTGTGGATAACGGTTTTTTGTGAAAGCATCCAGCTACTTATTATTGGTCATCAGTTTGCTGCTGATCTCCGCTTGTGGCGGTGGCGGTGGCGGTGGCGGTAGTGACTCCCCCAGTGAGGAAGTGGCCACACAGGCACCGGCCAGCGCCGCTGATTCCGATGCCAGCGACAGCGTCGAGGCCGGAGCCGGGCAAGGCACGGCGAGCGAGGCTGGCCAGTCGGGAGGAAGTGTGCCGGGTGCCGGGGGGGGAGGCACTGGCGGACAGTGAGTATCCGCAACCGGTCATGCAGTCCGTCTGGGTCAACGGCCAGGCCTTTGGTCAGGGCCGTATCGTGGAAAATACCGTAGCCTTTTCCGGCACCGGAGCCCCCAACCATCTTATCGAAATCTGGCTGAACAGCGTGCACAGCGGTACCGCCGCCATCACCAGTCAGGGGCAATGGCGCCTGGATTTTAAGCGCCTGCCACTGGTGGAGGGAGACTATCTGGTGGAGTTGGTCTCGGTAGCGCCTGATGGCACCCGGGTAGCTTCGGCTGACAGTTTTTATTTTCGCTACGATCCCAACGCACCGGCGGCCCCCACCATTTTGGGTATCAGTGATGACAGTTACATCGGCGGAGATGGCTACACCAGCGATGGCACCCTGTTGATAGCAGGCAGTTCGGAGCCGGGGTCATTGGTCTCCCTGTATTTGGATGATGCCTCCGTGGGCACGGTGAACACCGACCTGTCCGGTGACTGGCAGTTGAATTATCAGACGGTAAGCCTAGCGGATGGCAGCTACCGGTTAACTGCGGTCGCTACCATTCAAGGTCTGCAAAGTGCCGTCTCTCCGCAGTTTCCGGTTGTAGTGGACCGTATTGCACCTGCGACTCCGGCCAATCTGACTATCGCCCCGGATACCGGAAGTTCCAATAGCGACAGGATCACCAATATTCCCAATCTCCGCCTTACTGGGGCTGTGGAACCTTTGGCACGGGTGCGGGCGGTGCTGGATGACAATGTGCTGGGTACCGTCTCCGCTGGTAACGACGGGGCCTGGGCGTTGGATGCATCGGCGATTGTCCTCGCGGAAGGCGCCCATACTGTTTTGCTGCAGACCGTGGATCTGGCGGGGAATACATCACCTCTGTCGGCGCCTCTGGCAGTGGTTGTGGATACTCAGTCTCCGGTAGCAGTGCCGACGATGGCTATCCAGCCTGATACAGGAAATGCCAACGATAATGTTACTGGTACCGGTGTGTTGCAGATACAGGGCAGTGTCAGTGATGGCGACTTTGTGCAGGTATCCCTGGATGGGGCTGTTATTGGCCAGGTCGCCGTGGGAACCAACAATAACTGGGTGTTGGATCTGTCTGCGAATCCACTGGCGGATGGGAACTATGTGCTGACGGCACGGGCAGTGGATACCGCGGGAAACATTTCAGACTCCGAAACCAGCGTGACACTGACAGTGGATAGTGCCGCGCCGCCTGCCCCTATAATCACCGGAATCAGTGACGATACCGGAATCGCTGGTGACGGCGTTACCAATGACTCGAGCCTGATCATCCTTGGCACTGCAGAGGCAGGTAGCCGGGTGCAAGTGTTGGTTGATGATGCGGTGGTGGGCACTGCTGTGGCTGATGGCGGCGGAGCCTGGGCCTTCGATTACCGCAGTACTACTCTGAGTGACGGCTTCTATACTGTAACGGCATTGGCAGACGATATTGCGGGTAATCGCTCAGTCACCTCCAGCGGTTATAATGTAGTAATTGACAGCAGTGCGGTGGCTGCGCCGGTAATTACAGGCATCAGTGATGATACCGGCGCGGTGGGAGATGCCACTACCAGTGACGCTACTTTAATCATTGGTGGTACAGCCGAAGCGGGTTCCAGTGTTGCTGTACTGGTGGACGGTGCCTCCATTGGTACCACCACTACCGATGGCAGTGGTAACTGGACTTTCGATTACAGTGGTACAGCGCTCACCGATGGTTTCTATACTCTGACAGCGGTTGCCACTGATGGAGCGGGCAACAGCTCGGCTGCTTCCGGTGATTTCGCAGTGACGGTGGATAGTAGTGCGCCGGCTGCACCTGCAGTGACAGCAATTACGGACGATACTGGCACAGCCGGAGACAGTATCACCAGTGATACCAACCTGGTAATTAGTGGCACGGCGGAAGCGGCTTCCAGTGTTGAAGTACTACTGGACGGTGGCTCCATTGGTACCACCACCACGGACGGCAGCGGCAACTGGAGTTTCGATTATAGTGGCACGGCGCTGACTGACGGGTCCTATACCCTGACAGCGGTTGCCACTGATGGAGCTGGAAACAGCTCGGCCGCTTCCGGTGGTTTCGCAGCGACAGTGGACAGTAGTGCGCCGTCGGCTCCGAGTGTCACCGCGATTACTGATGATACGGGTACCGCAGGAGATGGCGTCACCAGTGATACTAACCTTGCGATTGCTGGCACAGCGGAAGCGGACTCCAGTGTTAATGTACTGTTGGATGGTGCTTCCATTGGCACCACCACTACCGACGGTAGCGGCAACTGGAGCTTTGATTATAGTGGTACAGCACTCACCGACGGTTCCTACACCCTGACTGCTATCGCTACTGATGGAGCGGGCAACAGCTCGGCGGCTTCCAGCGACTTTGCCATGACTGTGGATACACAAGCACCAACAGTGATAAGCCTGACTCCCGCCGATAACGCCACCGATATCGGTTTGGCGGATTCCTTGGAGTTGCAGTTTGGCCAGTCTGTTTTCAGTCAGTCGGGCAACGTGCAAATTTATACCAGCGGCGGCGCTCTGTTTGAATCCATACCCATAGGGGATGCCCGTGTTACCGGCTCAGGTACCAATACCATCACTATAGATCCCACTGGTGATTTCTCTAACAACAGTGACTACTATGTGCTGGTAGACGCCGGGGCAGTTGTGGATAGCGCCGGTAATGTCTTTGCCGGAATCAGCGCCAGTACAACCTGGAACTTTTCAACTCCCGTGGTATCCACGCCCACTGTATCCGGCGTCTCATCCACTGCGGCGAATGGAACTTATCTGGCGGGAGATGTGATACCCATAACCGTAAGCTTCAGTGAATCGGTGAACGTGGATATCAGTGCCGGAAAGCCCAGGCTATTAGTTAGCCTGGATGCCGGGGATCTCTATGTAAATTACACCAGCGGTACCGGCTCTGATACTTTGATATTCAATTACACTGTGTCGTTGGGGGACTGTACCGCCGATCTGGCGTATGCAAGCTCTGCGGCACTGGAACTCAACGGAGGCTTAGTTCGCAATGGAGGAGGTGCCACTGCGGACCTGTCATTGCCGGCACCCGGTGGCACAGGGTCACTGAGCAACACAAGAATATTGTCATTAATGGTGCCAGCACCCTGGACATCAGCTCCCTAAGACCAGAAGACGGGTTCTTCATAACCGGTGCCGAGCCATCAACCGTTTACTTTGGCCACAGTGTCAGCAGCGGCGGAGATTTCAATGGCGATGGCTTTGAAGATTTGGCGATTGGGGTGCCCGACAGTAATTTAAGCCAGACCAGTGGCGGCTACGCCTATCTGGTAATGGGCGCGTCCGGAGCGACCCGCTCGGGTATTGCCATGTCCTCCCTCAGTGCCAGTGACGGTTTTGCGATTACCGGTGGTGCCACGGGGGAAAAGGTTGGCTCGATGGTGGAGATCAGTGGTGATCTGAATGGCGACGGCTATGACGATCTGGTGGTGGTAGGAAGCCGGACGGATGACGGCGCCACTTCCGCAGGTAATATATACGTGATCTGGGGCAACAGTTCGCCTTCCACCATTAATCTGGCAACTGACTTCAACCGGACTCCCGGGTTTACCAACAGCAAAGGCTTTCTGATGACCGGTTACGAAAGCTCCGACGAGATAGGGATGTACGACTATTTGGTAAGTCCGAACAACGCCCAGTTTCTTGATGCCTCCGGCGACTTCAACGGTGATGGTATTCAGGATTTGTTGATTGGCCACGAGCAGAGTGATGAGCAGGGTACAAACGCCGGATACGTGTATCTGATTTTTGGAAAGTCTGGAGCCACGCGCTTTAATTTCAGCCTTAATAATTACATCAGTCAGGGTTTGCGCATGTATCATGCCACATCCTCAGCATATGTGGGGCACAGTGTTCAGTTTATCGGTGATTACAATGGCGATCACCTGACTGATGTGCTGATCGGTGCTCCCGGGCAGAGTAGTGATGATGGTGAAGCCTATGTGGTGTTTGGTTACTCAACTTCCACATACTTTGACATCAATCTCGCCAATCTGGATGGCAGCAATGGGTTTACAATCAGCACCAGCGATACCAATGCATTACTGGGGGGCGCCACCGCCGCCG
>MDSW01071126.1_pt1 | contig 24304 bp, 16 predicted proteins | sample 811171 | NCBI WGS metagenome assembly MDSW01 (sample SAMN05326641, study PRJNA326480) | marine metagenome | isolation source: seawater | place: Atlantic Ocean: North West | collected 2012 | reverse complement strand
GGGGGGGGGGGGGGGGGGGGGGGGGGGGGGGGGGGGGAGGCGCGGGTCAGCGACGCCGCGATCCGGACGCGTCGGCACGCGGTCAATTGAACGAATTACGCGGTCGGGAATTGTCGCGACGCGGATGGGCCGAAGAGACGAGCGGCGCGAGGAGGGTTCCGGGCATCGAGGCGCACCTCGGGCGTGTCGTCGGTCAAGATGGATTCCAGCAGCTCGTCGTTGTAGATCCTCATGGACCCGCCGCCCGGCTCCATGGTGGGGGTGAGGGGAGCGGATGGATGAAAAAAAACCTCCGCTCGGGATTCGCGATATCCCCCCGCCGCGCGTGACCGCAGACGCGTCGACTCGAGCGTTCACGAGCGCGACGGCGTGAGCGACGAGACGAGCGCGGTCGCGAGGGGAAGGCTCGCGGGCGACGCGAGCCTCTCTCGCGCTTCGGAGTGGCGCCGGCGGGATCGACCCGGGTCGACGAAAGCGGAATCGACGCCTTCGACACCCGCGTGTGTGGTGCCATTTTGACCGCCCCGGCGGTCGTCGTCGTCTCCGCTGCTCACCTTTTACGTCCGTCGTCCGCTCCCGCATCACACCCCGCGCCGCGCTCGCCCGATGGGGGCGCTCGGCGTGGCTCCGCCGGCGTCCGCCGCGGCGCCACCGGCGTCGGCGTCCGCCGCGCCGGCGAGCGCCTCCGCTGGGTCTCCCGTCGACGCGTCGCGCGACGCCGCGGACGCGTCCCGGGTCGACGCGCTCGCGACCGCGGCGGAGCTCTTCGTCCCCGTGCGCGCGAGGTGGAACGTGAACGCGACCGTCGACAACGCGCGCGCGGCCGCGCACCTCGCCGCGGCCGCGCTCAAGCCCGACCCCCTGACGCTCTTCCCCGTGGACGAGACCACCGGGCGCGAGCGCTTCGACCAACCCCCGCTCGGCGTCGCGCCGATGAAGCGCCGGCTCACGCGCCCGCGCGGCGTACTCGGCGCGTACGACATCCTCTCCCGAGCCGACGAGGCGGAGGACGACCGACTCACGGACGCCGAACCCGAGCCCCCGGCTGAGGGCGTCGGGGAATCGAGCGAGCGAGCGTCGGGCCGCCCCTCGATCGTCGACCTGCGACGGCTCTCCCACGACGAGCTCCTCGCCGCCGCCGCGAACACCGCGCAGCCGCTCGCGTCGTCGAGATCCGCGGCGGATTCGATCCCCGCCCCCGACCGGACCCGCGAGGCGGCGATGGCGGCGCTCGTGCGCGAGGCGTCCCCGGCGGACGTCGCGAGGGACGCGGCGACGCTGTATGAGCGTCAGGTCAACGACCAGAGGTTGCAGTTGCAGCGCCTGCGGGCGCGGCGCACGAAGCTCGGGCTCGTCGAGAAGGAACGAAGAGCCGACGAGAAGACGCTTCGCCGCGGGGGGAGAAGAGGGGGGAGGGGCGCTCGAGGAGGCGGCCGCGGCCGAGGCCCCGCCGCGGGGACGAAGAGGCGGACGTCGCACGCGCGCGCGGACCCCGACCCGTACGTCTGGGGGTTCGGCTCCGCGAGGAAAAAACGCCGCGGGGCGCGAGAGGACGCCGACGCGACGACGAACGGAGACTCGTCGGGGAGAGGGTCGAAACCGAACCCGAAGCCGAAGCCGAACGGGAAAGCGGCGGCGGACGACGGATTAGGCGACGACGATTCCGAGGAGGGTGAGGCGGGGGACTTGGGGGGCGGGGGGTCGGACGCGACGGGCGATGGGGACGCGGACGAGTCCGGGTCGGAGCGCGCGGAGAAACACCCGTGATATCGTACGAGTATTCCTTTCGTATAGCTCCGATACTTGCTGGTTAAAAAGGTGAACAAAGACGGTCTTCTCCCTCTTCGCTCGTCCGTCGCGACCAGACGACGCCGCGCCTCGCTCGGGTGATGGTTCGCGGGTCCCGGACCGTCGTGGGCGCATGAGCTCGTCGTCCTCGCTCCGCGCTCTCGCCCCCCGCGGCTGGCGCGAGTGGGGCATGGTCGTCCCCGGCTTGTTTCTGGGCGCGTCGGTCGCGCTCGTGACGTTCGACCCGCTCGTGCTCTTCTCGTTCCACCCGACCGCCATGGCGCTGGGGTACGGCGCGCTGATGACCCCCGGCGCGTTCCTCGCGCTGAAGCTCCGCGGCGCCCCGGGCCCCGCGCTCAGGGTCGCGGGCTTGTGGGCGCACGCCGCGCTCCAGACCGCCGCGTCGGCCGCCTGTTTCGGCGGCCTCGTCGCGATCGTCGCGAACAAGACGATCAAGCGCAAGCCCCACCTCGTCTCCCTGCACGCGACGCTCGGCGCGGCGAGCCTCCTCCTCGCCCTGTGCGCGCTCGCCTCCGGCGCGGGCGCGTTCCGAGCGCTGGGCATCTGGGACCGCCTCCCGGACCGCGTCAAGCCGCTCGCGAAGCGCGCGCACAGGAACCTCGGTTTCGCCGCCTGGGTCGCGGGGCAGGCCGCCGCGATGATCGCGCTCAACCTCCCGTCGACGGAGAGACACGCCGGGGGAACGGCGTGGCCGAACGCGTGGCGCGCGGCGATCCTCGTCTCGGTCGCGTGCGCCGCGAGCCTCAAACTGCACACGCCGAGTCTGAAGAGGGACGCGGAAGAGGGTTTTGCCGGGGGAGGAGGCGGGGGTGGTTCGGGGGAGGGACGCCGAGGGACGCCGTGAGGCGAGGAGCGAAGGGGCGCGAGCGACGCGTTATTCAGCGCGGCGACAGCAGACGTCAAAAATATACGCGCGCGGCTGTTCCACACACGCAAACACCTTCGATCCCTTCACCGTCGTCAAACCTATCGTCAAACCTTCGGTTTGACTGCGGTCATGAGGTTGAACTTGATCGTTCCGTCCCTGAGTCCCTTCTGCATGAGCGGCATGACGAGCCCTCCCCTGAGCGTCGCTGGGCCCGCCCTGAGGAGCCCCCACGCCCCCGCGGGCGTGAGCGCCATCTTCACCACGGCTTTCCAAAACGGCCGCACCTCCTCGCTCCAATCCGCCGTCGCGATGGATTCCAGCCCCGCCTCGGCGGCGAGGCGCGCGTAGTCACCCACGGAACACCACTCGGGTAAGTAGTACGCGTCGCAGATGCGGTCGAGGAGGAACTGCTCGGCGTCGGGAAGCCGCGATTCGCCCTCCTCGAGCTCGCGGCGGCACCACGTGACGAGGACAATCGTGCCGCCTGGTTTGCACATCCGCGCGAGCTCGTCGACGAATCGGCGCTTGTCGGGCATGTGCTCGCCGCTCTCCATGCTCCACACGAGGTCGAACGTCGCGTCGCCGAACGGCGAGGCCAGGGCGTCGCCGACGCGGAACGAGACGGAGGAAGCGAGGCCGGCATCGCGCGTCAGGGCGGTCGCGCGGTCGGCCTGAACGGGCGAGAGGGTGACGCCCTCGACCCTGACGGCTTTGCGTCGGGATTCTCCCATCGCGCGTCGCGCGATGTGCCTGGCGCTTCCGCCGATGCCGCACCCGACGTCCGCGACCGCGAACGGCGCCTCGACTCGGTCGAGGTCGACGCCCGCCCACTCGAGGGCGTTGTCGATCATGTCCACCTGCGCCTGGGCGTGGTCCTCGCGGTCGGCGCCGTCGGGGTAGTACCCGTGGTGCATGTGCTCGCCCCACTGCGCCTCCCACAGGCCGCTGCTCTGGTCGTAGAACGCCGCGATGCCCTCGTTGAGCGTGGTCGTCGCGCCGACGAAAGGCGTCGCGATGTCCTCGAGGTTGAAGCCGAGGCGAGGGGACGCGCCGGAGGAGGAGGAGGCGCGAGGGGGGGGGAGGGGGAGGCGGCGGGAGCGACGCCGAAAAGCGCCGCCGCTGGGTGCTGAGGGCGTCGTTGTTACTTTCGAAAGTACCACCGAGGAGCGGTCGCCTTTTCGACCGCCGACGACGGGGTCGGGCCGGCGGCCGGGGGGCGCGCGCGAAGGCCGCGCGAGCGCGGCGGAGGGAGGGCGCGGGAGGAGCGCGCGTGGAAGCATCGTGGACGGGGGGGTGAGGAGACGGACGCGCGCGCCGAAGGGATGGAAGGGAGGGACGGGCGAGGAGGCCAAGGGGCGCGCCCAATTTCTCGGAAACGCCCCTCCGGGGATCAGACGACTACGACGCGGCCGGCGCGGCCGCGTTCCGGCTCGAACAGCCTCACGACTTCATCTGATGTTCTTCTCGAGCGTGGGATCGCCTCGTCGACGACCAGTCCGCGTCGGCGCTTCCGCCATGCCGGACGCCCCCGCCGCCGACGGCGCCGCCAAGACCCCCGCGGACTTCCTCAAGTCCATCCGCGGCAAGCCCGTGGTGGTGAAGCTGAACAGCGGCGTGGACTACCGCGGCATCCTGGCGTGCCTGGACGGGTACATGAACATCGCGATGGAACAGACGGAGGTGCGTGCGCGAACGCGGACGCGGGCGCGGACGCGAGCGCGGGGGGCGGGAGCGGGGGCGCCGCCGTTTCCCCTCGCGCGCGCGACGCGAGCGAACCGCGAAACCCCGGACCCCGCCCTCGCGCCCCGCGCGACGATCGAGGACCGCGCGTGCGAGGGGGCGAGGGCGCGAAAAGGCCTCGTTCGCCGGGCGCGGGAACCCTAAATCAATAGGAGGCGCGTCGTTGTCGCCGTCCCCCTCGCCGAAACGCGCGTCGCTCACGCTCCCGCTCCCCTCACCCCGCAGGAGTACGTCAACGGGCAGCTGAAGAACAAGTACGGCGACGCGTTCATCCGCGGGAACAACGTGCTGTACATCAGCACGGCGAAGGACAAGTGAGGGGGAGGCGGGGACGGGGGAGGGGAGCTCGCGCGGAACGCGACGCGCTCGATCGATGCTACATCACTCGTCTTCATCCCCCGGGTCCTTCACGTCATCGCGCTCGACCAGGATCTCGGGCTCTGGGCGCACGGGGGGGCAGAGCACGGGAGCCGCCGCGTCGCGAGCCGCGCGGCACTCCTTGCACTTGCTTCGCTGCCTCCTGTGCTCGCAGATGCTCCCGCCCCCGCACTCCTTGCATTTGGTTCGAAGTCTCCCGTGCTCGCAGATGCCAGAGCCCCCGCACTCCTTGCAGTTGTATCGATACCTCCCGTGCTCGCAGATGCTCGAGCCCCCGCACTCCTTGCACTGGCTTCGATGCCTCCCGTGCTCGCAGATGCTTGAGCCCCCGCACTCCTTGCACTTGCTTCGCTGCCTCCCATGCTCGCAGAAGCTCGAGCCCCCGCACTCCTTGCAGTCGCATCGCCGCCTCCCGTGCTCGCAGATCCCTTTCCCGGGGCACTCCTTGCAGTGATACCCTCTCTGTTTCCTGCCGTGCACGCACGTCTCGCCGCTTCCCCGCACATCGCCTTCGCGCGGCCGCTTCCCGAGGGCCGACGCCATGGCGGAACGCGCGGTCGGTTGTGACATATTCCCAGAAGAAGAGTGTCCACTTTTCGTCGCAAAACAGTGTCATCGTTCAACGTCCTCCGCGCGTTCCCTCTCGCTCCCACGCGGAGTGCCCCCCCGCGCACGCGATGGCGGACGCGGCCTCCGCGGACGCGGCCTCCGCGGAGTCCGCGGACGCGGCGCGCGCGTCCGCGTCCGTGGACGCGCGCGCGGTGGCGGCGTTCCTCCTGGACGGGCGGCACCTGTGCTCGGCGTTCGAGCTGTACATGGACCTGCTCGCGTCCTCGGCGGACGCCGCGCAGGGCCGGCCGGACGCGGCCTCCGCCCTCGCGCGCCTCGACGCGCACTTCTCCGACGCGCGCCTGTACCCCCCCGCCTCGATCGCGTCGCACGCGGCGACGCCCGACGTCCCCGCGCTCCGAGCCGCGGCGGAACGCGCGGAGAGCGCGGTCGCGGTCGCGGAGTACGACGCGCGCGTCGCGAGGGAGGATCTCGAGCGCGTCACGCGCGAGCGCGACGACGCGCGGCGCGAGCTGGACGACGCGCGGCGCGAGCTCACGCGCCGCGACGCCTCGGAGACCCGAGACGCCGCGCGCTTGTCCGCGGAGGACGCCCCCGAGGCGGACCCGAGGCGGACCGCGGCCGAGACGTCGTCCCCGCCTACTGGTATTCGACGCGCGGACGAAGATCCCAGCAGCATCACAGCTGTGAGGGCCTCCGCCGATCCCCTCGACCCGCTCGCGTCGCCCGCGCCGCTCCCCCCACCGGACGACGCCGAGCGCCTCGCCCTCGACGCGATGATCGACGAGTACCTCCGCGACAGAAACTACCGCGCCGCGCGCCTCGCGCTCAGAGAAGAGACGAACCGATTCGCGCCGGCGGCGGAGGCTCCGAACGCGAACCCGAACGCAGCGGCGAACCGTCCCCGCGGCGGCGAGCGCGTCCTCCCCGACGCCGCCGCCGACGACCCCCCCCACATAAAAACGTCATCATCATTCACGCCCTCTTCCCTCCCCGCGGAGGCTCTCCGCCGGGTGTACGCGTCGGCGAGGCGGCGCCACTCGGGCCCCACCCCCGAGGCGCACGCGTCGCTCGAGCGCGACCTCGCGGCGTCGCGCTCGGCGTGCGCGACGCTGAGGGAGGAGGCGGCGAAGGCGGCGCTCGAAACCGCCGCCGCGAACAAAGCGCGCGACGAGACCGCGGAGAGCCTCGCCGAGGCCGTTCGATTAGCCGCGCTGGCCGAGGCGGAGCGTTCGACGGAAACGCGCGAACTCGAGGCGAAGGTCGCCGCGCTCGAGCGACGCGCGAGGCACTACGCGGAAGAGACTGCAAGGGACGACGCGCTCGACGCGGCGCGCGCGGAGTCCAAGTCGAAAGTTTCCCCGGCGGAGGAGGGGGAAACCGACGAACCCTCCGAACTCGCGCGCGCTCGTTCGCTCGCGCGTGACGTGGCATGCGCGCTCCCGCTCGTCGCGCCGCGCGTCCTCGTGCAGCACCGCGCCGAGCTCCTCCCGCTCTTCCGCGTCGCGCTCGCGAACCTCGACCCGGACGAGCCGGCGGCGCTGAACGACGAAGGAAGGCTCGAGGAAGCCGCCGCCGCGGACCCGGTCGCCAACGACCCGCGGACTCGGTCGGAAACGGTCGGAAACTCGGTCGAGCATTTGGCTTCCGTCTTGTTCGCGCTGGTGAAGCGCCCCGAGGCGCCCCTCCGCGCGAAGACGGCGGCGACGCTCGAGTCTGCGGTTCGCGCGTCGCCGCGGCGCGCCGTCGCCGGCGTCGCGGAGGCGCTGCTCCGCGCGCTGGGCGGGACGCGGGCGCACCCGAGGGAGGAGCGGCGGGCGCTGATGGTGGCGGGCCTGGGCGGGGTCGCGCGGGGCGCGGCGGCGCGAGGCGCGCGCGAGTACCGCGACGCCGCGGCGGACGCCCTCGTGGCCGCGATCCGCGCGGAGACGACGGAGAGTCCGGAGGCGGCGACGACGTCGAGGTCGTCGCGTTCGTCGAGTTCGTCGGCTCTGTTTTGGTCGGCGACGAGTATCCGCGCGGAGACGGAACGAACCGAACCCCACCGAACCGAACCTACACCCCACCGAACCGAACCTACACCCTACCGAGCCTCACCCGGCGTCTCCTTCGAGGAGGCGTCTCCCCTGGTTCGATCGGAGGCGGCGCTCGCGCTCGCGGCGCTTCTCGACGCGGACCCGGCGGGGGGCGCGGCGCCGACCGACGACGAAAAAGACGACGGCCAGCCGGAAACGCGGTGGCCCGCCGAGGTCCTCGCGTTCGCGCTCCGAGGCGCCGGGGACGCCTCTGACGCCGTCTCGGACGCCGTCTCGAACGAACTGTGCCCCGCGGCGTTCGCGTGGCTCGCGCGGGGGCCGCGCGGAGCGGACGACGCGTCGGCGTTCGCGAACGCGCTCGCGGTTCGCGCCGCCGCGTTCGCGAGCGCCGGGGGGGACGATGACGACGCGTGCTGGCGCGCGAGCGCGACTCTCAAAGCGCTGGCGAGCGCGTTCACCGTGAAGGACGACGAGGCGGACGAGGAAACCGGACGCGAGGAAAACGTTCGCGAGGAAAACGTTCGCTCGGCGTCGACGCGGACGTTTTTCGAGTCGTGCGATGCGTTGGACGAAGGCGCGGACCAACTTGGCGCTTCCGAAGGCGCGTCGTTCCTGGGCGCGTTCGCGACGACGCTCGCGGCGATCGTTCGCGACGGGCCGACGGACGCGGTTCGCGCGGACGCCGCGACCGCGCTCGCGCGCTTGTGCCGCGCCGCGGGCCCCGAGCGCGTGGCGCGGCGCGTCGTCCCCGCGCTCGACCCGGAGGGCGCCCGGGGCGGCGCGGCGCGGGAGACCCGCGTTGCGAACAACATGTCCGAAGAAGCCGCCGAAGAAAAAAGCCGCGCGTGTCTCGCCGCGCTCCTCGTCGCCGTCGTCCGACACGCGGGTCTCGACCCGCGCGCCTACGTCCGGGCCAGGATCGCGCGCGAGGCGACCAAGGCCGAGGACGAGCGTCCCGAGGACGATCGCGAGGACGCGCGGGTCGAGGCCCGCGTGTCGGACCCCTTCGCGAGGGGCGGCGCGTTGGCGTCGGCGCTCGGGTTCGCCGCCGCGCGGGAGGAGGCGGAGGCTTCGTCCGACGCGGACGCGGAGGTCCCCTCATCATCCTCGGCCACCTCCGGGTCCGCCGTGGTCGGCGCGCTGGCGGACCTCTCCCGCGCCGCGGACGGGTCGCTCCGCCGCGCGGCGGCGGCGCTCGCGGGCGCCGTCGCCGAGCGCGCGCCGCCGGAGGCGCTTCTCCCCGCGCTTCTGCGCGCCGTGGACCGGAGGAGCGAGCCCGACGCGCGCGTGAGGGCGCGGGCGGTGGCCTCGCTCGTCGCCCTGGCGGAGGCGCGGCCGCGCGACGAGGGGATCATCGACATCGCCTTCGGCGCCGTCGGCGACGCCGCCGAACGCGACGCGAAGGAGACGGACGCGCGCGACGCCGGAGCCGCCGCCGCCGACGCCGCCGCCGATGATAAAAACTGCACGGAAGAACGCGCCGACGACGGAAACCTCCGCGTCGCCGCCGCCGCCGCCGTCGCGCTCCGCGACGCGGCGAGGCGGCTCCGCCCGCAGACGCGATTCGCCGACCGCGCCGCGCCCCTCGCGGCGCGCGTGCTGCTCGCGACGCTCCCGAGCGAAGAGACCGAGGACGCGGCGGATACGGCGGAGGCGGCGGCGGACGGGGGGGGGTCGACGAGAAAGACTCCTCGTTCGACCCACCGCTTCTCGCCGCGGTCGCGCGTCATCGCCGCGTGCCTGTTGGAGTCGGCGCTGGCGTCTCTGACGTCGGACGCGGACGGGGCTCGGGGCGCGCATGCGGCGCTCGCGCCCGCGCTCCGGCGGCTCGTCGCGCCCGGCGTCGCCGCGAGGCTCCTCGACGCGTCCGACCGCGCCGCCGCCGAAGCCGCGCTCAGGGACGAGGACGGCGACGCGGCGGAGGGCGGGGTTTTTGACGACGACGCGCCGGGTGATTCGAAGGCTTCGGCGAAAGAGTCGAAGGCTTCGGAGAAGAGGTCGTACTACTCGCGGATGCGCCGCGCGGCGGGGTTCGCGTCGCCGCCGAAACTCGACGAGAAGGCGAGTGCGTCGGGAGAAAGCCCGATGCGAACGCGAACGCAAACGCGAACCACTCGGGAGGGTTCCGACGAAGGAGGGAACCCGTCGAACGTCTCTTCCTCGGCGGCGGGTTTCGACAGAAAAGCGGGCGACGACGGCGGCCTCGTGGCGACGCGCGCGGACGCGCCCGCGGCGGCGTCCCCGGAGGCGCGCGTGGTGTCCCTGGACGACCTCCTCGGGTCCAAAGGCGCGGCGGAGACGGAGGGTTCGAGCCGCGCGGACGCGGAGGCGGAGGCGGAGGCGGAGGCGGAGGGGAAGGCTGAGGGGGACGGGGACGGGGAACCGCCGCCTCGTTCGGCGTCTGCTCCTCCGGGGAATGTCGCGGAGGCCTCGGCGTCGCCTCCCCCCGCCGCCCCCGAAAGATCGCCGAGGAGCCGACGGTACGCGCCGTCGATGCCTTCGATGATGCCTTCGATGCCTTCGATGCCGTCTATGCCTTCGATGCCCAAATCCTCCTCGATTTTCGGCGGCGGCGGCGGGAAGAAAGCGACGAACGGAGGCCCGGCGCCCGGAGGCCCGGCGCCCGAAGGCTGAGGGTGACGACGCGTCGAGGAGGAGGGGCTTCGGCGCGCGTCGAGAACCGACATTCTCGTTTTCGATAGTTTCACGATATTACGCGCGCCCCGCGGAGGGAGCTCGTTCGCTCGGTCCCGCGCGCGCTCTCCCTCCCGAGTTCGCTCTGCCGCACCACCCGCGGCGTTCGCTCTACTCCAACACCACCTTCCCACCGACCTTTTCGATCTTCTCCTTGATCGCCTCCGCGTCCTCCTTCTTGAGCCCCTTCTTGAGCACCGCGGGCGCGCCCTCCACGAGGTCCTTCGCCTCCTTCAAGCCGAGCTCCGTCACCGCGCGCACCTCCTTGATCACCTTGATCTTCTGCGCCGCGTCGAACCCCTCGAGCTTGACCGCGAACTCGGTCTGCTCCTCCGCGGGGGCGGCGGCGGGGGCCGCCCCTCCCGCCGCGGGGGCCGCTCCCGCCGCTCCCGCCGCGCCGGGCATCATCATCGGCATCCCGCCCGGCTGCAGCCCGAGGCGCTTCGTCAAGATCTGCGTCATGTCGTGCACCTCCAGGAGGGTCAGCGAGCAGATGTCGTCCGCGAGGCGGATCACGCGCGGGCTCACGTCGGGGAACTCCTCGCGGTCGAGGTCCACCACGCGGTCGTCGTCGGGGTCCGCGCCGGACTCCGAGGACGCGGGCTCCGCGTCCGCCGCGAATCCGCGAATCGAGAGACGCGACGACGACGTCGATTGCGACGGGGCGAGCGTCGACGCGACCGGGCGGGCGGGCCGCGCGAGCGCGCCGAACGCGCGGCGCGCGTCCGCGAGCGCGACGGCGTCGCCGCGCCGCGACGACGCGGCGAACGCGCGCGCGAGCGCGCCCGCCCGCCGCGACGCGGTCCGAGCCGGCGCCGCCATCCTCCTCTCCCCAAGCGCGCGTCGATCCGCGGCGGAGCGTCGGGGCGAGAAACCCTACTCGCGCGCGAGCCCGAGGCGCGCGGAGGCTCCGAGCGCGTCGAGGGGCTCGACGCGACGCGTCCGGCGATGCGGCGCGCGCGAGGGGGGGGGTCCGAGACGAGTGCGCGTCCGCCGAACGAGCGTCTCTCGCGAGCCCTCGGTGGGAAGGGACCGACCGCGCGGCGCCGATCGCGTGGCGAGTTGTGCGCGCCGATTCGGAGCCACCCTGTCCGAAGGTGGCTTTGAAGGGGAGGGAGGGTTCGCGACGGACGAAATTTTCGTGATGACGGTCTGTTGAACCCTGAAACGCCCAGACTCCAGCATCCAACCACCCGGCACCGGTACGCGAACGTTGGGCGCGTTAAAATCCAAATTTCTCGGGAGGGGCCCCAAGTCGATCGGCGTCGGGGGGATCGAAGCGTTTTTCGGCGGACCCCTCGCGCACACCGCCCTCGCGCGCGTCCCTCGTCCCCTCACTCTCTCCTCGCGATGCCTCCGTCCGCCGCGGCCGCGGACGCGTCGTCGCCGTACGAGCAGGCGCACCACTACCACACGCGCCACCCCGCGGCGAAGCCGACTGTGGAGACTCGTCGGCGCACCGCGAGGGCGCTCGAGGTGGAGCGAGTCAACGCGCACATCCAGCGTCGGCTCGCGGCGCTCAGGCGCGAGCCCCCCGCGCGGTTCCACGCCCCCGACGCGGACGCGAGCCTGCGCCCGCGCGCGCGGCGCGGGCCGAAGGGTCCTCGCTCGGCCGACCGCGGGTCCCTCGGTCCCTCCGCGGCGCGCCCCGCGTGGGACGACGGCTCGTCGCGACCGCGGGACCCACTCTCGGAAAACAACGTCGTGCCCGCGTCGCGCGCTCGGTCCGGCGCGGCCGTTCGCTCGAAACCCGCGCGGAGCTGGCCCCCGCCCTCGCGGCACGTCGCGCGCCCCTCGCTCGCGGAGAAGCACGAGATGGCGGCGAACAACGCGAGCCTCCAGCGCCGCCTCGCCGCGCAGTACGACCCCGGTCGCGACTCCCAGCTCGTCCGCGAGGGGAAAGGCTTTCCGGTGGACGGCCACGCGCTGTGGGCGCGGCGGCTCCGCATCTACGACGCGAGCGCGGTGTTCGCGAAGCCGGGCGCGCGCCCCGCCGCGGTCCAGGACCCCGCGACGGGCAAGTGCGTGTGGACGGGCGTGCCGAAGACGCTCGCGATGGCGAAGTGCGCCGGCTCGGGCGCGTTCGCGTATTACGGCGCGGACGGGAGGCCGATGACGGAACACCCCGACCACCCGGGTTTATTCTACTGCTCCGAGTGGTACGACGCGTTCGCGCGGCTCGACGCGACGATGCAGAGGCAGATGATCGCGTACCACCGCGCGCGCCACGACGACCCGCACAACTCGCGCGGGACCGCGTGGCAGCCCGCGAGGCCGGCGAACGAGTCCTGGGTCGTGAACCGCCACATGAAGCTCGCGCTGACGCTGATGCGGCGACTGGCGAGGGACGAGGACCCGGGCTTGACCGTCGACGAGGTGGAGGAGCGCGTGGGCGCGTGTAAGGCTCGGGAGCGGGAGGAGGACCGGAGGAGAAGAGCGGCGCAGAAGGAGATAGACGACATGGCCGCGGAAGAGAGGGCGGCGGTGAGGGCTCTGAGAGAAGAGAGCTCTATGGGTGAGGGCGAAGGCGGAGGCGAGGGTTCCGGCGAGGGTTCCTCCGAGGGAAGCGGGTCGAAGGGGGGAATAAGCGGGGAGGGCTCCGCGACGCGACGCGCGGGGACGCGCGCGGCGAGGGACGGAACGCATTCGAGGGCCGGCGCCTCCGCGAGCGCCTCGCGACGCCTCTCGAGCAAGGCGCGCGCGCTCCTCGAGAAGTCGAACGACGCCGGGGCTCCCGGGTCCGAGGGGACCCAGACGGGCGGCGAGAGGCGTTCCGGCGAGAAAACCGCCGAAGCGGCCGAGGGAAAAAAAGTCGACGCGCCGAGCGACCCGGCGCCTTGAAGAGCGCGTAGGATCATATCGGCACATCAGGCGCGCCGAACGACGAGACGACCCGAAGCGGAGGCTTTTCATCGACGAAGCGCCTCGCTCTCGCGCCTCGCTCTCGCGCCTCGCTCTCGCGCCTCGCTCGCCTCTTTCGCTCGCGTCTTTCGTTCACGCCCACACACGCGCGGTTCCGTCGGCGGAACACGCGAGCATGTTCCATCCGCACGCGGCGAGGGTCACGATCGCGGACGCGCTCCCCCCCGGCGCGTCGTGCACCTTCTCGAGGCACCACCCCGGCTCCCCCGAGGCGTCGCGCGTCCTGTGTCCCCACACCGCCACCCGCCCGTCGCTCATCCCCGCGACGACGCTCTTCGAGAAGACGCCGAGCGACCGCACCCCGACGCCGTCGAGCGTCGACGCGAGCGGCGCGGGGCGCTCGCCCGCCCTGACTCGACGAAGGAACTCGCGCTCGATCCGCGGCGCCGCGGGCGCGTCGGAAACCTCCGGCTCGCGAAACTCCGCGGCCCACACGTACGTGTGTTCTCCCGCCTCGTCCTCGGTCTCTTTCGCGTCCTCCGGCGCGCGCGTACGCTCCCACAGCCTCACGCCTCCGTCCGCGCCGCCGGAGAGGAAGTGCATGCGGGCGTCTTTCCCCGGCCAACGCGCCGGCGGTTCTTTTTCCTCCTCCTCCTCCGTTTGCTCGTCGTCTCCGAACGCGCGCGGGGGTCTGCGGGGCGGTCTGTACGGCGCGGGGAAGTTCGGGTGGTCGTCGAGCCACGCGAGGCTCGTCACCGCGCGCCCGCCGTGGCCGTCCAGCGTCGCCTCCAGGACAAACGCCGAATGCGGCGGTTTTTTCTTCGCGCGGCGTTTTTTCGTCGCCGGCGAAGGGTCGCCAGCTTCGTCTCCGCGGGTATTCGCGAGGGGACCGACGTTCTCCTTCCCGCCGCCCGAAGAGTCGTCTCCTTCGCCGCTCACGCCCTCCTCCCCGCCTTCCTCCTCCTCGTCCGCGCTCGGCGGCCCTCTCCACGGCGGCGGGTCCGCGCCCCACACGCGCACGCGCCCGTCGAGGCACCCCGTGACGATCCAGTCCCTCCCGTCCTTCGGGTCGACGCGGCGGAGCATCGCGGTGACGCTCTCCGGGTGCGGGAGGTCCTGCTCGACGTCGAAGGCGTCGAACACGTCGAAGATTCGGACGCAGTGCGCGCCGGGGTCGCTGCCGCCGACGCTCGCGAGCGCCACCGCGACGCGCTCGGGAGGGACGGAGGCGTCGGGCGGGGCGAGGACGCCCGTCGCGGGATCCGGATCGGGCGCGAGGCTCGCGCCCGTCGAGTCGTCGTAAGGGTGGTGGTGCAGGGGTTCGATCGCGACGACTTTCGCGCCGCGGGCGCCGTTGACGCGGAACGCGCCGACGCGGGCGTAGGGGCCGTCGTACGACGCGATCGCCGCGAGCGCGGCATCTCGGCCGAGGCGGAGCTCGCGGAGCTCGCGCGTGATGCCCGCCTCGTCGGGATCGAGCGCGGGGTCCGAGACGAGGTCCGGGGGCGGAGGGGGCGGAGGCGGCTCCGTCTCCTCCGGCGGCGGCTCGGTCTCGGACGACTTCTCCGCGTCCGAGGCGGGAGACTCGCCGGCGTTCTCGGCGGAAGACTCGCCGGCGTCGTCCCCGGGGCGGTCCGGCGCGTCGCCCCGATCGTGCGACGGGTGCAGCGGCGCGGCCTCGGGGTGGCGCGTCCACACCGCGCACGCGCCGTCCGCGCTCCCGCTCACGACGTACCCGTCCGCGACGCGCGCGAGCGCCGTGACCCCGCCCTCGTGCGCGGCGAGACGCTGCGTCGTCGCGGCGAACGCGCGCTGGACCGCGCCCGAGTGCGCGTCCCAGACGCGCACCTCCCCGTCGCGCGACGCGGTCAGCGCGTACTCGCCGTCCAAGACGACGGAGGTCACCTCGCCCGAGTGCGCGCAGCGAACGCGCCGCTTAGGCGCGAACACCAGCGGGAGCGGCGCCGCAGAGGACATCGAGCGCGCGAGGGGGGGACGCGGAGACCCCGCGCGCGGGGCGGGATGGGGGGGAGGAGCGCGGAGCCCCGTGCCTCCCCGAGAGGCCGATGGTCAGAAAACGGCACGAAAACCGCGTCGAACGATCTGACCGACGAAAAAAAAATTCGTCTCAGTGCGCGACGCCAGTCAACTCACATGTCGTGTTTCGCGTTTCACCCGTCGCACAGCTGTGTTTTCGTCGCTCGTCGCGGCTCCCCTCTCACTCGCCCCCGTCCGAGCCCCGTCCGCCGGCGCGTCGCCGAGCTCGCGCGCGACCACTTGGCGTCCACGCCGCGCGCGGTCCGTTCGTCGACGCGCGGTCGTCCGCCCGCGGCGGCGTCGCGCCTTCGCGGAATCCTCGCGAGGCTCGCGTCACGCGTCGCACAGCTGTGTTTTTTCGTCGCGCGCTCGCGTCTCGTCCCCGGTCCGTCCGTCTTCTCTCGGTCGGTCTCACGCGGAGACCGCCTTGGGTTCCTGCTCGCGCGCGGCGTCCGCCGCCTTCGCCGCCTTCGCCGGCGCGGCGTCTTCGGGGTCGGCGGGCGCCGCCTTGCGCTTCTCGGCGTCCTCGCGCGGGACAGCTGTGTCGACGGCTGGTTCGGCGGGAACGGCTGCGTCGACAGCTGTGTCGGCGGGAGCCTTCTCCTCGGCGGGGGTTGGCGCGGGGGCGTCCGCGTCGACGGCCGCGTCGGTGGGAGCCTTCTCCTCGGCGGGGGGCTCGGCCTGCGTCGGCGCGGGCTCGGCGGGATCGGGCGAGTTCGACGCCGGGGTCGACTCCGGCGCGGGCGCGGGCGCGGGCGCGGGCGCGACGGGCTCGGGCTCGGCCGAGGGCTTCTTCGCCTCGACGTTCCCCTCCCCGGCCGGGGCGGTGGCGATGGCGGGCCCGGGAGAGGCGGGGGAGGGTGCGGGGTCCGCGGGCGCGGGCGCGGGCGCGGGCGCGGGCGCGGCGTCCTTCGCGGGCGCGGCGTCCTTCGCATGCGCCGGCGACGGGTTCGGCGTCGGCTGCGCGGGGGGGAACGGGTTTTTTTAGCGGTGCGGTCGTTTTTTCCGAACGCGAACGCGCGCGCCGGCGAAGGCGCGGGGCGGGACGCGCGACGCGCGCGGTCGCGCCCGCGAGCGGTCGCGCGCGCTGCTCGGCGAGCGAGAGTCGCGTCGCGTCGACGCGCGCTCCGCGCGCGCGCGGGTCGGCGCGCGAACGCGGGAACGGGGGGGGGGACGACGCGGCGCGCGGGGAAGCCGCGCGGCGCACGCACCGCCTCCGGCTCCGCCGCCTTCGGCGCGGGCGCGTCGTCCTTCGCGGACGTGCGAGGGCTCGTGCGGCGGGCGGTCTCGGTCATCGTCTCGGCGGGTGGGGGCTCGGGGAGGGCGGGGGGTCGGGCGCGGGGGGTCGCCGGGCGTCGGAGGCGGGGAAGAGTGACGCCGGCGGGGGGACGTTCGCGGGTTATTTGAACTCGCCGGGCGCCGGTTTTCCTCGAGGGGTTGTTTCTTGATCGGATCATCGGATGGATCTGATTCGACGATTTAGGATCTGAAAGCGTCGCTCGATGACTCATGCCGCCCGTCCTCTGCAGCTTCGCCGCGATAGAGGCTTCCCCCATCCGTCCGCGACGGTCCTCGCGCGCGCCGCACGCGCGCACAACCCGCCGCGCTTCGCCGGAGCCACCGCCTCCGCGTCGCTCACGCTCCCTCACTCGCGCGAACGATGTCCGCCGCGACGTCCCACCACGCCACCGCGCTCGCGGGCGCGCGCAACTTGGCCTCGTCCAGGTCCGTTCGCGGAGCCGCGATTCGCGCCACCGCGCGCGTCGCCCGGAGCGCGCCACGCGGCGGCTCCCTGCGCGTCAACGCCGAGGGTACGACCCCCCCACCTATTCCGCCCCGCCCCGCCCCGCCCCCGCGACATCCGGCGCGTCGCCTCCGCGCCTCCCCGCGTCACCGCGCGCGAACGCGCGTCCCGCGGCGTGTGTCACCGAAACCGCCCGGGTGACCTGGCAGACCCGACGCCACGTCGCGACCGGGCGGATCCCGACCCCCCTCGCCGCGGACGCGGCGCGCCCCCGCGCGATCGAGCGACGACGCGGACCCCGCGCGGGGACCCGCGCGCGATCACCGACGCGACGCCTCGCGTCCGCGAAATACCACCGCGGCGGCCCCTCGCGCGCTTCCGCCCCCCGCGACGACGACGTCGTCGCGCCTTACCCTCAGCTCGACCGCGAGCCGGGAGGCTTCGTCACGTGTCGCGTCTCCGACGCGCTTTCCCGGTTTCGAAGGCGAAGAAAAAGAAGGGAGGATCTCGACGAGACGGTCGGGGTCGAGTCGAGCTCGAATGCGCTCGCCCCGACCGGCCGACGCGTCCGACGCGGTCGCGCGATCATCCGCGCGCCGATCATCTTGACTGACCCCCCCCCCTCCTCCCCGCGCGGTGGTTTCGTCGTTTCCCCCCTCTTCCTCTTCTTCTCCGCGCGCAGCCTCCGAGAAGAACCTCGAGGTGATGCGTAAGTTTTCCGAGCAATACGCCAAGGGTTCCGGGACGTACTTCTGCATGGACAAGTCGGTGACCGCGGTGGTCATCCAGGGCTTGGCCGAGCACAAGGACACGCTCGGCGCGCCTCTGTGTCCGTGCCGCCACTACGACGATAAGGAGGCGGAGGTGGCGAGCGGGTTCTGGAACTGCCCGTGCGTGCCCATGCGCGAGCGCAAGGAGTGCCACTGCATGCTCTTCCTCACCGAGGACAATGACTTCGTCGGAGACGAGCAGACCATCTCTATGGAGGAGGTCGTCGAGCTCTCCGAGGGGATGTGAGTGAAAAGAGGGGGAGGAGGGTCCATAGATCGACTCCCAGGTGGTGGGAGGAGGAGCGCGACGGGCGCGCGGCGCGCGCGATTTCGCGCGAGGTGAAAAAAAACAGCGCAGTCGCTGATGATGAACAAAGGCGCGCGCCGCTCGACGATCGTCTCGTCTCTCTCGCGCGCGCGAAACGTGCGCTCCTTCGTATTCGCGCGTTCCTCCTCTTCTCTCTCGCGCGTCGCCCCGCCCCTTCAACCTTCAACCCCGCCGCAGCCTCCTCCTCCGCGCGGCGTGCGACGGACTCTTTTTTCCCGACGCGTTCGATCCGTTTAGAAGCACTTGCGGTGGACGATGGAGGGTCCGGATTCGTCGTACTCGCCCTTGTCGATCCACATCTGCTGGAAGGTGGAGAGGGAGGCGAGGATGGACCCTCCGATCCAGACGGAGTACTTGCGCTCCGGCGGCGCGACGACCTTGATCTTCATGCTCGGCGGCGCGAGGATGGAGATCTCCTTGCTCATGCGGTCGGCGATGCCCGGGAACATCGTCGTGCCGCCCGAGAGGACGATGTTGGAGTAGAGGTCCTTGCGGATGTCGACGTCGCACCGCATGATGGAGTCGTACGTCGTCTTGTGCACGCCCTCCGCCTCCATGCCCACGTCCGAGGGGCGGAAGAGCACCTCGGGGCACCTGAAGCGCTCGTTGGCGATGGTGATCACCTGCCCGTCCGGAAGCTCGTACTGCTTCTCCAGCGAGCTCGAGCTGTCCGCCACCTGACACTCGTTCTCGTAGTCCAGCGCGACGTACGCGAGCTTCTCCTTGATGTCCCGCACGATCTCGCGCTCCGCCGACGTCGTGAACGAGTACCCGCGCTCCGTCAGGATCTTGCACAGGTAGTCCGTCAGGTCCCGGCCCGCGAGGTCGAGGCGCAGGATGGCGTGCGGCAGGGCGTACCCCTCGTAGATGGGCACCGTGTGCGAGACGCCGTCGCCGCAGTCGAGCACGATGCCGGTCGTGCGCCCGGAGGCGTACAGCGACAGCACCGCCTGGATGGCGACGTACATGGCGGGCACGTTGAACGTCTCGAACATGATCTGGCACATCTTCTCGCGGTTCCCCTTGGGGTTGAGGGGCGCCTCCGTCAGCAACACGGGGTGCTCGGTCGGGTCGACGCGGAGCTCGTTGTAGAAGGTGTGGTGCCAGATCTTCTCCATGTCGTCCCAGTTGATGACGATGCCGTGCTCGATCGGGTACTTGAGCGTCAGGATGCCGCGCTTCGACTGCGCCTCGTCGCCGACGTACGCATCCTTCTGGCCCATGCCCACCATCACGCCCTGGTGCCGGGGGCGGCCGACCACGGAGGGGAACACCGCGCGGGGGGCGTCGTCGCCGGCGAAACCAGCCTGGGGTGAGGGAGGGGGGGCGGGGGGAAGGGGGGCATTTAGGAGAGGCGTCGGCGGGCGGGCGCGGCGCGGGGGAAAAATATCGGCCGCGATTTTTCGTTTCACGACGGGTCCCCGTGCGTGAGGCGCTCGCGCTCGGCGGATGATCTTCGTCGCCGCGCGTCTTCGGGGGTGGCGTGGAGCTCGGGCGGCGCGGAGGAGGGGGAGCGGGGGGCGGATTCTCGCGCGCGTCTCCTCGCGGGTCGCGGCGCGTCGTGGTCCGCGTTCGCGGCGGCTTCGCGGCGAGGCGTCGCGGCGCGGACGCGCGGGCGGACGGAGAGAACCGTTGCTGCCCGGCTGGTGGGAGAAAAGAGCCACCTTGGCACCTTTCGCGGGGCGGGGAAGATCTGGCGCGCACCTTGACCATGCCGGAGCCGTTATCGCACACGAGGGCGGAGATCTCGCCTTCGTCGGCCATCTTGGGAGTCTGCGCGGAGGCGGGGCGGGCGAGGTCAGCGTCCGGCTCGCGGCGGGGGTCCGAGCCGTGGGCACCCGAAGCGTCGAAGGCGGGGAAAAAAGATCGACGGATGTCGCCCGCGCCCCTGAGACGACGGGCACGCGCGACGCGTTCGAAACGGAACTCGCGCGCGGACGCGCGGCGCGAGCGCGCCTCGGGCGCGGCGCGAGGGGGAACCGCGCCGCGGACGCGCCTTTCTTGCGTTCCTCGAGCGAGAAGCGGCGTCGCGCGCGGCGATCGCTCGGCGTGGGAAGTGAACGCGCGCGCGGACCCAACGGCGTTTCCCGTCGGGGGGGTGCGAAGCGGAGCGGTCGCTTGGTTGCCTGCGTGCCAAGTCGGGCTCGGCTCTCCAACACGTTCGGTCGGTCGCGCTCGAACGCGCGACGCCGCGATTTCACCGGTCGATTCGACGGTCAATCGGTCGGTCGCCGAGGGAAACCGGACCCGATCGGGCTTCGGGCTTGAAAGCGCCCATCGGACGAGTGCCCTGTGCCGCGCCGCGCGATCGACGCCGGGGCTCGAATTCGAAAGGGGCATTTAGTGACCACTTTCTGCGGCGGGCCGAGCAAACGAGCGGTCCTGGTTGGTGATTCGACCGCGCGCACGTATCCCGCGGTTGCGGCGCGAGGGATAGACTAACCCCAGGTTGTGTTTTATTTTCCGCGCGCGCGCGCGTTCGTGGGGCTTCCTCGATTCGCCTCCCTCGGCGGCGGCGCACTTCCTCGGCGCGCGCGTCTGGATCTCCGGAAGGGAGACTCCACCGCGTCACCGGCGTCACCTCGAACCGCGAACGATGAGCGGGCTCGGCGCGATGCGCGCGAGCGGGACGGTACGCGCGGCGCGCATCTCGAGTTTTTCTTCCAAGCCCCGGCCCCCCTCGCGCTCTCGCTCGCGCACTTTACGCTATCCACTTCCGCCGCGAAGGGGCGCCGCTCTCCGCGCGCGCGCCTCGCGCGCGGTCCTCCCGCGCCGCGCGCCTCGCGCCGTTCCTCGCTTGATCTCACGCCTCCGCGCCCTCCCCGCTCCGCCCCCCCCCCGGATCGCGACGCAGGCGAGCGCCGCCGCGCGGCCCGCGCGCGCGTCCGCGCCCGGAGGCGGGAGCGACGCCTCGCGTCGCGCCTCCTCCGGACGCGCTCGCGATCGTCCTCGGCGCGTCGCGCGCCCGTCCCCCGCCGCTCGGCGGGGCCGATCCGGCGCCCCGCTGCCCCCCCCGCGCGCGATCTACGACGGCCCGCGCGTGGACTCGTGGACGGACGCGGCGGACGCGTCGGAGGGCGGCGGCCCGGCGCCGAGCATCGAGGTGCAGAATCGATCCGATCAGGACACGACCCTGGTCCGGTGCGGCGGGTTCAACCGCACGGGCCAACTCGCGGCTTTGACCATCGCCATCTCGAGCTTCGGGCTGCAGATCAAGTCCACCTTCATCCGCACCGACAACGACGCCGCGGACGTGGACGACCTCTTCTACGTCCAGACCCGCGAGGGCGAGCCCGTGCCCCTCGACCAACACGACGCGCTCGTGCGACACGTCGAGCGCGCGCTCGGCCTTCCCCCCTCGGCGGTCGACACCCTCCAGGCCGCCAGGGACGCCGGCTTCATCGGACACGCCGCGCATGGCTCGAACGACGGCTCGAACGCCGGGGTCGATCACACGCACGGGGGTGGGTACGACGAGCGCGCGCAGGAACTCGCGAGGGAGGAGGCTGCGTTTCGCGAGGCGCAGGGGAGCGCGTCGCGCGGCGGCGGCGGCGGCGGCGGCGGCTTCTTCGGCGACGACGTCCTGGGGTCGAGCCTCTTCGACCCGAGCACGTACGCGAGCTACGGGAACAGCAACGCGGGGTCGCGCGAGGAGGAGACGCACGAAGCGGCGGAGGAGACGCAGCACCACGGTGGGTTCTTCGACACCCCGCACGGCCCCGAGGTTCCCGACGCGTCGTTTTTCGACTCGCAATTTGACGGCGGCGGCGGCGACGCGTTCGCCGCGCCGGACCCTCCGGCGGCGCCCGCCGCTCAAGCGAGCGGCGGGGGGGTCTTCGGCGACCTCGGGGGTTCCTCCGACTTCGGTTCCCCGCCGGCGCTCTCCCGCGAGCAGCCCGAGGAGCTCGTCATCGCGCGTGACGGCGCGGACAGCTGGAACGACTCGGCCGGCGATTCGCGCGCGTCGTTCGACTGGAGCCCCGACGCCTCCGCCGCGTCGGAGGTGGGCGGCGGCTCTTCTTCTTCGTACTCGTACTCGCACGGCGACGACGAGGACCCCGCGGCGGTGTTGAGCGCTCGTCTTCGCACGGCGGCGGCCGAGATGGCCGCGGCTGCGGCTGATTTCGTCTCGCTCGAGCGCGACCGCGCCGCCGCGCTGGACGCGGCGACGATTGAGGCGCTTCAGCAGCCCCGGCTCGACGCGCAGGAGACGCTCTCGCGGACGATGTCGAGCATGCAGGAGATGCTCAAGGAGCGCGACGCGATGCGGAACCGCGCGATGGGCATCATCGAGGAGGAGACGGAGGCGTACGTCGCGCCGAGCTGGAACGCGTCCGTGGAGGCGCCGCCGACGCCCGCGTGGCCCGAGCCTCGCCCGTACGAGCCCCCGACGCCGAGGCCGTACGAGCCGCCGACGCCTCGCCCGTACGAGTCGTGGACCCCCCCCGAGTCGACCGCCGCGCCCGAGTTCATCCCCCCGAGCACGACGTGGGAGATCGAGGATTCGTTCGACGAGGACGACATCCCGTTCCCGCCCCCGCTCGCGACGCCGCTCCCCCCGCCGAAGACGCCCATGGGCGGCGGGGACTGCATCATGCTCCAGGGGTTCAACTGGGAGAGCTGCAACAGCGGCAAGAAGTGGTTCAACGTCATCGCCGACGAGGCGAGGGAGATCAAGGACGCCGGGTTCACCGCGGTGTGGCTTCCGCCGCCCACGGACTCCGTCTCGGACCAGGGGTACCTCCCGCGGGACCTGTACAACCTCAACTCCTTCTACGGGAACGTGGACGAGCTTCGGAACTGCGTCCGCGCGATGAACGATCTCGGCGTGACGCCCGTGGCGGACGTCGTCATCAACCACCGCTGCGCGGACGGGCAGGACGAGAGCGGGCGGTGGAATTTGTACAGCGGGCGGATGGCGTGGGACCAGCAGGCGATCACGACGGATAACCCCGAGTTCGGGGGCCGGGGGGCTCCGGGCACGGGCGAGGATTACGGCCCCGCGCCGAACATCGACCACACGAAGGATTGGGTTCGCGAGGATCTGAAGCGTTGGATGCACTGGATGAAGAGCGACATCGGGTTCGGGGGGTGGCGCTTCGATTTCGTCAAGGGGTACGGCGGGCAGTTCACGGGGGAGTACGTCGCCGACACCGCGCCGGCGGTGAGCGTCGGCGAGCACTGGGTCAGCTGCAACTACAACGGCGGCAACCTCGAGTACGACCAGGAGAGCCACCGGCAGAGCACGTTCGACTGGTGCCAGAGCACGGGCGGGAACACCGCGGCGTTTGACTTCACCACCAAGGGGATTCTGCAGGAGGCGGTGCGGAACCGCGAGTACTGGCGCCTGCAGGGCCACGACGGGCACCCCTCGGGGTTCAACGGGAAGTGGCCCACGCACGCGGTGACCTTCCTCGAGAACCACGACACGGGGAGCACGCTGCAGCACTGGCCGTTCCCGACGGAGCGCCTGCCCGAGGGGTACGCGTACATCCTGACGCACCCGGGCACGCCGACGGTGTTTTACGACCACTGGAAGGACGGCGCCCTGCGAGAGGACATTCAGCGCCTGATGGACATCCGCGCCAGGAACGGGATCCAGTGCAACGCCGCCATCCACATCGAGCGCGCGGAGGACGGGTGCTACGCCGCGCACATCGGGTCGCCGAGGAAACACGTCGAGGTGGGGTGCTGCCACGAGATCGACCTCTCCAAGCCAAGCATCTGCATGAAGCTCGGGCCGGGGGACTGGAGCCCGAACAGGGACCACGTCGGGGACACCAAGTGGAAGTGCCAGGCGAGCGGGGACGGGTGGGCCGTGTGGGAAGACAAGAGGTTCCTCAGGTGAAGCAACCGAGGAGCCGAGGGTCGGGAACGTGTCCCACGACCACCACTATTTTTTCGCGAGGGGGTAAAAGGAAGAGAAGAGGGGCGAAGGGCCGTCGCGTCGGGGGGGATGGACAAAAAAACAGCCGTCGCGACGCCGCCGGCGCGCGAAGCTCCCTCGCCGATTTGTGTTTAATATCAAAGTGAAGCATCGTCGACGCATCGAGGGAACCCGAGGCGCGCGTTCCAAACGGGGCGACAAGCCGAGGGTGTGATTCATACGCGCGTGACGGAAGGCGTTCGACGGAAGGGAGAAGGTATCTCTCTACTCTACGCGCGAGAGCCGGAGGAGAGCGTATTTCGGGGGCGGGGCGCGGCGAATCGAGTCGAGGGTTTTTTTTCTCCACCGGTCTCGCCTTCGCTCACAAAAGATCGCTCCTAAGCGCGCTAAAGCTCGACCAACTTCATCAATTTATGTGTCTTTCGTCCACGAGATGGAATCTCGTCAACTACTTAAGCGACGTGCACCACGGGGGCGCACCGCTTAGTAGAAGCCGAAGCCGGAGGCGGCGTTGGTGAGGACGTTGGCGTGGACGGGGTCCGCGACGTGCGCCTGCCAGTTGGCGATGGGACCCTCCTGGG
>MDSW01103844.1_pt1 | contig 24310 bp, 9 predicted proteins | sample 811171 | NCBI WGS metagenome assembly MDSW01 (sample SAMN05326641, study PRJNA326480) | marine metagenome | isolation source: seawater | place: Atlantic Ocean: North West | collected 2012 | reverse complement strand
GGCGCGGACGCGAGCGCGTCGCCGGCCGCGCGACCCTCGCCGGAGCCCGCGTCGCCCGCCCCGCCCGCGCCCGCGCCCGCGCCCGCCGACGCCCCCTCGCCGCCCGCGCGGGTCCCGGACGCGGCGGACGGCGGCGGCGTCTCGGAGGAGGACGAGATGATAACGCCCCGGAGCTCCGCCGCCGCGCCTCCCCCCGCCCCGGTCGAGCGCGTGGCCCCGACCTCGCCGGACGTCTTCGACCGACTCGGGTACGGCCCGAGCGACGACGAGCGCGAGGACGCCCGGGAGGACGACGGCCCCTCGGACCGCGCGAACGACGGCTCCTCGGACGGCGCGAGCACGTCCTCATCCGCCTCCTCCGACGCCCCCGTCGCCGCGTACGCGGACGCCGTCGACGCCGTCCTCGCGGGCGACGCCGACCTCGACGCCCCCCGCCTGGGCACGCTCGCGCGGAACCTCCAGGCGGCCCTCATGGACGCCCTCGCGGAGGACGAGACGCCCTCGGGAGACGACGCGCCGCGAGCGCTCGCCGACGCCCCCGCGATCGTCGCCGCCGTCGTCGCGAGGCTCCCGTCGCTCGCGCGCGCGCTGACCCTGGCGCCGCCGCCCGCGGTCCTCCGCGTGAAGAGCGCCGCGACCGGCGACGAGGTGACGGCCGAGGAGCCCGCGGCGGGGACGCACAGGGTGGCGACGGTGGAGATCTTCGCCGCGTTACTGGGAGCGGGCATCCCCGAGGTGGACGAGGCGGTGGCGACGACGCGCGTGGAGAGGGGGAGGGGCCCGGACCCGCCCGGAGGCGCGGGCGCCGCCGAGGAGGAGGAGGAGGGCGCTTCCGGCGGCTCCGAGGCGTCGGAGCACCGGCGGGCCCCGCGCTGGTGTTCCGTCGCGTCCGCGGCGGCGGCGATGCTCTTCGCTCACGAGCGGAGCACCGCCGCGCACTGCGCGGCGGCGCGGCTGACGTGCGCGGCGCTCGCGTGCGGCGACGCGCGCGCGACGGCGCCCCTCCTCGAACCCGGGTGGGCCTCCGCCGCCGTCGCCGCGGGCGTCGTCTCGAAGCCGATCCACCGCGAGGAGGCGGAGGAGGTGGGTTCGAACCCCGGCGGGATCGGCGGCGACGGGAGCGTGCAGGCGAAACTCGCGGCGCTCGGGGAGCGCTTCCTGGGAAAGAAGCCGGGGCGGCGGCCGTGTCACCTGGGCGTCGCGCTCGTCGTCGCGGGGACGCTCAGGGACCTCGAGGAGGAGGAGCGCGCGCCGACAAATTTTTCGAGCCAAAAAACGGAGGATCCCGCGGCGGAAGAGACGGCGGAAGAGACGGCGGCGGAAGAGCTGCCGACGGATCCGGAGAGAGAGGTTCCGGTTCCGCCGACGGGGTTCGAACCCGCCTCCTCCTCGGCCTCGGGAGCGTCCTCTTCCGGGTCGGCGGACCCCGGGTCGTGCTGCTCCCCGTGGGGGTCGCGGTCGTCGCGCTCGGGATCCGCTCGCGCGCTCGTCCGGGACGCGCTCGCGCGCGACGAAACCTGGCGCGCGTTCTGCGCCCCCGGGGGCGCGCTGGAGGCGTACGACGAGGAGCAGAGCGGGACGCTGTGCGGGCCGAAGCCGAACCGCGTCGCGCCGGGCGACTTCGGCGCCGGCGCGGGGGGGATGAGCGGGAAGGATCTGCTCCTGATGCTGCAGAGCCTCGGGCGGAGCGCGGGGGCGGTGCCCGCGCACGAACAGGGAGGGGAGTAGCGGAGAGGCGACGAGGCGCGCGCGACCGACCGACCGAGCGACCAGACCGGGGGGTTACGTGTTTCGTGGTTTCGTTCTCGTCTCGAGCGTGCGAGTGGCGACCGACGGAAACGACGCGCGCTCCCGGAACGCCGACCGCCCCTTTACCCGAACGCGCGCTCGTCTCGGATCAAAAGTGTCTACTCGTATCGTACTTTCGTACGACGCTACGTCGCTCGCCTGGAGATGTTTTTGATTCCCGCGCCGACGGTGCTGAGGAAGACGGTGCCGCTCTCCGGTTCCGGCTGAACGTCGAACGTGACCCCGAAGAACGCCCGTATGGTTCGGAGCGTCTTCACCGCGCGGGGCGTGAGCTGCCCGAACCGCGCCTTCTGGATCTGCTCCGGGCCGATGGCCATCAGCAGCGCCACGAGCGGCTGGTGCGCGCTGTCGCACACGCCCCCCCTCTGAATCTCCGCCATCAGCGCCTCCGTCGTCGCCGCCCCGAGCGCCTCCGGCGTCGACGCCTCGTCCCTCGAGCGTTTCTTCCCCCGGTGAGACGACGAAAACGACCCCCCGACCCGCCCCGACCCGCCCGCCTCCGCCTCCTCCTCGAGGGGCGGGTCGTCGGCGTCGGCGTCGGCGGCGTCGGTCGCGCTCGCGCTCGCGCTCGCCCTCCCCGCGCCGCTGGCGCCGTCGGCGCTCACGAGACACCCCGTCGTCGTCTCCGCGACGAGCGACAGCCCGAACCCGGGCCTCGCCCTCTTCCCCCTGATTCCCTTCTGTCCGTTTTCTCGCCCGTCCCCCGGGTGGTGGTCTGTGAAGATGTACACGTCCGGGAGGAACTTGTTCAGGACCGCCCTCGACGCGTCGACGAGGCGGTTCCCCGTTTGCGGGGAGACCCGCACGGTGAAGGCCACCCCGCGCACGCGCTTCACCAGGCCCTCGTCCGTCCAGTCGATCGTCTTGAGCTCGCGCGCGATCGGGAGCTTGAGCTGGATCTCCCCGGTCTGGCCTCCCGCGTCCGCGCTCCGGCGGACGATCTGTAACGCGAGGCCCTCCTCGACGCCGAACCGGCGCTTGAGGATCGGGAGCGTCACCGCGCGAAACGTGTCGACGGAGATCTCCGCGTCGTCGTTGGTGACGCCGACGAGGGTCACGTCCACGGGCTTCTTCGCGAACAGACCGACGCAGAGGACCATCTCGAGGAAGTACCCGATCCCGCGGCTCGAGCCGCAGTCGTGCCGGATCCTGCGCCCGCCGGTGACGATCCCGGGCTTGTACTTGAGCGCCGTGCCGGACTCGTTGATCTCCACCGCCATCCCGTTCGTCAGCTTGTCGAGCAGACGAAGCGCCGAGGCTTCGTAATCGCGAAGCCCGGGGTTCTCGTCGTTCGCGCGGATGTCGTCCACCCTGGAGCGGGATCGCGCGCGAGAGGATCGCACGAGGGGGGCGAGGTGAGGAGGCGTGAGAACGAGCGCGCGGACGAGGGAAAAGGGGACGCGAACGGAGAGGCGCGCGAGAGGAGCGGACGACGCGGAGGGAAGCGTCGGCGGCGGCGGGGCCGTCGGGGAGGTGGGTCGCGAGGCGTCGGCGCGCGCGCGAAACGCACCTCAGCGCGCGGCCGGAGAGCGTCGAGCAGACGAGGCGCATGCGGAGATCCGCCGCGCCCGTGAAGCGCACGTACTGCGTCGGCATCGCGCGAGCGCGAGCGAGCGACTCCGCCGCGGGGAAGCGCGAGCGAGGCGCGCGGAGAGGGAGTGGCGCCGCTCGAGAGGAACGAAACAGAAACAGTCTCGTTCGCCGCCGCGAAACGAGACGGGCGCCATCTCCGTGGTGCACTTCGCGAGGTCAAAAAGAAACGAGGCGAGACGAGGAGTTGTGACTCGTCGTTCATTTCCGGTCGGGCGCGCGTTCGAAGGGAGGTCCTCTCGCGTCCCCTCGTCTCTCCGCGATCGCCTTCACTCCACGCGCGCGCGGACGCACTGCACGCGCGAGCCGTCGAACGACGACGATGGGCATGGGACGAGGAGACGAGGAGGAAGAGGAGGTGGAGGGCGTCGCGGACGCCTTCGAGGACGCGCACCAGTCGGACGACGAGGACTTCGACGCCAACGCCGAGGCGGAGGAGAGCAGCGACGAGGAGGTGCAGGAGGACGAGGGCCCCTTGTCGCCGTCCAAGATCGCGCTGGGCAAGGCGGAGAAGGCGCGCCTGAGGCAGCAGAAGAAGGCGCAGAGGGCCGAGCTCGAGAAGATGCGCGAGGAGCAGAACGCCAAGATCGCGCAGGTGCGCGCCCGATACGCCCCCGGACCGATCCCAGCCGCGCGAGCCGCGGCGCGCGATCTCGCGCGGTGCCTCCCGCCTTTTCTCCCACCTCCTTCCCTCGCCGCGTGCCCTAGCCCCGTCCGGTCGGGGCGGGCGCCGCGGGTCACGCGATCCGCCGCGGCGACGCGCTCGACGCTCGTCATCCGCGATCGAGCGCGAACCGCGACGATCGGTCGCGGCGCCGACCGCGCGCCCATCGCGCCGCACTCGCGGACCGCCGCGGAGCGCCGAGAGGCCGTCGGCGGCACATCTCAAATCTCGCCGGGAGGCGTTCGCACCGCACCTCGCGACGCTTTTCCCCTCCTCCTCGCGCGCCAAAAAAAAAAAGAAAAAGAAACCGACTCGCGACTCACCCACCGCCCCGAACCCTAAACCCCCGAACCCCGTCGTTCCTCCTCTCCCGCCGTCGTTCCTCGCACTAAAGGACTCCTCCCGTCAGGGCAAGTGGAAGTACCTCATGGCGCAGACGGAGGTGTTCTCTCACTTCCTCGCCGGCACGAAGGCGGAGAAGGCGAAGAAGCCCGGCCGCCGCGGCAAGCAGGCGGAGGAGGCGGAGGACGCCGAGATGGTCGAGCACGCGGAGGAGTACCAGGCGGTTCGCCTCACGGTGCAGCCCGAGTGCATCAAGTTCGGAAAGATGCGCGAGTACCAGCTCGCGGGTCTGAACTGGATGATCCGCCTGTTCGACCACGGCATCAACGGCATCTTGGCGGATGAGATGGGCCTCGGGAAGACGCTGCAGACCATCTCCATGCTCGGGTATCTCAGCGAGTACCGCGGCATCACCGGCCCGCACATGGTCGTCGTGCCCAAGTCCACGCTGGGCAACTGGATGAACGAGTTCAAGCGCTGGTGCCCGATGATCCGCGCGTTCAAGTTCCACGGGAACGCGGAGACGCGCGCCGCGCAGATTGCGGAGCACATGCGCCCCGGCGGGTTCGACGTGTGCGTGACGTCATACGAGATGGTCATCAAGGAGAAGAACGCGCTCAAGAAGTTCCACTGGCGGTACATCATCATCGACGAGGCGCACAGGATCAAGAACGAGAACAGCAGGCTCTCCAAGACGATGCGCATGTTCTCGTGCAACAACCGGCTGCTGATCACGGGCACGCCCCTGCAGAACAACCTGCACGAGCTCTGGGCGCTCTTGAACTTTTTGCTCCCCGAGGTGTTCGGATCGGCGGGGCAGTTCGAGGAGTGGTTCGGCACGGGCGAGGACGGCGGGGATAACGTCGAGGTCGTGCAGCAGCTGCACAAAGTCCTGAGGCCGTTCTTGCTCCGAAGGCTCAAGGCGGAGGTGGAGAAGAACCTCCCGCCGAAGAAGGAGATGATCCTCAAGGTTGGCATGTCCGACATGCAGCGCGAGTACTACAAGAAGGCGCTGCAGAAGGACATCGCCGTCGTCAACAGCGGCGGCGACCGCTCCAGGCTGCTCAACATGGTCATGCAGCTCCGCAAGTGCTGCAACCACCCGTACCTGTTCCAGGGCGCCGAGCCCGGGCCGCCGTACTTCACGGGCGAGCACCTCATCGAGAACTCGGGCAAGCTCATGCTCCTCGACAAGCTCCTGAAGCGCCTGAAGCAGAAGGGGTCCCGCGTGTTGGTCTTCTCGCAGATGACGCGTCTCCTGGACATCCTCGAGGATTACATGCTCTACCGCCAGCACAAGTACTGCCGCATCGACGGGAACACGTCCGGGGAGGACCGCGAGGACATGATCGACTCGTACAACGCCCCCGGGAGCGAGAAGTTTGTGTTTCTGCTCTCCACGCGCGCGGGCGGGTTGGGGATCAACCTCGTCACCGCGGACACGGTGATCATCTACGACTCGGACTGGAACCCGCAGATGGACCTCCAGGCGATGGACCGCGCGCACAGGATCGGGCAGACGCGGGAGGTGAGCGTCTTCCGCTTCTGCACGGACAACAGCGTGGAGGAGAAGGTGATCGAGAAGGCGTACAAGAAGCTCGCCCTGGACGCGCTCGTGATTCAGCAGGGGCGGCTGCAGGAGAACCAGAAGAACCTGAACAAGGAGGAGCTCCTGTCCATGGTCCGGTACGGCGCGGACAAGATCTTCGACGGCGCCGGCTCGGGCGCGACGATCACGGACGAGGACATCGAGACGATCATCGCCAAGGGCGAGGACGAGACGAAGCAGCTCAACGAGAAGATGGCCGGGTTCACGGACAAGGCGCTCAAGTTCTCCATGGACGCCGACGCGTCGCTCTACGACTTCGCCGACAAGGAAGCCGGCGACGACACCAAGTTCGAGGGCCTCGACGTCCAGGCCGTCATCTCCGCGAACTGGATCGACCCGCCCAAGCGCGAGCGCAAGAAGAACTACAACGAGTCGGACTACTACCGCGACGTCCTGGCGCAGGGCTCGAAGCCGACGCAGGCGAAGGGCCCGCGCATCCTGAAGCTCCAGAACATGTCCGACTTTCAGTTTTACGAAGTCGCGCGCGTCACCGCGCTCTACGAGAAGGACGTCGCGCGGAAGCAGTACGACTGGCAGCGCGCGAGGCAGGCGGAGGAGCTCCAGAACAACGCCGTGCCCCAGGACCTTCCCCCGGAGGAGCCCACCGCGCCGCAGCCGCTGAGCGAGGCTGAGCGCGCCGAGTACGAGAAGCTCCTCGACGGCGGGTTCAGCAACTGGAACCGCCGCGACTTCCAGGCATACTGCCGCGCGTGCGAAAAGTTTGGCCGCGCGGACCCGGAAGGCATGGCGGAGGAGATCGAGGGCAAGACCGTGGAGGAGGTCAAGGCGTACAACGAGGTGTTCTGGAAGAGGTACGAGGAGGTGAGCGAGTGGAAGCGCATCCTGGGCAACATCGAGCGCGGCGAGGCGAAGATTGCGCGCCAAAACGACATGCTCAAAGCCGTGCGAAGGAAGATCGAGATGTACAAGAACCCGTGGAGGGACCTCAAGATCGTGTACGGCGCGAACAAGGTCAAGTCGTACACCGAGGAGGAGGACCGGTTCTTGCTCTGCTCCATCCCGGAGATCGGGTTCGGGAACTGGGAGGAGCTCAAGGCGGTCGTCAGGCAGCACTGGCTCTTCCGGTTCGACTGGTTCATCAAGAGCCGCACGCCCAAGGAGCTCAGCCGCCGCGTCGAGACGCTCATCAACCTCGTCGAGAAGGAGTTCGAGGACGCGGACAAGGGTGGGAAGAGGGCGAGCACCGGGGGGGACGGGAACGACGCCAAGAAGGCCAAGGCGTGAGGAGGGAGGACCTCAGAGCGCGCGACGGCGGGTTGGATTCGACGAGACGAAACCGCGAAGGCGAAAAAACAAATTTCTGGATGGGCATTCGTCGTCACCAAACGCTCTTCGTCCCTCGCCCCACCTCGGTCCGATTCGCTCGCACGCGGAGCGATTCGATCACCTCGGGGAGACGACGATGGATCTCCCACCCGCGGGCGCGACGTTTTCCGCTCCGAAATCGTCGAACCCGCCGTTCGCCGCGAACGCGACGGCGGCGGCGGCTCTCGAGGGCTTCACCCCCGCCGGGGCGGATCTCTTGTTGAACCCGAAGCTTCCGAGGTTCACCGACGCCTTCTTGAACCCATGGCCCGCGTTCCTGGACCCGAGGGGCTTGACCCCCGGGCTCGCCGGACCCGCGCCCGCGAGCGCGTTCGCGTCGAGCAACCCCGTGGCTTTCGACTCGCTCTTGAGCGCCTCCATCTCGAGGCGCGCGGCGGCCATCTCCGCGCGCAGCGCCGTCCTCGGCGACGGCTCGGATAAAAAAGTCGCCGCGCTCGCCTCCGCCGTCTTCGCGACGACGGCGGGGGACTTCGCCTTCTCGAACGCGGGCGCTTCGGGGAGCGGCGCCGCGCGGTCGTTCGCCTTGATCTCCCCGAGGGCGGTCCTTCGCTTCGCGACCATCGTGGGCGTGGACATCTTCATCTCCCCCGCGCCCGCGGCGGCGTCGGGCTCCGCGCCGAGCATCCTCGCGGCGTCGGCGAGCGCGAGCGGCGCGCGCGCCTTGGCGGCGAGCCTCGCCAGGCGATCCGGCCGCGCCATGGCGAGGTTCGGGTTGTGCGTCCACTCGTCGCACAGGACCAGCTCCTCGCCCTTGGCGCGCCTGACGCCGCCGTCGGCGCGCTTGGCCATCACCTCCGCGTCCGCGAGCTCGATCTCCACCTCGTTATCCATGTCCCCGACGAGGGCGACGATCTCCGCGAGGAACGCCTTCGGGGTCTTCTCCTGGTACGCCACCAACTCGTCCCTCCACCTGCGAACGACGACCGCGTGCGCGACGTGGTCCGCCTGACGCGCGTCGGTCAAGACGGTGACCTTATCGAGCAGGGCGTCGCACTCCGAGCGCATCTCCTCCTTCTCGAGCTCGGCCGCCTCCTTCTTGCGCTCCATCTCGTCCAGCATGCGCTCGACGACGCACTTCTCCGACAGCGCCGCGGTGAGCTGCGCGACGGAGGCATCCGCCTTCGCCCGCGACGCCTCGAGCGCCGCGGATTGCTCCTTGAGAAGCGCCTCGATCCCGGCGACGCGAGCTAAGGCGTCCGCCTTGCGCTGGGCGCGCTCCTCGGGCGTCTCGGCGTCGTAGAAGCCGTCCTCGTCCGCCTTCTTCGCGCCTTGCTTCCTCTTGATTTTGACTGCGAGGACCGACGCGAGGAGCGTGGTGCGTCGTCGTTGTTGGTTTTTCCGAGACGAAGGGGGAGGGCGGAGGTCAGCCGCGTCCGGGTCCGCGACGAGGGCGCGATCGCGAACGAACGCGCGGTCGCGGAGGCGCGCCGCGTCGCCGCGGAGAAGCGAGACGCGGGAGAGAGCGTGGCTGGCGGAGACGGGGTGGGGGGGTGTTCCGCGCGCGCGTGCTCGACCGCAACGGGGGGGACGGGAGGGGGACGAGGAAAAAGGCGTTCGTGACGGAAACGCCGCGCGCGCGCGGCGCGCGCGGGGGACGCACCGACGATGGAACCCATCGCGCCGGCGGCGGCGCCGATGACGAACACGTGCGCCATCGCGAGAGTCGACGCGCCGGTACCCTCCTCGTGTTCACACCCCCGGCGCGGCGGTGAGAATGCGGGCGCGACGTGCGTTAGAGGGGAGTCCTCCTCCAACGACTCGCTGGTTCCGCGTTGTCGATACCAGTCTGTGGTTTTCTCCTCGCCCGGCAGCACCCATTTCGGGCTCGCGCGGCGAGTCGTCGTCGTCTCGCACACCGCGTCGCGTCGACCGTTCCGCGCGCCATGGCCGATCAGGACGCCGCCTACCAGGAGGCGGTCGCCTTCCTCCAGAAGACGAACCTCCAGGGGGAGTCGGTCTACGAGCAGCTCGCGGCCGTCGTGGGTGCGTCACCGAATTCCCCCCCTCTTCGCGCGGCCCCGTTTGGGTTGGCGGTCCAATTTTGACTTCTCCCGTCGCGATCGCTGACCCCCCGCCGCGCGTCTCACCGTCCAACCCCACTCCTTCGCCAGGTAAAATCCTCGATGAGAAGCCTTCCGACGCCGTGGACGTCCTCGAGACGTCCATCATGGCTAAGAAGACGGCGTACCGCGCCCCCGACCCCCCGACGCTTTCCTCCGATCCCAAGAACGTCGCTCGCGCGGTGGCGCTCAAGCAGCTCTACTCCACGCCCAAGCCCAAGGTCAACATGATTACCGGCGAAGTCGAGGACACCGGCAACGTACCGGCCGATTTCGAGACGGAGAACCTCGTCGCGGACGCGGCGATGTTCGAGGCCGCGGGCGTGGGCCTGAGCGCCGGCGAGATGTACGGCGTCATGCTCGCGATCAAGCGCCTCGGGGGGAATGAGGACAACAAGGTGGACACGGCGCGATTCTTCGGGAAGATCCTCGGCACGGGCGCGGACTACTACGTCTTCGAGACCCATCTGAAGGATTACGAAAAAGGCGAAGAGAAGGAACCCGCGGAGGGCGAGATTCCGGCCGAGGCGTCCGGCGAGGCCGGCGCGAACTATTACACGTACTGGGTGTGCAACTACCTCGGCGGGCCGTTCACCAAGCTCCCCGACTGCGAGCCGACGACCATCAAGGTGGCGAGGCAGATCAAAAAATACTTCACCGGCGACCTCGACGCCGCCGTCATCGCGTACCCGCCGTTCCCGGGCACCGAGAAGGACTTCCTCAGAGCGCAGATCGGCCGCATCGTGTCCGCGACCGTCGTGTGCCCTCTCGATTACTTCAAGCTCGCAGAGGAAGACGGCGCCGAAGGAGAGGAGCTGCAGAAGATCGAAGGGGATAAGAAGTCGGAGGAGTACGAGGCCAAGACGGCGGCGGAGATGCTCAACCTCGAGAACTGGTGCCACCGCTACCACCACATCAAACCCCAGGGCCGGTGCAAGTTCTACGAACCCGAGCTTCCCGAAACGGACGAAGAGGACGAGGACAAGACCGAGAGGCCGGAGCCTGAGACGAGTCCCCCCCTCCTAGAGACGCTGGACAAAGACGGCGAGAAGACCCCGAGCGAGGTCCCCGACTGGGGCTTTGCGATTGCGAAACCCGTGGCTGAGGATCCGGAGGCTACGCCGGAATCGGAACCTCGCCCCGCTTGGGCGACGTGCACGAGCACGAACGTGCCCGGGGTGCAGTACCCGGTCGTGGCGGTGAAGTCGATCAAGTGGCCGGGTGCGGCGGCGGTGTACTCCGAGGTGGGGAGGAAGGATGAAGGAAAGCCGGCGGACGCGCGGTTCAGCAACATCTACGTCGGGTACGGATTCGAGAATGTACAGTTCGAGCCGCCGGCGCCACCGAAGATCGAAGAGGAGTACGACCTGGGCGGGCCGCGAGACCCGGAGAACCCGGAGCCGGACACGGACCCGGAGCCGAAGATGGTCATGGCCACCGATCTCCCGGAAATTCCTCCGGAGCCGGAGAAGGAGGAGGAGGAGGACGCCCCCGAGGAGTAGAGCGCGCGAACCGTTGCGTCGTTTTCGTGCAACCAACAACTGTTCATTTCAACACAACCGCAGTGGTGACGCGCCGCTAAAAGACTCTCATCACTCGCAACAACGACTGTTCGCCTCTCGGTCTTCCTCCTCGTCGTCACACCGCGCCCGCGCGCGTCCCGGACGTCCATCCGGCCGCGTCGGTTCCTCGACTGGCGTCATGTCCGCCGCCCTCGAGCGCGCGTCTCGCGGCTCGGCGGCGTCTACTTCGGGCGCCGCGGCCGGGGACGCGCGCCCGGGCGCGGACGTCGGCGTGCAGGATCTGTACGAGAAGCTCGGTCGCATCGGGGAGGGGACGTACGGCGTGGTGTACCGCGCGCGCGACCGCCGCACGGGCGCGATCGTCGCGCTGAAGAAGGTGCGCATGGACAAGGAGCGCGACGGGATCCCGATCACGGCTCTTCGCGAGGTGCGCATCCTGCAGGCCTCGCGGCACCCGAGCATCGTCACCCTCCTCCGCGTCGTGACGGGCAAGTCCCCGAACATGGTCTTCCTCGCGTTCGAGTACTGCGAGCACGACCTGGCGCGGCTCACGAGCCAGATGCGCGTCCCGTTCACCGAGGCCCAGGTCAAGCGCCTCGTCACGCAGCTCCTGAGCGCGGTCGCGTACCTGCACTCGCGCTGGATCTTCCACCGCGACCTGAAGCTCAGCAACCTGCTCTACACCGACCGCGGCGTCTTAAAGCTGTGCGACTTTGGCCTCGCGCGCGACTTCTCCCCCGCCGGCGACGGCGCGTACACCGCCAAGGTCGTCACGCTCTGGTACCGCGCCCCGGAGCTCCTCCTCGGCACCGTCAACTACGGCGCCGCGGTGGACATGTGGGCGGTGGGGTGCATCCTCGCGGAGTTGCTCCTGAACGACCCACTGTTCCCGGGAAAGACGGAGGCGAACGTGCTGGAGCGCATCGTCAACCTCATCGGCTCCCCGAACGACGGCGTGTGGCCGGGGTGGGAGCGCCTCCCGCGCGCCGCCGCGACCCTGAACGTCCCGAAACAACCCTACAACTACATCGTGCGCGAATTCCCGTCCCCGGAAGTGTACGGCGAGGGCGTGTGCGAGGTCCTCAACGAACTCCTCGTCTACGACCCGAAGCGAAGAGCCGCCGCGGCGGACGTCCTCGCGCACCCGTACCTCGCCGAAAACGAACCGAGGCCGACGCCGCCGGAGGACATGCCGAGATTTCCGCCCGCCGCCGACGCCGAGCGATTTCCCGCCGCCGCGCGCCCGCGCCCGCACCAGAACGATCCCCATCCCCATCCCCATCCCCATCCCCACGGGGAGGCGGCGGATCGAAGGCGGGAGGGCGGGCCCGGGCCCGGGCCCGGACCCGCCGGGGGCGGGGGCGGCGGCGGCGGCGGCGGCGGCGGATGGGCGGCGGGGGGGCGCCCCGGGGGGCGGGACCGAGGCGCGCCGCACCCCGGCGCGGGCGACCCGAACGACCCGAAGCCGAAGCCGCGCGCGAGGATACTCAAGCGACCGCGCGACGAGTGACGCGCGGGGAAGGGACGAGCGAGCGAACGTATCGGTATCTAGGGGGCGAACGTATCGTAGGAGGCGCGCGGGAGCATCGTCGTCGTCCGACGAGTTTCGGCGACGCGAAGGGTACGTCGCGAAGGGTAAGGTTCGAGAGGGTCGCGTTCGAACGCGTCGTAGAGCTGCTCGTTCGCGAAAAAAACGTATCGTCGAGAGTGTGATTGAAATCGACGTCGCACGGTTCCGCTTCGTTCGTCGGATCCCTCCCTCCGCGGCGTCGCGTTCCGGCGAATCACGCGGCGCGGCGACTTCGGTCGCTCAGTTGTTGTACCCCGAGGTGGTGATGCTGTCCGCGGAGTTCATGTCGGACCAGACGGTGTGGTGCCACCCCTCCATGTCCGTCCTCTCGTACGTGTGCGATCCGAAGAAGTCTCGCTGCGCCTGCACGAGGTTCGCCGGGAGCCTCCCTCGCCTGTACGAGTCGAAGTACGCGAGCGATCCGGACATGGACGGCGTCGCGATTCCCGCGTCCACCGCTCGCGTGACGACGCGGCGCCACCCGTCGTTCCTCGCCACGAGCTCGGCGGCGAACTCGCCGTCGACGAGGAGGGAGGGCAGCGCGGCGTCCCGGTCGTACGCCTGCTTGATGCGGTCGAGGAACCGCGCGCGGATGATGCACCCGCCCTTCCAGATGCGCGCCATCTCGCCCAGGTCCAGGTCCCAGCCCTGCTCGTCGCTCTTGGCGCGAATGAGGTTCATGCCCTGCGCGTACGAGCAAATCTTCGACGCGTACAGCGCGGCGCGGACGTCGTCCACCAACAGCTGCTTCTCCTCGGCGGTGAGCGACGGCGCGCTGGCGTCCGCGGGGGCGAGGCCGGCGGCGACGTAGGCCTTCTCCGCCGCGACGCGCTCGTCCTTGAGCCCGCTGAGGAAGCGGGCGTCCAGGCTGCTGGCCACGGTGGGAATCGCCACGGAGAGCTCCGCGGCTTGCTGCACCGTCCACTTCCCCGTGCCCTTCATCCCGGTCTTGTCCAGGATCTTATCCACGAGGTACCCCTCCCCGGGCTTCTGGTCGTCCTCCTTGGCGAGGATGAGGCCCGAGATCTCGATGAGGAACGAGTCGAGCTCCGCGGCGTTCCAGTCGGAGAACGCCGCGGCCAACTCGGCGTTGGTCAAACCGCCGACGGTTTTGAGGACGTCGTACGCCTCGGAGATGAGCTGCATGTCGCCGTACTCGATGCCGTTGTGCACCATCTTGACGAAGTTGCCCGCGCCGCCGGGGCCGACGTACGTCACGCAGGGGCCGCTGTCCGTCTGCGCGCACACCTTGGTGACCACCTCCTCGATGACGTCGAACGCGGCCCTGTCGCCGCCGGGCATCATCGCGGGGCCGTTGCGAGCCCCCTCCTCGCCGCCGGAGACGCCCATGCCGAGGTACAGGAGGCCCTTCTCGGCCGCCTCCTTCTGCCGACGCTCGGTGTTCTCGTACCACTCGTTGCCGCCGTCGATGATCACGTCGCCGGGCTCCATGTGCTCGGCGAGGCCCGCGATCGTGGCGTCCACGGGCGCGCCCGCCTTGACGAGGATGATGACGCAACGAGGCTTCTGGATGGAGTGGACAAATTCCTTCATGTCCTTGTACCCGGAGAAGTTCGCGCCGAGGCCCTCCTTCTCCGCGCGAGCGACCGCGTTGTCCGTCTTGTCGGGACTGCGGTTGTACACGGAGATCTTGAAGCCTTTCTCCGCGACGTTCAGGGCGAGGTTCTGTCGACACGGAACGGAGGAAACGAGGCGAGAGGGCGCGTGAGCGCGGCGCGAGAAGGTGTAGATGAAAAAAAAAAACCGCGTCGGGAAAGAGGAGTTCGCTCGCGTCGGAAACGCGCGCCGTCGTCCGACGGCCGGGAGATGGATCTGCCTCGACGAACAAGATCGGTCATCTCGGCCGACGGATCGGCGGGGGGGCGGGGACGGGAGGGCGCGTCGTTCGACCGCGTGACGCACCTGGCCCATGACGGCGAGGCCGCAGAGGCCGATGCGGGACTTTTCCTCGTCTGCCATGGCGTTCACGCGGAGGCCTGCGGGTCGGAAGCGGGGGGGAGGGTGACGCGGGACGCGGGGGCTCCGTCAGCTGCGCGATCATCCGAGGGCCGCGCGGATATTTTTTGTCACGCGCGCCGGGACGTCGGGGGGGGTGGGTGACGGCGGGGGCGTCGCGCGTTCGCACGCCCCCGGGGGCTCGCGTCGCGACAGGCGCGCGCACCGGTGACTCTGGTAGTTCGCCTGGAGCGGTCCTTCGCGGGCTGGCGCAGGCGGCGGAAGGAGGGTCCGGAGAGGACGGGCGCGGCGGAGCGCGTCGCGGCGCCGAACATCAACGAGATCCCGTGGCTCTGGCTCGAGCGCACGGCGTGGCTGTCGGTCCGGAGACGACGGCGACGGGGGTGGGCGCGCCGGGGGGGGCGCGAGGGTGGTGACGGCGTGCGCGACGCGGGGCGTGCGCGGCGGTTTGCCTCGAGGGACGCGCGAGGGAGGCGGGTCCCGCGATGTTAAACTCTGTCACACGGTGGGATATTTCCCTCGTTCATCGCGCCGCCTCGGTCGAATATGAACCGTCGAGCCTTTCAACATTCGAATCGTCCTTTCGTCGTCCGCGAGTGCCGGTTCGAGTTGGGCAAAACGGCGCGCGTCGTTGACGCCGTCTCGTTCGCGTCGCGCATCCCCCGACTGCCGGTTTCCCTCGCGCGCCGCACACCACCCCCGCGCGGCCTCGCAACGCCTCGGTCGCGCGCCTCCCCCGCGCCATGGTCGCGTCGCGTTCGCGTGGCGCCTCGTCGCGACACCCCTCCGCGCGTTGGCGCCTCGCCGCGCGCGCGCTCGCGCTCCTCCTCGCGCTCCACGGCGCGAACGGCAACACCGACGCCCCCGAGGCGTCGGGCGGGACGTACGTCGACGCGACGGAGACCATCACGACGCGCGCGGAGGACCGATTCGGGAGGCAGCCGACCCACCGCTCGGGCCAGACCTTGGTGTGCGACCCCCCGCGGCGAAGAGCGAACCCCGCCGACGCCGCCGACCCCCCGCGCCCGCCGTCGCTCGTCGCTCGTCTCGCCCGCCCGCGCGGCCGTCGGGCGAGCCGAAAAAAAACGGCAACGTACCGATTCGTTCGAGACGACTCATATTTTTCACCCGCGGGACGCACCCGACTGACGATCCGTTCCCATCCCCCCCGTGTGTCCATCTCCTCCCGCGCCCGCCTCGCCCGGGAACCCTTCGCATCAGACGCGCTTCGACTCCAACACGGCGGTTCTCTTCGGCGGGCTCACGCCTTTTGGCACGGCGAACGACGTCTGGGAGTACAAGGTGGACACGGGCAACTGGACGCTTCTCCACGACGGGTCGACGCCGGCGGATGCGTCTTCGCCCGCCGCGCCGCCTCCCCGCGTCGGGCACGCGGCGGCGGCGATGCGCGGCGACCTCTGGGTGTTCGGCGGGTACGACCCGAGCCGCGGCGACTCGAACGACCTCTGGCGGTTCGACCGAGCCGAGGGGAAGTGGCACGAGGTGGAGATCTCCGAGGACGGCGTGGCGCCGGCGCCGAGGAGTGGGCACAGCGCGTTCGCCCCGGACCCGGATGGAGGCGTCGGGGGGATGTTCGTGTTCGGGGGGAATCTGCGCAACGACGCGTGGAGGTTCGACGTCGACGCGGGGGCGTGGGAGGTGGTCATGACGGAGAGCGCGCACACGAGCGGGGCGGGGAGGGGGAGGGGAGCGAGGGGGAGGGCCGCGGTCGTGGCCGCGGCGATCGTCGCCGTGAGCGTCCTCGCGTGAGCGGCGAAGGCGCGAGGAGGTGGATGAATCGAGCGAGACACGTCCAGGTGCTGCATGAAAATATTTGCGCGGCGGTTTCGGGCGCGGCGTCCTAAAAAGTCTGTTCGCGTCCAGAGGCTCTTTTTTGACGTCCTGGCTCGCCTGGATCCTGGCGGCGCTCGTTCCTTCCACTCCTTCGACGCTCCGCGGTCGTCGGCGGTCTCGCTCGCTCGTCACGCTCTCGGCGCGATGGCGGACGACCTCGCGTCGCTGTTTAAGACCGGGCTCGTCCTCGAGTGCGAGGACGTGCCGAAGAAGGAGAAGCTCAAGAAGCTCCTCGTGGACGTCGGCGGTCCAGATCCTCTGACGATCGTGACGAACGCCGGGAACGTCGGCTCGCGCACCGTGGGCATGCGCGTCGTCGTCGCGTGCGTGGGCGCGGAGCTCCGGGACGGGGAGAAGGTGAAGCGGGCCCCCGTGGGCGGGGTCACGAGCGAGGGGATGCTGTGCGACGGGCCGATGCTCGGGTGGGCCGGAGGCGGACAAGGCACCGCCGCCCTCCTCCCCGAGCGCTTCGCCCCCGGCGACGCGCCGCCGAGCTCGAGGCCGCGCGCGGACGGTGCCGCGGAGTCCTCCGCGGACGCCTCCTCGCCCGCCGCGCCCGTCGCCAAGTCCACGGGACCGGGCGTCGACGCGCTCTTCGAGAAGAAGATGTCCAAGGAGGAGAAGAAAGCCGCGCTCGCGGCGAAGCGCGCGGCGAAGAAGGCGGCCAAGGAAGCCGCCGAGGGGGACAAGAAGGGCGACGAGGGCGACGACGACGACGGCGCTCCGTGAACGAAGACAAGGCCTTCTTCTTCCACGGAGGGATATCGTGTGATGGTATCGCTGAACTCGTCTCGTCGACGCGTCCCGAACTATCGCAGAGGGTGCGAACGCGGCGTCACCCCTCCCCCCTCCCCGCCGCCCTCCCCCGCGCGCCTCTCCTCCTCCTCCTCCCCGACGCCGGTCCCCTCCGCCGCCTCCTCCGCCTCCGCCTCCTCCGCGACGCGGAGAAACACCTCCTCGAGCGTCGGCCTCCCGAGCTGGTACGCCGCGATCCCCGCTTTCTCCATCCCCGCCTCCATCGCCTCGAACGCCTCCGCCGCGGAAACCTCCGGGGGCAGCCGGTACCGAAACGACCGAGCCGCGCGTCCGACGCGCCCGAGAGGTTCGCCTCGCAAACCCCCCGCCTCATCCGCCCCCGGCGGTTTTCCTGCTCCTTCGTCGTCTCCCGCGGCCCCCGGCGTTCGACGTGCGCGCGAAGGGGAAACACCCACGTCCCTCGGCGTCGCGCCCGGGAACGCCGCCTCGACGAACCGCCTCGCGCGCGTCAAAAGAGTCGCTCCGTTCGCGCCGTCGTCTCCGTCGTCCGACGTCCGCCCTCCTCCGACCGCCAGCCTGGCGTCGAGGTCGTACCCCCGCCCGAGTCCGCGGAGGAGGTCCCTGACCTTCCCCGCTCGGCGCGCGCGTCCGCGCGCCATCACCGCCGCGCTTCGGCACAGCGCCTCGCACTCCTCCATCGCGTGCGAGGTGACGACGACGCACGCGCCGCGCTCGGCGCACTGCGCGCCGACGGCGCGCCTGAGCGCGAGCCGCGACTCGGGGTCCATCCCCGCGCTCGGCTCGTCCAGGAGGACGAGGCTCGGGTCGCCGACGAGCGCGATCGCGACGGAGAGCTTACGCCGCGTGCCCCCGCTCAGCTTCCCGGCGGGGACGTCGAGGAACGCCGCGAGCTCGAGCGCCGATGCGAGGCGAAGGACGTCCGGAGAAGAAAGACGAAGGGGGCCGCCGCGGAGCGCGGAGTAAAACGCGAGGTGTTCCGCCACCGTCATCGTCGACTGCACCGCGTCGCGCTGAGGACAGTACCCCACGCGTCGACGAGCGCGAGCCTCCGCCGGAGCGACGCGAACGATCTCAAAAAACGACGAGGAGGAAGATGAGGAGGAGGAAATGGTACTCGTTTCGGGAGGAGGCGCCTCATCGTCGCCGGGAGCCTCTCTCTCCGCCGCCCCGCCGCGGACCGCCAGCAGCGCCTCGCCGTCGCTCGGCGCGAGCGCGCCCGAGAGCGCCCCGAACGTCGTGCTCTTCCCCGCGCCATTCACGCCGAGCAGGCCGAAACACTCGCCCCGGCGCGCCGCGAAGGACAGACCGTCCACCGCGTCCGCGCCGCGGCCCGGGTAGCGCACCCGCAACCCGCGGACGACGAGCGCGACGCGCGAGCCGCGAGACAACGCGCCGGAAGCCTCCGCCTCGACGCGCGCCGCCGCGACGCCCGAATCCTCCGCGGGAACGCCCATCTCGAGATCCAACCGCCGGTCCGAAGAAAAGCGCGCGCGTTCGGAGAGACCCGATGAGAGACCACCTTCGCGACCTCCTCCGCGACCTCCTTCGCGAGCCGCCGAGGCGTCCGCGTCGGAGGCGTCGGCGAGCCCGCCCCGCCCCGCGGCGCTCGCCGCCGCCTCTCCCCGGGTCCTCTCGACGCTCGGCGACCTCCGGGGGGCCCCGCGGAAAAAAACCTTCGCCGCGACCTTTGCCAAAAACCTTCGCCAAAACGCCTCGGCCAAACCCCTCGCCGCTCGCCCGTTTTGGTCCGTGAGTGCGAGGAGCGCGACGAACGCGACGGCGGTGACGGCGTTGGCGGCGACCAGGCCCCCCGCGACGTCCCACGGGCTCTCGGCGTCGGACTCAGCAGCGCCCATCGCCGCGAGGCCTTCGCCTCCGCCGCCTCGGCGCTCGGCGAGGACGAACAGCGTCCTCCCGACGCAATAGTGCGGGAGCCACCGGAACAACGCGTCGCACGCGCGCCACGCGTCCGCCGCGCCGCCCTCGCCCATCTCCGCCGCGCTCAAACCTGACAACACGACGCTCGCGATGAGCTGCGCGACGCCGAAGAAGAACGCCGCGCCCATCTGCCCCGCGAGCGCGCCGGGAGCGGTCGTGAACGGCGCGCGGCAGAGGTACGCCAGCGGAAACGCGCTCGCCGCGAACGACGCCAGCGACGCGGCGACAACCGGAAGCGCGGCGCCGCCGTGCGCGGCGAACCCGAACGAACGAGGCCCGGAGTCTTCTTCGCCGCCGCCGCTCGATGATTGTTCCTCGCCGACGCTCGCACCACCACCGCTCAGGCCGCTCAGGACGAATAGGCACGCGGCGAGTACGGGCGCGGCGGTCATCACGTCCCACGCGTAGGTCGCGGACCAGTACGTCAACCGCGACACCCCCGCGAGGGTCTGGAGGTGCTCGGCGCCGGAGGCTCGCTCGAGCGTCGGGAACGTCGCCGCCGCCGCGCTCATACACGCCAGGCCGAGAACGACGCAGATCGCCACGAGCAAGTGGCCGAGCGTTCGCTGCTCGGCGCGCTGCTCGGGCGTCGAAGGCAGGGGGTGGTTGAGGGCGCGAAGGTAACACGAGGGATCCGATCCAGACGACGACGAACGCGACGAAGCGGCCGCGCCCGCGCCCGAACCGCTCGAACCCGAACCCGAACCCGAAAAACCCGAACCTGAACCGCAGGCGATGGGACCGAGCGCGGCGGCGAACGCCGCGGAGTGTCGCGCGGTCATCGCCGCGGGGAGCGCGTGGTACGCCGTCGGCGACGCGAGGAGGACGTACGACGCCCCGCGCGGCGTTCGGTCACCCGATTCCCCGGCGCCGCGGGGGGCTTCTTCCGCGATCGCCGCGCACGAGCCCGCGCGCGCCGCCGAATCCGAAGACCGTTCCGCCGCCTCCGAACGAAGAAGCGTCCGCGCCTTACAGGTCGTCCTCGGCTTGGCCCCGGCGAGAACGGCGGCGTCGAGCGTCCCCTCGAGCGCGTCGCACGCGGCGCACGCTGTCGGCCCCCCCGCGTCCTCGTCCGCGTCGCACCGATCCACCACGGGCGACGATTCGGAGCACGACCAGGGGGGCGGGAGGCGGCGGCGGTCGAGGGGGGAGGCGGCGGCGTCGGGGCTCGAGGAGAGGCCGATCGAGGAGAGACCGATCGCGGCGCCTCCCGAAAAGCTCGAGTCCATCGCCGCGAGGGGCGGATCCCCCGCGCGCGCCGCGGGGACGCTCGCGGCCAACGCGCCGGCGACGACGAAGAGAACGGGGACGAGCGCCGAGACGCAAAAGCCGCGCGCGTCGCGACGCGCGTGCGCCGCGCGCTTGAACAAACACGCGGAGAACTGCGCGAAGCGCCCCGAGCGGACCGTCCGACGAGTCGCGCGCGACGCGCGGGGGGTCGCGGAGGGTCCCCTCGGGGGGTCGCGGCGGAGGGCGGAGGCGGGTTTTTTCGACGAGGACGACGAGGACGACGAGGGCGACGTCTCCTCGGGCGACGTCTCCTCGGGCGACGTCTCCTCGGGCGACGTCTCCTCGGTCTCCTCGGTCTCCTCGCGTCCCCCGCGTCCCTTCAGCGTCCCTCCCGCGTCCCCCTCGCGTCCCTCGTCGAGAAGTTTCGCGACGCGCGCGCCGACGTCGTGGAACACCTCCTCGAGCGTCGAACACGCGACGCCGACGGAGGCGACGCCCAGCGCTTTGCCCTCCGCGCCCTCGAGCGCCCTGAGCGCCGCGGGGAACGCCGCGCGCCGGTCGCGAGGCAGAGCGAACGAAGCCGACGTGGCGCTCGCCGCCGACGCGAGAGCGCTCGAACGTTCCGCCGACGCGCCGGGAACCCGTCGCCGAACCGCCTCCAACACGTTCGCGACGCGAGGGGGAAGAAGGTGTCCTCCCGACGCCGCCGGAGACGACGCCGCGTCCTCGCGTCCTTCGTCGGACGCGTCCTCGCGTCTCCCGGACCCGTCCTCGATCCCCCGCTCGTCCTCGCGCGCGCTTTCCTCCTCTTCCCCCTCTTCCTCGAGCTCGACCAGGAGCCTGTCCCCCCTCCCGAAGGCGGTCTTGAGGAAGAGCGGGCTCCCGACGCACGCGAGCTTCCCCGCCGTCTGGATCATCACCCTGTCCGCGAGCTCGTCCGCCTCGTCCATGAAGTGCGTGGTGAAGAGCACCGACGCGCCCTCCCCGCGGACGTACTCGCGAATCATCCGCCACGCGCGCCTCCGACTCTTGGGGTCCATCCCGGTCGTGGGCTCGTCGAGAATGACCACGCGCGGGTCGCCCACGAACGCGACGGCGACGGAGAGTTTCCGACGCTGGCCCCCGCTGAGCTCCCCCGCGCGCCGCTCGCTCAGCCGACGCAAACCCGCCGCCGCGAGCTTCGACGCGCACTCCGACGAGACGCGCTCGCGGGGGATCCCGCGCAGGTTCGCGAAGAACGCGAGGTGTTCGCGGACGGTCAGCGTCGGCCAGAGCACGTCGAACTGGGGGCACACGCCGAGGGAGGCGGGCGACGCGGCGGGGCGCGGGGGAGTATCAGTATTCGTCGGATCCGAAAAATCGGATCCGACGAACACGCGCCCCGAATCCGGCGCGAGCGCGCCCGTGAGGATGGACACCAGCGTCGTCTTCCCCGCGCCGTTGTGCCCGAGGAGCGCGGTGACCTCGCCCTCCCGCGCGACGAAGCGAAGGCCGTCCACCGCGGCGACGCGGCCGCCGTCGAACGTCTTCACGAGGTCCTCCGCGCGAATCGCCGCCGCGCGACGACGCGGAGGAGCGCCGCCGCCGGTTTCGTTTGACGCGGGCGAGCCGTCGTACGCGTCGTCGCCCGCCTCGGGCTCCACCCCGCCGGGCAAAATCGCGAGGTCCTCGGGAAGAACCGCCGTCCGCGCGAACGAGGAAGCGGCGTCGCCCCCCGAGTGGCGAGAGGTGATCCCGGGACCGGGACCGGGACCGGGATCGGGACCGGTCGAACGCGCGCGCGCGCGCGCGCGCCCGCGACGAGAAAAAAAACGACGAACGCACGAAGCGGCGCGGCCCCCCCGCCCCCGCGCGGAGACTATCCCCGCGGCGCACGCGAGCGCGGCGTACGCCACGAGATTCCCCGCGACGACCGCGAGTACCCTCCCCGTTCCGAACGTCCCGGACTCCGCGCCGGTGAACTCTCCGTCCCCTCCGTCGAAGAGGTTTCGGCGTAGGTTCCCCCACGTCGCGCCTCGTTCGGCGTTTTCGAGGATGGCGACGGCCCACCCCCACTGGTACATCGCCCCCGCGGGGCACAGGACGCACGACAGCAGCCACGCGTCGCTCCCCTCTGGGTTCGCCGCGACCGCGGAGGCCGCGGGTACCCAGGTCAAGACGTACAGGAGACTCGACGCCACCGCGGCGACGTTCGCGGAGGCGAAGAGCCTCGAGAGGAAGAACCCGAAGGCGACGAGCTGCGCGGTCCAGAGCGCGAGGAACGCGAACGTGAGCGTCGGGCTCGTGTGCCGGAACGGGTACGCCCCGACCGACGCCACCAGGAACGAGACCAGAACCAGCGGCGCGTACGCGGACGCGAACCAGCTGAGCCAGTACGTCCGCGGCCCGACGCCCATCGCGAACAGGCCCTGCGCGATGCGAAGCTCGCGCTCGCGAACCACCGCCTGGACGACGCTCACGACGGGGACGACGAACGCGAAGACGAAGGCCAAACCGAAAAAAGCAGCCGCGAACGTCGACCCCAGGTTGGTCGAGTACGCGGGGAACGGAAACGCCTTCACGAACACCCGCAGGGGGAACGACGCGAAATCCACGGGAAAGCCGGGGTCCGTCGAGGGACCCGACGGCGTGACGACCGGATCGTCGCCGTTCCCGGCGGAGGAGGAAGAAAAATCAAAATCGCCCCCCCCGAGGGCGTACGCCCCGAGGGCGGCGTCGAACGCGGCTTGGACGTTGGCGTAGGTCCAATATTTTTTCCACGCGTCGTCCTCGCCGACGACCCACCGCTGGAACTTCGCCCGCGCCCACCCGGCGCCGAGGTGCCCGGTCGGAACGTCCGACGCGTTGACCCGAATCACGTATTCGATGCGACGCGTGACGCCTCGCCTGACCCTCGCGTCGCCCTCGGGAAGGTTCACGACCGCGAACGCGGCGCCGAGCGCGGGGGAAGACGCGAACGTTCCCTCTCCGACGGAATCGGAATCGGAATCGGAATCGGACTCGTACTCGCCCGCCGCCATCTCTTGCGCGACGCGCTCGGCGTCCTCCGCGGTGTTCGCTCCGACAAGGAACGCGCCGAGGGCGGCGTCGACGCTCGCCGCGCACGCCCGCGTCCCACGCGGGGAGCGGCGGCAGGGGCGGGTGCACGCCGGGCCGAGGTCGCGGAGTAGCGGCGACTCGGCGACCCGCTCGAGGGTCGACGCGAAGGACGACGAAGAGGCGTCGCGGCTTTCGCTTTCGCTTTCGCGCGACGGAGGAGACGCCTCCGCGACGACGTTCGGCACTCCCGAGACGTTCGCCGCGAGTTCGCGGCACGCCGCCCCGTCCGGATCCGCCGCGCACGTCGCGAAGAGCGCCTGGAGGCTCGAGGCGAGCTCGGCGAAGGTCGGAGGGTCTTCGGAGGTTTTTCGAGACTCCGCGGTTAGGCGGGCGACGGAGAACGCGGCGTCCGCGTCCAGCGCCGATGCGAACGCCAGCTGGCGCGCGAACGACGCGCGCGACCACGCGGGGTACCGCGCGTCGTCGTAGAGCCTCGCGTGCCGATCGTCAGGGGGTGGGTTCGATTCCTCCCGGGTGGCGTCGTTCGACGCGTCCTCCTCCTCGAGATTCCTCCCGTCGTCGTCGAGACGACTCGGCGCGGGGCCGCAGAGGAGTTCGAGCGCGGCGGCTTCGGCGACGGCGCGGCTTCCCGGGTCGTCGCTCGGGGAGAAGACGAGCCTCGTCGCGCCGGCGCCTCCGCGGGGGAGCCGCCCGGACCACGTCAGCGAACGCAGCGGGACGGGGCGGTGGAGGGTCACGCCGCGGCGCTCGTCCGCGATGAGCGCGCGGGGGAGGCACAGGAGGGCGACGAAGGCGACGGGGACGAGCACCTCGAGCGCGGCGCAGAAGCGCGCGGCGCCCCTGAGCTTGAGCGTGAGGTTCTTGCGCACCAGAGCGCGGAACTGGCGGAGCGCGAGGGACCGCGCGAGGGCGGAGCCGCGAGGGGGGGGAGAGGAAGAACGCGCGCGGGGGGGGGGGGGG
>MDSW01178671.1_pt1 | contig 24313 bp, 18 predicted proteins | sample 811171 | NCBI WGS metagenome assembly MDSW01 (sample SAMN05326641, study PRJNA326480) | marine metagenome | isolation source: seawater | place: Atlantic Ocean: North West | collected 2012 | reverse complement strand
TCCTTGAGTTGCTGTTAATCTTAATCCAGCACTAAATAAAAAAGCTTGCTCTCTATTTCTAACATTAACTGATGGACCATATGTTCCACTCTCCATTAAAAACTGATCCGTATAGTAATTAGTACCAAAATGTATATATTGGCCACTGTATTGATATTTAAATAATCCATTGTTTTCAAATGATTTTGAATAGGAAACTCTAAATGAAAAACCATCATCTGCATACCTATCACCAAACTCTCCAGTTGGTTGGTTTTTTCCAAATGATATTTCAATTAATTCTGCTTTATTAGTTGTATGTGAAAATGAAATAAATATTAATAAACTTAATAAATATATCATTAGGAATTTGCAAGACCTGTTTTCTTTAGGAGTGCATCAACTTTAGGTTCACGACCCCTAAAGCCAACATATAAATTCATAGGATGGTCAGTATTACCTTTTGATAAAATATTATCTTTAAAATCACTAGCTGTTTGTTTATTAAAGATACCATCTTTCTTGAATTTATCAAAAGCATCCGCCTCTAGTAATTCAGCCCATTTATAAGAATAATAACCAGCTGAGTAACCTCCACTAAAAATATGTGAAAATGCATGAGAGATTGAATTTCCTTTTACTTGAGGGAGAATTTTATAGTCTGATAAAATTTCATTTTCAAATTCTTCAACATTCTCTATATCATTATAACCATCGTGCCATGCCATGTCAATTTTACAAAGCTGTAATTGTCGCAATGACATTGAGCCAGACATGTAAGTTTTTAACTCATTTATTTTATTAATATAATTATTTGGTATAACCTTATTAGTCTCATAATGATAAGCAAACATATTTAAAACCTCTGGCTCTAAAAGCCAGTTTTCAAATATCTGTGAAGGTAATTCAACAAAATCCCAATATACACTCATACCACCTAGCGATTTATATTTAACATTTGTCAATAATCCATGCAAACAATGTCCAAATTCATGAAAGATAGTTCTAACTTCATTTAGACTTAAAAGAGCAGGCTTATCAGGAGTTGATTTTGTTAGGTTACAATTAAATGTTACATGAGGCTGCTGAATTAAATTTCCATTCAAGCCCTGTCCTTTTAATTGATTCATCCATGCCCCACCGCGTTTTGTTGATCTTGGATGAATATCTTGATATAAAAGACCAATATAATTATTATCAATATCTGTTACTTCGTATACACAAACTTCTTCATGAAACTTATCTACATTATCTAAATTTTTGAAATTCAAACCATAAAGTTTGTTAGCTACTTCAAATACACCATTAATTACATTTTCTGATTTAAAATAAGGTCTTAAACATTCATCATCAAAATCATAGAATTCTTTTTTATACTTATTGCTGTAATATGGTAAATCCCATGGAGTAATATCACTCAGATTATCAACTTTTTTTGCAAATGTTGTTAAGGTATCAAACTCCTTCAATGCAGTTTTATGAGAAGGGACTATCAAATCATCAATTAATTTGTATACATTTTCCTTAGATTTAGCCATTCTTCTATCTAAGACAAAATCAGCATGTGTACTATATCCAAGAAGCTTGGCTTTCTTATCCCTCAATTTTGATATCATTTTCAAATTTTCTGAATTATCAAATTTACCACCATTACATTTAGAACCAAATTTTCTATAAACATCTTCCCTTATAGCTCTACTTTTACAATTGTTCAATAAAATACCAACATTAGTATCTAAAGTAAAGCACCACTTATCAGGCTTTTCGTTTTTAACTGCATTAGACTTTGCTAAATCTATAGCATTTTGCGGGATACCCTTTAAGTCTTCTTCAGAATCAATCCAGTAATCATTTATTTCATTTGTAGCACTAAGAACATTATTAGAATATTTTGGACTTAACTTGCTTAAATTTTCACTGATTTTTCTATATTCTATTTTATCTGAATCTTGTAAATCTGCGCCACTTCTAACAAATTCATTATATGTTTCTTCAATTAAGCGCAAATCATCTTTATCGCAATTATAATTATTCTTATTTAAATAAACAGATTTGATTTTTTCAAATAAAGAATTATTTAAATATATATCATTACTAAACTTTGAGCTTATTTCACTAATCTTCCCAACTAATGATCTAATTTCATCATCAGCAATTGAAGCGAAGTAGTGGTAATAAATAGTTATAACATGATCTAATAAATTAGAAGAATTTTCAAAAGCTAAAATAGTATTTTTAAAAGTTGGCTCATCAAGATTAGAACAAATATTTTCAATATTATTTTTTGATTCATTAATTGCATAATCTAAAGCTGGCATGAAATGCTTTGCTTTAATTTTTGAAAATGGAACTGAATTATATTTATCAGTGTTATCTTTTATTAACGGGTTATTCATATTATTAATATACTACAAAATTTATTATTTTTCCTGGTATATATATTTCTTTTTTAATTTCTTTTTTATCTAAATATTTTTTTATTTTTTCTTGCTCTTTTGCTAAAGATAGAACATCTTCTTTATTTAAACTATCTTCAACGCTAATAACTCCTCTAACTTTTCCATTAACTTGAATAGCAATATCAACTGAAGACATTTTTAATTTCGAGCTATCACAACTTGGCCATGATTCAATAAATACGCTATTATCATTACCTGAAATTGACCACAGTTCCTCTGAAAGGTGAGGCGCAAAAGGACAAAGTAATTTTATAAACGAATCCTTATAATTATCACTTAAACCTATTTCATAAAAGTGATTAACAAATTCCATTAACTTACTTAAACAAGTATTAAACTTCATTTCATGCATATTTTTAGTTATATAATCAATAGTATGATTATATATATATTCATCTTTACTTGTAATATGATTATTAGTGTTTTTATTAATCAGTCTATATGATCTATGTAAAAATCTATCAATACCTTTAATGCCCTTATCATTCCAATCGCCACCCTCATCAAAAGGGCCCATAAACATTAAATAACATCTAAAAGTATCTGAACCATAGTTTTCTATGAATGAATCAGGAGATACAGTATTACCTTTTGATTTCGACATTTTATTGCCATCTTTTGTTATTGTACCTTGATGAAATAAATTTTTAAATGGTTCATCAAAGGTCAAATAACCCAAATCTCTTAAACATTTAGTAATAAATCTAGCATAAAGCAAGTGCATAGTAGCATGTTCTGAGCCTCCTACATAGTAATCTACAGGCAGCCATTTATTTGATTCATCAGTAAATGGATTAGAAGAGTTTTTAGAATCAGGATAACGTAGATAATACCAAGATGAACAAACGAAAGTATCCATCGTATCAATTTCTGGCCTCCACCCCTTTCCAAAGATCTTTTCTGTACGCTCTACCAATTCATTCGAAGAGCCTAATGGTGAGGTTCCCTTTGGCTTGTATTCAACATCATCAGGAAGTGCCCATGGTAAATATTTTTCAGGAATTGGATGAGGTTTACCTTTAGGGTCATATACAATTGGAATAGGAGCCCCCCAATACCTTTGCCTTGAAATTAACCAATCTTTTAATTTATAATTTGTATACTTTTTACCACAATTATTTTTTTCTAAAAATGATATAATTATCTCTTTTGATTTTTCAGTAGTTTGACCATTTATAATATCTGAATTTATTGATATTCCATTTGAAGTAAATATTTCTTCAGAATTATCATTATTATTTTCTGGTTTTACAACTTCAATAATTTCTAAATCATATTTTAATGCAAACTCATTATCTCTTAAATCATGACCAGGAACCGCCATTATAGCTCCAGTACCATAACCAGTCAATACATAATCAGCAATCCATATTGGAACTTCTTTCTTATTTATCGGATTAATAGCATACAAACCAGTAAATACACCACTTTTTGTTTTCTTTGTATCTAATCTTTCAATTTCACTTTTGAGTGATGTTTTTTTACAATAATCAGCTACATTTAATTTAAATTCTTCAGGTATATATGATTTTACATAATCATGTTCTGGAGATAAAACAATATAGGTTACTCCATATATTGTATCTGCCCTTGTTGTAAATGCATTAATTTTTTTATCGACATTTTTTATTTTAAATTGAATTATAGCTCCATTGCTTTTTCCTATCCAATTCTTTTGCATTAACATTGTTTTATTGGGCCAATTTAATTTTTCAAAATTAAGTAATTCATCTGCATAATTAGTAATTTTAAAAAACCATTGTTTTAAAGGTTTTTGAATAACTAATGCTCCTGATCTTTCTGAAGTTCCATCAGATAAAACTTGCTCATTAGCTAAGACTGTTTGGTCAACCGGATCCCAATTAACCATCGCCTCTGATCTATAGGCCAAATTATTATTATACAATTCTAGAAATAACCACTGTGTCCATTTATAATAATCCTCATTGCATGTTATCACTTCACTGTCCCAATCAAACATTGCACCTATTTTCATAAGCTGTTTTCTCATTACAGAAATATTTTTATTAGTGCTTACCTTTGGGTGAATTCCATGTTTAATTGCAAAATTTTCTGCCGGTAAACCAAATGCATCGAAACCTTGAGGTTGGAAGATATTAAATCCATTCATCTTTAAAAAACGTGCAAAAGTATCAACGGGTCCATAATTATACCAATGTCCAATATGAAGTTTATCACCTGATGGATAACTAAACATTGTTAAGATATATTTTTTATTTTTACAATTATTTAAATTTGTCTTTAAATATTTATTTGATGACCATTTTTTTTGCCACTTTAATTCTATATCTTTTAATACTATATCACTACTCATATTGTTTAAAAAACTCTATTAAAGAATCTATTTCCTCTTTAGTTCTTTTTTCAGTAAATGCTAGCAATAATTTGTTATCAGATTTATCATTTAAAGGCTTATCGATTAAAATATTATTATTAGCAGCATCCTCTTGTATTTTAGTAGCTGAAACAACGGTTGTTATAACAAATTCCTTAATAAATGACCTGTTTTTACCATAAACGTTAAAGTTATTTAAATTATCTATTTTATCTGCAGCATATTGACAATTATTATAACAAATTTTAGCAATTTCTTTTAAAGATTCTCCAAGTAAGGCTAGAAATATAGTTGAACGTAAAGCCAACAATCCTTGGTTTGTACATATATTAGATGTTGCCTTATCTCTTCTAATATGCTGTTCTCTAGTTTGAAGAACCATAGAATATGCAACTTTGCCGTCAACATCTTCTGTTTTTCCAATTATTCTACCAGGCATTTTTCGAATAAACTTTTTTCTTGAACATAAAACACCAATATTAGGACCACCAAAAGACATATAATTACCTAAGGATTGAGCTTCTCCTACGTATATATCACATCCACAGTCACCAGGTGATTTAAGTAATGAAACTGAAACTGGATCTGATAAAACTATAAAAAGCGCATTACCTTTAACATCATTAAAACTATCTAAATCTTCAACTATCCCAAAATAATTTGGTGATTGTACTACAATACAAGCATAATCATCTAATGATGATGTTAAATTTTTAGTAGTTCCATTACCTAGCATCTCAATATAATTAATTTCAACTCCAATAGGGTCAACATATGTTTTTAGAACATCAACATAAGATGGATGTATAGATTTAGATAATAATATTTTTTTATTCTTAGTAATTGATATTGACATTAAACAAGCTTCGGCTAAAGCAGAAGCACCATCATATAAAGAAGCATTTGAAACTTCCATTCCAGATAAAGAACATATCATTGACTGAAATTCATATAAATACTGCAAAGTTCCCTGGGCTACCTCAGCTTGATATGGCGTATAAGCTGTATAAAATTCAGACCTACTTGATAAAGTATCAACTATCTTTGGAATATAATGATCATAGCTACCACCGCCCATAAAAAAAAGAGAATTTGAGGCATTTAAGTTTCTTCCAGCTATTACATTAAAATAATTTGTTATCTCCTGTTCCGACAATGCATCTTTTAAAGATAAATTATTTATATCATATTTAAATTTATTAGGTATGATTTCAAATAAATCTTCAATACTTTCAAGTGAAAGCTTTCTAAGCATTTCATTTAATTGTGAATCTGTAATTGAAATATTAGACATTAATCAACTCATTGTATTGTTTATCACTTAATAAATCACCTTTTTCTGAATCATCTTTGATTTTAATTTTAATAATCCATCCATCTTCAAATGGATTAGAGTTTATTAATTCAGGTTCATCTTCAATTTTATCATTAATAGATATTACCTCCCCTGAAATTGGCATAAATAAATCTGCAACTGTTTTAACAGCTTCAATAGTTCCAAATACTTCATGTTGATCAAAAGAATCACCAACATCAGGCAATTCAACAAAAATTATATCACCTAATTCACTTTGAGCAAAATTTGTTATACCAATTTTTGCTTCATTACCATTAACCTCTAACCACTCATGCTCTTTTGTAAATAATAAATTTGATTGTTTACTCATTTTCCATCTCCTTATAGTGAAAAGTATTTAAAAAATTTGTATTGTAATTCCCTGATACAAAACTGTCATCTGCTAGTATTTGTTTTTGAAAAGGAATAGTTGTCTTTATTCCCTCTATAACAGACTCATCAAGTACGCCAACCATTTTATTTATAGCTTCATTCCTTGATGATGCGTGCACAATTATTTTTGCAATCATAGAATCATAATTCGGAGGTATTTTATAACCTGCATATATATGAGTATCAACTCTAACTCCGTTACCCCCAGGCATATGTAAGCTAGTAATTTCACCTGGTGAAGGCATAAAGTTTTTAGCTGGATTTTCAGCATTTATTCTACATTCAATTGAATGCCCTCTCGGCTTTAATTTTGCAAGCCATTCAGGTAAAACTAAACCTGCATGACAAAGAATTTGATTTTTTACGATATCAAAATTTGTAACCATTTCTGTAATAGGATGCTCTACTTGAATCCTAGTATTCATTTCCATAAAATAAAACTTATTTGTTTCAGTATCATATAAATATTCAATTGTTCCTACACCAACATATCCAACTTCTTTTGCAATTTTAACCGACATATCTGACATCTCTTTTCTAAGTTCATCTGTGAGTAAAGCCGAAGGAGCTTCTTCGATTACTTTTTGATGTCTTCTTTGTACCGAGCATTCTCTATCTAATAATGAATAAACATTTCCATGTGTATCAGCAATTATTTGTATTTCTATATGCTTGGGTGAAATAAAATATTTTTCAACATAAACATTTGTATCATTGAAAGAGATTTTTGCTTCTGATTGTGCAGTATCAAAGGCATTTTTGAATTCTAATGGATCATTTACAATTCTCATACCTCTACCACCACCACCTGATGAAGCTTTAATAATAACAGGGAAACCAAGTTCGTTTGCTATACTAAGTCCCTTATCAGAATTCTCAACTATCCCAACAGATCCAGGTATAATTGGAACATTTAATTTACGCATTGTTTCTCTTGCTGTAGATTTATCACCCATAGTAGAAATAATATCAGACGTTGGACCAATAAAAGTTAAATTATTTTCAACACAAATTGTTGAGAAGTCAGCATTTTCAGATAAAAAACCATATCCAGGATGGATCGAATCAGCATTTGTTAATTCTGCAGCTGATAAAATAGCAGGAATACTTAAATAACTCTTTGATGAATCTGCTGGACCTATACAAATAGCTTCATCAGCAAATTTTGTATGTAAAGACAATTTATCAACATCTGAATATACAGCAACAGTATCTATACCAATTTCTTTACATGCACGAATTATTCTTAATGCGATTTCTCCCCTATTAGCAACTAATACTTTTTTAAACATTATTTTTTAATGAATTTAAATAAAGGTTGACCGAACTCAACAGGCTGACCATCTTTTACCAATATTTCTGTTATTTCACCAGAATGATCTGATTCAATGGTATTGAAAATTTTCATTGCCTCAATAATACATAATGATTGACCGACTTCAATTGTATCACCAACATTAATAAATGAAGGTTCACCAGGTTTAGGAGATTCATAAAATGTACCAACAAGTGGTGCAGTTATTTTTTCAGAATTATCATTTACAATTTCAGTAGTTTTAATTTTATCTTCTAGATTATTCTCTGCAGTATTTTTTTCTATTGGAATATTTATATGTTCTGAAATATGTTCATTTTCATTATTTGAAACATTAACTACTTGTGACTGTATTTTTTTCCTTAATTTTATTTTTTGAGCACCCCAAAATGAAGAAATCTCTATTTCATTGATATCCGTATCTTTAATTACATCGATAAGCTTAGAAATTTTATTTTTCAATCTCATTTTACTCTCTCAATATATTTTTTTTCTTTTGTATCAACTCTGACAATTTCACCTTCTTGTACAAAAAGTGGGACATTAATTACTGCACCAGTTACTAACTTAGCTGGTTTTGTGCCACCTTGAGCCGTATTTCCTTTTTCACCTGGATCAGTTTCAACAATTTCCATTTTCATATGAGATGGGATTCTTATCTCAACAGGGTTTGATTGTGGATCAAAAGTTATTGTTACAGGTGTATTCTCAGCTAAGAAATCTGATGTATCTTTTTCGACAAATGATGATTGAATAGAAATTTGCTCATAAGTCTCCTGATCCATAAAATAATAAAAATCACTATCAGAATAAATAAAATTATAATCTCTAGCTTCGATTCTTATGATTTCAATTTTATGTCCAGCTCTAAATGTTTCATCTACAACCTGTCCAGTCTTTATATTTTTAAGTTTTGTTCTTACAAAAGCACCGCCTTTGCCTGGTTTTACATGCTGAAATTCAACGATTTTCCACAAATTGTTTTTATGATTAATTATTAGACCATTTTTAAAATCTGATGTGCTTGCCATAATATCCTATAATAAGTTTTAATTATCAATATTTAACTATAATAATATAAAATGATTATAGAGAATTAAACTAAAAGAAATCTATAAAATTTTAATGTTATTTATTTAACAATTTCTGAATTGTATCCGAATGCTTATTTAGTTCATCTAATTCATATTTTACTGATGGTACTAAATCGTCTTCTGGATATTTAGATAAGAATTGGTTATATAATTCCTGTGCAATAGTATAAGATTGTATATAATTACTATTTATATAAGCTTTTGTAAACAATGATCTTTTAGCTAATTCTGAATCAGGATAATCCCAAAGAATTTTATTTAAAAACTCAATTGTTATATCGTAGTTTTTAAACTCATTTAGATAAATCTCTGAAATTAAAAATAAAGACTTAGTGATATAATCTTCATTGTCACTTGAATTTACTATATGGTGCAATGCAACTAAACAATTATTAAAATCTTGATTATTATATAAATTCTGAGCATTTTCCCAATTATTTAAATCTTCATTATTATTACATGAGATAAATAAAAAGAGAAATAAAGTTAATATAAATCTATATATCATCATTTTTTCTCATCATCAACAACTTCATAATCCGCATCCTTTACCTCACCATCTTTTTGTGAATCCTGATCAGCTGATGAACCTTGATTATTAGCTGTTTCATTTTGCTGTGCATTTTGATACATTTTCTGAGAAATTTTCTGAAACTCTTGATTTAAGTCTTCTAATGATTTTTTAATTAATTCAACATCACCAGTTTCTTTATCCTTTTTAAGTTTTTTTAGTTTCTCATCAATAGTAGAATACTCTTCTTTTGATAATTTATCTTTTAGTTCTTTCAATTGAGTATCAAGCTGATGAATAGTTTGATCAGCATTATTAATAGTATCTACACGCTCTTTGTTTTTTGCATCCTCTTCTTTATGTTTTTCAGCATCTCTTTTCATTTTTTCAATTTCATCCTCACTTAATCCACTTGAGGCTTCAATACGAATAGATTGTTCCTTACCTGTTGCCTTATCATTTGCTGATACATTTAAAATACCATTTGCATCAATATCAAAGGTTACTTCAATTTGAGGAACACCCCTTTGTGCTGCAGGAATACCTTCTAAATGAAATCTTCCTAAAGATTTATTTCCCGAAGCCATTTCTCTTTCACCTTGTAATATATGAATTTCGACTGCGGTTTGATTATCTGCAGCAGTTGAAAAAACCTGACTTTTTTTAGCAGGAATGGTTGAGTTTGCTTCTATAAGTTTTGTTGAAACACCACCTAGAGTTTCAATGCCCAAAGACAAAGGGGTGACATCTAGAAGCAAAACATCTTCAACATCGCCCGCTAAAACTCCTCCTTGTATAGCAGCTCCTAAAGCAACAACCTCATCAGGATTAACACCTTTACTTGGTTCTTTACCAAAAATGTTATTAACTGTATCTTGAACCAAAGGAATTCTTGTAGATCCACCAACCAAAATAACTTCATCAATCTCAGAATTACTTAATTTAGAATCTTTTAAAGCATCTTTACACGGCTTTACCATTTTATCAATAGTAGACTTTATTAATGATTCAAATTTAGCTCTTGTTAAATTAACTAAAAGGTTTTTTGGTCCTGAATCATCTGATGCAATAAATGGTAAGTTTATTTCAGTTTGCTTTGAAGATGATAGTTCACATTTTGCTTTTTCTGAAGCTTCCTTAAGTCTTTGAATAGCCATAGAATCATTTGATAAATCATAATTTTCAGATTTTTTGAATTCATCAATTAACCATTCAACAAGAATATCATCGAAATCATCTCCACCAAGCATAGTATCACCATTAGTTGATTTTACTTCAAAAACACCATCTCCTAGCTCTAAAATAGATATATCAAATGTTCCACCACCCAAATCAAAAACTGCTATTTTTCTATCTCCTTGCTTATCTAAACCATATGCAAGCGCAGCAGCAGTTGGTTCATTTATAATTCTTTTAACATTTAGACCTGCTATAACACCAGCATCTTTAGTAGCTTGCCTTTGTGAATCATTAAAATATGCTGGAACTGTAATTACTGCATCAGAAACCTTTTCTCCCAAATAATCCTCAGCAGTTTTTTTAATATTCTGAAGGACCATTGCACTTACTTGAGGAGGTGCATATTCAGAACTATCAACCTTAATATTAACTGAATCATTTTTACCTTTAGAAATTTCATATGGATATTTCTTATTTTCATTTACTACTTCTTTATAAGATCTGCCAATAAATCTTTTTGCTGAAAAAATAGTTTTTTTTGGATTAGTAACTGCTTGTCTTTTAGCAGCCTGACCGACTAAAGTATCACCATCTTTTGAAAATGCAACAATCGAAGGTGTTGTACGCAATCCATCATTGTTTGTTATAACCTCAGGTTTACCACCTTCAATTACAGCTACACATGAATTTGTTGTTCCTAAATCTATTCCAATAATTTTACCCATATTATAAATTACTCCTTAAATATTTTTAAATTATAAAATATATATACAACAATTATGCCAAAAAATACAAATACTGCATTTTTGTCATGTTATAAAGATTTTGATTTTGATTTGGCCTTATCTTTAGATTTAAAAATTAGCTGAGAGCCTTTACCATTTATGTAGATAATAGAATTTTCTTTTATTTCACCATTCAAATACTTAAATGAAATAATATTTTCAATTTCATCTTGAATTATTCGACGAATAGGTCGTGCACCCCATTCCCTATGTATACCATTTATTAATAATATATTCTTAGCGGATTTACTTATACGTAATGACATATTTTTAGATTTTAAATTTTTCCTCAAATCATTTAACTGTAAATCTATAATATCAAAAAGATTTTCTTTATTTAATGAATTGAATATAATCGTTTCATCAAGCCGATTTAACAATTCAGGTTTAAAATATTTTTTAACTTCTAGATTTAAGTCATTTTTAAAATCTTTTTCATTAGATTTATTAAATCCAATTGAACTTGAGCTAATATTTTGAGTACCAATATTTGAAGTTAATATAATAATAGTGTTAGAAAAATCAATAACATGTCCCAAACTATCTGTCAACTTACCTTCATCTAATATTTGTAATAAAATATTAAAAACATCAGTATGAGCCTTTTCAATCTCATCAAATAATACAATAGAATATGGATTTCTTCTCACTTTTTCAGAAAGCAAACCACCCTCTTCATAACCAACATATCCTGGTGGTGCACCTATTAATCTAGAGACATTATATCTTTCCATATATTCTGACATGTCAATTTTAATAAGAGATTCTTTTTTATTAAATAATGAATGAGCTAATTGTTTAGCTAATTCTGTTTTACCAACACCTGTAGGACCTAAAAACATAAATGAACCAATTGGATGATTTGGATTCTTAAAACCAGAACGTGATCTTTGGATTGCTGCCACTAGCTTTTCAACTGCATAATCCTGACCTACTATGGACTTAGTTATATTGTCTTTAATGTTTAATATTTTAACCGATTCTTTTTCATTAATTTTTGAGATTGGAATACCAGAAATTATTGATACTGTATCAGCAACATCCATATCTGATATTTCTACTACATCCTTATCAATACTTGTAACTTTAAGTTTATTATTTATTAATTCGATTTTCTTAAGTATATCTTTTTCTTTATCTCTTAGTTTTGCAGCATTTTCAAATTGTTGATTTATAATTTCATCATTTTTATTTTTATTTATTTGTTTTAATTTTTTTTCTAATTTAATTACTGATTCAGGTACCGTAGAGCTATTCAAACTTATTCTTGAGCACACTTCATCCATAATATCTATTGCCTTATCCGGCAAAAATCTATCGTTTATATACCTATCACTTAATTCTACGCATGCTTTAATAGCATCTTCTGAAATTTTAACTTTATGATGAGATTCATATTTATCTTTAATACCGTTTAATATATCAACAGTACTTTTGATTGAAGGTTGATATACGATAATTTTTTGGAATCTTCTATCTAAAGCACCATCTGACTCAATATATTTTCGATATTCACTAAGAGTTGTTGCTCCAATTATTTGAATATCACCTCTAGCTAACGCTGGTTTAAACATATTAGCTGCATCTAAAGATCCTGCCGCACTTCCAGCACCAACAATTGTATGCAATTCATCAATAAACAATATGATATTTGAAGATTTTTCAATTTCAAGCATCATTTTTCTCATTCTCTCTTCGAATTGTCCTCTATATTTTGTCCCTGCGAGCATGCCAGGTATATCCAACGAAATGATAGTATAATCCCATAATAATCTCGGAACTTTTTTTTCTAAAATTCTAAGAGCTAGACCTTCAACAATAGCAGTTTTTCCAACACCTGGCTCGCCAATAAGAACTGGATTGTTTTTCTTTCTTCTTGACAATATTTGTGATAATCTTTCAATTTCTTGATTTCTACCAATAACAGGATCCAGCTCTCCTCTTATTGCAATATCGCTTATATTTCTTGAAAACATTTTAAGCGTCGACTCTTTATCTGTATCAGTATATTTTTTCTTATGAATAATTTTAATATTATTACTTGATGTTACATATGATTTTATTACTGAATAATCCACAGAACATAAATTAAATATTTTATTTAGAGTGCAATCTTTCTCAAGAAGCATTGATAGTAAAAGATCATTTTGCCCAGAAGTTTTTCTATTGTCATTTTTAGCTTCAACAAAAGAATTTTTAAGTATTCTCTCAGCTCTTCTTGTTAAAGGAAGATTACCTAATGTTGATGTAACATTTGAAGCAGTAAGTGATTCTTTTAACAATAATTTCATTTTATCAACATTGCAACCAACAGCGATCAATGTATTTGACGCACTTCCTTTATTGTCTTTAATAATTGCTAGTAATAAATGCTCTGAACCTACATATGAATGACCAATTTTTAAAGATTCTTCCTTTGCAATCTTTAACAGTCTTTGTATTCCAGAAGTATAATTTTCACTCATTTTTTTATAATCTTTTTATTATTAATTTCAAATATATTGTTTGCAATTTTTTTAAAACTCATATCATGACTTGTAATTACAAACGTATATTCTAACTTTCTATTTATATTAAGAATTAATTCTAATAAAAGTTTAGTATTAATTTCATCTAAATTTCCAGTTGGCTCATCGGCTAAAATTATCTTTTTACCTCCAAGTAAACATCTAAGCATTGCAACTCTTTGTTTTTCACCATGCGATAATGATTCTGGATAAGAATGTTTTAGATGTTTTATATCAACATAGCTCATATACTCTTCAATATTACGTTTTGTTTCATTTAAATCTAAATTATTTATATAGCTAGGTAGTAACAAATTTTGATATACATCAAACTCTGGTAATAAGTTAAAATCTTGAAATAAGTATGAAAAAGTCTTAATTCTATAATTTGACAAATTATTTATCGTTAAATCAAAATTATGTTTATCAGTTATTAATTTTCCACTATCAGGCTTTAATAAACATCCTATTATATTTAAAAGTGTAGATTTACCAACGCCAGAATTTCCTGTAATCAAATTAATCTCAGATTTGCTTATTTCAATTTCTGCATTATCTAATACTAAATTTTTTATATTATTGTTTATATATGATTTATTAATTTTTTTAAAACTTAACATATCTTTCCTTTCTATCGAGATAATAAATTGGTAATGTTGAAAAAAATGATATGATTAATGTTATAATTAAAAACAAAATTATTGTTTCGCTATTTTTAAAAGAAATATAACTTGGTAAAAATGGAAATGAATTATAAACAATATTTAAAAAATTATACTTTTCATATAAATACAATGAAACATTAACAATATTAATTGATAACAATATAATAATTGATGAAAAACAAAAATTCAAAATAAATAATTTTCTTGAAATTTTATTTATATTCATTCCAAGAATATTTAATACTAAGAATTGCTTAACCTTTTCATTGATAGATAAAATCATTGTTGAAAATAACATAAAACACGATAATATTATAGCAAACAATGCAAAAAAGTAATAGACTTTCTTTTCAAGCTCCAGGCCATCTATTATGAGATTTGAATAAAGATTATTCTTCATATATTTTTTATTATTTGTTGAATTCAAATCATCGTAATAAAATTTTAAATGATGATCTTTTGTAATATTTAAATTGTCAATAGATGTTATAATATTATTATTGAAATCTAAAAAATCAATATCATAAATAGCGTAAATATATAAATCCATATTTTCTACAAAACTTGTTGCAATATTTATATCAGAAGGATAAAAAATAGAAATTTTATCTCCAACAGACAAATTAAGATTATCAGCAACATTTTTACCGATTGCAACATGGTTATCATTTATTAAATTATTTGAATTATAAGTTGATAATTTTGAAATTTTGGAATTAAAATATTTATTAAAATTACTGAAACCTACAATATTAGTGTATAGTGCTGATTTATTAATAGAAGCAACTTTTTCATATCCAGAATTGAAATGGTCATGATTATAAAGTTCTTTTTCAATAATCAATTCATCAACATAATACTTATAATGGTAAGAATTTATTTTTTCAGTAAAATTTAATTGAATACCATTCATTATTGACATTATCATAAAGACTGAATATGAACCAATTAGCAAACCAATAAACGAGTAAATAAATGATAATTTTGGCTTACCGTTCACATCCTTTAAAAAGAATATAAGTAAATGTTTAAAATTCATATCTATTAATAAAGTTAAAATAAAAAAATATTGATATTATAAATAAAAGGATTGACATTAATGGGAAAATATAAAATATTAAATTGTAATCAATAGAAACTGGTAATATATTAGTAAAATATACATATTTGGGTAATTTGATAAAATTCATATTACTCTCAATTATCAATATAAAATATGAAATAGTAAAACCAAATAAACAACTAATAGAAAGAGAAAAGAAAGATCTAAGCAAAATCATCAAATAAATATAGAGATTACTCAGCCCCATTGTTTTAAGTAAATACAAGTTTTTTCTTTGACTAGAAATATATAAAAAATTATTTTGCAAAATATTAAAAATACAAATTATAAGAATAAAAATAATTAACATTTTAATGGGTGTGTCATATGACCTCAACCAATTAAAAAGATTTCTATTTAAATCATAAATGCTATTAACATTATATTGTGATTTTATTGTCTTATTATTTTCAATACTATAATTAGTCAAGAAATAATCATAATCATTATCAATAAATTTTCTAAATAATGCTCTATTACCATATACTAGATACCTATCATAATCAGGTATATTTGTATTAAAAACTCCACCAACAGTAATCATATCAACTTCTTTTACTGAAGATGAATCTACATCAATAACTATTAATTGTGATCCAACATCAACATTAAGTCTTTCAGAAAGAATTTGACCAATTATAATTTTATCATTAGACATGGTACCTGAAACCAAACTATCTTCTATCTTGCTAACTAAAGAATTATAATCTGAAAATGCTATTATATTAACTGGTTCAGAAAAATTTCTATTTTTAACTATTAATTTTCTAGATGATAATTTTGAAATTAATGCTTTATCTTTTAAATCTGATGATATAATATCAAAATCATTATCAGTTAATTTTTGATTGTAATCATTCGTTATTTTATATTTAGCATTAAAGTTTATTAACGAGTTATTAACTACTAATTTAAACCCATCGTTAACAGATATAATTAAAACAATGAAAATTATTGATAAAATTGTTATAAAAACTGAAAAATTATTTAAATATAATGATAATTTTGATTTTCTATTATTATGGTCTTTGTTAAAAGATAAAAAATTTTTAATTATTAATAATTTCATTTTTCATAGCTGGAAATAATATAACATCTTTTATAGATTTTTTATTTGTTAATATCATTACAAGTCTATCTATACCTATTCCAACACCACCTGTTGGAGGCATCCCGACTTCTAAAGCTTCAATAAAATCTATATCTAAGACTTGAGCCTCATCATCTCCTTTATCTTTTAACTTTTGCTGATCTAAAAATCTATTTTTTTGATCAATAGGATTATTTAACTCTGTAAATGAATTTGCAATTTCCATTTTATTCATAAATAATTCAAATCTTTCAACTATATCACCATTAGAATTTCTTTCGACTTTAGCCAAAGGAGATAACTCAATTGGATAATCTACTATGAAAGTGGGATTAATTAAATTAGGTTCAACAAAAAACGAAAAAGCTTTATCTAAAGATTTAGCATAACCATAACTATCATCTAAAGTAATATTATTTTTCTTTAATAAAGAATGAATATCTTTAGTTTTCATCGTACTTATTTTGTTTTTACTAAACTTATCTAAAACTTCAAAAAAACTATATACAGAAAAATCTGATTTAAAATCAATACCATCTATTTCTAAATTTAATTTACTAACTAAATTTTTAATCATACCTTCAGTTAATTTCATCATATCATAAACATCGTTATATGCAGCATAAAACTCCAGCATGGTAAATTCTGGATTATGATTTTTATCCATACCTTCATTTCTGAAATTTTTAGATATTTCATATACTCGCTCAAAACCACCAACAATTAAACGTTTCAGATACAACTCATCAGCAATCCTTAAAAATAATTCTTGATCTAATGTGTTATGATAAGTTTTAAAAGGCTTAGCATTAGCTCCACCATATAAAGGCTGTAGAACTGGTGTTTCAACTTCAACAAAGTCATTCAAGTTAAGGTATTCTCTTATACTATTGATTATTTTAAATCTGCTAATGAATGTTTTTTTACTATCATCATTTATAATTAAATCTAAATATCTTTTTCTATATCTGTGCTCTTTATCATCAAAAGAGAAAAAAAGCTTATTATCTTTTTCTTTCATATTTGGTAATGGATGAAGATTTTTAGATAATAAGTTTAAACTTAGTGCTTTTATAGATAATTCATTTGTTTTAGTATAAAATAAAACACCTTTTATACCAACAATATCACCAATATCTAATTTTCTTGCGACTATATCATATTGGTTATCTTTTAAATTATCATTTTTTAAATATACCTGAATTTTACTCGACATATCTTTTAGATTCAAAAAAGTTGTTTTTCCCATTTTCCTCATAGAAATTATTCTACCAGCCACAGAGACATCTTTCTGCATAAGTTTATCAGCATTAATTTTTAAATCATTTATATTATTTTTTTTATTGAAATTATGAGGGTATGGTTCAATTTCATTGTCTTTTAAAAATTTTAATTTTTCTAATCTAAATTTTTTAATTTCATTTAAATTCTTTTGATTATCACTCATTTATTCTCCATGTTAAATAATAAATATTTTCTAATAAATTCATTTATATTTCCATCTAATATATTATCTATATTGCTTGTTTCGTATTTAGTCCTATGATCTTTTACCATCTGATAAGGATGAAAAACATATGATCTGATTTGGCTACCCCATGAAATATCTTTTTTAAGTTCGTTCAATTTGTTCTTTTCTTCTTTATTTTCATTTAATTTCAATTCATATAATTTAGATTTAAGTATTTTCATTGCAATATTTTTATTTTTAAGCTGACTTCTTTGGTTTTGACACTGGCATACAACTCCTGTTGGTATATGGGTAATTCTTACAGCACTATCTGTCTTATTAATATGTTGACCTCCAGCACCACTAGCTCTATAAGTATCAATTTTAATATCTTTATCATCAATAACAATATCAATATCATCATCAATAACCGGGTAAACAAAAACAGAAGCAAACGAGGTATGTCTTCTTGAATTTGTATCAAAAGGAGAGATTCTAACTAATCTGTGAACTCCTCCCTCTGATTGCAAATTACCATATGCATTTAAACCATTTATTTCAATAGAGACATCTTTTAAACCATTTTCATCACCATCTTGATAATTTAAAATATTCATATTAAAATTATTTTGGTCAATCCATCTTTTATACATTCTAAATAACATAAATGCCCAATCTTCTGATTCTTTTCCACCAGCACCAGGATGAATATTCAATATTGCATTTCTTTTGTCATCCTTACCTGACATAATACTTGAAATTTCAAAATTGTTTAAATCAGTATAAATTTTTTCTAAATGCTCAACAGACTCATCACTAACAACATTTTCATCATTAACAATTTCAACATGGAATTTTAAAAGGTCAATATTAGAATTTAGACTTAAAATTCTATCCCTTTCATCATTTAAAATCTTGATTTTTTTTAAAATTTTGTGTGCTTTAGATTTATCATCCCAAAACAATTCATCAGAAGTTTTATCTTCATAATTTTTAATCTTTTTAGATATGCTTTTATCGTCAAAGATAACTCCTCAAATCTTCATATTTATTAAAACAAATATTTGATTTATTTATATAATCTTGTATTTCCATTAATATTTCTCAAGCTCTAATACTGGTTGTAATGAATCAATAGTTTCTATAGGATCATGAGTTCTGATTATATTTGCTCCATTATTTATGCATATTGCTTGCATAGATATGCTTTTATATAACCTATCTACAGGTTTATTGCTATTAAAATTCAACATAGATTTTCTAGATAAACCTACTAATATCCTACAATTAAATTTTTTAAACTTATTAATATTTTTAATAATTTCATAATTATGATTAAAAGTCTTACCAAACCCGATTCCTGGGTCAAGTATTACTTTATTAAGGTCAAATCCTATTTTTTTAACATATTTAATCCTTGACTCAAAAAAATTACATATATCTTTAATTATATATTTATAATTAATATTATCCTGCATATTTATAGGGTTACCCTTCATATGCATTATAACAATAGGAACGTTATATTTAGCAGCAATATCAATATTTTCAAATTTGTTTCCACCTCCAGAAATATCATTTATCATATTAAAACCATTTTTTAAACAAAATTCAATTACATTTTTTTTATATGAATCAATTGATAAACATTTATGATTTATATTTAAATTTAAAAATTTACTAATTCTATTTATTTCCTCCATCTCTGTGAGTGATTTTGCTCCAGGCCTTGACGATTCTGCTCCTATATCAACAATATCAGACTGTGATACTTTATTAAACTTTTGGATAATATTATTTTTAGATAATTTAGAACCATCATAAAATGAATCTGGCGTTAGGTTTAAAATACCCATTATTTGATACTTTTTGTTTGGATTATAAGACAATTTAATTCTTAACTGATTTTCGTCTTACTCTTTTTTTGACAGGTTCTTTTCCTAAATTTTCAGATATTCCATTTTCAACAATATCTTCGAACTGAGATCTATCTAAAGTCTCTCTTTCAATTAAAACCTTTGAAACATCGTGTAATTGCTTTAAATATTTTTTGAGTATATTTGTAGCATTTTTTTCAGCGTTTTTAATTAACGAAGTGATTTCGTTATCAACTAACCTAGATTTCTCTTCACTAAAATCATTTGACTTTGACATCTCTTTACCTAAAAAAACTTCTTGATCTTTTTTACCAAGAGCCATAGGACCAACTGCTTCACTCATACCCCATTCACAAACCATTTTTTTTGCGATATCTGTAGCAACCGAAATATCATTTCCTGCTCCAGTTGTAAAATTATTAAAGATAATTTTCTCTGCACATCTTCCACCCATTAAAATATCTAACTTACCCAGCAAGTATTGATTAGAGTAGTTATATCTCTCAACTTCAGGTATTTGTGCTGTTAATCCCATTGCTCTACCTCTTGGTACAATAGTTATTTTATGTACAGGATCTGCTAGTTTTGTAAAATACGCAACTAAAGCATGCCCAGCTTCGTGATATGCTGTTATTTTTTTATCATCATCAGTCAGCACCATGCTTTTCCTTTCAACACCCATCATAACCTTATCTTTAGCGTCTTCGAAATACTTCATACTAACTTTAGTTTGATTCATTCTTGCTGCAAGCAAAGCTGCTTCATTTACTAAATTTTCTAAATCAGCACCAACCAAGCCAGGAGTACCTTGAGCCACAACATTTAGTTTAACATCTTTTGTTAAAGGAATTTTCTTCGTATGAATTTTTAATATTTGTTCACGACCAATCACGTCAGGCGCATCAACAACAATCTGTCTGTCAAATCTACCAGGTCTTAATAAAGCTTTATCCAAAACATCAGGTCTATTAGTTGCAGCCAATAAGATTACATTAGTATTTGTATCAAAACCATCCATTTCAACAAGTATTTGGTTTAAGGTTTGCTCTCTTTCATCATGACCACCACCCAATCCAGCTCCCCTATGTCTGCCAACAGCATCAATTTCATCAATAAATATAATACTTGGGGAGTTAGTTTTAGCCTGGGTAAACAAATCTCTAACTCTACTAGCACCAACACCAACAAACATCTCAACAAATTCTGCACCACTAATTGTAAAGAAAGGGACATTTGCTTCACCAGCAACAGCCTTTGCAAGCAAAGTCTTTCCTGTTCCAGGTGGACCAAGTAGAAGCGCTCCTTTTGGTATCTTTGCTCCTATTTTATGATATTTATCTGATTTTTTTAAAAAATCAACTATTTCTTGAAGCTCTGTTTTTGCTTCTTCACAACCGGCAACATCTTTAAACATTTTTTTTGTCTTTTTAGAATCAACAACCTTTGCTTTACTTTTAGCAAAAGAAAAAATATTACTTTGCCCTCCAACACCACCTTGCATTCTTCTCATTATTAAAAACCAAAAAACAAGTATAAGAATCCATGGAGAAAATTGGAAAACATAATCTAAAAATGTTAAAGTTTTTTGCTTTATCTTAACATCAATACCCAAATCAACTAAACTATTTACCAAATCATTGGTAAGCTCAGGTAACACTACAGTAAATGAACTTATTTCATTATTTGATAAAGTACCAAAACATGTAGGCGAACATTCTCCTCTAAGCAATTTGTCTTCAATTATTACAGATGAAATGTTTTCATATTGTTCTTGATATACATCAGTAAATTCTGCATAACTAATTTCAATTGACTTAGGTGTCAATGAAGCATACTGAAGTACTGATACAGAAACAATAATTATAACAATCCACAATAAAAAATTTCCACCTAAATTCTTCATCATTTTATTTTTCATATTGTCTTTATTATTACTCATTATCTATATATATATCCTTTAAATTTCTAAATAAATTATTATAATCTAAACCATATCCAATAACAAAATTATTTTCAATGTTAAATGCTGTTAAACAATCTATCATATCAATATCTTTTGCAATATTCTTATGAAGTAAAGTTATAACTTTTATGCTTAGAGGATTCATATCATTAAATTTATGATATATCTCTTTTATTGTTTGACCAGAATCTATTATATCTTCTACAATAATAATATCTCTATTTTTAAAACTCTGATCGATTTCTTCAACAGATAATTTACCTCTTTTATCTCCTTTGTAAGATTTAGCAGAAATAAATGATATTTCATAATCAAAATTACATTTTTTTAATAAATCCATCATAAAAAATACACATCCATTTAAAACACCAACAATAACAGGATCTTTATCTTTATATAACTTATTTAAAATTTCTGCTAATTCACTAGTCCTCTGACTTAAATCATTCTCTGTTAAATATTTTTTAAAATTGTGATTTTTATATTTAATATTTTCCAATTTAATTTCCTTTACTGACCTAATATAATATTTACAAGAAAAATAATATCAACAATATTCACTACATTATCTTCATTAAAATCACCTGCAGAATTATAACTTGTAGATAAAACTATATTAACAAGCGATATTACATCTACAATATTTACAGCTTGATCATTATTTAAATCTCCAACAAGTTGACATGTTGAATCATCGCTACATACACCATTAGCATCTTCTACAGCACAACCACCACAAGTTCCTGCACAATCTTGCTGCTCACCGTTTGGACCCAAAGCTAAAACTTCTGGAGTTACAATATTTTCCATCATTTCTCCGCCACCACAAATGCAGCACATTTCTGAAGATATAAAATCATCATCATCATAATTATTACACCAACCAGGATTATTATTATATTCAGCACAACCATCACCATATGGATCGACGGCACCATTATCTGTATCTACACAAACATAATCAGTAACAGCAGGAATATCATCACCGCAACATTGATTTAAACCAACGCCTGAACCACCCCATTCACCGCACTCATCCTGAATACACGCATCAACACCTGAACTACCACCAAAACAATTTCCACAGTTATCTATAGAAGCAGAACCATTACATGTACCTGCGCAATCTTGCTGTGCTAATCCATTTGGTGTTCCCTCACAATCACATATACCAGTATTTGGAGAATTACCTCCACCGCATACTCCACATTCATCATACTCCCCAATACATAAAGATAGATTTACCTCTTTTGATATATTATTAATTGAATCATTAATAAATATATTAGTGCTATAGGTTTCTCCAATATTAAATCCATTTGTATTTATGGTTAAGGGAATAGTTGTACTCTGACCACCTATTAAACTTCCATTAGAAGATGTTGTAGAAATCCAATTTGGACTTGAGCTTAACATAACATTATCAATGGCCCAGCCACCACCTAAACCTTCTCCTGATTCATTGGACTCAGAATGAAACCTAATTTTAATATCATTTCCAGAAAAGGATTCTAAATTATAAGTTTTTTTTGTAAACTGATCTGAACTTTGGTTTAAGACTTCAATGTCCATCCACTGTTCATTATCAAATATTTGCAGTGTATTGGTATGTTGATTTCCAATAGCATATTTAAACCAATAGTCAAAAGATAATTCAGCTAGTGATTGACTTGGAATTGTAATTGATGGAGTAATTAAAAAATCCATACTCCCATCAGCGCAACCATTAATCGATGAGCAATCAGTAGTACATGATGGGCAGATATTATACTGTTCATCATCAGTGTACACATAATTTCCACCAGACCAATCAGGAATATCAAAATACATATCACTTAGCTGAGACAATAGCCAGTCTGGCCATGCACTTGTTTCTTCTGTACCAATGATCCAACCTCTACCATTTGATGTTCTCTCCCAATTTTCGGGGAGATTATATTCATTTGTTGAAAGGCTATTATCTAATGGTAAATTTTCAAAATCTTCAGATAAAAATATATTATCAATGATTCCTATGTCATAAACTAAAACAGATCCACCTTGCCCACCATTTGTTAGCGTAAACTCTGTATTAATCATACTAGAGGCAGATGACTCTAAACTAATATTATCTGTACTTACAGAAATATCAGGAACCTGAGTATTTGTAATATTTATATAAGCATTATTAATATCAAAGAAAATATTATCTGAAGCTTTTACCATTATTCTACAAGAATCAGCATTAGCAAGCATTGGAAGCGTAATATTTT
>MDSW01220657.1_pt1 | contig 24321 bp, 20 predicted proteins | sample 811171 | NCBI WGS metagenome assembly MDSW01 (sample SAMN05326641, study PRJNA326480) | marine metagenome | isolation source: seawater | place: Atlantic Ocean: North West | collected 2012 | reverse complement strand
GTACGGCAACGCGGAGCGGGCAGTGGTGGAAATCGCCCACCGGGTGGCCGCCGGCCAGGCCATGAAGAGCATTCAGGATGTGCGCGGCACCGCCTGCATGGTGAACGAGTTACCCAGCCACTGGGATTGCAAGGACTCCACCAGAATCGACACCCCGGGGCGGGTGGACCCCATGCACAATCCCTATCACTGGGAGCAGACCAACGAGGCGTTGAACGCCCCCTGCGCCAACGGGGAAAACCCCGCCCCGGCGGACCAGGCCCAGGTGGTGCACATTCGCCCCGCCGCTGGCAGCAAGCCGGAACTGATCCTGCTGCCGGCGTTTGAAAAAGTCAGCAAGGATCCGGTGCTGTACGCCCACGCCTCCCGGGTATTGCATCTGGAGACCAACCCTTCCAACGCCCGCACCCTGGTGCAGAAACACGGTGACCGTTACCTGTGGGTGAACCCACCGCCGGTGCCGTTGACCACCGAAGAGCTGGACGACGTCTTTGAGCTGCCGTTTCAACGGGTGCCCCATCCCGCTTACGGCAATGCCCGTATTCCGGCCTACGAGATGATCCGCTTTTCCGTGAACATCATGCGCGGCTGTTTTGGCGGTTGTTCCTTCTGTTCCATTACCGAACATGAGGGTCGCGTTATTCAAAGCCGGTCCGAGGATTCCATCCTCCGGGAAATCGAAAAAATCCGCGACCAGACCCCCGGCTTTACCGGTACCATCTCCGACCTGGGCGGCCCCACCGCCAACATGTATCAGCTTAACTGCGTCAGTGAGGAGATCCACCAGAACTGCCGCCGGCTGTCCTGCGTGTTTCCCACCATCTGCAAAAACCTGGTGACCGACCACAGCCCCACCACCCGGCTGTATCGTCGCGCCCGGGAACTGCCGGGAATCAAACGGGTCATGATTGCCTCCGGGCTGCGCTATGACCTGGCGGTGCGGGATCCGGAATATGTGAAGGAACTGGTGACCCACCATGTGGGCGGCTACCTGAAAATTGCCCCGGAGCACACCGAGACGGCGCCCCTGGATAAAATGATGAAGCCGGGCATGGGTGCCTACGATGAATTCAAAGCACTGTTCGACCGGTTTTCCAAAGAGGCCGACAAGGAACAATATCTGATTCCCTATTTTATCGCCGCCCACCCCGGCACCAGCGATGAAGACATGCTGGGGCTGGCGTTCTGGCTCAAAAAGAATGATTTCCGTGCCGACCAGGTGCAGACTTTTTATCCGTCGCCCATGGCCATGGCCACCACCATGTACCACACCGCCAAGGACCCAATCCACCGGGTAAACTACAAAAGCGCTGAGGTCGTTGTTCCCAAGGGGGAGAAACGCCGCCGTCTGCACAAGGCGTTTCTGCGTTACCACGATCCGGACAACTGGCCCCTGCTGCGGGAGGCCCTGAAAAACATGGGTAAAGCCCACCTGATCGGCTATGGCAAAAAGAACCTGGTCCCCCCCCGCCAGCCGGCCAATCATCCCTCCGCCAAACCGGGCACCGCCAATTCCGGAGCCGGCAAGCGCCGTAATCGCAACAACCCCGGCAAAGGGGCCTTCCTCACCCAGCATACTGGGCTGCCGCCCCGGGGCGGCATTGACGCCGGCCGCGGTGCCGGCAAAAGCGGCTCGGGTAAAAGTCACTCGGTTAAGAGTACCCGGGGTAAGGGCAAATTGGGTAAAGGCAAACAGGCTCGCCGGGGGCGGCGTTAATCCGCCGCCGGCGGTTCCACTTCCAGCAGCGCCTCATCCAGCAGAGTGACAAATCCCGCCGCATTGCGGTGACCTCCACCCCCGAAGCGTTGGGCAATGGCCGCCACGTCCTCGCCGGCGGCGGTGGAGCGCAGAGACCAGCTGCGGCGCTGGCCTTTGTCGGTATAGCCGGCGGCAAACGGCTGACCCTCCGCCAGCTCCCCCACCAGTTCACTGACAATGGCCCGGGGGCAGTTGACGATGGGCACTTCAAAACCGGCGATCCGGCCCAGGGTGGCCGCCCGCCGCCCCTGTTCGATCATCTGCTGCCGGTAACGATTGATGGCGTTACCCTCGGTCACCAGGCAGGCAAAGGCTTCCGCATCGGTGGCCACCTGGTGCCAGTGTTCGAAACGGAAGGGATGGGACATCAGCCCCGCATTGACATCCTGACTTTCCGGAATCTCCCAGCGCCACATATCCCGATCCTGCACGCAGGCAATCAGTTTCGGCGGCGGGCCGGCATGAAAATATTCCCAGGTGATCATGGCGCCGGAGCGCTCCATATCCAGAACCAGTTCCAGGTTGGGGCACTCCCGATCCAGACCCGTTAATTGCTCCAGGGCCGTGATATGATGGTCCAGCACAATCACCCGCTCAGCCTGCCGGCACAGCTGCACCATGGGCTCCCGTTTATAGGCGTAATCCAGCACGTAAACCGTGCGGCCACTCACCTCCGGCGGAGTATCACCATGGGCCGCCGGCAGATAGTCCGCTTCGATACCCCGGTTAAGATGAAAATGCACCCAGGCGCCATAGGCGCTGCCGAATCCGTCCAGACAATTGGCGTGAAATATTACCAGGGGTTTATGGCTGTCACTCATACTGCAATCTGTTCTCAATGCTGGGGCGCGCACTCTATCACGCGCGGTAAATCTCTGTCAGCGCCCGCTCGGTGAAACTCACCAGGTTGGGCCATTTTTTTACGGTTTCCTTTAATGGTGACGCAATGGGCGGCTGCAGAATATTGGCCAGGTAACTCACCGCCACTACATCCAGTTTCACCAACTGCCCGCCACCGAACCAGGGCTGATCCCCCAGCAATGTCCCCAGGGCGTCAATATGTTTGGCGCCGATGGAATACACCTCGGCCCGGTTGTGCCGGCCCATGCCCTGTCCAATCAGATCCCCCTGCATTTTTTTGCGGATCTGGGTGGTGATCACCGGTCGGATCAGTTTGGGAATGGCCCCAAACATGGTGTCACGCACCTGGTCCCAGTTGTCGTCATCCATCCAGCGGCTGTACACCATCACGAAGTACAGGCTCTCGTCACACATGGAGCGCATGGCATGGTGTACCGCCCGGGTCACCTGATCCAGGGGCTGATCCAGATCCAGCATCTGATGGGAGTGCAGATATTCATAGATCTGCTCCGAATCCCCCATCACCTGGCCATTGATTTTCACATAGGGAATTTTTTGTTTCGGCCCTTTGCGGGGATCGTTCTGTTCCACAATCCGATACGGTAATCCGCCCAGCTTCAGATAACCCTCCAGCTTCATGCAAAAGGGTGAAGGATTCGGCAGGCCCCAGGCCCGGCTGAACTGATACACGGTAATATTAAACATGACGGTTCCCCTGACCTTCCCTGCAGCGCTGTTTCCTGGCGGATCATAACCCGCACCGGCAAGCCTGCAAATGCACTGTCTGTACACTTGTGTAAGCGGCCTCTAAACTTGGGGCCGGTTTGTTACGGAATGTTCATCCTCGTGTTGCCCATTGAATCCATCCTGCCGGCGCTGCTCGGCACTCTGCAACAACATCAACTGGCGGTTTTGCAGGCGCCACCGGGGGCGGGCAAGACCACGCGGGTGCCCCTGGCGGCGCTGCAGTGTCCCTGGCTCGGGGGCCGCATTCTGCTGATCCAGCCACGACGGCTGGCGGTGTACAATGCGGCCCGCCGGCTGGCGCAACAGCTGGGGGAAGCCACCGGGTCGCGGGTGGGGCTGCACACCCGCTATGAGCGGGAGGTCTCCGCTGACACCCGTATTGAGGTGATCACTGACGGTATTTTCCTGACCCGACTGCAGCAGGACCCGGAGCTGAAAGGCGTCGGCCTGGTGCTGTTTGATGAATTCCACGAGCGTTCGGTGAACCTGGACCTGGGGCTGGCGTTCGCCCTGGAGGCCCGGGCCGCCCTGCGGGAGCCGGACAACCCCCTGCGCCTGCTGGTGATGTCCGCCACCCTGGATGGGGAGCGGCTGAGTCAGTGGCTGCAGGCGCCACTGCTGGTGTCGGAGGGGCGCCAGTACCCGGTCACCACTCACTATCGCCCCGCCCCCCTGGACCGCAATCCGATCGACCACATCACCCAGGTGGTGCGGGAGGCACTGGCATCCCAGCCCGGCAGCCTGCTGGTGTTTGTGCCGGGAATGGGTGAGATCCGGGCCGTGCAGCGGCGGCTGGAAGCGGCGGAGCTGGCACCCGGGGTGGACCTGTTCCCCCTGCATGCCTCCCTGCCCCGCCCCCAGCAACAGGCGGCGCTGGAACCCTCACCCCCGGGACGACGCAAGGTGGTATTGGCCACCAATGTGGCGGAAACCAGCATCACCATCGAGGACGTGCAGGTGGTGATCGATTCCGGTCAGGTGAGGGTGGCCCGTTACGACGAACGCCGGGGGCTGGATCGGCTGCACACGGAAATGGTCTCCGCCGCCGCCGCCGACCAGCGCCGGGGGCGGGCCGGTCGGACCGGGGCCGGTGTCTGCTACCGCTTGTGGGGGGAAAGCCGCCAGGCGGGCCTGAAGCCCTTCGCCGACCCGCAAATCCTCACCACGGATCTGCAGCCGGTGGCCCTGGAACTGGCCCGCTGGGGGGCCCGGGACGCCACGGAACTGACCCTGCTGGACCCGCCGCCGGCCCCGCGCCTGGCCCGGGCCCGGGCACAATTGACCGCCCTGGGCGCGCTGCGGGCGGACGGCGCCATCAGCCCCCTGGGCCGGCAGTTGGCAAGCCTGGGGCTGAGCCCCCGCCTGGCGCTGCTGGTGTGGTCCGCCCGGGGCACTGCGGCGGCGGCGGACACCATTGCCTGCGCCGCCCTGCTCACCGAGGGTGTACCACAGGGCACCTCCGGCACTGATCTGCGGCGGCACCTGGAGGCGCTCAACGGCACCCCGGCGCCGGGCCCATGGCGCCGGGTCCGGAGACTGCAACAGCAGCTGCAACGGCGTCTGGACCGGGAGCGACCACCCGGCGGGGACCAAGTCCCTGCCATCACGCTGCCACAGGCCCTGGCCCGGGCCTTCCCGGACCGGATCGCCCGCCAACGGTCGGAACAGCCACGCCGCTACCAGCTCAGCAACGGCAAAGGGCTGGAACTCGCCCCCGGCGACGCCCTGCAGCAGTCTCTCTACCTGGTGGTACTGGATGCCGGCGGTGGTGGCTCGGATCTGCGGCTGCATCTGGCCTGCCCCATTACCGAAGCGGAACTCACCGCCGCCCTGGATGAGCACATTCAAAGCCGGGAAACCGTGGCCTGGGATGCTTCCCGGGAAGCGGTGAAAGCCGAGCAGCAACACTGTCTGGGGGCCCTGGTGCTACGGCGCTCGCCGCTATTGGAGCCGGCCCCGGAGGCGGTCCAGGCCACTCTGATGCAAGCGCTGCGCGCCCGCGATCTGGAGCCCCTGCCCTGGAACCGGGAAACCCGGCAATTCTGTCAGCGCTGCAACTGGTGGCGGCAACAGAACCGTCCGGACTGGCCGGACTTCAGCACGCCAGCCCTGGCGGCGGAACTGGAGCATTGGCTGGCACCATTCCTGGCCGGTAGTAACAGCTTTGCGGATTTGTCGCAGGTGAATCTGTTGGATGCCCTGCAGCACCGCCTGGGCTGGGACCAGCTGGAGGAATTGGACCGGTGCGCACCCACGGCCTGGCCGCTGGCCACAGGCAGGCGAACGCTGGATTACAGCAACGACGGCCCCACTCTGAGCGTCCGCCTGCAGGAGGTTCTGGGGCTGGACCAACACCCCTGCCTGGCGGACGGCACCCCCATTACCCTGGAGTTACTCTCCCCCGCCCGGCGCCCACTGCAAATCACCCGCGACTTACCGGGCTTCTGGCGCGGCAGTTATCAGGAAGTGGCCAAGGAGATGCGCGGCCGCTATCCGAAACATGTCTGGCCTGAGGATCCTGCCCGGGCCCAGGCCACCACCCTCAGCAAGCGGGCTCTGCAACGCTAGCAAGCGCTTAGCCGCCGCTTGCCTGAACCACAAACTCTGGTGTAGTTTAGAAGCTACGGATGCAGTCAGACCCACAACAATAATAACCAGCGATTGCCAACGGACGCCCACCAGGGCGCGAGACGCCATGAGCGATAATGACCTCCGACAACTGTCCCTGAGTGGCGACCCCCTGGCGGATGCCGTGGTATTGCGTCTGGACCCTCCTGCCACCTCCAGCTTGCTGGCGGAAACCATCTATCAGGCCAAAACCGAAATCGGTGTCTATCAGGAGTTTATGGACCAGTTGCACAGCACCCCGGCCTGGGTTGACTGGGATCAGGTCGAGCACGGCCGTCACCTGCTGGCCACCTTCAATCATGCCCGCAGCATCGCCATTTTCTGTGGCAGCCTGCTGGAAGGTTACTGCCGTGCCCGCGCCACCGCCGCACTGCTGAGCAAAGGGCATCTGCATCAGGTGGTCCGCCGGCGTCTGCAACAGGTTCACCACCTGATCCACCGCCTGTTGCCACCTGACAGCCTGCGTCCCGGGCAGCCGGGCCACAGCGCGCTGGCGGAGCTGCGCCTGGACAATGCACTGCAACGTAAGCAACTGCTGGCACGGGGCTGGCGCGAAACCCAGCGCACGCTGCCCTTATCCCAGACCGATCTGGCGTTTGACATGCTGGAGCAGAGTCATATCGCCCATCAGGGCATGGAGCGTCTGGGCATCGACCTGGCCCCGGAGGATCGCCTGGCGCTGCAGCACCTGTGGCGTTACTGCGGTTGGCTGTATGGGGTGGACGAACGTCTGCTGAATCCATCGCCACAGCAGGAGGCTGCTCTTTATCGCCAGCTGCGACAGGGGCCGGAGGGTATGACCAAGGAACACGAATTACTGGCCCGCACCACTCTGAGCTGCGTGGCCGAGCTGGGATTGCTGCAACTGCCAAAGGAGGTACTATCCAGCTTCAGTCAGCTGTGTCTGGCACCGGCCACTGCGGCCGCACTGGGTATTGAGCCTTCACCGGAATGGACCCGGGCGGCGCACTTCTATGTCACCGCCAACCGCGGCGCCACCTTCCTGCATTATCGGATCCCGGGAATGAGTGGATTGAATGAGCGCCTGCAACGTTACCTGTCCCGCAACCTCACCGCCGCCCCGGGGTCGAGGCCACTGCGCAAGAGCGCCTGATGCCGCCGACGCCTGACGGCTTTAGCAACCTGCTGCTACGGCCTCAGGCGCCCTCGGCCCGCACCGAACGGTTGCGCCCCTGGTCTTTGGCCTGGTACAAGGCCTTGTCGGCGGCGGCAATCAAATCCTCTACCTTATCCCCAGGCGCCGCCACCTGACCGGCCACTCCCAGACTGGCGCTGACGGGAATACGTTCGCCCTTGTAAATAAACTGCAGCCCCTGCACTTTGCCACGCAGCTTTTCCGCCACCCGGTAAGCATCCTCCAGTGAGGTGTCAGGCATCACGATGGCAAACTCCTCACCCCCGTAACGGGCCAACAGATCCGTGCCCCGCACCATCACCTGATCCAGGGTACTGGCCACCAGTCGCAGACAATCATCCCCCACCAGATGACCATAACGATCATTGAATTGTTTAAAGTGATCGATGTCCACCAAAATCAATGACACCGGCTGACCGGTACGCATGGAACGCTCCAGTTCCCGCTGCAGGGTCTCATCAAAATAGCGCCGGTTATGCACTTTGGTGAGCGGATCGGTGACACTGAGTTTGGCCAGTTCGCGGTTGGCGATTTCCAGGTTGGTCATGGTGCGTTCCAGTTCCTGGGTACGCTCCTGCACCCGGTCTTCCAGCTCCCGATTGGTCTGCCCCTGCAGTTGCAGCATGGCCCCCTGGGCCGCCAGTTTTTCATCCCGCTCCAGGTTCATCATCACCTGTAATTGTAACGCCTCGGCCTGAGCCTCCTCCCGCTCACGTTGCACGCGATTGATGCGTTCCGCCAGCGCCAGGGACAACAGCAGCATTTCCAACACGAAACCGATCAGCTGACCGTTTTCGGTGACGGGGCCGTGAGGCAACACCCCTTCCATCATCAAGACGGCGGCGAATGTAAGCACGATCAATCCGGTCCAGGCAACTGTAAAATAACGGGCCGATTTGTTGCCTTTAAACCATAACCAAATCGAAGTGACAAGGGCGGCGATGCAGGAAAACAGCGCCATCACCTCCATCAGTTCCACCCAGCGCACCGGGCCGTGCAACAGCAGCACCGATACCCCGACAAACCAATAGGCCGCCAGCACAGTGTTCAGATGCAGTACCCAGCCACCGTATTGCTTCAGTTGCAGGAAGTTGCGAATAAACAGGGCGGCGGCAAAAAAGCTAAGGTAGATGGACAGAGCAAAACCGTTCAACCGGAGCCAGGGCAGCCCCCCACACCAGGCGATCCCCCACGCCGGTCAGACCAAACTCGTAGACGATAATGGAGGCGGCGTAAACGCTATAAAACAGGTAACTACTGTAACGGGTAAACACGTATAGCGACAGGTTATACAGCAACATGGCCGCCAGCACGCCGAAGGCCAGGCCGTACCAGACGTAACGCTCCACCTGGTGGTCCTGCAGCGCCTCCGGCTGCCACACAAACATGGGTAACATCACGTTGTAGCGGGACTGGGCCCGAATATAGATATCGACAGTGGCCCCCGCCTCCACCTGAAACGGAAAGATCCAACTGGTATTACTGAGACTGTGATCCGGCTTGGGGAAACCCAACCCCTCCACTTGCGTGTCGACCCGACCGGTGACGCGGTTGATGGCAAAGAACTCCACCATCCGTAAATTGATCCAGCGAATTTCCAGCAACCGCTGCACCTCGGCGGCGGTTTGGTTGGCAACCCGAAAATGAAACCACACCGGGCCCCGCTGTTTGCCCACGTTGATGGAGCGTCGCGCCAGCCTCTGCCAGCCATCCGCCGGCAGCTGCAGCGGTGATTGGAATTCGGTATCCGGGGACTGCACCTTAAACCGCACACTGTCAGCGGGCAGCCGCAGTTCCGCCACCCGCCCCACAGCCACCGCTTCCGGCACGGCAGCCCAGGAGCCTGATGCCGTCACCAGGCCAAGCACAAGCCATAACATGATCCAGAATCGCAACACCAACGCGTATACCCAACGGCCCCTTTCTTCTATTGATTATAGGAGGTGGTGCTGCGGTATTCGTTGCAGCCTGTAGCGTTTGTGTAAGGACTCGTTCACCGCGCCGGCAGTTTTGTCAAAACTAATAAAATATGGGACAGTAGCTGCGACAACGTCAAAAATTCCTCCGCCCACAACATTCAATGAAGCGACTCTGCATTCAATCATGAGCCACACTACCGAGCTGCATTATCAAGTTACCCCTATCGATCCCTATGCCCATGTGTTTCAGGTGACTTTGGATATTCCTTTCCCGCTCAGTGCAGGTCAGCTGCTGCGAATGCCCGCCTGGATACCCGGCAGCTATATGATCCGCGATTTCGCCAAAAATATTCTGTGGCTCAAGGGCAATTATCTGGAAGGCGACACCGAGACGGCAGCACTTGAACTGACCAAAGTCGACAAGCAAACCTGGTGCCTGCCGGAAACCACCGGGCCGGTGCGCCTGACCTATCAGGTATACGCCTGGGACATGTCGGTGCGGGCCGCCCACCTGGATCAGACCCATGCTTATTTCAACGGCACCAGTGTGTTCCTGGAGCTGGTGGGTCACAGCCATCTGCCCTGCCGCCTGGACATCCGTAACGCGGATATTGCCGAAGCCCGAAACTGGCGGGTGGGCACCGCACTGCCCTCCGCCGGCGCCGCGACCTACGGTTTCGGTGCCTACCGGGCAGCGGACTATGGGGAGCTGATTGATCATCCGGTGGAAATTGCGGACTTCGATCTGGTGAGTTTCGAAGCCTGCGGCATACCCCATGATTTTGTACTCACCGGCCGCCATCATGCAGACCTGCCCCGGCTGGCGGAGGATCTGAAAGTCATTTGTGAATACCAGATCCGACTGTTCGGGGAGCCGGCGCCCTTTGAGCGTTATGTTTTTATCACTTGGGCGGTGGGGGATGGCTACGGCGGCCTGGAGCATCGGGCCTCCACCAGCCTGATCTGCAAGCGGGAGGATCTGCCCGCCCCCAGTCAACGGGGCCAGGTAAGCGAAGGCTACCAGACGTTTTTGGGGCTGTGCAGTCATGAGTATTTTCACAGCTGGAATGTCAAGCGTATCCGCCCCGATATTCCCTACGATTTAAGCGTGGAAAATCACACGCCGCTGCTGTGGGCCTTCGAGGGCATCACCTCCTATTACGATGATCTTACCCTGGTGCGCACCGGCCTGATCGGCCAGGAGGATTATCTGGTGACCCTGGGCAAAAGCATTACCCGCTTGCTGCGCAATCCGGGCCGCCGCCTGCAATCCACCGCCGAGTCCAGCTTCGACGCCTGGACCCGGTTTTACAAACAGGATGAAAATGCCCCCAACGCCATCGTCAGCTACTACACCAAGGGCAGCCTGATCGCTCTGGGGCTGGATCTCACACTGCGGCGGCTGACGGATCATGCCGTAACCCTGGACCAGGTGATGCGGGCGCTGTGGCACCAGCATGGTCAAACCGGAACGCCGGTGGCGGAGGACAGCATCCAGCAGCTGTGCCGGGCACATCTGCAGCAGGCGGACTGCGCCGCCAGCATCGCGGAACTGGACCGGTTTCTGCAGCAGGCGATCTATGGCACCGGGGATTTGGCCTTTGCCCAGTTGCTGGAACCGGTGGGCGTGGGGTACCACCTGCGCCCTGCCACGTCCCCCACGGACAGCGGCGGACGTGCCGCCAACGGTAACGCTTCCCGGGTGGATCTGGGTATCGCCACCGGCGCTGACAGCGGCGGCGCACGGGTGCAACGGGTGTTGAACGACAGCCCCGGCCACCGGGCCGGCCTTTCCGCCGGGGATCTGCTGATCGCGCTGGACGGTATCAAGCTGGAACAAAGCAACCTGGAGACGCTGCTGAGCCGTTATCAGCCCGGCGACAGGGTGAGGTTGCATGCTTTTCGCCGCGACGAGTTGATGCGGTTCCAGGTTACCCTGGCCCCCGCCCCGGCGGACACCGCTTATCTGAGTATCGACAATCCGAACCTGGCGCGGCGTTGGCTCAGCGGGAAGTGAGTGGCGGTACCCGCAGTTGCGGGTCCAGCCGTTCCTGATACCAGTTCAGGCGCCAGCACAGATGGGGGCCGGTGGCGCGGCCGCTGGCGCCCACCAGCCCCACCACCTGTCCCTGTTTGACCGGCTCCCCCTGCTCGACCAGCAACTTGTTCATGTGCAGATAACTGGTGCTGATACCATGACCGTGATCGATCACCAGGGTGCCACCGGAGAAAAACATGTCGGGATGAGCCAGGGTAACGATACCATCAGCGGGCGCATGAATTTCCGTGCCCCTGGGGGCGGCAATATCCACGCCGAAGTGAGGCCGTCGGGGCTCACCGTTGTAGATCCGCTGGCTGCCAAATACCCCGGTAATGGGCCCTTCCACCGGCCAGCGGAAGTCCTGTAGAAATCCATCCCGGCTGGTATCGGAATCCCGGGCGGTTTTCACCTGCCCGGCCTCCTGTCGAATCCGGGCCAAATCCGCGGGGTCCGGGTTCACGGTGCGGGAAGGCACCCCCTCGATGCGCTGCAGGCGGTAATGACGTTTGGCGATGGTGAAGCTGAAGGACTGGGCAGGCTGTTGATTCGGTGTGACGGTCAGCTGTTGTTGCAATTCCGCATCCCGGCCAAAGCCCAACACAAACTCACCGGCGGCGGTCTGGGGCAGTTGCCGACCCTGGAACTCCACTGCCACACCCTCCGGCGCGCGGCCGGTGACCATACCCCCCTGGACAAATTGGCCATGAACACTCAGGGGCCCCAGCGTGCGGGTCTCCGCACTGGGCTTCACCTGCTCCTGCAACAGCGCCCGGTCCTGGTCCGCTGGATAGCCATCCGCCACCCGGCCCTGATCCGCCTGCCACTGGCGCAGGGCACGTTTGGTACGGGAGCCGAAAATGCCGTCTTCCGGCCCGGCATCGTAGCCCAGCCGGTTCAGGGCGCCCTGAATAAAAGTCACGGTTTCCACGGTCAGGCGTTCATCGTCCGGAGGCGACACCCGCAGCCCTCCGGCGCCGTTAATACGATCCGCCAGCAGGCCCACCGCCAGGGCGTAGAACTCGGAGCGGTTCCAGCCCAGTATCACCTCGAAGTTGTGGTACACCAGAAACGCCGGCCCGTTATGGCCGGCGGGCACGATCACCGACGCCGGCAGGTCCAGCGCCGGCACCGGGTTGCCCACAGCATCTTTCAGCCCCAGCTCACGCCAGCGGCGCAGAGGTTTGCTCACATCACGCCCGGCCTGGGTGTAATCGAACCCCTTGGGCAGCAGCACCTCACGGCCCCAGCGCAGATTCCGCTCCCAGCCCAGCTGTTGCAGAAAATGGGCGGCGGAGGTGAAGGCATCCGGCAGACTGTTCCACAGATCCGCCACCTGATCGCCGTCGGCATCCACCGCGAACCGGCGATAGGCGCTGGGCATAAACTGCATATTACCCATGGCCCCGGCCCAGGATCCCAGCATGGTGCTGTGATCCGCCCCCCCCGCCTCCACCAGTCGCAACGCATCCATCAACTGCACACTGAAAAACTCACTGCGGCGGGGGTCGCAGGCCAGGGTGGTGAGGGCATCCAGCACATTCATTTTGCCCAGATAGCGGCCAAAATTGGTTTCCATGCCCCAGAACGCCACCAGGTATTGCGGCGGTACGCCGTATTGCCGGGTCAGGCGCCGCAGCAGCGGGTAGTGCTCCCGCATCAGTGTGCGACCGGTGGTGACCCGTTCCTCGGTCACCCGCTGCCGCAGATAATTGTGAAAGGTTTCGGTAAACTCCGGCTGGCGGCGATCCAGTTCGATCACCCGGGGCAGATGACGGACAGCGTCCAGTTGGCTGTCAACCACCCGGGGATCAATATCCTCCGCCAGCGCCCGTTGCTTGAGGCCAGCCACACATTGCTCGAACCCGGCGCTGCCGGCCTCTGTCCCGGCGTCCGTCCCGACCTCTGTCGCTGCCAGCGTGACGCCGGCGGGGGCCCCGATCAAACCTGCCAGTAACCCGGCCACCAGCCCATAATTCCATGATTTCATTTGGGTAATTTCCTGATTGAACTACCCATAAGGATGCGGGTAATTGGCGCCGCTGGCAACTGCTGGAGCGCCCGATTTAATCCGCTTCCGCACCTTCTTCCAGGCGCTGGGCCAGTTCCAGTACCACACTGCCCCCCACCTGATCCCGGGGGTCCAGCTGCTGTAATTTGTACAGCACCGCCAAGGCCTGCCCCAGTTCCTGTTGTCGCAGCAGCACGAAACCCATGGCCTTGAGACTGTAGAGGTACCAGCGGGCCGCCCCCTCCGCCGGATCCCAGGGACCCGAGCCGGCATCAAGGTGCCACCAATCCGGCGCAAAGCCGGCGTCCCGGGCACTCAACTGCAACACCTGATGGATGCGCTGCTGTGCCTTGGAAAATTGATTGGAGTAAGCGTACATTTTGTACAGGGCCACCAGCACTTCCAACCGCTCCGGCATCAGCTGGTGGGCCTGGAGCAGCAGGGCTTCCGTGCGGTCCGGGTCCTGATAAACGTCCAACGGCTCCCGCAACAGTTTCTGCCACTGCAGATCCGCCACCTCGGCCACCCAGGGGGCGCCGTCGAACAAGTCGCGGATCAGCATGGCAGCGCCTCCGCCAGTGCGGCCGGCTCACACTCTGGCGGCAAATCGAATACCCCATCCCGACGAATGGCGGCCTTAAAAGCTTTCATCACCGGCCGTGAGATCATGGTTTCCGCCAGCACCCGGTATTCATAAACCTGCTGCCGCAGCGGCTGCTCCCATAGCGGGTCCTCGGCAGTGGCGCCGGCACCCCGGGCCAGCCGGCCACACACCCAGTGGATAAAATCATGAACTTCCGCCCCCAGGCGCAGGCCCGGACGCCCTTTCACCGCGTCATATAGCGCCACCATCACCACCTTTACCCGGGGATTCATTTTGCACTTACCATCCAGAATCTTAAGCATCACCGCGGTGGCGCAATCCACCTCCGCCGGATCCCAGCGACGGCCGGCCACCCAGTGCTTCATCCAGGGGCCCAGGGGCGCCGGTGCCGGTTCCAGGGGGCTGACTTGCATGGCGGTAGTCCTCCTGTGTTGATCAACGCCTTCAACCACGGCATTACCAAAAAACCGCACAGCTAACTTGGGTAGCAAACCGGTAGCAAACCCCGGGCCATCCCCAAGTCACTGATTTATTTAGACCGGGCCAGCGCCAGATGGGGCCGTTCCATGACAATTCCAGCGTACCCTGTCGGATCTGCAACAGGCACTGCGGCGGGCTCCGGTCAGCCCGTCTCACCCTGCCACTGCTGCACCCGCTCCAGACTTTCCCGGTAGGGCTTCAGAGAGGCCCCCAGCAGTAACACCGCCAGGCCGGCGGCGGTCACACTGATAATCAGCAGTGAATAACGCAGGGCCTGATCATCCCGGAACACGTAATCCGTCATCAGTGCCACCGCCGTGGGCCCCACCCCCAGCCCCACCAGGGTAATCACAAACAAGTACAGGGCCGACGCCTGCCCCCGCATGGGGTTGGGCATGATTTCCTGAATCGCTGCCGGGGCCACCCCGAACGGCATGGCCAGGGCGAAGCACCCCACCCCCACGGTGCAGATCGCCACTTCCACCGAGGCGGCGGCATAGCCGAAAAAGCTGGGCAAAGCCACCACGGCGGCGATCAGCCCCACCCGCATCGGCGCATCCTGATAACCTCTGGCGGTAAGTCGGTCACACAGCCGGCCGCCGGCGATGATGCCCAGGGAGCCGAACACCCCGATCAGCAACCCATAGACGTAGCCCACCTGGGCTGCGTCCATACCATGGGTACGAATAAAGAACGCCGGCACCCAGGACGCAGCCCCATAGGCACAGAAGGCCACGCAGGCAAACCCCAGGTTGTGCAGCAGCACCGTTTTGCGATTGCGCCTGAGATAGGCCATCACCTGACTGAGGGAGACATCCACCCCCACGCCGACACCCTGGCGTGGAGGCTCCCGCAACAGCAACAACAGACTGCAGAAGGCCACCCCCACCACCCCCAGCAGCAAAAAGATCAGCTGCCAGGGGCGGATAGTGCCCACCAGCGGCAAGGTCATGTCCCCCTGGGCCGAGGCGAATTGAATCACCACACCCCCCAGCAAAAATGCCAGTCCGGAGCCTACATAAATTCCCATGGAATACACGCTAATGGCGGTGGCCCGCCGCTCCGGCGGAAAACTGTCCGCGATCAGCGAATAGGCCGCCGGCGACAATGCCGCCTCCCCGGCACCCACGCCCACCCGGGCGAATAGAAAATGCCAATAGTGACGGGCCAGGCCGCAGGCAGCGGTCATGGCGGACCACACCAGCACCCCGGCGGCGATCAGTCCACGACGACTGGTGCGGTCCGCCAGCCGCCCCAGGGGAATGCCGCACAGGGTATAAAACAATGCAAAGGAAAAGCCCATCAGCAGGCTCATTTCGGTGTCGGAAATCGCCAGGTCCCGACGAATGGGGCCCACCAGCAGATTCAGTATCTGACGATCAATGAACGACAACACATAAGCCAGCATCAGGATAGTCACGGTGACCCAGGCGCGGGCCGGTGCGGGATAGGGTGAAGGTTGAGCCACTGGAATCACCTCGGCGGCATTGTAAACTTTGCCTTTGAGGTTGGCTCAGGATTTGAAATTCCTGCAACCCGGACTCTTCGAATCTGTCACATCCGGGTGCCAAACAACCACTTTACCCCACCTTCGCTCGGCTTTACCCCATCGCTCAGCGGCCATCACGGATGCGATACTCTCCGCGGCAAGCCCGGTAATTCAGCCCCCGCCGGTTCAACGGACGCTGGGATCCTGCATCATCACCCCCTCCGCAGCCACCTCAGGATCCGGTTGCTTACAGCGATAGCCATCGGGGTACACCACCTGCACGATCTGTTGGGTGCCGATGCTGGCGTGCAGCAACTGAAACATGGCCATGGCCTCCGGTTGTGATAAATGGGTAAGACGCCGCCGCAGGCCGGACTCCGTGGTATAGAAAAGATCACCACCGCGCTGGATCTGAATGGATTTAATGGCTTCCGGAAAACATTTCACCGCCGCCGGAAGCGGCGCACAAAACAGCAAAATGCACGGAAATATGCCCCATATTCTCATATTTTTCTCCCGTTAAATTGGCTTATATTGGGAAATGGCATCTAAAATGCTTAACAAGGGGTACAGCAAAAAAGGAATACCCTCACAACAACAGGATCACCCGCCACCATGAGACGGTTTTACAGTGCCGACTACCCCCCGATCATTCTGGACATAGAAGCATCGGGATTCGGCGTCAACAGTTATCCCATCGAAGTGGGCTTTGCCGATCACGACGGCAGTCGCTTCTGCAGCCTGATCCAGCCGCTGCCCCAGTGGACCCACTGGAGCGACAGTGCCGAGGCGGCCCATGGCATTTCCCGCAGTGCCCTGGCCCAACGTGGCCAGCCGGCGCTGCAGGTGGCCCGCGAACTCAATCTGCGGCTGCAGAACCGCACGGTTTACAGCGATGGCTGGGTGGTGGACCACCCCTGGCTCATGACATTGTACTTCGCCGTGGGCATGCAACCCAGTTTTCAGCTGTCGCCCATCGAGATGATCATGACCGAACATCAGGTGGCCCTGTGGAACGATATCCACGAGGACGTGATTGCCGAAAGCAGCGAGCAAAGACACCGGGCCAGTACCGACGCCTGGATTATCCAGCAAACCTGGATCCGCAGCCATTTTCAGGCGCTTCAGTCAAGCACCAGAATGAGGCTGGCCACCTGAAAATGCCTCAGGGCGTCCCATCAGCTGGCAGGGTTCACCGCTAACCATCTGATTGTTCTGCTCCAGACCCTGGCACAAAAACTGCTTGAACCTTTTCGGGTACTGGACAAGTCCTCTACTCACCATTTTAACGCCGACTCTTGTTCGCTTTGGGCTCGCACACACCGGATTTGGGAACCGGTGTGTGTTCGACCCCCCTCTCCGCGCCACAGTCCCCCGCTTTACCGTCCCCAGCCCCAGGGTTATGATCTGCGGGCATATCCAATAGCCTTTTCAGCCATCATGAGTTCAGCAATCATGAGCAAACCATGAGCCAAGCGCCGGACAGCCCCGACCTCGCCCCATTACGGCGCCAGGACCATGCGGCGTTCGAGGCCCTGGTACGCAACCATCACCGTCCCATGCTGGCAGTGGCCCGGGCCATTGTTGGCGACAGCCTGGCGGAAGAGGTGGTCCAGGAAGCCTGGGTGTCCGTCTACCGCAATTTACCGGGCTTTGAAGGTCGTTCCAGTTTGAAGACCTGGCTCTTCAGCATTGTCAGCAACCAGGCCAAGACCCGGCTGCGCAAAGAGAAACGGGTGATTGCCTTTGATGATCTGAGCGTCCCCGACACCGGGGTGGATTACCTGGACAGCGGGCGCTTTCACGCCGGCAATGGCCACTGGAAAACCCCACCCCCCGGCTGGCACCTGGATTCACCGGATCAGTTGTTGGAGCAGTCACAACTGCAGCACTGCATCGATCATACCCTTAAGGTGTTGCCGCCACAGCAGCGGGCCGTGTTCCTGTTACGGGATATTGAACAGCAGGAATTGGCGGCCATCTGTAATATTCTGGAAGTAACGGAGTCCTATGTCAGAGTGCTGTTGCACCGGGCACGTTTGAAACTTATGCAGGTCATCGACCGCTACCAGGAAACCGGCGAATGCTGAAATGTAAGGACATCGCCCACGAGGCCAGCGACTACGTGGAACACCACCAACACTGGTGGCGGCGCCTGTTGTTTCGGCTGCACCTGTTCCTGTGCGCCAATTGCCGCCGCTTTGTGCGCCATCTGCGACTGACCCGACAATTTATCCGCCGGCGCGGCGCGCCCGCCTCCCCACAGGAGGTGGAACAGGTACTGTCTCAGGTAGAGTCCCGCCATGGTGGCAGCACCGGCGCGCAGTGACGGGGTCGCCCGGATAGGGTCGCCCGGATAGGGTCGCCCGGAAAGGGTCGCCCGGAAAGGGTTTTCAAATCCGAATCACTCGCTCTCGGCGTCGCCGGGCAAGTTAACCCCCACTGGACGGCGGTTGGAACGTTTGTCATCCCAGCTCAAATCTTCAGGATCGTACCAGTTGATCGCCGTCAGCACCTGCGAACGGGTACGTTCGGACAGAGTCACCCAGAGCTCCGCAAACGCCTCCAGCCCCTGCTGACGGCGCTGCGCTACTTTACTTTGCAGCCGGGAGGTGATCTGGGGCAGATTAAGCGCCTCCCCCAGTTTGCCGGGAACAATGTATTCCTGACCCAGAAACTTGCGCCTGTGAGTCCGCTGCTGCAACACCTGTTGCAACGCCCGGGCAGCCGCCAGGGCGGAATGTTCATCAAAGTCTACGTGGCTGGTCATAATCCCGCACAGACTGAAGCTCGAACCTCACAGCATAGCAACTCACCTGAGGCATCACCAGCATCCGCAGCCCACCCCAAAGCGCACATTTACCGGGCACACCACACTCCACCCCGGGCACTCATGGTGCGCGTGCAGAACGTTTTTCGCATCCTCCGGTGCAAAGATGGGGCTTTGGCTGCCCTATTCTGTGCCTATAAGTGGGTATTGCTTTATTACCGTGCTGTGGCATCTTTGTTGCTTCGCAGCGAACTGATCGATCATTCCCGCAAACCACGATGACGCAAACCAGCAGGCACTCCAGGAGAGTGTATTGAGGAGTCAGTAATGAGTACTGTGTATGAAAAAATTGGGGGCGAGCCCGCGGTAGACGCCGCGGTGGAATTGTTTTACAAGAAGGTGCTGGCGGATGACCGCATCAACCACTTCTTCGAAGGGGTGGATATGGATAAACAGCACCGCATGCAAAAAGGCTTTTTGATCTTCGCTTTTGGCGGGCCCAATAATTACAGTGGCAAGGGCATGGCCGCCGCCCACCGCCGCCTGGTGGAAGAAAAAGGTCTTAACGACAGCCACTTTGATGCGGTGATGGAAGACCTGGGGGCCACATTGAAAGAACTCAATGTCCCCGATGAGCTGATCGCGGAAGCCGCTGGCATCGCGGAAAGCGTCCGGGATGCGGTGCTGAACCGCGCCTGAGACCCAGCGCTATGTGTTTCAGGGCGAACCTGTTCGCCCTGACGCCTAGCCGGCGTTACGGTGCAATTCCGGCAGCTGATATTGTTCCCGCAAAGCGTCCACTGCGGCGGTAAGATCTTCGTTGTCCAGCCGTTCCACCACCGCCGCCTGCTCTTCGAAATCGCGCCAGTTTCCCCGCATGGCATAGACCCGCAACAACTGCAGGCGCAGGTCCTGGCGCTTGGGCCGTTTGGCCATCTCCGCCGTAATCACGTTCAGCGCCCGGTCGTACTGCTGATCCAGCAAGTACAGATCAATCAACTCATTGACATCATCGGCGCTGGCCTCTTGTTCCAACGCCGAATCCTGGCGGGCGTGAAGTGCATGGTGACTGGATTTTTCCTGAATCTGATGGATGGCCTCACGCACTTTTTCCGGCGCATCCGCCCGGCTGCGATCCCGCTTGGCGCCGAACACCAGCTCGTACAGATCCTCGTCCTGAATGGTTTCGGTTTCCCGCAGCGTGCTCACTCTTTTCACCCGCCACCCCATCAATAACATCAACAGGCTCAACGGCAGCAGCGCCAGCAGATACCACAACCCGGAACCGCTGCGCTCAATCAGCCGCTGGCCGTCAGCACGATTGCCCTGAATCAGATCCTGGGCCACCGCGGGCCGCCGGGGTGCCGCTACAGTGCTCACAGCAGCCGGGTTTTCGAGACTGACGTTGTTTGCGCCCTGGCTTGCAAGGTCAAGCTTGTCCGCCTTGGGGTTGAGGCTGGCTGCCAGCGCCGGGGACGACACCGACGCTGCGACTGCCGGGCCGCTACCCGTTGCGCCGGCACCGGCCTGCTGCAGCCGCTGGGTGCGCAATTCCTGCACCAATACCCGGGCCAGATCAATGGCCTCCTGCATGGTGGCCTGCTGCTGCCGCATCTGCGTCACCTGCTCGCGCAGACGCTGCTGGGACGCCACCAGCTCCACCCGTTCCTGCTGCAGTTCCGCCACCTGTTGCCGCAGTTCCGCCACCTGGCGGGTCAATGCACTGTCGGCACTGTTGGCGGCGGCCGGTGCGCTCGGAGCCGGGGACCCCTGGAAAGTCAGATTCGCTTCTACTTCGGGGTAGCCGGCCGCCGCCACCGGTGCGGAGGCCGGTGATGGCGCCAGCGCGGGTACCGCCAGCCAGGCGCCCTGTTTAAGACGATTGCGATCACCGGCGATAAAAGCCTGGGGGTTGGCGGCGTGAATGGCATCCATCATTTGCTGAATCGAGAGCCCGGTGCCGGCGCGGAACCGGCGCCCCAGGGCCCACAATGAATCCCCGGCCCTCACCCGGTAACGATCCCCCAGCTCCGGCACTACTGCGCTCACTGGCTGCGGACGGGCTGGGGTTGGGGCTGGGGCTGGGGCTGGGGCTGGAGTTAGGGTAGGGGTCGCCGCCGGCGATGGGGAGCCCGCCAGGCGAACTTTGGTGGTGGTCGTCACTGCGGATCGGCCCGCCCCATAGCCCGGCGGGTCCAGCAACAGATTGTAGCGCCGGTAACTGGTGCCACCGGGCCAGCCCAACTCCACCACGATGTCCAGAAACGGTTCCACCAGGCGACGGCCGCTGCGGATGGCCACCATTTTATCCCCAGCTTCCGTGCCGGTAACGGCAAACTGCAAATCACCGTGACTGGCTTCGTAGCGTACATTCATACGCTCATAAACCGACATGTCCGCCAGCCTGACCCGGATTTCCTCCGGGGCAAAAGTGTGGGCGGATAACAAAGCCACCTGCGCCTGCAGCGGAGCCCCCAGATAGGACTGGACATCAATATCCCCCAGGCCCAGCCCATTGGCAACACCGGCGTGCAACGCAGCGCCAGCCAGTAACATCGACCGATACTTCATAATTCAACTCGAATGTTTGCTCAATCCCTGCTTAAAATGTAGACCAATTCACACTTGGATTGACCAGGGAATACACAGAAACCCTACGAAATGCAGTAAAACCTTTGCATTTGGCACTTTATGACCGCCCAGCGGATATGAGTAGAGAACCAGTTATAGCAGGACGTTATAAAAAGGGCATCGCGGCATGGAACAGTGGTTTGAACAGGTGTGGTATTGCGCGCCACAGTCCAGCGCTCCCCGGCAACCGGGGTTGATCCTCAGCGCCGGCATCCACGGGGACGAAACCAGGCCGGTTGTGCTGCTGCGGCAGTTACAACAACAGCTGGCGAGCGGGCAACTGCAACCGGCCCGCCCCCTGTTGCTGTTGTACGGCAATCCGCGGGCCATGGCCCGGCATCAGCGCATGATCACTGAGAACCTGAACCGCCTCTTCACTTCCCCGTCTTCCGCCAGCGCGGATGGGCAGCGGGCCCGGGTGCTGATGGATGCCTGCGAGCGGCTGGGTCGATTGGGCCCGGTGGCAGCCCATTTCGATCTTCACAGCACCATCAAACCGTCATTGATCGAACGCTTTGCCCTCTGTCCGGTGAGCCCAGTGAGTCCGGAGAGCCCGCCACCCTGCCACTATCACTGGGCCGCGCCGCTGAGCCGGGCCGGGTTCGGCGCTTGGGTGCAACAGACCCGACGCGCGGCCACGTTCTCCCAGTTCACCCGGGATGCCCTGAACTGCGACAGCTTTACCCTGGAATGCGGCAGTCACGCTTCGAAGCCGGACCGGGAGAACCGGCTGCAGCCGCTGGCCCGTTGGCTGCACGATCTGATCAGCGGAGCCGCCGCCCTGCCCGCGCAACCAATGCCGGTAACCCCACCCTGGCAACGGTTCCGGGTAACGGAGGAAATTCTGCGCCGCAGTGATGACTTTCAGTTTCTGATCGATGAGCAGGAACCCAATTTCAGCGCCCATCCCCCCGGCACCCCCCTGTATCGGGATCTGGATGGGGTGGTGAAGGCGGCGGGCCAGCGGCATACCCTGTTCCTCAACAGCCAGGTGGCCCCGGGGCAGCGCGCCGGACTGTTACTGGAATCGCTCCAGTAAGCGGGTGGGTAGATCCAGAACACCGTAGATCTCCGCCACAATATCCATCATTTCCCGGGCCGTGGGCCAATGGGAAAGCTGTTCCAGGGTCAGACTTTCGGGATAGCGCCGCTCCACCAGCTGCACCAGTTGCCGGTGCCGCTCATCGTTCAGCAGTAGCCGGCCCTGCAGGGCATTGAGCTCCGACTCGTGCAGAGTGATCCGCAGCCGCAGGCACGCGGGCCCGCCGCCGTTACTCATGCTCTGCCGCAGATCCATGTACACCACTTCCCGCAGCCGCAAAGCCCGCCGCAGCTCCACCTCTACATACTGGCGCACCTGTGCATCCCGCTCCGCCTCCAGCGGCAGTACCAGCATGGGATGATCCACAGGCCCCAGCAGCTGGCTGTTGAACAGATAGCTGTCCACCGCCCGCTGCAGGGAAATGGCCTGCTCCGGTACCTGCACGATACGCAGTTTGCCACCGGCCCGGGCCTGCAACTGTTGCAGGCACTGGGGCTGATCCACGAAGGCCCGTTCGTGGCACAGCAGGACACCGGTGTGGGACAGGGCGATCACATCGTTGTGAAACACCCCGGCATCAATGGCATCGGGAAGCTGTTGCCAGTACAGCACCCGCTTCGGGTCCAGATTGCCGGCCCGGGCCAGGGCCTCGCAGGCATGGCGGGTCTGACGGGCGGGGTAACGGCGGGGCCCGGTAACATCGTCACCATCCCGGCCGTACACAAAAACGTGCAGGGCCCCGGCCCCGGGTACCGGTATCCGCATATGGTTGGCCGCCCCCTCGTCCCCCAGGGCCGCCACACCGGGCAGGGGCCGGGCCACCTGAAAATGATCCCGGCTGGCAAATACATGGCGCAGCAAATCATAGGTGGCGGCCACCTCCAATTGCCGGTGCAAATGGCTGATCAGGTTGGCGGGAATCAACACGCAGCGTTGTTGCGGATGATCACAGGAGGGAATCACGGTGGCGGCGTTGGCCACCCACATGGCGGAGGCGGAACAAGCGGCACTGAACAGGGTCGGCTCCTGCTGCCAGGCCTGGGCCAGCAAGCGCTGGGGCGGGCCCTGAAAGCCCAGTTGGCGCAGGGCCCCCAAATTGGGTCGCAACTGCGGCGGCAGTACCCCCTGGGGCAAACCCCGGTCCAGCATCCAGCGCATTTTCGCCAGCCCCTGCAGGGCGGCCTGACGGGGGTTGGAAACCTGCCCCCCGTGGCGGGCCGACGCTAGATTTCCCGGCGCCAGTCCGCCGTAATGGTGGGTGGGCCCCACCAGGCCATCAAAATTCACCTCACGCCAGGGCATGCTGCAGTCCCGGTGGCAGGCTGGCGGGCAGGCCGGGGTGTGGATGCACCAGGGAGGCCACCGGATAGGCACAGTAGTCGGCCGCGTAATCGGCACCGGGGCGATGATTGCCACTGGCCCCCACGCCGCCGAATGGGGCCTCACTGCTGGCGCCGGTGAGTGGCTGGTTGCAGTTGACGATGCCGGCCCGCGCCTGCTGGTAAAACGCCTCGAAATGATCCGCCGCGTCGGTGACGATGCCCGCGGCCAGCCCGAAACGGGTGGCATTGGCCAACGCGATGCCCTGGGTCAGATCCCGGTAGCGGTAAATCTGCAGTACCGGGCCAAACAATTCCTCGTCCACCGGTTGCTGAGCGCTGCTCATATCCACCAGAGTCGGCGTCATCAGGGTGCCGGACTCATTTAAGTAGCGCGGTGGCAACAACACCCGGCCCCCCACCGCCTGTAGCAGCTGCACGCCATCCCGCAGGTGGGCCACCGCGTCGCGGCTGATCACCGTGCCCATAAAGGGCTGGGGTTCGGCGTCCGCCGCCGCCACCGGCAGGTTGTCCGTGGCCGCCAACAGACGCTGCAGGAACCGGTCCCCCCAGGGATCCTCCGGTAGTAACAATCGGCGGGCGCAGGTACAGCGCTGGCCACTGGTGACGAACGCCGACATCAGGGCCACGTACAGCGCGCCCTCCAGGTCCGACACCGGCTCCACCAGCAGGGGGTTATTGCCCCCCATTTCCAGGGCCAGCACCTTATGGGGCTGACCGGCGTACTGCTGATGCAGATAACCTCCGGTGCGGGCGCTGCCGGTAAACAGGATGCCATCCACCTGGGGGTGTTGCACCAGGCCGGCGCCGGTCACCTTGTCGCCAGCCACCAGATTCAACACCCCC
>MDSW01084064.1_pt1 | contig 24335 bp, 26 predicted proteins | sample 811171 | NCBI WGS metagenome assembly MDSW01 (sample SAMN05326641, study PRJNA326480) | marine metagenome | isolation source: seawater | place: Atlantic Ocean: North West | collected 2012 | reverse complement strand
TCCTCAAATATTTTTTTTTCCACTATTAAACAGCTTATTTTCACTAAATAATTTTTAGACAAAAAATTAATTATATAGCCGTTTGGTATTTTTAATTTTGTAAATATGTTTATTTTTTTACTAAATTCAAATTTATGTAAACAATTGGAGAAAGAAAATTTTTGAACATTATTTTTAAAAAATTCTTCACGTAATGATAAATAATTTTCTAGCCAAAAATCGTCTGTATCTAAAAAAGCTATATACTCACCTTTTGCATAAGAACACGCAATATTTCTGGCAGCATATAAAGTTTCTAGTTTTGTAGACTTATAATATTTAAACTTATTACAAAAATTTTTTTCAAAAATTTTTTTACTTTCGTCGGTTGACTGATTATCGTAAAAAATTAATTCCCAATTAGTATATTGTTGTTTTTTAACACTTTGTAGGCACTCCTCAAGATACTTAGATCCATTTCTACAATTAACAATAACACTAATTAATGGTAACATTAGTTTTTATAATTTTATAGTTGATTTATAATAACTTATTGTTTTAGTTAGCCCCTTTGAAAAGCTGATTTTTGGTTGCCAGTTCAATAATGACTTCGCCTTAGATATATTTGGATACAAACGATTAATTTCATCTTTTCGAAATTTTACCTTACCATATAATGGCACTCCTTTATTTAGATGCTTTTTAATATATTCAATTATTTTTTTTATTTTTACTGGCTTATTATTACCAATGTTAAAAATATTACCACTAAGATCAGGTTTTTTTAAAGCAATCATCATCGCTCGTACTAAATCATCAATGTAAGTAAAGCTTCGATATTGCATGCCACTAGAACAAGGAAATCTTTTATTTTTTAAACAGCCGTCAATAATAACTGGTAAAAATCTATTAAAATCTTGGTTAGGACCGTAGTTTAAATACAATCTAAAAACAATTACTGGAAATTTGTGCTTCTTGTATAACTGAATTAAGTATTTTGAAGCTTCAAATTTTCCTTTGCTATACATACTTTTTAATTTTTTCTTTTTTATTTTATAAGCTTCTTTTTGAGGTGATTTCTGTGGTCCATACTCAACACAACTTCCGATTTGAAGAAACAGTTTTATTTTTTTTTTTAAAAAAAAATTTGCTAAATTCTTACATCCTAAGTAATGCGCTTTAAATACTTTTTTATCTGCTGAGTGATCAACAACTCCTGCTGCATTCACAACATAATCATAATTTTTTTTTAATACTTCTAAATCTTTTTTTTTTGTTAGATCGCCTGTCAAATATTTTACTTTTGTAAGTTTTCTAATCAAAATTGGTTTTCTTTTAGAAAAACTGGTTACATTCCATCCCATTTTCAAGCACTTTTTAGCGAGATGATATCCTATAAAACCTGTGCCTCCGGTTATTAATATTTGCTTTTTCAAAACAATTTTCCTTTTTTAAAGAATTTTTCTAAATTTTCTTTATCCCTTTTTGTATCCATGCATTGCCAAAATCCGTTATGTTTAAATGCTAATAGCTGTCTCTTTTTCGCAATAGCTTCCAGCGGTTCTTTTTCCAGAAAGGTGTAATCATTCTTAATAAAATTTAAAAATTTTGGCTCCATTACAAAATAACCACCATTAATCCATCCTTCATCAAGTCTAGACTTTTCTTTAAAAGTTTTAGCAAATTTACCAATTAATTTTATTGCTCCAAATCGAGCAGGAGGCCTTACTGCAGTTAATGTTACTAATTTATCGTGTTTTTTATGAAAATTTAATAATTTTTTTAAATTAACATTAGAAAGACCATCTCCATATGTCATCATGAATGTATCATTTCCTAAATAATTTTTTAATCTTTTAAGCCTACCTCCAGTCATTGATTTGTTACCAGTATCGACAATATTAACTTTATATTTTTTTAATAAATTCGAATTAAAATATCTTTTTATAATGCTACTTTTGTATCCTGCTGCAATTATAAAATCATTAAAACCAAATTTTATATAATGATTCATTATGTGTATTAAAATAGGTTTATTATTTATTTTTACCATGGGTTTTGGAACTTTTTTCGTATATTCAGGCAATCTAGTTCCTAATCCCCCAGCTAAAATTACAATTTTCATTACTACTTTTTCCAATCAAAATTAAATTTTTTACTATCGTAACTTTCCCTTACCATTTCTTTTTCGTTATGTGGAATATCAAGGCAATTAGCAATAATACTTTCTTCATCACTTATGTTTTTAAATCCATTCCAAATATTAGGTGGAATCGTTATTAAAAAATATTCTTTTGGCGAAAGAACAAATTCTTGATATTTTCCTTTCGTAGAGCTTGAAGCTCTATCATCGTACAGAACCAATTTTACACTACCTCGCACGCACACATAATTTAATGTTGCTTCTTTGTGTAAATGCCAAGCTTTTATTGAATTTTTGGATATAGTAGAAAAATATATTTCTCCAAATCTTTTAAATACTTTACTATCAGCTCTTAACATATGCATAACACTTCCTCTATTATCAGAGAGAATTTTCAGAGGAGTAATTTTAATATCTTGTATCATAATTTATTTAATTAATAGTTTTGTCTTTCTATAGGCAAAGTATATTAATGAAAGCCAGGCATTTGGAAAAATTAAATTTTTAAAAAAATGTTGATATATTTTGACGTAAGATTTTCCAGCCTTATCACCGTGAATATATATTTTGAAAAAAAAATTAAAAAAATTTCTTAAAGCATAATTTTTACATTTTATGTATTTAATTAAACCCATTCCCTGACTTCTATAGTAATCAATAAGTTCCGGAATACGTACAATTTCAACAAAATCATATAAATTAATCCACTCTCTTTCACCAATTAAATTGACACTTAATGGATCCGCTTGAATATAACAATTTGAATCTTTAAATACTGAGGATATAATTTTAGCATTTAAACAAGTATTATCAAAATTTGACCATAGTCGGTTATCCTCAAGATTTTTAGCATCAACAAATTTAAGCCCTTCTAACCACTTTTCTCTATTAAACAAACTTAAAAATATACCTATTAAAAATTCCCAAGATACTTTTGGATCTATTATATCCCAAAATTTAACAACCTTATTTTCTTTAGCTTTAGAAATTGATGACATACTGCGATAATCTAAATGCGTTGTATCAAATGGTGAATTGTAATATTTTAAGAAACTGGAATTCAGGTAATAAGAGTTAATAAAGAAATAGTCTATATTTTTATTATTCTCCAGTAGATCTTGTAAAATTAAAAGAGTTCTAGGTAAAATTAAGTCGTCATTACCAATTAACCAAGCAAATTTTCCTTTAGCCATCGATACAGTTTGAATTGCATTTTTTGCAAAGCCAATGTTTTGTTTATTTTTCTTAAACACAATCGGTAATTTTGAATGATATTTGTGTATAATTTTACTAGTATCTTCGTTTGAGCAGTTATCAGAAATACAAACTTCAAAATTTAAATTTTTAACATTTTTTTTTGAAATATAAATAGAATTTAAACAATTATCCAAACATTGAATTCTATTATAAGTAGGTATGCAGATTGATAATAACATTTTAGTACGAGTATGATAAATCTTTAAAATCCTTTTTTATATATTTTTTATAATTAAGTTTGTTAATGATGTGAAAACGAGGTAAGTGAAAAATTAACGATCCTCCCTTCTTAATATAATCAATTTCCTCTTTAATGATTTCACTTCTAAAAGACCAAATTAAAACGATTAGATAATTAGGTTTTAATTTTCTCATTTCATCTTTAGAAATAATTTTGATATTGCCGCCTGGGGTATATTTTTTTATTTTCGTTTTGTTACCGTCACATATGTATGGTAGTGATTTATTAGATATTTTAAAATGATTAAGTACTACATTTCCTTTTGTAGATGCTCCATATCCAATAAATCTTTTACTTTTATTATTTTTTATAAATCCAGTTAAATTGTCTTTGCTTTGTTTTATTCTTTTTGAAAAATTTTTGTAAGATGTGCTTGTAATTTTCTTTTCATCGCTTAATAATTTATTTATTTTGCTTTTATTGATGTTATGTTTACAGTTATTTTTTCCACATAACACTTCAATGCTACCGCCATTAATCTCATTTACACTAACGTCTATTACCTTTAAATTATTATTTTCTATTATTTTTTTAAAAACACTTAGATTGTAATAAGCTAAATGTTCATGACAAATTTGATCAAAAGTTAAATTCTTTAACATAAGTGGCAAATATGAAAATTCGCACATCCATATACCATTGTCACTCAGTAGTTTATAGATTTCATTACAAAATTTATTAGGGTTTTTTACATCATAAAAAATAGCAAATGAAGTTATTAAATCGAATTTTAATTTATTAATTTTTTTTAATTTAAAATATTTTTCTATATTTAATATTGAAAAAAAATTACTTATTGTATGAATATATTTTTTATAATTTTTTTTATGTTTTGCGCATGATGGATCTATTCCAAATAAATTTTTTGTATTTTTAAAAAGGTTAAGAAATGAACCATCATTACTCCCAATGTCGAGTATTCTGGTAGATTTCTTGATTTTGTAATATCGATTTAATCTCGGTATTTTTTTTTTTAAGTGCTTAATCATCAATTTACTTATTGATGTTTTATAACCATATTGAGAGCCATACATTAACTCAAGTTTTGCATATTTTTTAAGCTGAACAAGATTGCATTTCTTGCAAATATGCAAATCTAAAGGGTATTTTTTTAAATTGTATGTTTTTTTATTTAAAAAAATTCCACTTAATGGTTGTTTACCCATGCTTACAATTTTTTTAAGGTTTAAATTTTTACAGTTTAAACAAGTCATATGTTTTTCTTTTTAAGTATTCCCCTAATATAACAATTATTACCAACATTATTTGAAAACATATTTACTCTGTGTTGATTCTTTAAACTCAAAGCTAAATTAAAAAATTGTCTAATTTCATAAATTTTGTATGGTAAGAATTTTCGTATTTTTCTTTTAACATTCTCGTAAATATCTCCTGATGATATTTTTTTATAAAGATTTTGAGAATGTCTTTGATATTTATGGTCTTCTTGAAAAGAGTAGGACGAGTAATCAAACTTAAGAATTTCAAAACTGTATTGATTGCATATTTTTTCTATACTTTTTTTTGTATAAAATAGTAAGTGTGGACCATCATACGGCCTTCCTTCAAAATATCTTTCTTCACAATTTGGTACCTCAAAGAATACAAGGCCATTTTTATTTAATAAATTATGGAAAGTATTAAATATTTCCAAATCAGTAAGGTGTTCTAAAGTATGAATAGTAACTATTAAATCAAATTTTTTATTTATATCATTAATATCTTTAAAGTTTGTATATCCCCTTTTTTTTAATATGCTTGAACAATGTTTATCATGCTCAGTACAATACAACTCTAAATTTTTAAATTTGTGTTTTAATAAAAAACCAAGGTCTCCGTTTCCAGCACCAAAATCGTAAATTGAATTAATTTTTTTAAAATCTACAAGGGTTGTAATATATAACAAATAGTTAAGTTGCCTATCATCTAAATATTTAGTTTCTAAATCTTTTGAAAATTCATTTAGCCAATATGGCGGCCTATTCAAAGAGCGATATATATTTTCATAAAAAAAATTTAACTCATCTTCTTTTGGCAATGGGTCAGCAAAACTTAAATCGCAGCTTTTGCAAGTATAAATTTTTAAATCACCGAAATATTTTTTATCTGTATCTATTTCAAACTTATAATCCGATCTAAAACTTACATTGTTAGGTGATCTGCATATTTTACATTTCATTTATTTTTTTTTAACTTTTCAATATAGTTATTAATTTGCCGATAAGAAAAATCTATAATTTTTTCTTTTGATTTAAGTGAGTAAAAATACTCAAACCACTCAAATGTCATGTTTAAAGCTAATTTAGAAGATAAAATTGTTTTCCAACCTAGTAACCTTCTAGCTTTATTTGAGTTAAGAGACAAAAAAGTAGCTTCATAATTATTACTTTTTTTTCTATTCAAATAGATTTTTGAATTTGAGTTCATTATTTTTTTTCCTATCTTAGACAATTGAGAGACTGTTAAATTTTTTGATTTTGGACCAAAATTCCACGAGGTAGAAAATTTCTTATTTTTATCCAAATATAATTTTTCGGCTAAAATTAAATATCCAAATAATGGTTCAATTACGTGTTGCCATGGTCGTGTTGCGCTAGGATTTCTGATAATTAATTTTTTATTTTTTATAAACGCTTCTACACAATCCTTTACTATCCTATCTTTTGTCCAATCGCCTCCACCAATGCAATTTCCAGATCTGACGGTGGCTACATTGCAGTGACTATCGTGAAGAAATGATTTCTTATAACTTTCAACTATTAATTCGCACACTGCTTTACTTGAACTATACAAATCATGTCCGCCGAGCTGAGATTCTTCAGAAAAAGAAATTTTTTGTTCTAAATTTTTATACACTTTATCTGTAGTCACTATAATTAATGATTTTACAGATTTAACTTTTTTTGCCGTTTCTAAAATATTAAAAGTCCCATTTAAATTTGTCTCTAATGTAGATCTTGGATTTTTATAACTAACTAATACACTTGATTGAGCTGCTAAATGAAAAATAATTGATGGCTTAACTGATTTAACTGTTTTTAACAAATATTCGCTTTTTAAAATATCTTTTCTATGATCTTTTTCTAAAAATTGAGTTAAATTTGCATTATCAAAAAAATTAGGCTTTGATATAGGGTTTAGTGCATAACCGTAAACTTTAGCTCCCAATTGATTTAACATCAGAACCAGCCAGCTACCTTTAAAACCAGTGTGACCAGTTACAAATACTTTCTTATTCTTCCAAAAATTTTTATTCATTTTTATCTATTTTTAAACATTTATTTTTTATTATATTGATCATTTTATATTTATGAGATGAATATTTTTTATTGTTTACCATATCAATATCTTTTTTGTTATCAACAGAATGCCAAAATCCCTTTAAACCAACATAATTTGAAGAATAATTTTTTATAAAAAACGGAAAAAAGTCTTTTTCAAAATTATACGAGTTCTTAAAATTTTTTATTTTTGCAATAAATTTTTTTTTTATTAATTATTGTCATGCCAGAGTAATTGAATGCTGTATATTTTTTCTTTCCTCTAATTTTTAAAGCTTCATAATTAAGATTTCTTTTAAAGTCTATAATTTTATTATTTTCAATTCCTATAGTTCCATATGGATATGTAATTTCACTTACTATGAAAGTAATATCATTATTTTTTTTTGCATGTTTTTTTGTAATATTAATTAAATTAAAATCAAAAATTGCATCGCCATTTAAAAGTAAAAAATTTTTTGATTTTATTTTACTACTTACTTTAAATAGTCTTTTTCCAATATTGCTATTTATGCCAGTATTAACAAGCTCTGTATCTTCTATAATTCTGTTTCTATCTAAAAATTTCCTTATTGATTTACCTTTAAAACCTAGTGGCAGTATCACCTGATTGTATTTGTTTTTTTTTAATATTTTTAATATGTACCATAATATCGGTTTATTATGAATTTTTACTAGTGTCTTAGGTATTTTTTTTCCTAATTCACCTAACCTTGTGCCTTTTCCGCCACATAAAATAATTGCAGTTTTTATTTCTCTCATTGATTTATTTTTTGTAAAAGTCCATTTAAAATTTCGTAGTTTTTTTTTGTTTTAATATTTTTTGATGTTATATAATTATAAAAATAGTTTTGGTATTTTTTTTTATCTATAGATTTCTTTAATTTTTTTGGACTATAATTATTTAAATTTACAAAATTAGCATTACATTTTTCTGCTATAAATTTTGCTCTATCAATAGACGGAGAATTAAATTTTTCGATTTGGTCATTGTAAGTTAGTATAAGTTTTTTGTTATATGCAACTGCTAATCCAATTGCTGTACTTGCCCCTGATGATATTACAACTTTCGAAATAGGTATTAATTTATGTATCGCGTCAATATTATGGTCAACTTTAAAATTTTTGTCATAATATGGATTTCTTAATCCTTTAACTTTTGGATGAGGAATAATAATTACCTTACATGAATAAATCTTTTCGATTTTATGGAGAAAGGTATTCAAATCCGTGTACCATTTTGTTTTATTATAATTAATTTTTAAACCAAATATTGAATAATCATCGCTAAAATAAGGGTTGGGAGAATCTAAATAAACTCCTATAGGTTTTTGAAATTTATTATTTTTACAAATATAATTAACTCTAGAGAAATCATGGGAATGATATTTCACAAAACTTTTATGTTTTGAATTTAAATCAATTTCAAAATTAATTTTATTTCCACGAACAAGGTAATACACTTTATAAAAGTATATAAATTTTACTAACGATTTAATTAATTTCGTTTTAAAGTGAAAAATTAAATATTTAATTTGAAATAATCTAATTTTTTTGCGTAGATTATTAAAAAAATTATTTTTTTTTTGTGGTTCAGTGTAAGCATTTGGTAAACCTGGTGACTTTAACTGAATAATAGTTTTGTTAGATTTACTAATTAAAAAATGTATAAATAAAGATTTAAAACTACCTAAATCTAATAAATTTAATATAACAAGGTTTTTATATTTATTATTTATTTGATTAAAATAGACTTTCCATTCATTTATTGAAAAAAAAATCTTTGCGCTTTTATGCCTTTTTGATTTAAATATTTTGTCAGTATTTGGATTTACTATATTTGATAAATCATGAATTTCAAATTTATCTTTAAGTTTTTTTTCAAATATATCTAATTCATAATGAATATAATGATATTTAGTAAATTTATATGGCGCAAGAAGTATAAGCATTAATAACTTTTATTTTTTATTTGTTTAATCATTTTTAAGACATTCAAAGCGTCCTTAAATTTGCATAATTGATTTTTATTTTGACCATTAATGAATGCACGATGAGTTTTTAAATATGTAAAATCTTGAGAATAATTTGTATTTTTTTTTAATCTTTTTCCATTTTTAAAGTACGATAAAATATTTTTTTTTAAATCAATACATAGCGAAAAATTCATGCCATCTACTAAAAATAGCCTTAACTCATTTTTTGAAAAGTAATTTAAATCTAGGCTAATACTAATTTTTTTATTTTTGGCTGAAAGTTTAAAATAATCCTCTGTATCTTTTGTTAAATTCGATTTCTTTCCAAAATCTACATAATAAATTTTTATTTTTTTAAATAAATTATATATAAAATCTAATTCATGGCTTAGGTCTAAAATAATACCTCCACCTTTTGACTTAAAAACTGCATAATTTTTCTTGAAATCGTGTTTCTTCCTCCAGTCTGGAAGATAAGAATTAGTTATTAATTTTATATCGTATACTTTTTCCATGTTTATAATTTTTTTCATGAATTGAACATAAGGATGAAACCTAAGATTATAATTAACGTAAACGTCATTTTTAATGCTTTTAATATATTTAAATTCATGAAATAGCGGTTTCTCAACTAATATTTTTTTCTTTGTAAAATTTTTTTCTAAAAATTTAAGCTGGTTAAAATGCTTGGAAGTTTCACTTGCAATAATGAAATAATCTGGATTAATTTTTATAGCATCGTTTAATTTTTTTATTGTTCTTATTGTTTTAATTTTTTGTTTAGTGAAAATAAACACCTTAAAGTTTTTAAAATATTTTTTTAAAATTTTAGCATGGCGCCTACCAGCAGATCCATATCCAATAATTAAAACTTTCTTCATTATATCGATGTCCAACCGCCATCAACTATTAAGCTTATGCCAGATATGTAATTTGCATTATCAGAAGCTAAAAAAATAATTGGATCTGCGATTTCCTCAGGTGTAGCCATTCTACCCATTGGACATCTCCTTGAATAGTTCCTTAAAAGTTTATTATAAATCTTTGACTTTTTTTTACTCTTTAAATCTAATACACCCCCAGGACACACATTATTAACTCTTATTCCATATTTTGAATAGTGTGAGCACATCTGCTTTGTCAAATTTGATAAAGCTCCTTTTGTTATGGAGTAAGATATATTTTCGTAAACGTTGGTTCCTTTATAAATTGATTTATCTTGTCCAACCAACCCATAAATTGAATTTAATAAAATTATACTACATTTTTTTTTCTTTTTTCTATTTTTTTCAGCTACTTCCTTTATTAAAAATGATGAAGTTATTAGTTGTTTTTCAATATTTTCCTTTAATGATATAAATTTTACTTTTTCGAAATTATTTTTATCCCAATCTTTTGTTTTTGGATATGCGCAATTAATAAAAATATCAGGAACTCCATATTTATTTGTTATTTGTGAATAGTTTCGTATCTCTTTAATTTTAGTGCAATTAAATTTTAAATAATCATATCTCAGTTTTATAGGTTTTTTTATATCAAGATTTAAGGTTTTGCATCCAAGTTTTTCTAATTTGTTTATTACCATGTTTCCAATTAAACCTGAACCACCTAATACGAAAGCTAATTTATTTTTGAAATTAAGCATTTTTATTTCTCTCGATATGTTTAATTAAATTTAAATCAAAGTGATTATCGATATCGATAGATCTACTCTGGGGCATTACATAAATATTTGTATTTTTTGAAAATAATTGTGAAGATTTTAAAAGCCGAGATCTTTTCCATATATATATAGAAGCATTCATATCATATACCCTGGGTGCATCTTGTCTTCTCATTATTGGAAAGTTGCGATCAGATTTTTTTACAATAGATATTTTTTTATTCTTAACTTCGATCATATTATAATATGGATTCTTTCGTGATTTGTTCACAGAAAATAAATTTTGGGTTTTTTTTTTTTTAAAAAATAACTTTAATGCATTTTTAATATCTTCTATTTTTCTTAAAGGTGATGTAATATCTAAGTCTACACAAACATTGTATTGTTTTTTAAATTTGTGTTCTGCTCTTAACAATGCATCTCTAATTACAGGCACTTTAGGGGACTTATCACTAGAAAGTTTTTTTGATCGTAAAAACCAGCATTTTACCCCTCTTTTAACAGCAATTTTTTGGATTTTCTTTGAGTCCGTTGAAACAACAATTTCATCAAAAACTTTTGATGCAAGTGCTTGTTTTATTGTTATTTCTATTAAGTGTTTTCCATTAATTTTTTTTAATGCTTTATTATTTACACCTTTTGAACCGCCTCTGGCACATATAGTACAAAGTATATTATTTGATTTATTATATCTCATATCTATCTGAGTATTCTGTATAATTTTCCTTAATCCATTTAATAGTTTTTTTTAATCCTTGATTTAAATTTATTTTTAAATCCCAATTAGTTAAATTTTTAATTTGATAATTATCGCAGGTTAAATTATCGACTTCACTTAATTTGGGTCTAACAATGTATTTATTTTTTTGAAATTTTAGATTTCTTCCAGTTATTCTCATAATTTTTTTTGCTAAATTTTCTATGGAAATATTTGTATTACTTCCAATATTTATTGTTTTTCCTATTAACTTTTTATTTTTTAAAACACTGAAATATGCTGCGCATGTATCTTCAACATAATTAAAATCTCGAGTTGGATTTAAATTACCTAAAATCATTTTTTTACTTTTTTTGTCAAGGCATTGTAAAATTATCCTAGGGATCACTGCTCTACTTGATTGTCTAGGCCCGTAAGTATTAAAAGGTCTAATTATCTTTATTGGTAAATTAAATGATTTATAGTAACTTAAAGATAATTGGTCTGCAGAAATTTTCGAAGCTGCATAAGGCGATTGAGCATTTAATGGATGCAACTCATCTATTGGTAAATATTTTGCCGATCCATATACTTCGCTTGTGGAAGTAATTATAATATCTCTTAAATTTAAATTTTTTGCAGATTCTAATACGTTATAAGTTCCTTCAACATTTGTTTTTAAATAAGCAAGAGGTGAAATATAGGAGTAAGGAATTCCTATTAAAGCAGCAAGATGAAAAACTTTGCTACATCCTTTCATTGCTTTATGAACAGAATCATAATCTCTAACATCACCTAATATTATCTTCATATGATTTAAATATTTACTATTTTTCAAACACCCGAGGCTATTGGTTGAATTATAACGATCGAAACCGATTACTTTATAACCCTTTCTTATACTCATCTCGCACAAATGAGATCCAATAAATCCAGTAGCTCCAGTTATAAATATTTTTTTACTCATAAATTAATATCAAAAAAAGTTTTTTCATTAAATTTCCTATTTTCAATTTTTTTTAAAACTTTAAAAGCTTTAAATGAAGCTCCAGAAGTACCGTATGGATTTTTATCTTTAAGCAATTTATTCTTGAATTTTTTTGAGTATATTTTTTTTATACTATTAATTATAAATTTAGATTTAGGAGGTACATCTAATATAGTTTTTGCTCTAAGCCTACCATTTTGTCTTTTGCCAATATTAATAGTTGGTTTATTTAAATAAGGTGCTTCCAGTATACCGCTGGATGAATTGCCAATGATTGCATCCACTATCTTTAAAGTAGATAGGTAATTTACTTGACCCATAGAACTAAAGACGCAAGCTCTAGATTTATTATTTTTAACATAATTTTTAATCATTTTATTAATAATATCTCCATCTACATCTGCATTTGCATTTGTAAAAATAATTTGTATATTTTCAAATTTGTCCAATGACTTCAGTAATTCAGAAAAATCTCTGATAAGATTTTTTCTATTTGCTGTTTCAGGATGATAAACAACCAATAAATTATTTTTTTTAAATTTAAAATTAAGTTTATTTTCAATTTCTTTTTTTGTTAAAAATTTTGTATTTTTTATTAAATCAATTCCAAATCCACCTACAACATAAATATTTTTTGGGTTTTCTCCTAGTTGTCTCACTCTTTTTTTGTAATTATAATTTGATACAAAATGCAAGTTAGACATTTTAGTTATAGAGTGCCTGAGAGAGTCGTCTATAGATCCAGTTGTAAGCTCACCACCATGTAAATGACAAATAGGAATTCTATTCACAAGTGCTGCTGATGTTGCGGCGAAAATTTCATATCTATCACCTAGAAGAACTATTAAATCTGGTTTTAATTCATTTATCTCATTTGATATTTTTTGAATAGTCAATCCCATATACTTGCAAATATCATTAGGATTATATTTCTTAATATTTAAATTTATTTTTCGATCAATGGAAAATCCATCATTTAAAATTTCTTTATAGGTTTCTCCATGCTGATAGGATAAATGTGTACCAGTCACTATTAATTGAAACTTAAATCTCTGCTCTTTTTTTACTAATTTCATAAGGTTCATCATTAAACCATAGTCTGCTCTCGAGCTTGAAATAAAACAAATTTTTTTCATTAAATTAAATCATCCTTTAAATACTTTTTTTTTGCTTTTTTTTTTAAATAATAGTTAAATTTAGTCGGCGATATTCCAAAACCCGGTCTTTTCGTTGTTAAATTACTTTCAGAGAATTTTTCACCTTTTTTAATATCCCTTTTTGCTACCAACGATTTTCGAGCAAAAATTTTATTTTTTACTTCAATATGTGTTGGAATTTTTTTTCCATTTCCTAGCATTTTTTCAGTTAATCTAATTAATTTTACCATTTCTTTAAACTCATTTGGATTGGCGCTTGCTCTATGATCAGGACCTGCCATCCTTTTATTTAATGTGATATGCTTTTCTATTATTTTAGCTCCTAAAGCTACTGCTAAAGAACCGGCGTTTATGTTGTTACTATGATCAGAAAGTCCTACTCTTAATTTAAATTTATTTTTTAAGCTAATTATAGCATTTAAATTTAAATTATCTGGACTAGATGGATACTCTGTATGACAGTGAAGTATTGAAATATCCTTTCTTTTTGTGCCGTACCTGCATAAAATACTTATGGCATTACTGATCTCGCTTAAATTTGACATACCTGTAGATAAAATTACCTTTTTTTTTAATTTGCCCAATTCTTTAAGAAAAGGATAATTATCAATCTCTCCTGATGGTACTTTGATAAAATCTAAATTTAGTTTACTTAATAAAGATAAGCTTTCATTGTCAAATGGAGACGACAAGAATTTTATTTTTTTTTTGTGAGCGTGTCTCTTCAGTATTTTGTATGAATGCTTTTTTAATTCATATTTTTTAAGCATGTTATATTGAGAGATCGAATTATTTAAATTTCTTCTTTGATAATTTGCTAATCTTGCTTTTGGTGTTATCATATTTTCGGTTTTATAAGTCTGAAACTTTATATAATCCGCGCCTGAGTTGGCAGCCGCTTGAATTAATTTTTTAGCAATTTGAATTTTACCATTATGGTTTATTCCTGCCTCGGCAATTATTATAGTTTTCATATTTTATTTTTTCTTAACAGTTCCAATTTTTAAAAAGGAATTTTTTTTTACTTTTAAATTATTTGATATAATAGATCCAGAACCTATAAAAGACTCCTCTTCAATTTCACAATTTCCATTTATTATAGCGCCAGTAGATATATGACAATGATCATGTATTTTTACATCGTGTTCAATTAATACTTTATTATTAATTATACAATTTTTTCCTACTACACTTCCGGCGTTCACATAAACATAATTAAAAATAATTGTTCCTTCTCCTATTGTCGATTGTTTTGAAACATTCGCGTATTTTGAGATTACAACTGGAAAATTAAAACCTAGTCCTTTAAATTTTCTAAAAATTTTAGAACGTTTTGAACTATCTTTGATACTGCCAATTCCAATAATTAAATTGTTAGTAATTTTTTTCAATTTTAATATATTTTTCTCATTATAGAGTACTTTATATTTTCCTATTTTTTTATTTAGATCATGGTCTATTAAACCAATAATATTAAAATTTTTTAAACTATTTATTACTTCAATACATGATTTTGCATGGCCACCTGATCCAATTATTGCAACTTTTATTTTTTTCATATTATAAATAATAACTACTTGGTAAATTAATAATTTTATTTTCTAAAATATTTGTATTTGCCAAATTCATTTTAGGAAATTTTTTTAAGTATTTCATTTTATGCAAAGGTTTCCATACTGGTCTAGCTAATATTTTTTTCTTGTGTAATTTTTTAAGAATATTATTTTTCTTAAATTTTGATGATTTTTTTATTACAAGGGTTTGTAGCCAAAAGTTGCTTTTACAATTTTTTGGTTCATTTAAAATATAATAATCTTTGCAATTTTTTAACATCTTATTATATTTGAAAAATAATTTTCTTTTGCGTGAAAGGTATTTTGATAACTTTTTTAATTGAGAAATACCAAGTGATGCATTTATATTTGCTAATCTATAATTGTAACCAATAGTATCATGAATAAAATCCCATGGATGTGCTATCTTAGCGGTAGTTGTAAGATGCTTTGAATCCTTAGCTAATTTTGCCGAATTTGTTAAAATTGCCCCTCCAAATCCAGTGGTGACTATTTTGTTACCGTTAAAACTTAAGATGCCCACATCACCAAAAGTCCCTACGTGCCTTCCTGCATATTTACTACCCAGCGCCTCTGCTGCATCTTCAACAATTTTTATTTTATACTTTCTGCAAATTGATAGTGTATCTGCAATTTTTGCTGGATGGCCAAATACATGAACTAATATTAGTGCTCTGATAATTTTATTTGTTTTTTTGTTAATGCACAAATTTTTTCTCACAAAAGTATTCTTTTCCAAATAATTTTCTAATTTTTTAGTATCAACACCAAAATGGTTAATTTCCGAGTCTATGAAATGTGGTATTGCGTTATTATATAAAATAGCGTTTACAGGTGCTACAAAGCTTAATGATGGCACCAAAACTTCATCTTGCGATCTTACACCAATGACTTTTAGAGCAATATGTAATGCTGAGGTTCCATTAATGGTTGGTATAACAAACTTGGACTTTGTAATTTGACTTAATTTTTTTTCAAATTTTAAAACATCTTTTCCAACAGATGATACATAGCCAGATTTTAGAACTTTAATTAACTGCTTTTGATCACTTCGATCAATAATTGGTTCATGCAAAGGTAAATAGCTTTTACGTAATTTTGCTCTTTGCAGATCTAAATAACTTATGAATTTATCTATTTTTGTTGTCATTTTTTATTTATTAATTTTTTAAAAATATCTTTGCTACCAATTTCGGCCCAATATTCATAAATAGGATATATATTTACACTGCATCCTCTTTTAATTTTATTATCTATGAAATTTGGCATATCGATATATTTCACTCGCATATTTTTTATCATTTTTTTTTTTATTAAATAAATACCCGCATTTATGAAATTTTGCTTTTTCGGCTTCTCAATTATTTCATTAATTTTGTGCCCTTTAAAACATATTTCTCCATAGAGTGAAGAATTAGAATACTGTTTAGCACATACCGTAATATCAGATTTTGTATCTTGGTGAAATTTTATTAGATTAATGATATTTAAATCAGTTATAACGTCACCATTAAAAACTAAAATATTATCTTTTACATTTTTATAATTTAATAAGGACAAGCAACCAGCTGTTCCAAGAGGTTTTTTTTCTTCAAGGTAAACTATTTTAAAACTACTAAATATCTTCTTCTTAAAATATTTTTTAACAATGCATGATTTGTAATAAGTAGAAATGTTAAATATTTTAAATCCATATTTCTTAAAGTTTTCCATGGCCATTTCAAGAATACTTTTATTTTTAATTTTAAGTAATGGTTTCGGAGTATTGCGTGTTAAAGGCATTAATCTTTTTCCAAATCCCCCAGCCATCAAAACAATTTCTAAAGTATGTTCGTAAGTACTAGGAAATTTTACAGAATTAGCAATTTCAATTTTTTTTATTTTTCCATATTTATCAACGCTTGGAATAATATCATGGTTTTTATAATTTACTTTTTGCTTTTTTTTTCTATCAATTAAATTAATAACTGGATGTTTATTTAAAACCAAGTCAACTGAGCTATTAACATTATAACCTTTTAATAAACCTCTTCTAATATCGCCATCGGTTAATGTTCCGCAAATTTTTTTATGATTGTCTATTATAATTAAAGTTTTGAATTTAATATCATTCAATCTTTTAATCGCTTCTAATATTGAATTGTGCTTTAACATTAAGTTTTTTCGCAATATAAAAGGAATGTTCATATAAATTTTTTAGATTAATTTTTTTTTAATTTTTTTAACTCTTTTTTTAACTCATCATACTCCTGCATTTTTCTCTTCATGAACATGATTGTTAGTTGAGTTTTGGCTGCTATACCTCTAGGAGTTAAAATATAGAGATAGTTGATTTTTTCTGGATTTTTTTTGAAATTATTTATTTTTACTAATCCTTTAGAGTGTAGTGCTTTAAGACAATAATTAATTTTACCTAGACTAAATCCAAGTTTGTTCGCCAACTCTCTTTGATTAGTGATGGGTTTATCTTGTATTTTTCTTAAAACTTCAAACTGATCTTTGTTAAGGTTATTTTTTTTGATGTTCATTTGTTGAACATCTTACCGTTCATTTAATGAACAGTAAAGTGAATTTTGTCATTTTTTTCTTATATCTATATAACTACCGCTATCTTTTCTTTCAAATTTTCTTAAGTTTTCTATGATATTTTGAGCAACTTCTGCCGGTGAAGGAACTTGATTTGTTTTATTAAGGAGCTTAAATCTTTTTACAGATGGCATTTTTTTGCTATCGACTTTACAAATTTGAGTCTGCATTTTAGTCTTTATTAGCCCAGGAGACACATTGATAAAGTGTCTTCCTTTATTTTCATGGGCGTAAGACTCAATTAAAAATTTAAAGGCTGATTTAGAACTGCAATATGGGTACCAGCCTATTTTTGGTGAAAGTGCAGCTCCCGATGAAATTGCAATAATTAATTTAGTCTTAATTTTTTTTTTAATAATAAAATCTATTATTTCTTTATTAGCTAGCACATTTATTTTTAAAATATCTATTAATTCTGAAGCTTTAATAGTCTCAATCTTTTTTATTTTTCCAAGTATACCTGCATTTAAAATAACATAATCTATTTTGTTAGTATCAAGTAATTTATTAAGTTTTATTTTAATATTTTGCAAATTCTTAAAGTCACATTTTACAGATTTTACGTTTTTATTTTTGACATTGGATCTTCCTAAGCAGTATATTTTATTTCCATTTTCAGATAAATGTAACAATAATGAGTTACCTAACCCTGATGATGCACCCGTAATTAAAAAAATTTTATTTTTTATCAAATCTTTTAAAATATCCCAAGTTAAAATTATCTTTATCCTCACCCTTTACTCTTTTGCATAATTTTGAAAATTCATTTATTTTCATATTTATCTTTTTTGCTTGTGACGCATAATTATCACTAATTCCATATTGCGCGGTTATTAATGTAAATATATTTTGGGGCATAGTGAGCAAGTTGTCGTATTTTTTAATTAATGTAGCCAATATGTTAAAATATTTTGGTTTTATTATTTGCTCTGTTCTTAGATTGCCAAAGCCTTTGCCCATACCTCTAAGTGATGAGTCGCATTTATTAATTTTATATTTTTTTAAGTTCCTATAATTAAAATATCCTTTTCCACTATGGTCGTGTAAATGCATCCCTACTTTCTTTCCTGATTTAGCAAGAATTGAAAGGGGTTTTTTGAATTTAGTGAATGCTTTTTCTAAATCCATATCTCCGTGAGTATCAGCAAAGTAAATAAAGTCTATATTGTATTTTGATACAAGCTTACAAACTTTAATAAGTTCGTTACTTTTATAATTTGTAGTATTGAAAATATTAAAACTAACATTAAGACCAGAATATTTCTTCAACTTCTCGGCAAATTTCAAAGCATTTGGAATATCCTCTTTTCTAGAGCATATTCTAATCATGGCAATTTCTTTCTGATTATTTTTTGGGTATTCGTTTAGATCTTTTAAACAATAATGATAATCAATCATAATCGAAACATTATTTAATCTTCTTCCCTTCGTTATTTTTTTTACTTTATTAAAATCTAAATTATAAAATGGATTTTTACTTTTTGATGTTTGCTTCCAATATCCGAGCTCAATTAATTTGATCTCAGGTACTTTACATAACGCCTCATAATGATCTTGTGCAAATTTTAAAGGCCAATTAAATTGCCTTACGTGTCCTCCATCTCTTAATGTTACATCAATTACTTGCATATCTTTTGAGCCAGTTTTAGGTCCTCAATTGTATCGATTTCTATAGATTCAGGAAAAGTTATTTCGTAAAAAAATGGTTTTTTGCCAACTCTATTGTTATATTTTAAAAAAGTTTTTTTTTTAAATATAAAAAAAGCGCCATTTGACATTAATACAGGATTTAAATTTTGAGTTTTAGTGATTTTTTTTGGATTAAAATTTATTGGCCTATATTTTTTGTTTTTTTTTAACCATGCAAAATTATAATCTTTCGTAACAGCAGCAACACTGTCGTGATTTTTTAATTTTTTAATTGCATTTTTTATAGTCTTTATTCTCAAAAAAGGCGATGTTACATGCGTTGTTACAATAATTTCATTATTATTTTTTATATATTTATTTAGAAAATTTTTTATCATTAATAGTGTTGGGCTACTATCTTGGCTTTTTTCTAATTTAATAAATTTTTTGTTCCTTTTATAAGCTTTTACCCATGGAAAATATTTAGTGCACTTTTTTAAAATATAATCACTATCTGTATCTATAAAAACTTTTTGGCCCTTTAATGTTCTGATCAAATGTTCCCACATTTGAAATTTTCCAATTTTTCTAAAATTTTTTTTTTTTATTCTCGATGATGTATGTTTAATTATTATAAAAATATGCATTTATTCTAAGATTTAATAAATGTGCAAACTATTTCTCTCGGTCTTACTGGGTCAAGCTCAATACCAAAAACTCGTTTCCAATCTCCAAGTATGAGTTGTCCTTCTTCAATAGGTATTGTTTCTGAAGAATTAAAAAACATGCTTCGTATGTGAGAATGTCCATTTATTCTTTCGTCTTGAGGTGTCTCATTTCGTAATGAAATTAAGTCATGCAAATATTTGATATTTTGGTGGTCTCCCTCTGGACTTTTCCATCTTGGTGCAACTTTATCCAAAAAGAATCTTACGTCAGTCTTATGTAAAATTTCGTTTTCTGTGCACCAAATACAAAAAGTTGTATGTTTTGAAAAAATATTTACCAATCCTGATTGTCCCCAACTTTTAGATAAAGTAGAGACTTGGTCTGTAATATCAGTGAACAATTTGTCAGTTTTAATCTTAATTACTTTTTTCATAATTTAAAATTGAATACTTATAGTAAATTTGACTATCAAAGTCCATCAATTTGTTCAAATATTGAACATTAGTACTAAAAAGATGATAATATTTTAAAAATTCTTATTATATTCGAATAATCTTTAATGACGAGGTCTGATTTAATTTGATGGGGTTTTAGTAAAGTATAACCGTATTTAATAAGAATAAACTTAATTTTAAATTTGTTGGCCATTAATGAGTCAATTTCACTATCACCTATAAACACTGTTTCTTTTTTTATAATCGAGAACTTGTTCTTCAAAAGCTCTAAATGAAGTGGATTTGGTTTTCGATATTTAAAAGTATCTGAACCTGCTATAAACTTAAAAAAGTGTAGAATTTTTAATTTTCTTAAAATTAATATTGCATTTTTTTTATTTTTATTAGTTGATACAAATAAACTTATATTTTTTTTTTTGCAAATTTTTAAGAATTGAATAATATTTTTCTTCAATTTAGTTTTTTTACAAATATTTTTTTTGTAATGAATTAAAAAATTATTATTTAAGTTTCTGATAATAACTCTATCTTTCTTTACTAATGATTTAATCATATATAACGATCCCCTATTAGCTATTTGTTTGAATAAATTATGATTTACTTTTTTTTTAAATCCTAGTTTTTTTAAGGAATAATTTAAAGAATCAATTATATCTTTTGAAGTATTTGCCAGAGTTCCGTCTAAATCAAAAATAATGTTTTTTATCATTATTTTATTTCGATAGAAACTTAAGTTTTTCTTTAACTAAATCTATCGTATTTCTTTCACTATCGTATCGCACTAAATATGTGGGTTTTTTATTTAGTAACTTTATATATTTTTTTTTATCAATCTTTAAAATATGTTTTAATCTTTTCTCAAATACAAAATAATTATTATTCTTTAAATAACATATTCCCTTAATAGGAAAGTCAAATATTTCTGTTTTTGTAAAGTTGCATGCGAGAGTTTTTCCGTTTAATATTAAATTTTCTCTTAACATTGTCGACATTGTACCAACCACAACTTTGCTTTTGCACATAATTTCGTAAGTTTTATAATTTGTTGGTCTAAAAAACATATTTTTTATTAAAAAATTATATTCATTTTTACTTAAGTATCTTTTATAAAAATTATTTTCTTTCTGAAAATTATCCTTGTAACTTCTTACTGCAATTTTTATCTTCAATCTATTTTTAATTGCGAAGCTAATGGTAAATTTTATTAATTGAATCACGCCTTGTGCTATAGGCAAATTTAATTCATTTAGTATTGTGTCCCAGCAATATACATCTGAAATTAAAAGTATATCATTAATTTTTTTAGTTTTATTTTTTTTTTTGCTTAATAAATAATTAGCAAGTTTTAAACTGCCAACCTTTGTAAATTTTTTAATTGACTGTTTACTATTTTTATAATCATTAATTTCATAATCTCCAAAACATAGAAAATAAGGTATATTGAATTTACTTAATTCACAGCTTTTATTTTTATCCTTTAGCTTATTTATAATTTTGTGCTCATATCTCGCTCCATTTTGTAATGCTACAAACTTATATTTATTTTTTCTTAATTTTGATATTTCGTTAAAACGATGGCTATTATCAATATAAGTAAAAACTATTTTAGGATTAATTATATCTATAATAGTCAATAGATAAGAGCTAAAAAGATTTTTTTTATAATTTTCAAATGTTCGAAATAATATGTTTTTTGTTATATAAATACTTTTTACCCTACTAAATCTTGTTTCAAGTAAAAAAAAATCAAAATCTTTTACAACTTTTTCTAGCTGTTTAAAGCTTTCCCCATCAAATATTATTAATTCGCTTTTTTTGGGCTCATGAAAATAAATTTTTAACTTAAATAAAACTTTTACAACAACTAATATTTTTTTTAATATCATAAATTAATTTAACAACTTTCGTTACTGAAATAATAGTTTTTTATTCTAAGTAAATATTTTATTCTTATTTTAAAAATAATATTTTATTTACTATTTTCAAAATATAGAAATGAAACTAGACAATATTTAGATTTAAGTATATTAAAAAGCTAAGAAATTAATAATTTAATCGCTTAATATAGAAATTTAGCTATAGTTAAAATGTTGTTACACTCAATTTATATACTGCGTAAATGATTTATCTTGGCATTAATATTGGACACGGGGCAAGCGCAGCGTTGATGATAAACGGTGAAGTAATATCGACATATCAAGAGGAAAGGTTTACAAAAGTAAAAAACTTTGTTGGATACCCAAAAAAATCTGTGCAGGCTTGTTTAAATATTGCAAAAAAAAAAAAATTATTAATTAATCATTGCGGTATAGCAACAATAAATAGACCAATATTTGTTTTAAAATACCCATTAGATAACTATTTTACTATTGAAAATTGGATAGAGTATTACTTAAAATTTTATTCGAAACAAAAAAAAATTGATTACACCATTCAAAGCATTAAAGAATTAAAAAAAAATAAAAGGATTGATGGTTACATCAACTATAAAAAAATCAAAAAAGATAAATATTTTAATTATGAATTTAATCGTAAAATTTATTATGATTATTGCAAAAAGCAGTGTGGTAAAGTTGTAAAAAAAATAACCTTTATTGATCATCATACTTGTCACGCTTACTATGCAGCTTTTGCGCCAGAAATTAATGAAAAAAAATCAGCGATACTAACAATTGATAGTGAAGGTGATGGTTTAAATCAAACTCTTTGGACATTTGATAAAAACAAAAATATATTAAAAAATGTATATGAGAATGACGAATGTGATTTAGCAAGAATCTATAGATTTATTACTCTAATATTGAAAATGAAACCAAACGAGCACGAATTTAAAGTAATGGGATTAGCTCCTTATTCAAAAAAAGAATATTCAATGAAAGTTTACAATGAAATTTTTAAAGATATTTTACATGTTAAAAATTGCAAAGTCGTTCACAAACACAGGCCTAAAGATTTATTTAAGTACCTATATGAAAAAACTAGAGGTTGTAGATTTGACTCTTTAGCTGGTGCGGTTCAAATTTTAGTAGAAAAAATAGTGTCAAAATTAATAATTCAGATTTCTAAGAAGCACAAAATCAAAATATTTTCTATTAGTGGTGGAGTAAGTATGAATATTAAAATGAATAAAGTTTTATCAGAACTTAAATGTGTCGACAAATTGTACGTAGCTTCTACAGGTACTGATGAGTCATTATCATTAGGTGCTTGTTATTATTTAAATAGAAAAGGTAATAACAAACCTTTTAAGAATATATATTTAGGACGACAACTATATGATGGAATATTAACAAAAAATAAAATAAAAATTTATTTTAAAGATAAAAAAAAATATATATTAAAAAAAAATATTAATCACAAATATATTGCAAAATTACTATCAAATGGTGAAATTATAGCAGTTGCAAGAGATAGGGAGGAGTTCGGAGCCCGCGCTTTGGGCAATAGAAGTATTTTAGCAAATCCCTATATTGATGGTGTTGTACAAAAAATTAATGATCAAATTAAAAATAGAGATTTTTGGATGCCATTTGCTTTAACAATATTAAATGAGTATCACAAAAAATATCTAATTAATAAAAAGTCTATTCAGAGCGAGTTCATGACTATTGGTTTTGATACTGTAAAATCAAGATATAAGGATATAAAAAATGGAACCCACCCTTACGATAAATCAGTTAGACCACAAATCTTAAGTAAAAATTACAACAAAAACTATTATTCTTTAATTAAAGAATTCTATAAGATTACTGGTGTACCTGCATTACTTAATACAAGCTTAAATCTTCATGGAAATCCAATATCCTCAAAATTAAATGATGTTATTTTAACTTTTAAAAAAAGCGGTTTAAAATATTTATATTTAAATGATAATTTTTTAATTCAAAAAAAGTAAATTTTTTCAGTGCATAAATCAAGCCAATTGGGTTATTAGTACTGGTTAGCTGCACGCGTTACCACGCTTCCACACCCAGCCTATCAACGTTGTAGTCTACAACGACCCTAAAGGAAGAACTAGTTTTGAGGTGAGTTTCCCGCTT
>MDSW01059415.1_pt1 | contig 24335 bp, 24 predicted proteins | sample 811171 | NCBI WGS metagenome assembly MDSW01 (sample SAMN05326641, study PRJNA326480) | marine metagenome | isolation source: seawater | place: Atlantic Ocean: North West | collected 2012 | reverse complement strand
TAAAACTTTCCCAAAGTGGTGAGTATCTTCATCACTTAAGCAAGGGTTTTCAATATCATCTACGAATGCATGGGGAAGGTCTGTATCAATCAAAGAAAACCTCAATCGCTCAACTAAATGCCGATCGGAATTTACCAATTATTCCTTCATCCGGGGGGTTGACTTCATCGCCTCTGGATTCCGCAAAATCTCTTATGAACTTCTCTTGTTCAGTTGTTAGATCCTTTGGGGTTTCCACTACTACTTCGATTAGCAGATCGCCTCTCCCTCGCCCCTGCAAGTGAGGCACACCTCGCCCGCGTATCCTCATCATTTGTCCACTTTCGACACCTTTTGGGATAACGATAGTTTCGGAACCATCAAGCATTTCGATCTCTATTTCAATTCCTAAAACTGCTTGCGCCATTTGCACAGGAAGTTTTCGAAGCAAGTCATAACCGCTGCGTTTAAAATATTTATGATCTTTGACTCTTATCTGTACATAAAGGTCACCTGCAGGACCTCCCCACGGTCCAACCGCCCCTCTTCCGGTAAGCCTTAAAGTCGTCCCATCATCAACTCCAGCTGTCACTTGCACCGAAAATGAATCCTGTACTACGTTTCTTCCCTCTCCGCCGCATTCTTCGCAAGGGTCAGGTATCACCCAGCCCATTCCCCCACAAGCGTTACATGCTGCAGAGGTCATCATCTGACCTAAAAGTGATTGCCTAACTTGCTGAATCTGTCCACTACCGTTACAAGTAACACAAGTGTCACGACTTGAACCTTCAGCTGCACCGGTTGCTTCGCAGGTGCTGCAAGCTAAAGCTGTTTTAATCTTGATTTCTTTTTCACAACCAAATACGGCTTCATCGAACTCAAGATGCAGTGAAGTTTCCAGATCCTGACCTTGTATTGGGCCTGTTCTTCTTCGCGATTGCGTAAAACCTGATCCAAAAAAAGATTCGAAAATATCGCCTACTCCGCCGAAAGGGTCTCCCATAGATGAAGAACTTCCAACATCTCCAAACCGGTCATAGCGTGATCTCTTCTCGGGGTCTGAAAGCACTTCATAGGCGAATGCGACTTCTTTAAACTTTTCTTCAGTACCGGGGTCATCCGGATTTGCGTCAGGATGAAACTTGCGCGCCAGCCTCCGGTAGGACTTTTTTATCTCCTCCGTTGAGGCGTTTCGCTGAACTTGCAGCACTTCATATGGGTCACTAGACATTTTTTAACCTTCGGTTAAATGGTCACCTAAACTACGACCAACAATTCCAACTGTCGCAAGTGCTTGAGTGTAATCCATTCTAGTTGGACCGAGAATACCGATCGAACCAGCTGCTTCACCATCTATTTCATATGGAGCTACCACAAGCGAACATTCAGCTAAATGATCAACACCTGTTTCACTTCCTATAACAACGCTAAGTCCACGGTCGATGACACCTCGGATCAAACTAACAACAATCATTTGTCGTTCTAACAGGTCCAAAACTTTTCTAATACCTTCAGGTTCCGAAAGAGAACCTGCTAGCACCGACGTACCTCCTACATAAACAGTTTCCTTTGACTGAACTAAAGAAGTGAGAGTTTTCTCAACCTCTCTCACCAGATAATCGATATTAGACTTTCCAGTTGTCGGAACTTGCGGGAGGGAACCCATGCGAAAGCCTCTCAGATGTTTAGAAAGATGCTGATTTGCTTCATCTAGTTCGTTTTCGTTTATAAATATTTCTTTCGAAATATCTAGCGAATGTTTTTCTACCACTCCATTGGAAGTAACCAAAACAAGCAGAATTTGATCAATTGAAAGATCAACTAGATGTACTGAACGTACTGTCTGGTGATCAGAGTCGGGCGAAAGAACAACGCCTGCACTTCCAGTTAGTGCAGCTAAAAAATTGCTAGTCTCTTGCAGCATTTGTTCAATCTCAATATGGGATCTATCAAAAAAAGACTTAATTTGTTGATTTTCAACTCTGTCGAGCCTCACAGGGCCTAACAAATTATCTACAAAGAAACGGTATGCCTTTTCAGTAGGAATTCGACCAGCCGAAGTGTGAGGCTGATCTAAATAACCTTCTGACTCCAGAAGTGCCATCTCGTTTCTGATCGTTGAAGAAGAAACATCTACTGATTCAGAACTTGCAACCAAACTCGAACCGACTGGTTGGGCAGTTTCTATATACGCCTCAACGACAGCGCCTAAAATTTCTGCTTTTCTTTCGTCTAGCATCTTCGGATGGTACTCCCATTGTCGCTATTTAGGATCATATAGTTATTGTTTTTACTCTTCTAGACTCAGAGCGGAAACAAAAGCCTCTTGGGGCACATCAACACGACCAATTGACTTCATTTTTCTTTTACCTTGCTTTTGCTTTTCCAACAGTTTTCGTTTCCTTGTTATGTCGCCCCCGTAAAGTTTTGCTGTTACATCTTTTCGATACGCCCTAACCGTCTCACGCGCTATTATTCGACCACCAATCGTGGCCTGTATTGGAACTTCGAATTGTTGACGCGGGATCAGTTCCTTTAACCTCTCCGCCATTTTTCGACCATATTCATAGGATGCGTCTCTATGCACAACTGCGCTGAAGGCATCAACAGACTCCCCCTGCAATAAGATATCTACTCGCACAAGGTCAGACTTCATGTAACCGGCAGGCTCATAGTCAAGACTTGCGTAACCCTGCGTTCTGCTCTTCAATTGATCAAAGAAATTTAGAACTACCTCCGCTAGAGGAAGTCGATATTTCAGTTCAATACGTTCAGGCGACAGATACGACAACTTGTCCAACTCGCCTCGGCGTCCTTGGCAAAGTTCCATTAGCGTTCCCGTGTACTCCGCTGGCGATATCAGAGTGGTCTCGAGCCATGGTTCCTCTATAGCAGAGATTTCACCCGCAGACGGAAGATCGCACGGATTGTCTATTTCTTGCACTTTTCCGCTTGTGTGAATAACACGGTATTTAACTGAAGGCGCCGTAGTTATTAAGTTAAGATCGAATTCTCTTTCAAGCCGTTCTCGCACTATCTCCATGTGTAACAATCCTAAAAAACCACATCTGAACCCAAAACCGAGAGCAGATGACGTATCCGGTTCGAAAGTGAAACTCGAGTCATTAAGCCTGAGCTTTTCCAAAGCATCTCTCAAATCTCCGAAGTCATCTCCGTCTATTGGGTACAAGCCACTGAAAACCATTGGTTTGGGTTCTTGATACCCAGATAATGCTGATTCACTTCCATTACTCGTAGTCGTTATTGTTTCACCTGATCGAGCTTCTCCGACGTCTTTGATCCCGGCAAGAACGTAACCCACTTCACCCGCTCCGAGACTTTTAACTGGTGTCATCTCAGGGCGCCAAACTCCAACTTCATCAAGTTGATGATTCGTTCCAGCCTGCATGAATTTAATAGACATTCCAGTATCTAAACGACCTTGCATTATCCGCACCGAAGATACAACTCCGCGATACTGGTCAAAATGACTGTCGAACACAAGAGCTTGGAGAGGTAGATCTTCACTTGCTTCAGGAGCCGGTGTTTTTTCAACAACAGCGTCAAGAAGCTCCGGCACTCCTTCACCTGTTTTTGCACTAATTCGAAAAATCTCTTCAGTTGGGATTCCTAAAGCTTTCTCTATTTCTTCTGCATACCGGTCAGGTTCTGAGGCTGGTAAATCTATCTTGTTTAACACAGCTACTATTTCCAGATCATGCTCAATAGCTTGGTAACAGTTGGCTAGAGTTTGAGCTTCTATACCTTGTGCAGCATCGACTACCAGTATCACTCCTTCGCATGCAGCTAGAGAGCGGCTTACTTCATAACCAAAATCGACGTGACCTGGTGTATCTATAAGGTTTATTACCGAGTCTTTCCAGTCGAGTCGCACGCTTTGAAGCTTTATAGTAATCCCCCTTTCGCGTTCCAGATCCATTGAGTCGAGATACTGGGCTCGCATGTTTCTTTCATCCACAGCCCCGCAAAGTTCCAACATGCGGTCAGCTAACGTTGACTTTCCGTGGTCTATATGGGCAATGATTGATGTATTACACATCTTTTTATTAGTCATCTCTGCTGACCGTACATTCTCGTGAGCTTAATTACATGAATTAAATTGGATTCTTTGCTTTCTTATGCTGTCCTGTATCTCTCTTGACACGCTAGGATTGAGAATTGCTGAAAGAAAAGGTTGTGTTTACCCGTGGCAAACATTAAGAGTGCAATAAAACGTAATCGTCAGAATGAAGTACGACGTTTAAGAAACCGATCTGTTCGTTCAGAGATGCGTTCCATTGTGAAAACAGCTAAAGATTCAGGTAATGCTGAAGATACTGCCGCTGCTATCAAAAAAATTGATAGAGCTGCTGCTAAAGGCATTATTCATGCAAATAAAGCCTCACGTGAGAAATCTAGACTTCAGAAAAGTTTAAACAACAATAGTTAACCGCTTATCTCATAGCCGCTAGTCGGGCCACAAGTACTTCTGTGACTAATTCAGGGGGCCAACTTTTTTTTCCTCTCAAATCAAGGTCAGCTTCAGCTATTAGTCCTATAGCTCTAAAAATATTTTTCTTACCTAATCGCCTCGATGTGGAAAGAATTTTTTTTGCTGGATATGCGCTAATTGAGAGTGCTTCGGATACAGCTTTTTCATCTTTTAGATTTGAACCTTCAAGGTGTAACATTTTTTCGTAATGAGAGTGGAGTAGAGCCATCACCCCTAATGGGTGTCGACCATCTGCTCTGAGCATTCGTTTAAGTCTTTCCAATGCTTCAGAAATTTTACCGGCGTCAATAGAGTCAGTTAAATCCCATGGCATGACAGATCCAGCATCTCCCAGGTAAGGCTCCACATCTTCAAGTTCTAATGTCTCGCCTCTTTCATACACAGCAGCTAAAACTTCTAAAAGAGCAAAAACTTTTGTGCGGTCTTCTCCCAAGTGGCCTGATATGCGTTTACGTGCTTCCCCAGTAAATCTCACAGGTGCTCTGTCAAGTGACTCTGACAGCCACTTTTCAGCCTGTTTTCCTTTTCCAGTAGTCAATTTTTCTACGTGACCCCCAGAACTTTCAATCGCCTCAAGGAGACTTTTTGGAACAGGTGACAGTCGTTGCTGCTGAGGGTTATTTCCTTTCTCCCAGATGAGTATTAGAGAAGTCGTTGGTAAAGGTGAGTTCAAATATTCCAGTAAAGGCGAAAGATCCTCTTTCTTACTGAAGCGTCCCATGTGTCGACCCACCACTACCCTGTTTTGAGTTAAGAAAGGGGCGGTTTGCGCAGAATCAACTAACTTACTTACATTAAAATGCTCTGCGGAGCGGTAATTTTCCTCAGTTAATTCTTCCAAAGCAAGGCTTCTATCTTCGCCACCTAACGCTTTTTCGATGTGGGTGTTCAACGATCTGGAAATCAATACGTCGTCTTCTCCCGAAATAAGTACAACTGGAATCTTATTCATACACGAGTCTGTTTACTTTTCGATTCAAACAAATTCCATTACTCCATCTTCAAGCGAAGTATTGCGCGAGAGCATTTTTTTGTCTTTATAAAAATCTTGGGTATTCAGCCAAGGTTCACGGTCGCCTTGCTTTGGCATTTCCGACATAGACCTTTTCATGTACCCAGAGGTAAAGCCTTCTATCCAGTCGCGTTGTGGCATGTCCATATCACTTTCTCTCAGTCTTGGAGTAGCTCTTTTTGTTCCACTTTTCCTCATGTGGTTTAAAAGCCGACATGCATAAGAACTATTAATATCTGCTCGTAGCGTCCAAGAAGCATTTATGTAACCAAAAGTTGAAATCAAATTAGGTACGCCTGAATATGCAAGACCTTTATATATCCAAGTCTCCGAAAAGTCGACAAGATCACCATCTATTCTAAATTCTACTTCACCTAGGGTTACAAGATTTAAACCTGTTGCTGTGACGATAATGTCAGCTTTCAATTCTTCGCCCGTTTCTAACAAAATGCCTTCCGAAGTGAATCGATCAATAGTTTCAGTTCGAACTGAAACTTTTTTCTTACGAATAGATTTAAACAAGTCACCATTAGGAACTAGACAGAGTCGTTCGTCCCAAGGATTGTAAGAAGGTGTGAAATGACGTTCTACATCAAAATCCGAGTCCAAAGCCATCCGAACGCCTGAAAGTATCTTTTCTTTAACTTTTTCAGGATCTTTTCTGGTTAATTTGTAAATGTAGTTCTGACCAAAAATATTTTTCTTTCTGGTCAAATAGTAAGCAATTCTCTCAGGGAGTATTTTTCGTAATAAAGCCGAAAAAGGATCGTGATCAGGTCGTGCTACAACATATGTAGGCGACCTTTGAAGCATCACAACATGTTCAGCGCTTTCTGCCATGGCAGGAACAAGTGTTACCGCTGTGGCCCCAGACCCTATAACGACAACCTTCTTGGCGTCATAATTAATATCTTCTGGCCATTCTTGTGGATGAACTATTTTCCCAGAATAAGCCTCAACCCCTTCGAAATCAGGCGTGTATCCAGATTTGTAACTGTAATAACCAGAACACATCAAAAGAAAGTTGCAGGTGTAAACGAAAGCCTCTCCGGTTTCCTTGTTAGATACTCTCAAAGTCCATCGGTCTTTTTCATTTGACCATTCAGCAGTAGACACTTGATGGTTGAATTTAATTTTTTCTCTGATGCCAAATTCATCTACTGTTTCTTCAAGATATTCGAGAATAGCTGGACCATCAGCAATAGATTTTGCGGCTTTCCATGGTTTGAAACTGAAGCCCAAAGTATGCATATCACTATCTGAACGAACTCCCGGGTATCGAAATAAATCCCAAGTACCACCTAGATTTGGCCTCCCCTCAAGCAACACGAAAGATCGGTCTGGGCATTCCTTCTGAAGACGGTAAGCGGATCCAATACCAGAAATACCTGCTCCTACTACTATGACGTCAAAGTCATTTTCTTCTGTCATTTTTTTCTCTCTGCTGTACTACTGTTGCTCATTGTAGATGCGAAATTCATCGCATTATTCCACCACCATCAATTACAACTGATTGCCCATTGACTTTCACTGACCCTTCAGAAGAAAGCCACACTACAGTTTCAGCTATCTCTTCAGGTTTTATAAGTTCACCGTTTGGAGAAATCCTTTCAAGAGTCTTTCTAGCTCGATCTGTTAGTTCACCACTTGCATCTCTAATCATCGGAGTGTCTACCAAGCCAGGAAGTATCACATTGCAACGGATTCCTAACTTTCCATATTCAGCCGCAACAGATTTAGTTAAACCCACTACACCGTGTTTAGCTGCCGTGTAATGAGCTTGACCAGGAGCTGGGACTATTCCAGCTCCAGAAGAAGTATTTACGATCGCACTTTTGGTGTCAGATTTAAGCATGTGTATCAATTCATACTTCATGCAGAGAAAAACCGACGTTAAGTTAGTTTCAATCATCTCCTTCCAGTCCCCTATTTCGAGTTCATGAAACCTGCTACTTGGATGATTAATGCCAGCATTATTAAAAGCAATGTCTAAACGTCCGTGCTCATCAATAACTTCATTCAATGTCCTTTCAACTAAATCTTCTTGACTCACATCTGCACAATGAGTGGAAAAACTCGTCTTCAAGTCACTGACGATTTTAGAAGTCGACAGTATTCCCTGCTCATCTATATCAACAAGCGCTATGTGTGAAACACCCTCTTTTGCAAAAGCTTCAGCTGTTGAACGCCCAATGCCGCTGGCAGCTCCAGTCACTAAAGCAATTTTTCCTTCTAGTACCCCCATTTGTTCCTTTCTTGTCGAACATTCCAGGATCTCTTGCCTCATTTTCCCATTGAAATATGTAAGATGCCGAATTGTTGACAATTAACATCTTTGTCTACCGTCAGATTTAACATTACTGGAGGATTTATGACAGTCACTTCCTGGGATGACTACCCGGTCCATCAATCAGCTCAATTTATTTCTTATCCCGCTACTAGCGACAGAAATTTCTATGACCGTTACTATTTCAATCTGCACTCCTGCTCTGACGAACTGTTCGCTATTTTTGGACTAGGCCAGTACCCCAATCTGGGTGTAACAGATGCATTCATAGATGTCAGACATAAAGATAAACAACATATTGTTAGATCTTCAACAGAACTAGTTGACCGTTCAAAAATACGAGTAGGGCCAATTTTCATAGAAATCATTGAACCTCTCCAAAAACTACGCGTCGTGTGCGAAGGCACCGAACATACTGTGGCCATGGACGTCACGTGGGAAGCTTCCATGGCAGCTCACGCTGAACCACACCAGTACATAAGAAACAAAGGGAGAGTCGTATTTGACACTCAGCGATTTGCACAAAATGGTAAGTGGACTGGTGAAATTACTGTTGCAGGAGAAACTTACAGTGTCTCACCTGAAAGCTGGTGGGGAGCAAGAGACCGTTCTTGGGGGATTCGACCTGTCGGAGAACCAGAAGGCGATGGAATTCGCCAAGGCACAAATGTTATGAGTGGGATGTGGAACTACTTTCCAATGCAATTCGATGACCACTCAATTCTCTATATGTGTCACGAGCAAGAAGATGGAACTCGACTTCTGGAAGAAGCAATAAGAATTTGGAATGATGGCAGCGACTCAGAGTGGTTGGGACGACCAGAATGGAATCACGAAATGATCTCTGGAACAAGACTACTTAAAAAGTCGACAATCTCTTTTAATGAAGCACCCGGATCTTCTTTTGAGATCGAATGCGAATCCCTTCTACCTAACTGGGTTTCGATAGGTACCGGTTACGGTATTGATTCCGATTGGAGACATGGTATGCATCAAGGTCAAGACATAGTTCAAGGATTAGTACTCGACGTTGATGAAATAAAACCATTGGCACAGTATGGAATCGTCGATCATGTCGGAAGATTTTCTTATAACGAAAATATCGGCTATGGACTTTACGAACATGGATTTTTTGGCCCATTTGCTCCTATGGGCCTAAAAGATCGAGGGTCGTTAGCCCCTTGATCGAAATTACTGAAATTTATTTCAAACATTAGATTGCCACGAAAGATATTAATAAATTTTCTCTTAATAATTGCAGAGAAGGGACAAGTAGAAGTACTTTCATTTAATGCAAGAAAATGATCAAACTTCCCACTCTTCTATTCAGGATGAAGAGTCTTTTCGTAGTGCAGTGGTCGACTTTTTAGAAGAAAACTGTAAACAAATCGGTAAATCTGAATCAGGTTTGGATGATGACCCTGAACGCGTTAAAGAGTGTAAAAGTTTCCAAAAAGAACTATTTAAAGCGGGATTAGCTGCTCTGTCATACTCCAAAGAATACGGAGGAGGTGGACTAACAAAAAAACATCAGGAACTTTTTGATGAAATAGCACGTGATTGGCGTCTTCCTAACGGCCCTTTGTACATATCACACGGAATGTGTCTACCCATGCTGGATCAATACGGAACAGATGAACAGAAAAATACTTTCATGAAGGACTGTATCTCTGGAGAGAAAATATGGTGTCAATTGTTTTCCGAGCCTGGTGCCGGATCGGATGTTGCGAGTTTGTCAACACGCGCTAGCAGGGATGGTGATGAGTGGGTTATTTCGGGTCAAAAAGTTTGGACATCGGGAGCACACTATGCAGATTTGGGAATGGTTGTAGCTAGAACCGATCCATCGCTTCCTAAACACAAAGGGCTCTCGATGTTCATAGTCGACTTCACTGACCCAACTGTGGAAGTCAAACCGTTAAAACAGATTTCTGGTGGAAGTGGTTTTAACGAAGTGTTTTTTAATGAGACAAGAATTTCTTCAAATCGATTACTCGGTGATCTTAATCAAGGCTGGAACCTTGCGGTTTCAATGCTCATGTTCGAGCGCGTTTCTATAGGTGCTGGTGGAGGTTCCTTGACAGCGGACCGAACTCCAGCACTTATTGAATTAGCAAAAACCTTAGATAAAAACTCTGACCCGTGTATTAGACAGATGCTCTCTGATCTCTGGATTAGAGAGAAAATTCGCCGCTTTATAGGACAGAGAGTGCGCGACTCTGCGGCGGCTGGACTTGTGCCTGGACCTGAAGGCTCAATCGCAAAACTTAATGGGTCACTACTAGCTCGACTTTTTCGAAATGCTTCTATGGAAATTGTCGGTACCAGCGGACAAGCTTGGAAGATTGGAGATGACGATGCTGAAAAATGGGCTATTGGGTGTTTAGCAGCATCTGGTGTGAGTATCGCAGGTGGAACAGATGAGGTTCAACGCAATATAATCGGAGAAAGAGTTCTTGGCTTACCCAAAGAACCAGACCCCTTCAAGGGTGCTTCCTGGGATTCTGTTCCGCGAAATTAACTTTTCGTTGCATAATTAATAGCTGCTGATTTGAAAGGTCTAAATGTTTATTGATTTAACTGAAGAACAAAAATCGCTTCGCGAAGAGCTTAAGTCTTACTTCAGTAACTTGATGACTCCTGAAGTCAGAGCTGAAGTAAAAAGTGCCGACTTTGCAGAAAATATGCCTTACAAGGATCTGATCAGAAAAATTGGAAAAGATGGCTGGCTTGGCGTCGGATGGCCAATTGAACATGGTGGAAAGGGATTTACACCTATTGAACAATACATATTTTTCAATGAATCCCAGGCTGCATGGTGTCCAATTCCTTTTCTAACAACTAACACTGTGGGTCCAACTATTAGAGAATTCGGCACTAAGGAACAGAAAAAATTTTTCCTTAAAAAGGTTCTAGCAGGGGAAGTTCATTTTTCAATCGGTTATTCCGAACCGGAAGCTGGAACTGATCTTGCTTCTCTAAAAACTCGAGCGATAAGAGACGGGGATGACTGGATAATCAATGGTCAAAAGCTGTACACAAGTCTTGCCTATAATGCAGACTATATTTGGCTCGCTGCTCGAACTGATACTGACGCACCAGGCCATAAAGGAATCACTCTTTTTTTAGTTGACACGAAAGATCCAGGATTCTCGATACAACCTTTTGAAACTTTTGGTGCTGCAGATACTACGGCAACTTTCTACGACAACGTTAGGGTTCCCGACAGTATGCGGATTGGGGAAATTAACGGGGGTTGGAATCTAATTACCAGCCAACTCAACCATGAAAGAGTTTCGCTTTTTGCTGCCGGACGGATGATTCGGCTTGTAAGAGATGCAATTGACTGGGCGAGTGAAAATTTACTACCTGACGGAAGAAGAGTTATCGACCAAGAATGGGTTCAAATAAAACTCGCTGAATGTCGCTCCCTTGTTCGTTATCTTGATCTTCTCAACTGGGAAGTTGCTTATGCAAATACCAATGGGGAAATGGGTCCCGCAGATGCATCGGCGATAAAGGTTCACGGTTCAGAATCTATGCACCGTATTTACACACAACTTACTGAAGTTATTGGCACTACTGGCCACTTGATTGAAGGTGACTCAGGATCAGATCTTGCGTCACAAATAGAAAACGGCTATAGATCCGTTTGGGTTTTAACTTTTGGTGGGGGTACCAACGAAATACAAAGAGACATAATTGGAATGGCCGGACTAGGTCTGCCAAGAGAGAAAAGAAGAAGATGAGGGTTGAATAATGAACTTTGATCTCACGGAAGAGCAAAATGAAATTGCGGAATTAGCTGCACGCATTCTGGATGACCACATAGATATAGAGGTTTTGAGAAAAACAGAAGAATCTCAAGATTGGTTTGATAGAGAACTTTGGGAAAAATTTGTTTCTTCAGGGTTAATAGGAGCGACGATGAAAGAAGACGTTGGGGGTGCTGGTCTGGACATTCTCGCCCTCGTCTGCTTGCTCCGTGCGCAGGGACAACATGTAGCCCCTATCCCTCTATTACCAACTTTGGTTTCGGCTATGACGGTAGACAAATTCGGCACCGACGATAAGAGAGAGTCTTTGCTGCCAGAAATTGTAAACGGTTCAAAACTATTAACTTTCGCATCCCAAGAATTTTTGAATGATCACTTCATGGAACCGGTTACTTCTTACGAAAATGGGCTTATAACAGGTACGAAGATTGTCGTCGAATATGCAACCCATGCCGATTCAGTTCTAGTAACAGCTATAGATGGTGACGAGCCTGTAGTTTGCATAGTGGATCTGAAAGATCCAAATATCACTATGCGTGCAACCGACTCAACACGGGGCGAGCCTCTCTGGGAGTTGTCTTTTGAGAAAACGGCTGCTGATAAAATAGGAGGAAGGGAAAGCGTCTACTGGCTTTTCCAGATTTTGCTAGTTAGCCTTTGCGCCGTCCAGTTAGGGGTGACTGAAACAGCGCTCAAAATGACAGCCTCATATACGAGCGAAAGGGAACAATTCGGAAGACCGCTTGCTACTTTTCAGGCAGTGACACAGCGTTTGGCGGACCAATTCATAAATGTTGGTGGTATCAGACTCACAACATTTTCTGCCGCATGGCGTCTGAGCGTAGATATTGACGCTCTAGAAGATATTCTGATCGCTAAATGGTGGGCTTCAGAGCGAGCCACAGAAATCGCGCACGCTACGCAACATTGTCATGGTGGAATGGGTGTTTCAAAAGATTACCCTCTCTACCGTTACACCCTTTGGAACAAGCACATCACCACGTCACTAGGAGCAGGGACTCAGACATTGCGTTCTCTAGGCTCCTTTTTAGCTTCAAATTAAAAAGATGCACCACCACGACCTCCTTATCATTGGAGCAGGATCAGGCAACACTATTATTGGACCTGAACACGACCACCTCAATATTGCAATAGCAGAACCAGCCGAATTTGGCGGAACATGCATGAATCGTGGATGCATACCTTCAAAAATGCTTGTTTATGCAGCAGACCTTTCGCTCTACGCTCAAACGGCAAATAAACTGGGTGTTAACTCTTCATTTTCTGGCGTCGAATGGGAAGAAATCCAAACACGAATTTTTGGGAGAATAGACCCAATCGCCGAAGCCGGTCTCAATTATCGTGAAAGTCTTGAAAATGTGACGGTCTATAAAGATAAAGCTTCGTTTATCTCTGAAAACACTCTTTCGATAGGTGAAGAGATAATTTCGGCTAATCAGATAGTCATAGCTGCGGGTGCTCACCCTGACATTCCCCAACTGCCTGGATTACAAGAAACACCCTTTCATACTTCCGATTCCATAATGAGGATTAGCCAACTGCCCGATCGAATTGTAATTATTGGTGGTGGGTTTATCGCAATCGAAATGGCTCATGTCTTTGGAGCGTTTGGTTCTGAAGTGGTAATGATTTTGCGTAGCAACGAATTCTTAAGGGAAGCCGACTCCTCTATCAGGGAACGCATCTCAGAGATATACAAAAATAGATTTACTGTCCATTTTTCTGAGGAAGTCGAACACGTTTCACACGAGGGCAAATTTTTTATTAAATTGAAACGAGAAAGCGATATAGAAGCTGACGAACTTTTGATAGCAACTGGTCGTAACCCCAATACCGTCTTTTTGGAACCTGAAAAAGGTGGTGTTCTTTGTAATGAATCTGGTTACATCATAACCGATGAGCATCTGCGTACTTCCGCTACTGGAGTTTGGGCTTTAGGCGATATAACAAATCCTCTTCAATTAAAACATACTGCTAATGCCGAGGCGAGAGTAATTTCCCATAACTTGCTAAATCCGGAGAATTTAATAAAGATTGACCGTTCTGTAACTCCTAAAGCAGTCTTCGGTAATCCACAAATAGCTAGTGCGGGTTTTAGTGAAGATGAGCTTTTGAGAGATAACGTCCCTCACTTGAAATCTATTAGAGAGTATTCCGATACTGCATTCGGTTGGGCAATGGAAGATGAACAGGGCTTTGTGAAACTTTTAATTGACCCCAGTACCCGTCTTCTACTCGGTGCTCACATTATTGGTTATCAGGCGTCCACTCTTATTCAACAATTAGTAACTGCTATGAATTTTTCAATAACTGTTGATGAATTAGCACGCAATCAACTTTATGTTCACCCAGCTCTACCTGAAGTTATAGAACAAGCATTACTAGGTTTTGAAGAAAAATAGAACAGGAAAACTTATGAAAGAACTAAATAGAGAAACCGCACTGATAACCGGTGGTGCTTCCGGAATAGGACTTTCAACAGGAAAACGTTTAGCCGAAGCGGGAATGAACGTAGTTCTAGCTGATGTTGAAGTACCGGTTCTGAATGAAGCTGTGGCTGAACTGGGAGAACTCGGCTATAAAGCAATGGGTATTCATTGTGATGTAAGCGATATGGCTTCTATGGAAGAAATGAAAAATCAGATTGAAAAGGAATTCGGTAACCCTAAAGTGGTCTGCCTTAACGCTGGTGTCGGATTTGGTTCTTCTATCTCAGAAGCAACAATACGTGACTGGGAATGGGTTGTGGGTGTAAACCTATGGGGAGTTGTAAATGGTTTATGCACCTTTCTTCCAGATATAAAAAAAATGGGTGAAGGACATATTGTTATGACCTCCTCTATCGCTGGACATATATCTGTTCCGAACCTTGGCCCCTACAGCGCAACAAAGTTTGCAGTCGTATCTATAGCTGAAACGCTCCGTCAGGAGTTACTAGCAGAAAATTCTAAAGTGGGTGTCAGTTGTCTTTGCCCAGGATTTGTATCGACAAATATTTGGGATTCAGAAAGAAACCGCCCGGAGAATCTACTTAACAACTCTGGTGATGAATCAACTGATGAAGAATTTCTTCAGAGGGAAGCTTTCATGGAGTGGATGAACGCTAATGCTAAGCAACCTTCCGAAGTAGCCGAACTTGTGTACCAGGCTATTTCTAATAATAAGTTTTGGATTTTCACTGATGACCAGCATCTGAATGGAGTTAAAGCAAGACACTCTTCAATAGTGAGCGGTGAGGAATTGCCGTGGCCTGCACCACCTCTAATAGATCTCTAAACTATAAAGATTGGGCTGTCTCACGTGCCCACCTGTAGTCAGATTTTCCGTTGGGTCCACGTTTCAGTTTTTCAACGAAGACCACACTTTTGGGCACTTTGTATCCTGCTAAGCGTTCTTTTACATCGTTTAGTAACTCCGCCTCTTCAAGCGTTTCACCTTTTTTCACCTCTACAACTGCAGTCACTGCTTGACCCCAACGCTCATCAGGAAGACCTACGACATTGCAATCAATGACTAAGGGATTGATTTTCAAAGCTTCTTCGACTTCCTCGGGGAAAACCTTTTCTCCTCCTGTATTAATACACTCTGATCCTCTACCTAGAAGTGTGATAGAACCATCTTTCTCAACTGAGGCCCAATCGCCTGGTATTGACCATCTCCGACCGTTAATAGTGGGAAAGGTCAATTCTGTTTTTTCAGAATCTTTGTAATATCCAACAGGCAAAGGATAGCCGAGCGCGAGTTTTCCAGTCTTATTCGATCCGGGTTCAATTTCCACACCATCTTCTGAAAGAACTCTTGTGTGTTCTCCAAGAAAAAATTTGGCTGTTCCCGTATCCTTCTTCCTTCTCGAAGTCACATGTTTACCCATTCCAGTTCCTTCACTAGAACCTAATGCATCCAAAATAGTGCAACTGTGAAGGTTCAGGAGGCGCTCTTTCAAAGGGGCACTGAACATAACCCCAGATGACATCACTAACCGAAGGGAGGAAATGTCCCTAGCAATACCGTTTTCCAATGACATCTCGAGTTCATCAATCATGGGTCGAGCAAATGCATCACCGACAATCGTAAGCATCGTTATTCTGCACTTTTCTACCATTTCCCAGAGTTCTTTGGGATCAAACGTTCTCGAAGAAAGCGTGGCTACTAAACCTCCATGTGTATGGGTCCCCAAAGCAGTCAGGCTTGAAGTTCCATGCATTAGTGGTGCAGCACAAAGTTGTCTTATCTCTTTAGCATCGTCCGTAACTATTTTCGCTATTTTGGCGGCTTCTTCAGAACTTTCCGGAACTCTCGCTCCGAGTGAACGAAAAGTTTCTGCCATCCCTCCCATAAGTCCAGCGTGCGACCACATGACCGCTTTCGGACTGCCAGTCGTACCGCCTGTGTAGAGAAACCACAAGTCCTCTCCTGATCTTTCAATACGCTGAAGTGGTTCATTATTTACAGCATCTTCGTAATTGATGATCCAATCCTCGGGGACACCTTCACCGATTCTTATAAAAACCTTCAGTTTCGGACATCTTGAACGAACAGACTCAACTCGCCCAGTCAAACTTGAATCAAATATAACGGCCTCAGCATCGGCATTATTCAAAATGTAAGCCAGCTCTTCGTCAAGATAACGGTAATTAACGTTTGCTGGAATCGCTCTTATTTTGAAAGCGGCAAATTGACCTTCCAAATACTCCGAGCCGTTGTAACAATAAAAAGCTACTTTTGAATCACGTTTCAGACCTTTTTCAGAAAAAGTTTTTGCTAAAGAAGCTGAACGTTTTTCAAATTCTTCCCAAGATTCTGAATTCTCACCCGAATAGATAGCTGTTAGATCCCCTATTTGGTCGCTGATAGCTTCCCATGCAGTAGCGATATTTAGATTTCCATAAGTAGCAGACACGCTTTGAGGTTACCGCACACATTTAATTAGACCTAGCGTGACCCTAAAGCCCTCTATGATCTATGTAATGGGAAACACTTTTGGTTCTTTATTTAAAATATCCACATGGGGCGAAAGTCACGGAGGGGGTGTCGGCGTAGTCATCGACGGTTGTCCTTCTTTACTTTCCTTAAAGGAAGACGATATTCAGCGCGATCTTGACAGGAGACGTCCGGGGCAAAGCAAAATTACGACTCAACGTGCTGAATCAGATACTGCAGAAATACTTTCAGGCGTATTCGAAGGAAAAACGCTTGGAACTCCTATTGCGATTTTGGTCAGAAACGAAGATGCAAAACCTGCCGCATACGATCACTTAAAAGATGCTTATAGACCCTCACATGCCGATTTCACTTACGACGCGAAATACGGCATCCGGAACTGGCAAGGAGGAGGACGTTCAAGCGCACGCGAAACAATAGGAAGAGTGGCTGCTGGAGCTGTAGCCAGAGCGCTTTTAAATGAATCCACAAACATGGAAGTACTTGCATGGGTTTCACAAATTCACGACATAAAAGCAGATGTGCAATCTGAGACTGTCAGTATTGAAGATATTGAGGCTGAAATAACTCGGTGCCCAGACCGAGAAGCATCCGAAACAATGATTTCCGCAATAACTGAAGCTAGGAAAAATGGTGACTCACTCGGTGGCATCGTAACATGTCTTGTAAGGGGCGTCCCTGCGGGTCTTGGGGTCCCTGTTTTTGACCGAATCGAAGCTGATCTCGCTAAAGCTATGCTTTCATTACCTGCTTCAAAAGGTTTTGATATAGGGAGTGGATTCTCTGCTGTAGAAATGACTGGAAGCGAGCATAACGACGCTTTTGAACCTGGTGCTTCCATGCCAGTCACTGCATCTAACTATTCGGGTGGTGTTCAGGGTGGAATTACGAATGGTTCAGAAATTATATTCCGCGTTGCATTCAAACCTACTGCAACGATTTCATCTCCTCAGAAAACAGTTGATAATAGCAACAATCCCATCACTCTAGAAGCGAAAGGAAGACACGATCCGTGTGTCCTTCCGCGCGCTGTGCCTATGGTAGAGGCCATGACTCTTCTTGTCATGGCGGATCATTGGCTCAGAAATCAATCTTCACGAATTGCTACTAAATGAGATTTGTACTCACGCTCAATTAAACTACTAAAATGGGAAATGACATGAACAATAACGAAGAAACCGAAGCTTCACAGAGGTTTCAGACGAGCCTGCCTTTGATGCATGAAATGCCTATTTTTAAAAACCTTGAAGATGAAAGACAACATAGAAAAGAGCGACTAGCCGCAGCTTTCCGAATTTTTGGTCGTTATGGCTTCAGTGAAGGAGTGGCCGGACACATAACAGCGAGAGACCCAGAGGAAACAGAGTGTTTTTGGGTTAATCCATTCGGAATGAATTTCAGTCATATATCAGTTTCTGATCTTCTATTAGTTGACCATAATGGCGAGGTAATCGAAGGAGATTATGCTGTGAATCAAGCAGCATTTGCCATTCATTCTGGCATCCATATGGAAAGGCCCGAGATTGTTGCAGCAGCGCACTCTCATTCGCTTTTTGGCAAGGCATTCTCATCGCTTGGAAAAACCCTTGACCCATTAACGCAAGATAGTTGCATATTTTATAACAACCATGTTTTGTTCGATGATTTCACAGGAGTGGTACTTGATCCACTTGAAGGTAAAAGAATCGCTGCAGCTTTAGGCCACTGCAAGGCCGCAATACTCAAAAATCATGGTCTTTTAACATTAGGTGAAACAGTCGATGAAGCACTTTGGCTTTTTGTCACGATGGAAAGAACTTGTCAAGCACAGCTACTCGCAGAAGCTGCTGGAGCTACTCAACTTATAGACGATGAAACGGCAAATTTAACTAATAAACAAATTGGTAATGCTTTTTCGGGTTGGTTCAGTTCCCAACCATTATTTGACAAAATATTGATTGATGAACCTGATTTACTTGACTAGCACCTCAAGCAGCGTCTGACAAAAAAAGTCTTTCAATATCGCTTCTATAAAGAATCCGAATACTCAAATCGGGTCTTTGTGCCTGCAACCTTCTAACTTTTCGATTTTTTCTCGTTACCAGCGACTGTTTAAGCGTTGTAACTTCTAGGTACAAATTGTGTTCAGGTAGGAAAAAATCAGGTGTGAATGCTGATCTTGGTTGACCTTGAGAATCTCGTTCCAAAACAAAAGTTGTGGGCTCATATTCCCATTCAATTCCGTAAAAATCTAACAAACCTGCGATTCGTTCTTCAGATTCGTGAGCAAACGATGATGAAAATTTACGATCAGGGATTTTTTGAGGTTCACTCATAAAAGTGATCTCTCCCAGCTCTTAAAGCCACTATTGACCAACTGCCTTATGCTCAATTTCGTTACTGGATCTTTCATCGCCTGGAAAGAGTTCGACAATTTTTGAATCCAGATCTTCCTTGACGCCCGCCATTGGCAAAATATTCAAGACACCTTGTCCATTGTGGATAAGATCTATTATCTCATCTTCTCCACGTTGCACCATTACAGAAGATCCCTGAATAACTAAATTCACTTGCACTACATCTTCGTCAAGTTTGTCTTCAAGGAAATCGAAAACTTTTCTAATCAAAGCCAGACGTATACCTGAATCTATTAGAGCTTTAACGGCTTTCAACTTGAGTAGGTCTCGGTAGGTGTACCTCCGTTTTGTTCCACTACCGCTCGCATCAGCAAGCGATGGCCTTATGAGATTAGTCCTCGCCCAATAGTCCAATTGTCTGTATGTAATACCAACAATCTTTCTGGCCTCGTCACCGCTATAACCTTGTTCTTTAATCATGCTCTTCCTCTCTCGCGCGAAAAACATGCATATCTTCGTATTCCGCTCAGAGAACTACATCAATGTTATTACATAGGTTAGAACGCAACAAACCCGAGGTCAACAACCGCGCATTAATAAAGTTTATAAAAGTCTTTAACCAGCGAAATCATCAGGGTTAACGTTGTCGAGAAATTCACGAAATTCTTCGACTTGAACATCACTAATTGGTTCCTCTTCTTCAGGAGGGGCCACATATCCGGCTTCTTCAAGAACTTCCTCTTCCACGAAAACATCAGCCCCCATACGAACTGCCAACGCTATTGCATCAGAGGGTCTTGCAGAAAGCGCTTCGACACCTGCAGGTCCTCTTAGGTAGATATCAGAATAAAAGGTTCTATCCCGTAGTCGAGTTATAACCACTCTTTCAAGAGTCGCGGAAAAAGTCTCCAACACTGTGACGAATAGATCGTGTGTCATGGGCCTTGGGGGCTCCTGGCCGGCAAGAGTTAAACCAATAGCAGTTGCTTCGGGCAAACCTATGAATATCGGCAGGAGCCTCTGTCCTTCTTTTTCGCGAAGAAGTATTACGGGGGTATTAGAAGGTAAAACCTGCTGGACTCCCACCACTACCATTTCATTCATTGTTGCCCCCAAAACTGTTAACTTGCTTCAACTGTTTCCTTACCCCGCGCTATTCTTACTATTTCATCTGTCAATTTAGACTCGCCCTTTTCGAATTCTTGATCAAGAAGTTCTTGGTTAGCCGAGACAACTGAGGGAAGATTTCTAAACATCCCTAGGTGGTCAATCCCATATCCAACAATAAAACCTTCTTGCAGAACAAAGCCAGAATACTCAACCTTGACAGGAAGTACTCTACGATCAGAACGATCGAAAAGTGTACAGACCCTAACTTCTGCTGGTTCATGAGTCTCCAGATGGCGCCGAAGAAAATCTAATCTAAAACCGGTATCCACCACGTCTTCAACCAACAAGACATTACGACCTGAGACATCGATACCCAGATCTCTTGTAAGTCGAACCCTTCCCGTATTTTCCTGAAAAGAGGTTAAAGCCAAAAAGTCTGTCTCGATTTCATGATTAAGCTTCCTCACTAAATCAGCGAGAAAAGGCAAACATCCTTTTAGCACGCCTACGACTACATCTCCTTCACCCAGGTAGTCGTCTAGCTCAATAGCTAACTCCATAATCCTGGCATCAATTTCTTCTTTATTTTGCAATAACTTCGGAAAATCCATATCACCAAGTTTCTAGTCCATCTAGAGAGAGTTTTAGTAGACACTTGTGAATTTCTCTGCCCAAAATAACGACTTCTTCTAATTCCCGCTTAGCTTCAGTTCTGGATTCCATGTCGCCGCTTTTAGTTTTACCTGACAATAGTTGTTCAATGACACCTGCTTCTCTTTGAGCAGCGACCAGGTACATACGTAAATGTCTAGTTTCCATTCCTAACTCAAAAAGACGCTTTGCCGATTTTACAGTCAACAAAGAATCACCCTCGAAGATTTCTTTACTACCAACTCTCCGACCTTTCAGTAATCCCAATTCAGTCAACTCTTCAATTTTCTCTTTTGAAACACCCGAAGCTCTTGACAATCCTTCAACATCCAAGCTAATTCCAGTAGCTAAAAGACTCTGAGTGTCTCCTGCTTTTAAGCCTGAGTCACCACTTCCAGTATCAGACTTAAAATCAACACCAGTCCGCTCTAACCTTTCTTTTAAAGCCTTGAGTGGGACAAAATAGTCTCTTTGTTGTCGCAGAATCCACACCAGTTGCTCTAAGTCGTCAGTAGAAAACTTTCGGTAACCTGATTCCGTCCTAGCAGGCTTTATTAAACCCTGAGATTCCAAATAACGAATTTTTGAAACAGTAAGTTCGGGGAACTCTCCTATTAAGCTTTCGCAGACTTGACTTATATTGAATAATTCGTGTTTTGACAAGTCAACATTCCATCAGTTCTATGCCATTCCATGGAAGAAAACAAGTTTGAAACGTCCGATTTGTAGCACATCACCATCTGTCAATTCTTCAGAACGAACGCTTTTCCCGTTCAAATAAGTTCCATTTAACGATCCGGTATCCGACACAGTGTAAATACTCTCGCTTCTTTCAAGAATCGCGTGTTGTCTTGAAACTGTCACGTCATCAAGAAAAATATCCGCGTCTTTTTCTCGGCCTATCGAAATCAACTCAGAATCCAGTGCGTAACGAGAACCTGATCGTGGCCCAGACTCAATAACAAGTATCCCTGTGTCCGTTTCGAACATTTCTCGATCTAGACGATGGGGAATTTCCGGATCCATTTCAATTGCATCAGTCACCTCGTCATCATTAAAAATACCGAAACCTCCATCCTTTAGTCATCCCTCTAAAAATAAACGGTACGAATCAGCATTCAAAAGCCCACTTACCGGACCCGAATCATCTCTGAGCATTAAACAAATCCAACCTTCTCCATATGGGTCATCATTTATTTTCATAGGGTGCAATTCTAAATCGTCATTAACTTCAAAAACTTTTCCGGACAAAGGGGCGGATATTTCTGAAACTGACTTACTCGATTCCACTTCGCCCAAAATTCCACCTATTTCTATTAGCTGATCGATCTCTGGGAGGTCAACAAAAACAACTTCTCCTAGAGCATCTTGCGCATAATCGGTCACCCCCACTCGAATGAAACCATCTTCTTCTATTCGAACCCACTGGTGATCCTCAGAATACATAAGGTCTTCTGGGATGTTCATAAATTTGAAACTAGCGGCAAAAGCATGATTTTTATAATGCGAACAGAAAAATTAACAGAATGATCTACTTATTTTCACGAATTTCCTTGAGAGCCTCAGATGCAAGAGGTATGTACATAAAAGCGGCAAACCAAGAAATGAGCAACCCTGGAACTCCAGTAACATAGGCAAATACAGCAAAAAACTCACTTATAGAAATTGATGATTCACCTGCTAAAAAAGAGGGCACCGCAAACAACATCGCAAAAGTTCCTGTTTTACCCCACCACAAAACATCAATTCTTCTGGCACCAATAAGAGCCAATGAAACTGTAGCTCCACCAACAATCAACTCTCTTACAAGGGCGAATAAAGCGAACCAAAGTGGAATTGACCCATCAATTATTAATGAAGGTATAGAAACTATGAGCAATAATCTGTCAGCGGTGGGATCAAGAATTTTCCCTAGTTCTGAAGTTTGATTGAATCTTCTAGCTATCCAGCCATCTACCCAGTCCGTGGCTCCGAGTACCGCTAAAAGAATCGCTGCCGCTGACCTATTTTCAGCCCCTAAAAGAATCCACACAAAAAGAGGAATGCAAAGAAGACGCAACACACTTATAAAATTGGGAACAGTGAAAATTCTGTTGTCCATAATTTTAATCTATCTATCTTCTAATAGAGAATCTCAACGTGCTGCGTTTGACCAAAGTGGTAATACTTGAAAAGCTAGTCTGCATGTCAACTATTTTCACCCAAATACTCTCAAGGGAAGTCGATGGATACATACTTTGGGAAGACTCGAAGTGTTTCGCTTTCCTCGACATAAGACCAATAAATCGCGGTCACACTTTAGTCGTACCAATAGAGGAAATCGACTTATGGACCGACCTGCCCGAAGAGACAATTTCTCATTGTATGAAAGTTGCTAAAATAATTGGTGAGGCACAAATGAAGGCATTCAAGCCAAAACGTATTGGTTTAATGATTGCTGGATTCGAAGTGCCACATGTGCATTTACACGTAATCCCAATAAACGATATGAGTCACCTTGATTTCGCAAATGCTAATTCAGATATCTCAAATGAAGAATTACTATCGGATTTCAATCGTCTGAAAGGCTGTCTTACCCGAGACGGTTAACAGATATACGAAAATCAACCTGTTCCGGGTTTACGAATCCACGTTTGAATTCCTTTTGATTCATAACGTCTGTCAAACTCAAGTTCTTTCATTTTCTCTTCAAAGTTAACCAACTCGGAATTCGACCAATCGGCAATATTTTCATCAAAAATTACTGCATCGAAACGCCTCAACTGCTCACGATTCGGAATAAAAGGAATGTCGACCTCTAAAACGAAAGCATTTTTACGTTCCGCGATTTCTGGATATAAATTAGCTGGCACGGCAACACTCGCATCTTGTCCCAGCCAAAAAACAGACGTAACTCTGGCAATATCAGTCTGATCTCTTCTACCCCATTCCCATGGCTTTTCGAATGGAGAGGAAGCTGAATCCCGGATGAAAAAAACGGTCGCTGTTAGCAACAGGACAGTTAAAATTTTCTTACCAACGATAATTCTACTAACACCCGAGGACCCCATTTTCATAAGTGCATAAATCGCAGAAATGAAAACAAAGGCCAGTACAGCCACATCCTGCTGTGGATTACCTAATACGCCCACTGGAACATCAGCTATCAAATAAAAGACAAACAAGGGAACTACCGGCAACACATATCTCAAATGAATAAGTGGTAAAAATAGAAGTGGGGCAATGATAAGGATTACTTGCTCGAAGTTTCTCCGAAGTAGCAAATCCTTAAGCAAACCCAAAGGATCAGACAACATTCCAAAAATCACATCTAAAACACTTCCTCCAAAATGTTGAAAAGCAATAATATGCGGGTAACTGCCTGAGCCAATTGAGGGTTGAACCCAGAAGGCCATAATCAGAAACCAAGCTAAACCGCACAAAGAAACTATTCTGCCAGCAAGTTTTTTGTTTTCTAAGAAAAAAATTACTCCAAGAGCTACTACTGCCAGCCCTAGGTCCGCCCTTGAAGTCAAAACAAGAAGAATTAAGCCTGAGCTGATCCACCACTTTTCGTAGTGTCCAGATATATAAGCAGTCAACAGAGCAGGAATAGCTAATGCTTCGGGATGAAAACCTGCAAGATTTAAATTATGTATAGAAGGGTGCAGAGAATACGCGAAAGTAAGAACTGCTGCGCCACCAGTTCTTAAATTAGCGGGACCCCTTG
>MDSW01212537.1_pt1 | contig 24358 bp, 20 predicted proteins | sample 811171 | NCBI WGS metagenome assembly MDSW01 (sample SAMN05326641, study PRJNA326480) | marine metagenome | isolation source: seawater | place: Atlantic Ocean: North West | collected 2012 | reverse complement strand
TTAGGACTAATGACAACTGTCGCTTTCGCTCAAGATTGGGGTGTTGATTCAAGAACAAGAATTGACATGAGTGGTGATAACGACAAAATGACAACAGACCAAAGAGTTACTGTAGGTACTACTTGGGGTGGGTCAGACTGGGGTATCCATGTTTCTTCTGATGTAAACTACACATTAGAGGGTACAAATGGAGCTGCTGCATCTATGAGTATTTATGAAGCATACGCTTCTACTGACTTAATGGGTTACGCTAGCCTAACTGCAGGTCGTCAAGCTTTAAACAATGGTTCGGGAGCTTTAATGTCTTCTAACGATTGGTCAGCTGACAGAACTACATGGGACGGTATGACATTCGGATTAAACCTTGACATGGCTGACATTACTGTAGGGTACCATTCTCAAAATAGTGGTGCTGAAGGTGAAGAGTCTACAGGTAACATGTGGGTAAATGCTGGTGGTGATTTCTCTGGATGGAATGTAAATGTATTATACATGACAAATGATGGAGACAATGCTGCTACTGGTATTGATATCTCTGGTGAATTAGCTGGGGCATCAGTATCTGCTTCTATTAACAGAGATTACAATGAAGGAGAAATGAATGCATTAGGTCTTTCTTATGCTGTGAATGATGACATGACTGTTAATGGTGGTTACACAACTTACGGTGAGACTGGATTTAACATGGCTGGAACAAACATGGATGGTTCATGGATGACTACTGGTAACATGGGTTACTTAGGGGCTAATGACGAAGATATGTCTCTTGGGTTAACTTATACAATGTCTGGAGTAAATCTAGGAGCTTCTATGCATATGATTACTAATGCAGAAGATGAGTCTTATGAGAGAGATGTAATGGAAATCTCATTAGGTTATTCATTAAATGACAATTCTGGTCTATCTCTTAAGTATGCTACTGACGCTACTGGAGAAGCAGAAGATACATACATGTGGTTAACTTTAAATGTAGGTCTATAATACTTACCACATAATAATTAAAAAGGCTGCTCTTGCAGCCTTTTTTTTATCCCTAATCTAGCATTAACATCTTATTGTGGATAAATACTAATATCCAATTGTAACATTCATATCTAGCTTAACTAACTTGCGGCCATTATTAACTTTTAAATATTTAAAACATGAAAAAATTATTTTTAACCGCAGTTGTAGCCTTATCTACATTAGTTGCATCTGCACAATTTATGGTTGTTACCACTTATGATAACGATCTAGAAGAAAACGCAGATAAAATCACTGCAAATTTGGGTCTTGGTTATATGATAACCGATGCATTTACCGTAGGTATTGCAAGAGATGGTGGTGATCATGAAGGGCACGATCATGCTGAAGAAGATCATTCTGACGAAGAAGATAAATATAATCTATGGGTACGATATAATATTGCTCAAGTGGAAGGGGCATACGCTGCTTTACAAATGCCTACAGAAGATGGTTCTGAGAATATGACTATTGGATTAGGATTTGCTTTTAATCTATGGAAAGGATTATATGTTGAGCCAAACTATAGCATGCCAGTAAGCGAAGATGACAATGGAGATAGAGAAGGCGCTTTCAATTTTGGACTTTCATATAGATTCTAAAAAAGAATTTATAAGATAATAAAAAAGCCAGCTAGTCGCTGGCTTTTTTATTATCAAAGATTATCTCTTTTATTCTATCTAGAGCTTTAATTATACCATTAGGATACAACCCGCCTGCAGTAGCAAAAAATGCTTGTCCACCTCCACCACCTTTAATTTCCTTAGCTGCCTCTTTAATAATAGATGCAGCATTCATTCCTTCAGCAACTAAATCATCCGTAAGCATTATTGAGAGTAATGCCTTGCCATCTATATCTGAACCCAAAACCATAGCTAGATTTTTTTCTTTTCTTAGTGAAAAAGACACATTTTTCATCTCCTCAGCTAACATATTCACCTCTGTAGCTATAAATCTTACTCCTTCAATCTTAACTTCTGAAGCTAAAATTTCTTCCTTTAAATTTGCAATATTTTGCTGCTGTAAACCTGCTATCTTTTTCTCTAAATTCTTATTTTCATCTAATAATTGCTGCACTGCAGATTTTAAATCTCTATTCTTCACCAAAGAACGAACATCATTTAATTGAGACTCTTGTTCATTTAAATAATGCAAAGCATAATCTCCTGTCAAGGCTTCTATTCTTCTTATACCAGAAGATATAGAGGTTTCTGATAAAATCTTAAATACTCCGATTTCTCCTGTTGAAGCAACATGAGTTCCTCCACATAATTCTTTTGATTTCCCAAACTCTATCATGCGCACAACATCTTCATATTTTTCACCAAACAACATAAGTGCACCTAATTCTTTAGCAGCATCTAAAGACAGATTAATATGCTCATTTAACACAATATTCTCTAAAATTTTAATATTTACATCTTGCTCTATCTTTTTTAAATCTGACTTTTGAACTTTTGAAAAATTCGTAAAATCAAAACGCAGATAGGATGGCGTAACCAGGGAGCCTTTTTGGACTACATGATTTCCTAAGATGCTTCTTAAGCTTTCCTGCAGCAAATGAGTCGCAGTGTGATTTCTTTCAGAAGCTTTTCTATCTATGATATTAACTTTTGCTGTAAATTTTTCTGTTAAATCATTAGGCAATTCATTCGTAAAGTGTACAATTAAATTATTCTCCTTCTTTGTGTCAAGTATTGAAATTGTCTCGTTTTTATTTTGAATAATACCAGAATCACCAAGCTGACCACCACCCTCTGCATAAAATGGTGTAACATTAAAAACTAACTGATATTGTACCTTCTCTTTTGACACTACTTCTCTATACCTAGTAATCTTAATCTCTGCAGATAATTTACTATAACCTACAAAATCTTGTATGTCACTTTCAATTAACACCTTCCAGTCTCCCTTCTTTAACTCGCCTGCTTTCTTTGATCTTTTTTTCTGTTTACTCATAGCAATATCAAACTCGTCTTGATCAAAAGTCAAATTCTTTTCACTTAAAATAAGTGCAGTTAAATCTCCAGGGAAGCCATAAGTATCATATAATTCAAAAGCTTGCTCTCCTGACATTACACCGCCAGATTTAATCATATAATCAATACGTTTAAGACCCTCTGACAATGTTCTTAAAAAAGACTCTTCTTCTTTCTTGATAACTTGTTCTATTATATGCTTTTGATTTTTTAGCCCCTTAAACTGCAAGCCCATCTGGGCTATAAGAACCTCCACTAATTCATGCATAAATGGAGTTTTCAAATCCAGAAAAGAATAAGCGTACCTAAGCGCTCTTCTTAATATTCTACGAATAACATAGCCAGCTTTTGTATTTGAAGGAAGCTGTCCGTCTGATATAGAAAAGGCCACAGCTCTAACATGATCAGCAATAACTCGCATAGCAACATCTTTACTTTCATCTTCTCCATAATTAATACTAGATATTCTTGATACAGCCTGTATAATAGGTTGAAAAATATCAGTATCATAATTAGAGTTGACTCCTTGCATAATCATGGCTAGCCGCTCAAAACCCATGCCAGTATCAACATGATTTTTTGCTAAAGGTTTTAGCGTCCCATCTGTAAATCTATTATACTGCATAAAGACTAAATTCCATATTTCAATAACTTGCGGATGATCCTTATTTACTAATAGCTGACCACTTATCTCCTTTCGTTTAATGTCAGGTCTATTATCAAAATGAATTTCTGAGCAAGGCCCACAAGGACCTGTTGCTCCCATTTCCCAAAAATTATCTTTCTTACTGCCATCTATTATCCTTTCTTCTGGTAAATATTTTTTCCAAAAATCAAACGCCTCACTATCTTTGTCCAATTTATCATCATCCGACCCTTCAAAAACAGTCACATATATCCTATCTGAATCAAGTTCACAGACATCAACAAGAAATTCCCAAGCCCAACAAATCGCTTCTTCTTTAAAATAATCACCAAAACTCCAAGAGCCTAGCATCTCAAACATTGTGTGATGATAAGTGTCATGCCCTACCTCTTCTAAATCATTATGTTTTCCAGAAACTCGCAAACATTTCTGTGAATTCGCTAGCCTCAAATTAACAGGGCTAGCATCTCCCAATAAGACATCTTTAAACTGATTCATTCCTGCATTTACAAACATTAATGTAGGGTCATCTTTCATTACAATTGGTGCTGAATCACCAATTTTATGTTGTTTCGATTTAAAAAAATCTAAGTATAGTTGTCGAAGCTTGTTGGCTTTCATTTCGTTTTTTTATATATTATATTGAACAATACAATGTTAGAAATCACTAATTTTTCATCACTTATATACTGCAAATTAAGTATTTTTACACAATTATTTTAATATGGCTAAGGTAAAATATTATTACGACACAAAGACATTAAGCTACAAACGAATTACGCTTAGCAAAGCAACCAAGGCAAAAAACGTCTTGTACTATTTAATTGCAAGCGCTTTTACAGGTTTATGCATGGTCATGATTTTCCTCCATTTCTTTGATAGTCCAAAAGAAAAGATTTTAAACCGTGAAATTAAACAACTTAGCACTCAATATGAAATTGTGCAAGGTAAATTGAAACAAGTGGAAAATGTACTTGATGACATACAAGAAAGGGACGATAATATTTATAGAGTTATATTTGAGGCTGACCCTATCCCCAGCTCTATTAGGAAAGCAGGATATGGAGGAGTTAATAGATATGAGCATCTAAGGAGCTACAACAATGCTGATATCGTTATCTCTACTACCAAAAAACTTGACCAAATAACTAAACAACTATACATACAAACTAAATCATTTGATGATATCATTGATCTTGCAAAAAATCAAACTAATATGCTAGCGGCAATACCAGCGATACAGCCAGTATCAAATAAGGATCTAAGTCGTATGGCAAGTGGATATGGATATAGAATCCATCCTATTTACAAAACAAGGAAATTCCATGCTGGAATGGATTTCTCTGCAAAAACAGGCACCCCTATTTATGCTACAGGTGACGGAGAAGTCTTGAAAGTTAGAAAAAGTAGAAGAGGCTATGGAAACCATGTGATTATTCAGCATGGATATGGGTATAAGACTTTATATGCACATATGTCAAAATATATTGTAAAAAGAGGTCAAAAAGTAAAACGAGGTGATCTTATTGGCTATGTTGGAAGCACCGGAACTTCTGTAGCTCCTCATTTGCATTATGAAGTACACAAAGACGGGAAAAAGATTAACCCTGTTAATTTCTATTATAATGATCTTACCCCTGAACAATATGAGAAAATGCTAGAAATATCATCTCAAAAAAATCAATCGTTTGATTAATGAAGTTAAACAGCAAAAAATCAAATAAACTCTTTTATAAAATAAGCGAAGTAGCTGAGATGTTTAATGTTAATGTCTCAGCTGTTAGATTCTGGGAAAAAGAATTTGACATATTAAAGCCTAAAAAAAACAAAAAAGGAAATAGACTTTTTACGCAAAAAGACATTAAAAATATTCATATCATTTATCATTTACTTAAAGAGAGAGGATTTACTCTTGAAGGAGCAAAAAAGAAATTGAAAGACAACAAAAATGATACAATAAATAATCTTGAGATTGTAACCCATTTAAGGGATATAAAAAAATTCCTAGAAAAGCTAAAAGAAGAACTTTAAATACCTTTTCCTTTTAGCAAATAATTCTGCACATAATCCTTAATCCCTTCCTCAAGACTAGTAAAAGCTCTTTTATATCCCCAAGTTCTTAATTTATTCATCTTTGCACGCGTGAAGTATTGATACTTGTCTCTGATATTCTCAGGGATATCAATATATAAAATCTGTTTCTCTAAATTCATCACTCTAAAAATTATTGCTGCCAAATCATTAAAAGACCTAGAATTCTCACTGCCTAAATTATATAAGCCAGAATTTGACATATTAGTCATCATAAAAACAAGGACATCAACCACATCTTTCACATAAATAAAATCACGTAATTGCTCCCCGTCTTTATAGTCGGCATTATGAGATTTAAAAAGATGAACTATTCCTCCTTCTTTTATCTGATTCATAGCATGGAATATAACTGACGCCATTCTGCCCTTATGAGCTTCATTAGGGCCATAAACATTAAAAAACTTAAACCCAGCCCAGAATGGAGGAGTTTTAGTTTGACCTAACACCCATTTATCAAAATTATTTTTTGAATCTCCATAAGGATTTAAGGGCTTTAACTTATGTACAATATGGTGACTATCATCAAAACCAAAATCTCCCATTCCATAAGTTGCTGCTGAAGAAGCATAAATAAAAGGGATGTTATTTCTAACACATATATTCCATAAACTTTTTGAGTAATTCAAATTTAATTTATCAAAAACTGAAACATCAAACTCGGTGGTATCAGTCCTTGCTCCTATATGATACACTGATGTTACCTTTTCATCTGTTTTTTGAAACCATGTCATAAATTCAGCCCTGTCAATCTTACGTGAATATAATTTCCCTTTTAGATTCTTATTCTTATTTAAATTAGAAAAATCATCAACTAATAATAAATGAGTATTGCCTAAACTATTTAACTTAGCAACCAAACATGAACCAATAAATCCTGCTGCTCCTGTTACAATTATCATATGGCAAAAGTACATTAAAAAGTCATACATTTGCGTTAATGGATAAAACACAATTAACAGCTTTCAAGAAGAAGCTCTCAGAAGAAATTAAAAGCACTGCAAAAATAATAGCCCAATACTCAGAGCTTTGTAAGCCAATCGCTCCAGAAAACTCAATTGGAAGAGTCAGCAGAATGGATGCAATTAATAATAAAAGCGTAGTTGAAGCAGCATTAAGAATGGCAAAAGAGAAAATGTATCAATTAAAAAGAATGGAGAAAAAAAGTTCGGATGTTGATTTTGGAATTTGCAAAAAATGTAAAAACCCAATCCCGACAGGTAGACTAATGATTAGACCTCACAGTAACTTCTGTGTAACATGTGCCGACTAATGCTATGAAAAAACTATTTATCATACTTAAATATATTAAATACCTTATAACTGCAGGCAATAAACATAGTGCTCAGGGGCCGTTCTTATATAAATTTATAACTAAAGTATTAACTAACTCCTCTAATAATCAAAACTGCCAAGAGATTGAACAATTAAGAAGAAAATTGTCTAAATCTGAAGCAAACATAACAATTACTGACTTTGGGGCTGGAAGCCTTATAAATAAATCTAAGATTCGGAAAATAAAAGATATTACAAAAAACTCTGCTAAAAATTCAAAGTTTGGGAATCTACTTTATAGGATAGCACTATTTTATAAGCCTAAAAAAATATTAGAACTGGGGACCTCACTAGGGATAAGCTCTCTATATCTAGCAAAAGCAAATAAAGATGCCAAAGTTTATACATTTGAAGGATGTCCAGAAACTGCGAAAATAGCTCAAGAAAATTTTAACCAACTGGAGGCTAATAATATCAATATTACAATTGGTGATTTTAAAGAAACACTAGCTAGAAAACTAAAAGAAATCAATACTCTTGATTTAGTTTTTATTGACGGTAATCATCAAGAAAAACCAACAATATCATACTTCAAAGAATGCCTTAAATATTCTAACAATAATACTATATTTATTTTTGATGATATTCATTGGTCAAAAGGAATGGAAAGTGCCTGGCAGCATATAAAATCACATCAAAAAACTAGTTTAACTATTGACTTATTCTTCATTGGTATAATATTTATAAAATCAGAACTAAGTAAAGAAAATCATATAATACGATTCTAATCATGAAAATATACACAAAAAAAGGGGACAAAGGTATGACGCAATTGCTAGGAGGTCGTGCAATTAAAAAAAGCAATATAAAAATAGAATGTTATGGTACTGTTGATGAATTGAATGCATTTATTGGGAACATCTATGATCAACAAATCGCCACTCATCAGAAAGCAACTTTGTTAAAAATTCAAAATCAACTTTTTAATCTAGGGTCTTGCATTGCTCGCGAAACTAACAGCAATGATTCCAGCCTGCCAAATATTACTCAAGATGACGTTATAATACTTGAGAAAGAAATTGATAATATGGACTCATCACTGCCAACACTAAAAAACTTTATCCTCCCTTCTGGGATGCCTACAGTTTCAAAATGTCATATAGCACGAACAGTATGTAGAAGAGCTGAGCGTAATTTAGTTGCCCTATCAAAAGAAGAAAACATTAATCCACTACATATACAATATCTTAATAGATTATCTGATTATCTATTTGTATTAGCTCGCTTTATTCTAAAAGAAAACAATATCTCTAGCATTAAATGGCAAAAAAAGTTCTAAACACATCTCTAATTCAAGAAAAAATATATTTTTGCAAAAATACTTAAATCTATATTAGGATGTATTGGACTTTAGAATTAGCCTCAAAATTAGAAGATGCTCCATGGCCAGCTACAAAAGAAGAATTGATTGATTTTGCAATTAGATCAGGGGCGCCAATGGAAGTCGTTGAGAATCTTGAAGAATTAGTAGAAGAAGAGCCAGGGATGCAATGGGATACAATTGAAGACATCTGGCCAGATTATCCTACAAAAGACGACTTTTTCTTTAATGAAGAGGAATACTAATAATAACAAATAATTCATCGAGCTTTTTAGTTTTCTACTCTTCTAAAATAGTACCTTTACGCAATAAAATGCAATATCAATATGGCTGGCTTTTTAAATATATTAGGAAAACTATTTGGAAACAAATATGATAAAGATGTTGCAGAAATAACTCCCATTGTTGAAGCAATCAATAAGCAGTATGAAACGCTAAATACCTTAACAAATGACGAGCTAAGAAATAAGACAAAAGAATTTAAATCCCAAATTAACGATTTTGTTGAAGAGGAGAGAGAAAAAGTAAAACTCTTAAAATCAAAATCAAACACAGCCTCTGCTCAAGAGATGGAGGGGCTATATAAAGAGATTGACGAACTTGAAAAAATAATTACTCAAAAAATTGAAGAAGTCCTTAACATCATATTACCAAGTGCATTTGCAGTAGTAAAGGAAACCTCTAGAAGATTCTGTGAAAATGATTCAATAGAAGTAACTGCATCAGAAAATGACAAAGAGATAGCCACCTACCAAGACTTTGTAAATATAATTGGGGAAAAGGCAATATACCTAACAAACTGGAATGCTGCTGGCACTGAAATTAATTGGGATATGATTCATTATGACGTTCAATTAATTGGAGGAATTGTGTTACATCAAGGAAAAATTGCTGAAATGCAAACTGGAGAAGGGAAAACCTTATCTGCCACATTGCCTATCTATCTAAATGCGCTAACTGAACTTGGAGTCCATTTAGTAACAGTAAATGATTATCTTGCAAAAAGAGATGCAGAATGGATGGGTCCTTTATTCCAGTTCCATGGTATGAGTATTGATTGCATTGACAAACATCAACCAAATTCCGAGGAAAGAAGAAAAGCTTATCTAGCAGATATCACTTATGGGACAAATAATGAATTTGGATTTGATTATCTTAGAGATAATATGGCAAAACGTTCTGAGGATTTGGTTCAAAGAAAATTACATTACACTATTGTAGATGAAGTAGATTCAGTACTTATTGACGATGCAAGAACGCCTCTTATTATTTCAGGCCCAACAGCACAGGGAGACAAACAAGAATACAATGACTATAAAGCCAAAGTAGAGCAGCTAGTAAATGCTCAAAGAAAATTTGTTACAACTGTAATTTCTGATGCTAAAAAGCTCTTGAGTGAAGGAGATTTTGAGAAAGGAGGATTGAATCTTTTACGAGCTTTTAGAGGGCTCCCAAGAAATAAAGCACTTATAAAATTCTTATCAGAGGATGGTGTTAGGACACAATTACAAAAAACAGAAAACTTCTACATGCAAGATCAAAGTAAAGAAATGCATAAAGTAGATGCAGAACTTTTCTTTGTAATTGATGAAAAATCAAATTCAATTGAATTGACCGAAAAAGGATTAGAATTAATGACTAGTTCAACAGAAAATAAAGATTTCTTTATACTTCCTGATGTTGGAGCTAATATTGCTGAAATTGACAAATCAAATAAAACAGAAAAAGAAAAAGCAAAAGCCAAAGATGATATTCTAAGAGACTTTGCAGTGAAAAGTGAAAGAGTACACACCATTAATCAACTACTTAAAGCATATACTCTTTTCGAAAAAGATGTAGAATATGTAGTAATGGAAAATAAAGTGAAGATTGTCGATGAGCAAACAGGGCGTATTATGGATGGGAGAAGGTATTCAGATGGACTACACCAAGCTATCGAAGCTAAAGAGAATGTAAAAATTGAAGCTGCAACACAAACCTATGCAACCGTTACTTTACAAAACTATTTCAGAATGTATGAAAAAATATCTGGGATGACTGGGACAGCAGAAACTGAGGCTGGAGAATTCTGGGAAATCTATAAGCTTGATGTTGTAGCAATCCCTACAAACAAACCAATTGCCAGAGATGACAAGGATGATTTAGTTTACAAAACAAATAGAGAGAAATACAATGCTGTTATTGAAGATATTGCAAGCCTTAGCAGTCAAGGAAGACCAATACTAGTAGGGACTACTTCAGTAGAAATATCAGAATTACTAAGCACTATACTTAGAAGAAGAGGGATTAAACATAATGTGTTAAATGCAAAGATGCATCAAAGAGAAGCTGATATCGTGTCTGAGGCAGGAAAGAACAGTGCGGTTACAATCGCAACAAATATGGCTGGAAGGGGAACAGATATTAAGCTCTCAGATGACGTAAAAAAATCAGGAGGACTAGCAATTATAGGTACTGAGAGGCATGATTCAAGAAGAGTTGATAGGCAATTAAGAGGAAGAGCGGGGCGACAAGGAGACCCTGGGTCTTCTCAATTCTATGTCTCTCTAGAAGATAAACTAATGCGTTTATTCGGTTCAGAAAGAATTGCAAAACTAATGGATAGAATGGGGCTAGAAGAGGGCGAAGTTATCCAACATTCTATGGTAAGCAAATCCATTGAAAGAGCACAAAAGAAAGTTGAAGAAAACAATTTTGGGACACGAAAAAGGCTACTAGAATATGATGATGTAATGAACCAACAAAGAGAGGTTATTTACAGAAAAAGAAGACATGCTCTAAATGGAGAAAGAATGTCTCTTGATGTGTCAAATATGATATACGACACTTGTGAAAGCATTGTCGATGAACTACATCAAGCAAAAGACTATGATGCTTTTAAGCTTGACTTAATCAGACTCTTAGCAACAGAAACTCCCATATCTGAATCAGAGTTCAAAACCCTTCCCGCTGATATAATTACCAAGAAAGTATTCCGAGATTGCTATACCTCATATAAGAAAAAATCAGAAAGAATTGCTTTACAAACTTTTCCTGTTATTAAAGACGTATATGAAAATCAATCAGCAACATATGAAAACATAGTTATCCCTTTTAGTGACGGGATGAAGACTCTTCAAGTAGTAACAAATTTAAAAGAAGCTCATGAAACTGAAGGGAAAAACATATCAGATTCTATAGAAAAAAGTGTCACGCTAGCAATAATTGATGATATTTGGAAAGATCATTTAAGAGAAATGGATGATTTAAAACAATCGGTGCAAAATGCTGTTTACGAACAAAAAGACCCGTTACTAATCTATAAATTTGAATCTTTTAATCTATTTAAATCTCTTATAGAAAAGGTAAATAAAGATATCGTATCTTTTTTACTTAAAGCAGGATTACCAAATCAAGCAAATGCTAGAAGAGATGATCATCAGAATATAAGTAATACAAATCTTAAAATGAGTAGGCCTGAAGAAAAAACTAATATAAATAACACAAATAGACCACAACAAAATCAACAAAAAGCACAACCTATTAGTGTAGAAAAAGAGACTGGTCGTAATGAAAAAGTTACGATTACAAATGGTTCTGAAACAAGAGAACTAAAATGGAAGAAGGCAAAGCCACTTGTAGAAAATGGCGAATGGAAGAGAATATAGCCGTTGCTGAAATATTAGTAACTATAACTTTTTTTAAAAATTAATTCCTTTAAAATAAATTGCCTATATTTTATTTTTAGAGAGAACTTTTAACTTAAGTATCTAAAATCATGATTGTTCTTGATCTTCAATAATGATTCATAAATTAATCGAATCACATTCTCAACATCTTCTTTTGAAGCAGTTTCTACAGTTGTATGCATATATCTTAAGGCTAAAGAAATTAATGCTGATGCAACGCCTCCTGTGGCATAAGCAAAAGCATCTGTATCTGTACCTGTAACTCTTGAAGCTGCTGCTCTTTGAAAAGGAATCTTTTTCTTCTCTGCTGCTTGAATAATAAGTTCTAAAAGATTATTCTGTACTGCAGGGCCGTATGTCAAAACAGGGCCATCCCCACATTTCGTATCTCCTTGCTTAATCTTATCAAGCATCGGAGTGCCCGTATCATGGCAAACATCAGTTACAATTGCAATGTCTGGTTTTATATTCTCAACAATCATCTGAGCTCCTCGAAGACCAACTTCTTCTTGTACAGAATTTGTAATATATAGACCAAATGGCAATTTCACTTTACTCTCATGCATTAAACGAGCAACTTCAGCAATCATAAATCCTCCTATACGATTATCTAGAGCTCTGCCAACATAATACCTGTCATTAAGAATCATGAATTGATCTTCATAAGTAACTACGCATCCAACGTGAATCCCTAACTTTTCAACTTCTTCTTTATCATTTGCACCACAATCCAAAAAAATATTATCCAGCTTTGGGGGTTTTTCATTAGCTGCTGACCTAGTATGAATTGCTGGCCACCCAAATACTGCTTTTACCATTCCTTTCTTCGTATGAATATTTACTCTTTTTGATGGAGCAATCTGATGATCGGACCCTCCGTTTCTTCTCAAGTAAATAAACCCTTCCTTAGTAATATAGTGCACAAACCATGATATTTCATCAGCATGAGCCTCAATAACCACTTTATATGTCGCTTGAGGATTAATCACACCAACAACTGTTCCGTAAGTATCTACAAAATGAGTATCAATATAAGGTTTTATATAGTTTAACCACATCTTTTGTCCTTCACTTTCAAATCCTGTTGGAGATGGGTTGTTTAAATAATTTCTTAAAAAAATCTCTGACTTATCTGTTATAATATTATTCTTAGACATAAAATTCTATTTTCTATTTTCTATTTTCTATATTCTTTAATTCCTCTATTTAACCAGTCTGTAAATAAATCAACAGTCCCAAAATCTTGATAGTTTGCAGGCTCTACCATTTGCTTTTCATTATTATCTAAAAAAACATAATACGGCTGAGAATTTGTTCCGTAAGTATTTGCCTGCAAAACCATCCATTTATCTCCTGTAGTTTTTACCTTTTTTATTTTTCCTGCCAGTGTAGTTTCATATTGCTCACTTTTAGGCAAATCTATACGTTCATCAACATATAATGAAATTAATACTACGTCATTAGATAATATTTTTTTAACATTCCTATCAGACCATACCTGTTCTTCCATCTTCCGGCAATTTACACAAGCCCAACCCGTAAAGTCAATAACAGCTGGTTTATTTACTTCTTTGGCATAAGTCATTCCTTCTTCATAATCATGAAACACCATTATGCCCTGAGGGCCTAAATGCTGACTACTTTTTTTATGATCTTGCGAAGACAAACCTTGACCTTGAGAATTACCTATCCCGTAAGGGGATTCGCTATAATGGATGGGAGGAGGGAATGCGTTAATAATTTTCAATGGTGCTCCCCACAATCCAGGAATCATATAAACAGTTAATGTTGCTGTTAAAATAGCTACAGATAATCTGCTAACTGAGAGATGTTTTAAATCTGAATCGTGAGCAAATTTCAAAAAACCTAATAAATACATAGTTAATAGTCCAAAAATCACAATCCAAATTGCTATAAACAATTCCCGCTCCAACCAATGAGTTTGCAATACTAAATCAGCATTTGATAAAAATTTAAATGCTAATGCTATCTCTAGAAAGCCTAATGTCACTTTTACTGAATTTAGCCAACCTCCCGATTGAGGCAAAGAATTTAGCCAGCCTGGGAAAGCAGCAAATAGAGCAAATGGCAATGCTATTGCTAATGAAAAACCAAGCATTCCTATAATAGGACCCATATAGCCTCCTGTGGCAGCTTCAACTAATAAAGTTCCGACAATAGGTCCTGTACATGAAAAAGAAACTAATGCTAACGTGAAAGCCATAAAAAAGATGCCTATCATCCCCCCCTTTGATTCTGCTTCCACGCTTTTATTTGTCCAAGAAGCGGGCAATTGAATATCAAATGCTCCTAAGAATGATGCTCCAAAAATAATTAATAATAAAAAGAATCCTATATTAAAATACACATTCGTAGCCATATTATTAAGAGCGTCAGCACCAAAAATTGATGACACTCCTACTCCTAAAGCAACATAAATCACGATGATAGAAATTCCATAAATAATTGCATTGACTATCCCCTTTGCTTTATTTTTGCTTTGTTTAGTAAAAAAAGAAACTGTCATAGGAATCATTGGAAAAACACACGGTGTTAATAAAGCTGCGAAACCACTTAAGAAAGCAATAAAAAATAACCCCCACATCCCTTTCTCTTTTTGAATACCTGAAGTTTCTGAGATAGATTCTCCGTTATCTACACCTTCTATATTAAATGAAAAATCTACTACTGCCGGAGGCAAGCATTGCGCTTCATCACAAACCATGAAATAAACATTTCCTTCAATTTGAAAATCTTCAGCAGAGGTAACTTTTATTTTCTGAGAAAAAACTGCCTCATTCTTGAAATATTTTAGAACCATGTCAAAATTTGGATCAAACTCTTCTAACGGTTCTCCTTCATTTATTTCTCCTATTAACTCATAGCCTGATAAAGAATTAAACGTAAACTCAGTCGCAACCGGTCCATCATCATTAATATGCTGTGAATATAAATACCAATTATCCTCGATGCTTGCTTTAAATTTCAATTGTATTTCAGAGTCCGATATTCTTTCTTGAGAAAACTCCCAATCAACTGGATCGAAAATTTGTGCCGAAATAGCAATACTCAGCAACATGAATAATACAGCTAATAACCTTTTCATCTTTTTATTTTTTTATTTCTTGAATACTCTATAAACACCTTTTAATGTAATTTATTATTTATGACTCTACTTAATTCCTCTGCCTTCTGACTACCTATTAAATAAACAAGACCATCCTTATCTGTAAGCCTTACAGCATCACTTCCTCTAGTATAAAAACGAACCTTCCCCTTAAAATGTAAATTATATACTGGCAAATTAATAATATAATTACTATAGAGTACCTTTTTCGTAGAAACCACGCTTATTGTATCAATCTTTATCTTTCTTGATGTCCACAACCCATCTAAAATCACACTTCCATTCACGACCTTTGTTTCAAAATGAAGAACAAATAATAAGAGAACCGAAAAGACTATAATAGCAATCCCAATAAAAAAAAACAATTCTCCTTCTTTATTATGATTCTCCCTCCAATAATAAGCAAAGAAGCAAAAAATTGATAATGCTAGCCTACTGGTTAATAACACCTTATTCAGTCCCAGATATTGTTTCTCTAAAAATTTAACCTCTGCCATCTATTCTAAACTATATTAAAAGTTCTGCAATGTACGCTTTTTTTGTATGAGCATCAATTTTATATCTATCATCAATCCTATTTCCAACAATCCATATAATATCATCTTCCGAACATAGAAGCCATTGATTCTTCTTATCTATAATTGAATATTTCTGATCTATAAAAAAATCACTTAATTTCTTAAAGTTACTCATTCCTAATGGCTGAAATTTATCTCCGCTTTTCCACTTTCTTAATACTAATGGAAAAGAAATTTTATTAAAATCTAGTGTTGCAATATTTTGATTATTGATTAACGAAAAATTACTAGAAGTAGTAAATTTAATAGACAATGGGGTCTCTATCTGAGTTTCTATATCAGAAATTTCTACAGAATCCTGACTCTTTGACAATAAAGAAATAATAATATACTTTCTATCAATGATTAAGTTATAATCATCAGAAAGAAATTGTTTTCCACTTTGTTTATACAGTGATTCTATAATTTGACGCACATTAAAACGGCCAAAAGGTCTTAAAATTTCATGCAATATAATTTGTGGACTTTCTAAAGCTGTTAACTTAGACTTATCAAGCCTATAAATCCCATCTTTAGTTGTAAGTATTCTTGCTCTTATTAAATCTATTTCTTTCTGAAAAATATTATTAACCCCATTCAACATTAACATCTCATTTGCTATTGTTTGTTTTATACTAGGGTTTATTTCTTTAATCAAAGGAATTAATTGCTTTCGAATTTTATTTCTTACATATCTAATATCTGTATTACTCGTATCATTACGATGTTTTATATTGTTTTCTTTTAAATACTGTTCAATCTCTATTCTTTCTATCCCTAACAAAGGTCGAATAATATTTTTATTTCTAAATCTTATTCCGCACAAACTATTAATCCCCTTTCCTCTAATTAAATTAATAAAAAATGTTTCAACATTATCATCTTTATGATGTGCTGTAACAAGAAAATCAAGATTATTTATTTCTAATATTTCATTAAACCATTTATATCTAAGTTCACGCGCAGCCATCTGAGTAGAAATATTCTGGTCATTAGCATATTGTTTGGTATCGAAAGATCTAAGATGGCACTTTAGATTATATTTTTTTGACAAATGAGAAACAAAACGTTCATCTTCATCAGACTCTTTTCCTCTTAAATTGAAATTACAATGTGCCAGCTGCATGTCATAACCTAACTCTTTAAGTGCAAAAAACAAAAACACACTATCAGCACCACCACTAATAGCCACAAGCAACCTGTCATCTCTTGAAAAAAGATGTAAATTATCTATAGTTCTTTGTATTTTATCAATCATGAAATCTTACAATTTAAAACCTCAAAAAGAGGGGCTGCTTTAATCAAGCATTCTTCATACTCTTCAATAGGATTGGATTGCATAGTAATAGCTCCTCCAACGCCAATAGATAAATAATTCTCTGCCAAATTATATAAAATTGTTCTAATTACAACATTAAAATCAAAATCAGCATTTGGAGCAATATAACCAATTGCTCCTGAAAAAGCTCCTCTCTTAAAGCTTTCAAAATATTCAATCAATTCCATTGCTCTAATTTTTGGGGCTCCAGTCATCGATCCCATAGGAAAAGTTGATTTTAGCACCTGTGTAAAATCAATATCTTTCTCAATTTCAGAACATACAGAAGTAATCATCTGATGTACCTTTTTAAAGGTATAAACTCTGCATAACTCGTCAATATTTACTGAAGACTTCTTTGCGGTAATAGAAAGGTCATTTCGAACTAAATCTGTAATCATTATATTTTCTGAAATATCTTTCTGGCTTTTTTTTAATTCATGTAACAACTTGTCATCTTCAATGCGATTTGCACCTCTTTTCCTTGTCCCTTTAATTGGTTGTGAAAGAATATGAGATGATTCTTTCCTTAAGAATCTTTCTGGGCTAGCAGATAAAATATACTTATCCTTTACCTTTAAAAAAGATGCAAATGGAGTTTGCATCAACTCGTTTAAATCTAAAAAAACAGCCTCAGGAGAGAAATCAACTCCACTAGCATAAAACTCCTGACAATAATTTAATTCATAAATATCCCCTCTTTGGATATGAGCCTTTATCTTCTCAATCTTTTGCAAATAGGCACTCCTATTATCTCTCCTGTTTAAATTAATTTCTAAATCCAAAGCCATAAAAGAGACAAAAGAAAAGCTCTGGACAAATCCATCACAAATATCTTTTGAGTGATAAGTTTGTATCTCTAAAACAGAATCTTTTAATAGTAGAACATACTCAGGGACAAAAAAACACAAATTATCTGCCTTAAAATTATCTATATTATTTGATGACAACTCTTCAATCTCATTCTTTAAATCATAGGACAAATATCCAAATAACCAATCTTTATTTTGAGAATGAAAATGACTCAACTTATCAAAAGAATTATTATTAGAAATAAGCACTTCACACGACCCAACACCTGCAATGAGGTCATAATTAATATAATCTTTTGGCAAATTTTCAGTTATTTCTTTTTTGTTAGATATCAAAACCTCAATATAATCCATCTTCGCCGAAATGTGTAGCAATGCTTTTAACAACTCTAGTTGACTAAACCCATTATATAGAAATATATTCCTCACTTTGCAATAATACTAAAAACCAAATGTAAATTATTTTATACTTTTGATTTATGAAAAATGTATTTTTAGCAATCCTATTTATGCCATTCTTAGGCTTTACACAAATTGACACTACTATTAACTCTAAAAAAGAGATAACAAGTATTAATCAGAAAGGGATTAATCAGCTAATAAGTAAATATAAAGAAACTCTAAAAGAAAAAAATGGCGTAACCGGATGGAGACTCCAAATCAAGTTTACATCTAAACGTGAGGATATACTTCCTTATCAAAGGAAATTCAATGAGCTATACCCAGAAATCCCTACACATATAACATTTGATTCTCCTTACTATAAGCTTACAGTTGGGAACTTTAGACAAAAGAATGATGCCTTAAAGACAAAACACAAAATAGATAAAGAATTTCCAGGGTCTCATCCTATTAAAATTATAATCGACCCCAAATTATTTAACAACTAGCTTATGAAAGTGTTCTTTTTACTTCTACTTCAGAATATCCTTCAATAATATCTCCAACCTTAATATCATTAAAGTTGGCAATAGACATCCCGCACTCAAATCCTTTCTTAACTTCATTAACATCATCCTTAAATCGTTTTAACGATGATAACTCTCCGGTATAAACAACTACCCCATCTCTAATAAGTCTTACACTAGTATTACGATCCAATGCCCCATCAAGAACCATACACCCAGCAATTGTACCAACTTTTGAAATCTTAAAAATCTCTCTAACCTCAATATTAGCAACAATTTTTTCTTCTACATCAGGCGACAACATTCCTTCCATTGCAAGCTTTAATTCTTCAATCGCTTTATAAATCACAGAATATAATCTTATATCAATTTGCTCTGTTTCCGCAAGCTTTCTAGCTTGTAATGATGGTCTTACTTGGAATCCAATTATAATAGCATCAGACGCTGCTGCTAACATCACATCTGATTCCGAAATCTGACCTACAGCTTTTTGAATAATATTAACTTTTATTTCATCTGTTGATAATTGTTCCAGAGAGTCTGAAAGTGCCTCAATAGATCCATCCACATCTCCTTTAACAATCACATTAATTTCTTGGAACCCTCCAAGAGCAATTCTTCTACCAATTTCATCAAGAGTAAGATGCTTTTGGGTTCTTACGGTTTGTTCTCTTTGTAGTTGCCCTCTTCTGGTAGCAATTTTCTTTGCCTCTTGTTCACTTTCCATTACATGGAACTCATCTCCTGCGGTTGGAGCACCATCTAACCCTAGCAATACTACAGGTGTTGAAGGCCCAGCATCTTCTCTTGCCTCTCCTCTTTCATCAAGCAATGCCTTAACCTTACCTGAAAATGAACCTGCCAGAACATAATCCCCAACCCTCAAGGTCCCCTTTTGAACTAATATAGTAGATAAGTATCCCTTTCCTTTATCTAGTGAAGCCTCAATAATAGTCCCTTGGGCTAATCTATCAGCATTAGCCTTAAGGTCAAGCATCTCTGCCTCTAAGAGAATCTTCTCTAAAAGTTCTGGAACCCCAGTTCCTGTTTTTGCTGATATATCTTGTGATTGATATTTACCTCCCCAAGCCTCAACAAGAAGATTCATCTCCGCTAATTCTCCCTTGATTTTTTCAGCATCAGATGATGGAAGGTCAATCTTATTTATTGCAAAAATAATTGGCACTCCAGCAGCTTGTGCATGACTAATTGCCTCTTTTGTTTGTGGCATTACTCTATCATCAGCAGCTACCACTACAACCACAATATCAGTAACTCGTGTTCCTCTAGCTCTCATTGCTGTAAACGCCTCATGGCCAGGCGTATCAAGAAAAGAAATCTTTTTTCCACTAGCAAGAGTCACTTCATAAGCTCCAATATGCTGAGTAATTCCCCCACTTTCTCCTGCAATCACATTAGTCTCACGAATATAATCCATAAGCGATGTTTTTCCATGATCTACATGCCCCATAATAGTAATAATTGGAGCTCTTAAAGTCATATCATCTTCATTATCAACAATTTCCTCAATAGACTCTTGCACATCGACTCCAACAAATTCCACTTTAAAACCAAAGTCTTCTGCTAACATCTGAATAGTCTCAGCATCAATTCTTTGATTCATACTAATCATCATACCAAGTCCCATACAAGTAGTAACAATTTCTGTAACTGGAACATCCATCATTGTAGCAAGCTCACTAGCAGTAGCGAACTCTGCAATCTTAATTGTTTTATTTAAAACCTCCTTTTGTTGATTTTCTTCGTTAACAACATCTCTATGAGCTTGTCTTTTCTCTCTTCTATTCTTAACTGAAGACTTCTTACCACTACCCTGTAATTTTGCTAATGTTTCTCTTACTCTTTTCTGAGCCTCTTCAGGAGAAATTTCAACTATTTCTTTTTGCTGCTTTCTACCTCTTTTAAATTTTTTAGGATCTATCTTCTCTTTTATAATTCTAGCTCTTTTCTTCTTCTGTACCTGTTCTGGCTTCTTAAATTGGGACAAATCAATTTTTGCGCCAGTCTTTGTTACCCCTTTAAGTTTTTCAGCTGTGGCTTTAATAATTTCTTTTTCCTCTTTAGGCTCTTTGGGAGATTCACTATTACTATCATTTTCTTTAATCGCTTCCTTCTCTAATGCAATAGTTTTAGCCTGCTCAATTTCTTGTCTCTTCTTTTCTTCTTCTAATTTAGCTTTTTCTGCAGCTTCTTTTTGCTTAATAATTTCTTCAGCCCTAGCTAATTCTTTTTCTTTAGCTAAAAGCTCAGCAGATAACTTAGCCTTCTTTTCAGTATCAAATTCTCCTAACAAATCCATATAAATTTCATGAGAAACCTTCGAATTTGGTTTTAAATTCTCTACTCCTTTATTTTCTAGAAAAGCAAATATTCTATCAATACTTACATTGAATTCTTTTACTAATTTATTTAACCTAACGGTTTTCTTTTCTGACATACTTAATACCTTAAATTTATAGTTTACTCCTCAAATTCTGCGTTTAATATACGGAGTACTTCTTCTACTGTTTCTTTTTCTAAATCAGTTCTTGAAGTCAAATCATTTTGTGATATTGCTATTACGCTTTTTGCTGTATCACAACCAATTTCCTTAAGCGAATCAATAATCCAACTTTCCAGTACGTCAGAAAATTCATCAAGAGCTACATCATCCTCAACATTATCAGTATCTCTATAGACATCTATATCATAGCCTGCCAGCTTGCCCGCTAAATTAATATTATGTCCCCCTCTCCCAATTGCTAGCGAAACTTGATCTGCATCCATATATACAGCGGCCCTCATCTTCTCCTCATCCAATGAAACAGACTTAATTTTTGCAGGAGATAATGCCCTGCTAATTAATAATTGAATATTCTCTGTATGATTAACTACATCAATATTCTCATTTCTCAACTCTCGAACAATGCCATGTATTCTCGACCCCTTTACTCCAACACACGCTCCTACAGGGTCAATACGGTCATCATAAGACTCCACTGCAACCTTTGCTCTCTCTCCTGGAATACGAACTACATTTTTTATAGTAATAATCCCATCAAATACTTCGGGAACCTCTTGTTCAAACAACCTCATTACAAATTCAGGAGCAATTCTAGAAAGTACAATGTTGGCTTTGTTATTCTTCAACTCTACTGCTTTAATCACTGCTCTTACACTTTCGCCTTTTTTAAAGAAATCCTTCGGAATTTGCTCATCTTTTGGCAGGGATAAGTCATTACCTTCATCATCTTGCAAAAGAATTTCATTTCTCCAAATTTGATAAACCTCTCCATGAATAATTTCACCAATTCTTTCCTCATACCTTTTCATCAATACATCTCTATGCTGGTCAGAAATACGAGCTATTAAATGCTGACGAATTGAAAGAACTTGTCTTCTTCCAAACTCTGAATCAAAACTAACCTGTTCCGAAACCTCTTCCCCTAATTCATAATCATCCTCAATCTTTAAAGCGTCAGATAAAGCAATCTGTGCAATAGGGTTTTCCACGCAACCATCCTCAACTACCTCTCTATTTTTCCAAATTTCTAAATCTCCTTTATCAACATTAATAATAACATCAAAATTCCCTTCTTCATCATATTTTTTTGCCAATACTGATTTAAAAACATCTTCTAAGATATTCATCATCGTTTCACGATCTATATTTTTAACCTCTTTAAATTCTGAAAACGACTCAATTAGATTTTCTACTTCCATTTTATTTAAAATTTATTTTAAGTTTAGTTTCTTTTATCTCTATAGAAGGAATTGCCACTTCCTCAACTATGTATTTTTTTTTATTCCCTTTATCCTTACGCTTTGTACCAAGAGTTAGAGTATCATCTTCATATGATAAAATAACACCTTTTTTACGTTTCCCATTAGCAAGCAGGACTCTTACCTCGTGGCCATTATACTTATGGTATTGTTCATCTACCATAAAAGGATTGTCAAGTCCCGCTGAGCAGACAGTAAGCTCATAATCTTCAACATCCCTATCAAAACAATCCTCAATATGCTTGCTTATTTCTAAACAATGCTCTACCTGAACACCATCTATTCTATCAAAAAATAATGTAATGACATTTGCCGTGTTTACTTTAAGATCTACTAGAAAACCATCTAGCTGTTTAATCTTAGCTTCTGCGACCTTTTTTATATCTTCTTTTAGAATCATATCTTAATCAAAAAAAGAAGAGGCACTCAGCCTCTTCCCCTTCTTCATCTATTTCGGGTGCAAATATAAGTAGTTTTATTTAATCTTGCAACTATTACTGAAGCACTATCCTTTTGCTTACAAATGACTTCTTAGTCTTAATTTGCACTGAATATAATCCTTTTGGCCAAGTAGACAGGTCAATTTGCTTAGTATACTCGCCAATAAAATCATGTTTATCTTCATGTGAGACTATCTTCCCAAAAGCATCAACAATTGTAATTTCAAAATTATCTAACTCCTCAGAAACAAAACTTATATTAAATATACCTCTAGTTGGATTAGGATAAATATTTAAATTAACTGCTAAATTAACATCCTCAGATATTGTCCTGTTACTTGAGGTAACAAATGCATTATAAGAAGTAAATCCGGACATATTAGAAGCCCCGCACACAGCACGAACTTGCCAATGATAACCAGTACTTGCATTTAAACCAGTCTGTGATAATTGATTCGTACTAACACCATAAGTATACACCCAAGACCCCCAAGAAGAACCCTGTAATTTAAATCTCACATCGTATGTTGTAGAAGATCCTCCAACAGGATCCCATCCTAAAACAGCTGATGAACTTGTAATAGATGACACAGTTGTGTTTGTCGGTTTTGTACAAGGCGCTAATGTAGTAAATGTCTCTAATGAAGTCCATGCTGAAACCTCAGAAGTATCACTAGAACATACTCCTCTCACCTGCCATTCATATATTGTCCCAGCGCTTAAACTATATTTCGTTTTACTTGTACTAAAAATATAATCCATATATATCCAAGACCCTCCTTGAGGACGCAATCTAACATCATAGTGGTTTGCATTAGATGTTGCATTCCAATTCATTGTCGCTCTGTCTAGTAGTATATTGGTAACGTTTAATCCAGTTGGAACTTGACATGCTAAGGATGTTGTAAATCCTGGACCTGATATACTAGAACTTAACCCTGAAGCTACACATGTATTAATTAAAGCCCATTCATATGTTGTTGCTGAATTTAAACCAGATAGAACATAAGTAACAGCTGTACTACTAAATGTGTTATTAATAACCGTTGTGTCCCAAGTTGCTGAACCATCTTCTTTATATAATAATGTATAAGTGCTTGCTGCACTTGTTCCTGTCCAAGCTAATAATACAGAGTTATATGTAACATTAGAAGTAGCTAAATTGCTTGGATCCGGACAAGGCATTAATGTATTAAATGTCACATAGCCTGTGAATGAAGAATTATTAGCTCCTGAAGCAGCACACATAGTAGCTACTTGCCAGTGATAATAAGTATTACCTGGCAGGCCACTTAAAGAATAAGTATTAGTAGTAACTGTATCATACGTCCATGCACTCCATGGAGCTGAAGTAAGCTTGTACCTAACCCT